>ERZ1673743.244-NODE-244-length-92898-cov-129.964262_pt1 | contig 92898 bp, 72 predicted proteins | sample MGYA00580197_ERZ1673743 | MGnify/ENA primary metagenome ERZ1673743 (study PRJEB41218, sample SAMN15661795) | gut metagenome | host: Homo sapiens | place: Canada: London | collected 2015-08-20/2019-03-30 | study: EMG produced TPA metagenomics assembly of...
AACGGGGTAACTCGCTCTGCTTCAGTATATAATAAAAGAAAGTGTCAAAGATGGAGAAGTATCAGGAGAGCATCAGGAACTATCAGGAAATGGAGAAGCGCTTCAAGAATCTCCACGACACACGCATCGTAATGGTGGGAACTTCCCCTTACGATGAGGGCGCTCAGATTGAAGGCAACAACTTCCACGGCAAAAACGCCACCATAGAGCGTATAATCGCATATCAGATGGAGTCGGCAAAGAAAAACGGCTGGGAACACATCGACTGGAATGCTCCCATGATGGAACTCAACCGCAAGGCTCAGCAGAAAGATCCTTCCTTCACCCTATGCGGCACCGACCGTATCCACCCCGACAATCACGGCCACATGGTCATGGCATATCTTTTCCTTAAGGCACAGGGATTTGCCGGTAAGAAAGTTGCCGATATAGACATTGACGCCAGCTCAATGAAGGTTGTCAAGGAGGAAAACTGCAAAATCACAAACCTGAAGAAAAACGGCAAGACAATCCGTTTCGACTACCTTGCAAATTCACTTCCCTATCCCCTGGATACTATTCCGCGCGGATGGATGATGTCTCACCCTCAGTCACTTGCCGCCGACGTTGTGCCCTTCATGGAGGAGATGAATCAGGAGCTGCTTACAGTAAGCGGTCTCAGCGGCAAATACCGTCTGCTCATCGACGGTGAAGAACTCGGCGTATGGAGTGCCAAAGACTTTGCCAAAGGTATCAATCTCGCCGAAATCACCTGGACACCCCAGTACCAGCAAGCCCTCGCCGTGATGAATCTGAACGAACGCCGCTGGGATATCGAGCGCAGCACCCGCGAATACGCATGGTGCCAGCACGGTTTCTTCCAGCAGGAAGGTCTGCTCAACGCAAATAACCGCAAAGCCATCGAGGCGATGGATCGCGGAGCGAAGACCAACGACTGGGTCAAAAACCACCGCAACGGCTACACCGCCACCATGCACGCCCCCTACCGCGAGGCCGTTCAGGGTGAAATGGATCTTCTTATAGATAAAATCTATGAAATCAACAAACCGGTCAGCCACACCATCGAGCTGCGTAAACTCTGACCCGGTATAGTTATTATTAAACAACCTCTAAAACTATAATAAATGTTACCGGCAGGGTGATCACACGCCTCTGTCAGTAACATTTATTATTATACCGCTTACCTGATGCACCTTCTTTAAATTGAAAAAGTTAAATTATGTAAAACCATGTAGCCGTTTTATCAATATTTCAAATAGAATTACAAACTTTGCACCACAGTCAGGCTCCCACATAGCACTGCATACACAACCATGAACAACACTTTTCCATACCTCAGGCGTCATATTTCCGGGCCATTTTTGAGAATCATATTGACTGTCATGACGTTTCTGACAGTCTGCACCTCAGTCTATGCGGCAAAAAGCACTGAAACCGACTCCTTGTTTAAGGAACTTGACGGAGCTATCGCCAACCGCAATATCTATCTTACAGCCAAAGAAAACAGAATCGAAAATCTGAAAAAAGGACTCAGATCTCTCCGATCCGACAGGGAAGTTTTCAGCAAAAACGAACTTATTATAAGCGAATACGAATCATTTGTCTGCGACTCCGCCAAGAAATACCTGCGCGAAAATATTGAAATCGCGTCGCGGCTCCGCGACACAGTGCTTATCAATAAAATGGCCATACGCCTTGCCCTTGTTTATGCCATGGGCGGCCAGTTTCTGCAAAGTAAGGACATTCTTGATAAAATAGACTACAACAACCTCCCAGATAGTCTTAAGGCTCTCTACGGCTGGGCGCAGCTTAAATTTCTCGGGAATCTCATTATCAGTACCGACGAGCAGAAATTCCGCGACGCTTATCAAAGCGAACGCATTGCCTGGCGCGACTCGCTGATAGACATGTTCAGTGTCGGCTCCGACTTATATCGGAAAGAAATAGCCGGGCGCGCCGTAGAAAAAGGCAACTATAAGGAAGCCCTTACAATTTATATGGACATATTCGGCAAGGAGATACCCGACACTCACGAATATGCGATGGTGTCGAAAGGCATCGCCGACATTTTCGGCAAGCTGAGCGACGATAATCAGCGCAAACGCTATCTCCTTTTCTCCTCCATGGCCGACATACGGCAGGCTGTGAAAGAAAACGAGTCGCTGCTCGAACTGGCCGAAATGCTATACCGTGAGGGCGATGTCGACAGGGCATACCGCTATATGAACGTTGCCCTTGACGATGCCAACTTCTATAATTCCCGATTCAAGAACGCCGTCATAGCCCGTATTTATCCTATCGTGGAGATGTCCTACCTCGAAATGCTCGACCAGCAGCAGCACCGTATGAAAATTTATATCTGGTGCCTGTGCTTGCTTGTGGTTGTTATCCTGACGGTTGCTCTGTTGTTTCTTAAGCAGACCCGCGTAGTGTCGCGCTCGCGGGCTGATCTTGCCAAAGCAAATCAGCGGCTCGAACGGGCGTCAGTAAAACTTGCCGAAGCCAACCTCATACGCGAACGGTATGTAGGTTACTTCATGCACCAGTGCTCGATAAACGTCGATAAGCTCGACAAATTCCGTATAAATGTCAACCGAAAGATCAAAGCCAATCAGATAGAGGATCTCTATGTTCTATCTTCGCGTCCGCTTGAAAAAGAACTGGAAGAACTCTATGATAATTTCGACAAGGCGTTTCTCAATCTCTACCCGAACTTTATAGAAGAATTCAACGGGCTTCTGCTGCCCGAATATCGCTTTACAGTACCCAAGGGAAGCCTTAACACTCCTCTGCGTATCTTCGCCCTCATACGTCTCGGAATCACCGATATGGCACAGATAGCCAACTTCCTGCATTACTCAGTCCAGACCGTCTACAACTATAAGAGCAAAGTGCGCAAATCGTCCCCGCTCCCTACAGCTGAATTCGAAGAAAAAGTCAAGAAAATAGGTACTCTCGCAAAAGATAATCTGCAGTAGCTTCCGCACAGCATACTCAGCGGTTTTTTAGAGGTTGTTTAAAAACAAATGTGAAAGCCGGAGTCCATTCTCTTGAGGCGGATTTAGAGATGGTTTGAAGGAGCAGTGCTGTAGCACTGTGACTGAAAACCAGCACTAAAGACGTCCAAGAGAATGGATGCGAAAAAGCATTTATTCAAGCAACCTCAAAACCGAATAAAATGTATAAAATAATGAAAATAAGTTACATTAAGTTGCATGGATGTCTTTTTGGCTCCCCTGTCCCTAATCTTCAGTCACAGTGCTACAGCACTGCTCCTTCAGATTATGAACAGGTTAGCTCAAAAAATCCATCCACTCCGGCTTCACATTTGTTATTAAACAACCTCTTAGTGCGAAGTCGCCTTTCAATCGGTCATATAAGTAAAACCGATCATTCATTATTATTATGAGAAAAGAATCAATCATCTCTCTTGCAGCCTTCCTTCTGCTTGTGCCTTCACCTGCGGCAGACGCCGCTGAGGTGGCAATAGCCGGAGAATCACTTGTAGGTGATGGCATAATGGAATTCGTGCCGGAACGTTTTGACGCGACAGTCACCCCGATGCTCATTCTGTCGCACGAACCTGCCGCAATCGGAGAGAAACCCTCCGGATGGAAGCTCGTTCCGCAGTACGCGACCACCGACCGCGGCGTTCAGGTGACGATTACAGTCCCCGACGGCACCGACCTCTACGGTGGCGGCGAAGTCACAGGGCCGCTCCTGCGCAACGGTCAGGAAATAAAACTCTGGAACACCGATACCGGCATGTATCTCGTCGACAATGGCTCCCGTCTCTATCAGACCCATCCGTGGGTCATGGGAGTGCGCCCCGACGGAACCGCCTTCGGAGTGCTCTTCGACACATTTCATAAAGCGAATCTTCTTACTGCCGACGACCGGATACAGTTTACCGCCGAAGGAACGCCATTCAAGACGTATGTTATCGACCGGACATCCCCGCAGGAAGTGCTCAAAGGTCTTTCCGAATTGACCGGTACCATCGAGATGCCTCCGCTCTGGGCGCTCGGATATCATCAGTGCCGCTTCTCCTACGTCCCGGAATCCCGTGCCCGTGAAGTGGCCGATACTTTCCGCAAAAAGCATATCCCGTGCGACGTTATGTGGTTTGACATCAACTATATGGACGGATTCCGGATTTTCACTATCAGCGAAAACGAGTTCGCCGACCCCAAAGCGTTCAACAGCTATCTCCACGATAACGGTTTCAAGACAGTCTATATGATAGACCCGGGCGTGAAAGTCGACGACAATTACTTTGTCTATTCATCCGGCAAGCGCAACGACGTCTTCGTGAAAGACGCATACGGCAATGAGTTCCACGGAAAAGTCTGGCCCGGCGACTGCGCGTTTCCCGACTTCACCCGTCCTGAAACTCGCAGCTGGTGGGGGACACTCTACAAGGATTTTCTCGCCACGGGCATCGACGGCGTATGGAACGACATGAACGAGCCTTCTGTTTTCGACGGCCCCGGCGGCACTATGCCGGAAAGCTGCATACACCGTGGCGGCGGTAATCTTCCTGCCGGACGGCATGCCATGTGGCACAATGCCTACGGTCGTCTGATGGTGGAAGCCTCACGCAACGGCATTCTCGCCGCCAACCCCGACCGGCGCCCCTTCATCCTTTCCCGCTCGAATATTCTGGGCGGTCAGCGCTACGCTGCCATGTGGACCGGCGACAACGCCGCCTCTTACGACCACATGAAACTGTCAGTTCCTATGTCGCTTACCCTCGGACTTTCCGGACAACCGTTCAATGGCCCCGACATAGGCGGATTTGTCGGCGACACTGACGGCGACCTTTTCGGCAACTGGATCGGCTTCGGAGCATTCTTCCCCTTCTCACGCGGTCACGCCTCGTGCGACACCAACGACAAGGAGCCGTGGGCTTTCGGCAAAGACGTTGAGAAAGAATCGCGTATGGCGCTCATGCGCCGCTACCGCCTGATTCCATACATCTATACCGCGTTCCACAATGCCCATACCGACGGACAGCCCGTGATGGCTCCGGTGTTTATGGCTGACCCCGCCGATCCTGAAATTCGTGCCGAACAGCAAGCGTTTCTGTTGGGAACCGACATTCTCGTGATACCGGCATTCGCCGAGAAACCTGCTCTGCCCAAAGGCATCTGGGAAAAACTGTCGCTGGTTAAGGATGACACCAAAGGCAAGTATCAGGCCGAATTGCGAATAAGGGGAGGGAGTATCGTCCCGGCCGGCCGCGTTATCGAGAACCTTAACGAAAATCCTTTCAGTCCTCTCACTCTTATTGTCTGTCCCGACAAAGACGGCAACGCCTCCGGCACACTCTACTGGGACGAGGGCGACGGCTGGAGTTTCCGCGACGGCAATTATAAAAAACTGCATTTTTCTGCCCGTCGGAACGGTAATAATATGGAAATTACTGTAGATGATGCAGAAGGCACCTATCCGCTCGATTTTGGCAAAGTCAATGTAGAAGTCCTCCATAAAGGTAAAATCCGCCGCGCTTCCGGCACTCTCGACAAACCGGTGACTGTAAAAATGTAATCCCCGTATAATTATATCGGCAAACCCGGCAAAACTCCTTCTGCCGGGTTTGTTGTCTTTCTTAACGAACGTTAAAACAACCCCCTCATGCTGTAAACTGCTTGCGGATTCACGAAAAAGCAGTACCTTTGCAGCCGGGTAAGTCCTACACGACCAGCTCCCCGTGAACTCCGCCAGGTCTTGATCGAAGCAACGGTAACGGGTTGTAGCGGTGCGATGTAGTAAGCTTACCCTTTTTTGTGCCTATGCTTCCCGCACCGGAACATTCCCGGTTCTCCCGCACCGTAAATTCCGATTTTTTGCGTATCTTTGTCCCACGATCTATACCCTGTCTCTGCTTCTGCCGATGATTTCTCTTATGGCAATACCTGCTTCCGCACCCCTCATCACGCAGCCCGTGCCCATCTTCCTTACGGTGATGGCTATAATTCTGCTTACGCCGTTGCTGCTGGGCAGACTGAAGATTCCGCAGGTTATCGGGCTTATTCTTGCCGGTGTTGCCGTAGGCCCCCACGGTTTCAACCTGCTGGCGCGCGACATGAGTTTCGAGGTCTTCGGGCAGGTAGGTATTCTCTATCTTATGTTCCTTGCGGGTCTGGAAATCGACATGTATCACCTGAAAAAGAATCTCCGCAAGGGTCTGTGCTTCGGGTTCCTGACTTTCCTCATTCCGCTTCTGCTCGGCGCTGCTGTGGCTGCAGTGTGGCTCGGACTCCGTCCGCTCACTGCATTGCTGCTTGCTTCCATGTTCTCCGCCCATACTCTCATTGCCTACCCGATCGTGTCGCGCTTCGGGCTCACCAAAGCTCCCTCCGTGGTGATAGCCATAGCCGGAACCATCGTCACGGTTCTCGGCTCGCTCATTGTGCTTGCCGGTGTGCTCGGCATGGAGCGGTATGGCACCATATCGTCCCTCCTTCCGCTGCTGGGTTGCCTCGCTCTGTTCTGCATAGGCCTGATTTACTCCTATCCGCGCATCACGAGGTGGTTCTTCAAACGCTATAACGACGGTATAGCGCAGTTCGTGTATGTCCTCACAATGGTGTTTCTGGCCGCCGCCATCGCCGTCTGGATCGGTCTTGAGGGCGTGTTCGGCGCATTCTTCGCCGGACTGGTGCTCAACCGCTATATTCCCCAGCGTTCTCCTCTCATGTCGCGCCTCGAGTTTACGGGCAACGCCATTTTTATCCCGTATTTCCTTATCGGTGTGGGAATGATGATAAATGTGAGAGTGCTCACGGCAGGAGTCGAGACTGTCTATATCGCTGCAGTGATGAGCGCAGTGGCCATGGCCACGAAATGGCTTGCGGCATTCGCCACTCAGAAACTTTTCAAAATGGAAGCGGTAGACCGCTCCATGATGTACCAGCTTTCCAACGCCCACACCGCCGTGGCTCTCGCCGTGGTGACAATAGGCTATGAGATGAACCTCTTCAATGTGGAGATTCTCAATGCTACTGTGGTGATGATTCTCGTAACGTGCTCCGTTTCATCGCTCGGAACCGAACGTGCCGCCACCCGGATGAAACTCCGCATGCTCGAGCAAATGACCGCCGACACCCAGGAGCCGGAGCAAAACAGCGTTTCGCGCACGCTGATTACCATTTCAAATCCGATAACCGCGCCTTCGCTCGTGGAACTTGCCCTCCTCATGCGCCGCCCGGGTCAGACCGGACGCGACAATCTTTTCGGACTCCACGTGCGCTCCGATAATTCCGCCTCCTCGCGCGCAATCGGGCGCAATTCGCTCGACGTGGCGGAGGCCGCCGCGGCTTCTGTCGATGCTTCTATTTCTGTAATTGAGCGCTTCGATCTCAACGTGATTACCGGAATCGTCAACACTATTTCGGAGCGCGACATCTCGGAAGTGATTATCGGGCTGCACCGGCGCGCACGCCTTATCGACTCCTTTTTCGGAGATAAAATCGAGTCGCTCCTGCGTCAGACAAACCGTATGGTGGTGATTGTGCGCTCTTTCATCCCGGTCAACACCGTGACCCGCATCGTTGTTGCAGTACCGCGCCGCGCACGCTTCGAAACGGGCTTCCGCCGCTGGGTCGACGCCCTCGCATGTCTTACCCGTCAGGTGGGCTGCCGCATAATCTTCAAATGCGACGAAGAGACCTGGCCCTGGATTAATACTGTGATAAAGCGCGGACGTTACGGCATCCGGGCCGAGCACGACCTGATGAGTTCCTACGACGACTTCGTAGTGCAGGCGAACGACGTTCTCGATGACGATTTGTTTGTTGTTGTCTCAGGGCGCCGCTCCTCTATATCCTGGAGCAGCGAAATGGATGAGATTCCGGCTTTCCTGCAGCGCTACTTCGACCGAAACAATCTTATTGTGCTTTATCCGGGCCAGTACGACGACGATCAGCCGATGACTATGGCCGACACGCTCTCAACCGACATTGTGGCGTCGCCGTCGCCCATTATCATGGCGGCTATTTCGGCCTGGCGCAGTCTCATAACCCTGCGCCGCCGCATCACTCACCGCAACCGCGCTCCGAAAGTGCCCCGTGAATGAGGCGCATCAGGAAAAGACTACCGTCTTGTTCTTGTAGGTGAGTATTTTGCGCTGTATATGCTTCTCTACGGCGCGCGAGAGCACTATCTTCTCCAGGTCGCGTCCCTTTTTCACGAGGTCAGCCACGGTGTCTTTGTGGGTGATCCGCGCAGTGTCCTGTTCGATGATAGGTCCGGCGTCGAGTTCGGTCGTCACGTAATGCGACGTAGCGCCTATCAGCTTCACTCCGCGTTCGAACGCCTGATGGTAAGGCTTGGCGCCCACAAACGCCGGCAGGAAAGAATGGTGGATGTTGATTATGTGGTTGGGGTAGCGGTTGATGAATTCTTCCGACAGCACCTGCATGTAGCGGGCCAGCACTATGAAGTCAATGCCGTAGGAGTCGAGTATCTCGAACTCGCGCTTCTCCATCTCCTCCTTGTTGTCGCGGGTGACGGGCACCACCTCGAAGGGTATGTTGAACTGCTTCCCCACAATCTCGAGGTCGGGATGGTTGGAGATTATTACAGGAATCTCCACGTCCCACTCCCCGGCTATGTATCGCGAGAGGAGATCGTAGAGACAGTGCGACATCTTCGACACGAAAATCGCCATCCGCTGGCGGTGCGACGTGAAACTCAGCCGGTGAGTCAGCTGATACCGCTGACCGTAGAGCGTCTGGAAATAGTCTTTCAGCTTTTCCTTAGGAATGAGAAATCCGTCGAGATCCCACTCAACGCGCATATAGAATATACCTTCAGTCCGGTCAACATATTGGTCGAGATACAGGATGTTGCCGCGGTTCGACGTGATGAAGTCGGTGATTACGGCGATTATTCCCGGCTGGTCGGGGCAGTGCATGCGCAAAACGGCGGTGTCGGTATGTTTCTTTTCCATGTCGGTATGTTTTGAGCCGCAAAGTTATAAATAAAACCGTGAGATTTCTACACCCGCAGGATAAAAATATCAAATGTCGCGGGCCGGCTTCATTTCTTTTTCTTTGGGAGAATTTTCTTTTCGTCGGATTTAAGCCGGCGTTCCACTTTCTTTACATCTTCTGCCGGAGGCAACGCTTCTGGTCGGATGCCACGGTCAAGAAGCATATTGCGGACTGCACTATTATTGTCGATGTGTTCGAGTTCAATGCAGGTCTGGCCGTGCAGATCTTTCTGCTGTACGTTTACAGAGGTCATTTCGGCGGCAAGATCCTTGGCTTTTATTGCTATTGTGGAAAGGAAGTCGGCAAGCGGTCTTTTTTCGGGTGCCCCGACGCGGCGTTTCATCATGGCTGTATCAAGCCCGAACAATGCGCGGTCTCCTTTTGTCCGGATAAGAGCGAAGCCCTTGGAATCAACGCCCCGTTCATAAAGCACTCCCGAAAGAGTATGCTCGGTTTCTGCGAGTTTGGCGCGTGCCTGAACCCGTTCATAATCAAGGAGCCTCTGATGTACTATCTCTGCTCGGCGTGTCTGAACCGCGAAGTAGTTTTGGGCAAAGGCGATCTCCGATTTGCGGGGATCGCCGTTTTGCGCTACAAGATAACAGGCATAGCGCGTCAGCATGACGTCATCTATCTGACGCTCAGCCCCCGAGCCGAGGGAGACCATTTTGCGGACATCCGCAAAATGGTCTGTCGCCGATTCTCCTGCATTTAAACACGACTCCTTGGCTTTTTCTATGACTGGCAAGAAGTTTCGGTATTGGGTATAACCCATTGCCGGGGCAAGTTCCCGGGCGCTCCAGCATTCTACTCCGTCGCATTCTATCGCGATGGATTCAAAATTGTTGAACAATTCCTGTATTTCGGTAGCTTTCATGATAAAATTTGAATCTTTCTGTTGCATCTGAAGGACGTCATATCGGCCCGATTCCGTTTTTCATACGATCATTCTTTAGTATGAGTTTCCGCAAAGTTATAAATAAAAAGCTACTTGCAGAAATTTTATGCTGATTTTACTGATTTTGCGTACCTTTGCACTATGAACTACCGAATTATCCCTCCCGACGGTTTTCTGGAGGCGCGGCTTGCGCTTCCGCTGTCGAAAAGCATGAGCAATCGTGCTGTCATCATAAATGCTCTTACACCCGGCGCGGCGCCGATTGCCCCGCTTGCCGAATGCGACGATACCCGCTTCATCGCCGAAGCCGTAGGACGGACTTCCGGTGAGGTCAATGTAGGTGCAGCCGGAGCTGCAATGCGCTTCCTCACGGCCTATTTCGCCGTCAGGGAGGGTGCCGAAGTCACTCTCGACGGCACCGAACGCCTGCGCCATCGTCCGGTAGGCCCGCTTGTCGACGCCCTCCGCTCCCTCGGTGCTCAGATTGAATATCTCGGAGAAGAAGGTTTCCCGCCCCTGAAAATTTCAGGGCGCCGTCTCGCCGGCGGCGAGATAGAGATTTCACCCTCCATAAGCTCGCAGTTTATCTCAGCCCTGCTCATGGTGGCGCCGGTAATGACCGCTGGCCTGCGCGTGCGGCTCAGCGGTGAGCCCGTTTCACGGCCATATATCGTGATGACTCTCAAAATGATGGCCGCCGCCGGCGTAGAGAGTGAGTTTTACGGCTACGACATTGAGGTGCGCCCGCAGACGTATTCTCCGCTCGGTATGCAGGTTGAGGGTGACTGGAGCGCTGCTGCTCCGTGGTATCAGATCGACGTGATGTCGAGCGGTTCGGTAGTTATTGAAAATCTCACCGAACGCAGCGTGCAGGGCGACCGGGTGCTTGCCGACATATTCGTGCGCCTCGGCGTAAATACCGATTTTAACAGCGAGGAGGGCGGAACGGAATTGATTCCAAGTCCCGATCAGGATGCGCGCCTCGATCTCGATTTCTCCCCGATGCCCGACCTTGTGCCTTCGGTAACAGTAGCTTGCGTGATGCTCGGCATCCCGTTCCGATTCACCGGCCTCTCCACTCTCCGCATCAAGGAGTGCGACCGCGTGCAGGCGCTCGCCGACGAAATGGCCAAACTCGGCGTGATTATCGAAATCGAGGCTGCCGACATAATGCGCTGGGACGGTGCCCGGCGTCCGGTTACTGAACTGCCGCGGTTCGCAACCTACGATGACCACCGCATGGCCATGGCGCTCGCTCCGGTTGCAATCTTCATCCCGGGTATAGTCGTTGAGGATGTGGAAGTTGTGTCGAAATCTTATCCCGGATTCTGGGACGACCTGCGCAGCGCAGGTTTCGTGTTGCTCGACGGCGACCAGCCGTTTCCCGAGACCGGCGAAAATGCGGAGGAATCATGACAGGAGCACTTATAATACTGATTTTCACCTTCTTCACCGGTCTTATATTGTGGGCTACGCATAAGCCCGATAAGCCCAAGGACTCCGCGGAGGAGAATACCGCCCCCTCATCTCAGGAGGAGGCCACCGTAGTGGAGACCACCGGAGTGTGCTGCGGTCTCCATGAGGTATGCGAGAAATTTCCCGAAAAGCCTGTATATTACGAAGATGAGGAACTCGACAGTTTCCGCGGACGAAGTGCCGGAAACTATTCCGACGATGAGATCGAACGGTTCCGCGACGTGCTCTACACTCTGATTCCTTCCGATATCGCTCCATGGGGCATGAGTCTCGCAGCACGCGGTATAGAAATGCCCGCGCCTATACGCGAGGAGTGGATTATGCTTGTCAACGAGCAGCAGCCGGAAAACAAAAAATAAGAGGTTGTTTAAAAACAAATGTGAAAGTCGGAGTCCATTCTCCCGAGGTGTATTTCTTCCTCGACAAGCTCGGAAGCGGCAAGCCGATGAATGACTGAAATTCAGCACGAAAGACGCCCGGGAGAATGGATGCGAAAAAGCATTTTTAAAGCAATCTTTAAACCGAATAATATGTATAAAAAGATAAAAATAAGTTGCCATAAGTCGCATGGATGTCTTTTTGGCTCCCCTGTCCCTAATCTTCAGTCACAGTGCTACAGCACTGCTCCTTCAGATTATGAACAGGTTAGCTCAAAAATCCATCCACTCCGGCTTCACATTTGTTCTTAAACAACCTCTAAGAAATGGAGCTTTTCGAATACGGATTTTTCCGCAATGCCTTTGCCGGTGTCCTGCTCCTGAGTGTGGCGTCGGCAATGATCGGTACATACATAATGTCGCGCCGGCTCGTTTCGATAGCCGGCGGCATAACCCATGCCTGCTTCGGCGGTCTCGGTCTGGGATATTTCTTAGGATGGAATCCGATACTTATGGCAGGAGTGTTTGCCGTAGCGTCGTCGCTCGGAATCGACTGGATGTCGTCGCGGAGCAACGTGCGCGAGGATTCCGCCGTGGCCGTAGTCTGGTCGGTCGGAATGGCTCTCGGTGTGCTCTTCGTTTTTCTCACGCCCGGCTACGTGCCTGAACTCAATGCATTTCTGTTCGGTAATATTCTTACTATAACCTCCGCCGATCTATGGGCGTTCGGAATCTATACCGCGGTTCTCGTTGCGGTGTTCTTCTTGCTTTTCAATATTATAGTCACCACGGCATTCGACCCCGATTTCGCCCGTGTAAAGCGCCTGCCCGTCCGCGCCGTGTCGACGCTTATGACGGTTCTCGTGGCAGTGTGCATAGTACTTACCATCCGGCTTGTAGGGGTTATGCTGCTGATGTCGATGCTCTCGCTCCCGCAGATGACTGCCGAAGTCTTCTGCCACCGTTTCCGCACTATAATGCTTTCGTCTATAGCGATTTCGGCGATATGTTGCATCGCCGGGCTTTTGCTCGGAACAGTAATCGACGTTCCCTGTTCGGCGCTCATTGTCATAGTGATGGCCGTGGCCTATTTCGGCGCACGGCTCATCCGCATGTGCTCCCGTTCTTCCTTATCAGCGTAAGACCGTCGCGCAAAGGCAGAATCACGGTCTCTATACGAGGATCGGAGGCTACGAAGTCGTTAAACGCCGCTAAAGCCCGCGTCTGCGCATCGTGGTTGGCGGCGGTGTCGGCCACCTTCCCGTCCCACAGCGTATTGTCGGCTATAATGAAGCCGCCGGGCCGGAGCGCTGGCATTACAGCCTCGAAATATGCGGTATAATCGCGTTTGTTGGCGTCGATATACACGAGATCCCAGGTCTCGCCGAGGGTGGGGATGATTTCGAGAGCGTCGCCTATATGGAGCACTATCCGGTTGCCGCATTCTGCCTCCGCGAAGTGGCTCCTCAGCCAGTCTTCCATCTCGTCGTCTACCTCAATGGTGTGGAGGACGGCATCGCCGTGCAGGCCCTCCGCAAGGCAGAGAGCCGAATAGCCGGTATAGGCGCCGAGTTCCAGCACCCGTCGGGGCGCTATCATTTCAGTAAGCATTTTCAGCATGCGTCCCTGCAGATGGCCCGAACACATGCGCGGATAGAGATGATGCAGGTTCGTGGCCCTATACAGCCGTTTAAGGTGTTCCGGCTCAGGCGATATATGGGCGAGAATATAATCCTCGAGCCGCTGGTCCGGCGCTGTCATTCGCTCTGCAGCAGATGGGTGAGTGCCTCTGCGGCGAGGCGGTATGAATCGAGTCCGAATCCGGCTATGCTGCCTTTGCACACCGGCCCGATGAGCGACCGGTGGCGTATCTCCTCCTTGCGCGCCGCCACGTTGGAGATATGCACCTCGACCACAGGTCTTTTCACTGCCGAAATCGCGTCGGCAATCGCCAGCGACGTGTGGGTGTAGGCGCCGGCGTTGAGCGCTATGCCGTCGGCATCGGTCTGCTGGATTTTGTCGATTATGTCGCCTTCGTGGTTGCTCTGGAAATATTCTGTTTCCACTCCGGCCGGAAGCGACGATTTCAGAATGGGGTAATAGTCATCCCACGACTGCGAGCCGTAGATTCCGGGTTCGCGCCGCCCGAGCATATTGAGATTCGGGCCATTGATTATCAGTATCTTCATAATGTATTGGTTTATAGGTATTCGCCTCCGGCGAGCATCCACACCGCTGCATGGCTCAGCACCATCAGTATGAGCAGAATCCACGACATTTCGGGGCGGCTGCCGTAGGATACATACGCCAGGAACCCCGACACGATTACATAAAACGGATAGCACCACACAATCGCGCGTACTCCTTCGCTGCCGGGAGGAAGCATCCCCAGAAGCGTGGGAAACAGGAAAACCGGAAGCATCGCAACGATTATAATCACGGTCATCCATATCGGGGTCTTGCCTCTGTACTCCGGTATCATTTCCTTTTCTCCTCCTTTCTGCGTTCGGCGTCGAGGCGCTGTTGCTCGCGATAGGCGGCCACGGTGGCCCGGATGCCGTTTTCGAGGTCAACCTGCGCGCGGAATCCGAAATCGTTGAGTGCGTCCGACGGATCGCAGTTCCAGTTGCGCTGTTTCATTATATTATATTTGTCGGAGTTGAGGGTAGACGGTTTCATCTTGGCCACCCCCCATTTTTCGGCTATCGCCGAGGCTATCTTCACCGCCCAGAGAGGCAGCCTGACGGGTATCACGAAATTGCGCCCCAGCTCCCTTGCCACTATCCGGCGGAACTCGGATTGAGAATAGGCGCGTGGCTCGGAAATTATATATTTGCGGTGGATTTTTCCGCGCTCGAGGGCGTCGAAAACAGCGCGGGCGAGGTCTTCAACGTAGATAAACGTGAGCAACTGCTTGCGGAATCCGACGCCGAAATCGAAGTGGGCGTCGATGCTCTTTATCATCATGAGGTAGTCCTGCTCGTGAGGGCCGTATACCCCCGTGGGGCGCAGCACTATCCACGGAAAACTTTCGGGCTGCGCCATGAGAGTGGTCTCCGCCTTGAGTTTCGACACTCCGTAGCGGGTGTTGGGCGCGGGAAACATCGCTGAGGTCATAGGCGAGTAGTTTTTCTCGTCGCCCGGGCCCAGGGCAGACAGGCTCGACATGTAGACGAATCTCTCCGGCGTCATGCCGCATTCCTGTACCGTCTCGACAAACGTCTTGAGATACTGGAAATTGATGCGGTTGAAGTCCGAAAAGTTTATGCATTTCGTGGCCCCGAGGTTGTAGACCATATAGTCCCATTTCTCCCCGTCCGGGAGAGCGGTGGCCAGCTCGGAGGCGAGGCGCTCCCGATCGTCGTAGTCGAGGGTCACGAATTTCAGCGCCGGGTCGGTAAGGAATTTACGCGAGGTCGACTCGCGCACCCCGCACCACGTTTCGTAGCCGCGCCGCAGGCTTTCGGCGGCAATGAATCCGCCTATGAATCCGCCCGCTCCGATTATCAGTACTTTTTTGCTCATCTCCGTGCGATATGTTTGCGCGCCGCAGCAGCATCTTTTTCAAGCTGAGCGCGAAGTTTGTCGACCGACTCGAATTTCTTCTCGTCGCGCAGGCGGCTTATGAACTCAACGGCTATCTCCTCGTCGTAAATATAACCGGTGTAATCAAAAATATGAGCCTCTATCACAGCTTCCGTCTCAGACTTTTCATCATTGGAAACAGTGGGCCGTGTGCCTATGTTGACCATCGCTCCCCTGCGGATTCCGTCGGGAGTGGTGACGTAGGCCGCATATACTCCGCGGGCCGGAATAAGTATTTCCTTGTCCGATGCCTCTACGTTGGCTGTCGGGAAACCTATAGATCGTCCGAGGCGGTTGCCGTTCACAACCACGCCGAAAATCTTATACGGACGTCCGAGCGCCGTGGCGGCTTCATCAACACGGCCGTGACGAAGATGTTCGCGTATCACCGACGAACTTATCTGATTCCCTTCTCCGCGGTATTCAGGCGCGTCCATCACCTCCATCCCTATTTCACGCCCGATGGCGCGGTACTGCTCCAGCCCCTCGGCGCGATCGTGGCCGAAACGGTTGTTAAAGCCGACCACCAGCGCCTCGACGCCATATTTGCGCTTCAGGCCCGACAGAAACTCATGCGCGCTCTGACGCCGCATTTTGTCGTTGAAGGTCAGAAGTATGCAGTCTTCAACCCCCTCCTTTTCGAGGAGGTTCATACGCTCCTCAAGAGAGGTCAGCAGCCGCGGTGCGTCGAGCGGACGGACTGTGGCGAGCGGATGGCGCACGAAGGTGACGACCGACGGCGTCAGTCCCCGTGCCGCAGCCTCCCCGCGCAGGAACTTAATAAGAAAGCGATGGCCCGCGTGAACACCGTCGTACATACCGACGGCGGCTATGCGGCGCCGCTTGTTGTCTTCCTTATTTATTATCTTCATTTTCCTTGATATAATTGTTGAGTATTGTCATGAATTCTTCGCCGGGGCGCACCCTTACGGCCTGATAGCCATAACTGCGGGCTGCATCTACATTGGCCTGCGAGTCGTCGAAAAACAGTGTCTCAGCCGGATTGATGCCCAATCTCTCCGAGGCATAATCAAATATCTTCCGCGCCGGCTTGCAGCATTTAGCCTCGTAGGAAGTAACAATTCCGTCGAAATAATGGTTGATGTCGCGGCCGTCGGCACGGAATGAGTCCTTAATTTTCGACTCCATCATTATTTCGTTGGTGTTCGACAGCAGATACACCGGATACTCTTTTCTGAGTTGTTCGAGCCACCGCAGCCGCTCTACCGGAATACCAAGCAGAAACTCGTTGAACGCATCGTCAATCTGCCGGTCCGAAACCTCACCCGGAATCTTCTTGCGCAGTTCGGTGCGGAAGTCAGCCGGACTTATAAGACCGCTTTCGAGTTCTAAAAACACGCCTTTTTGGCCGTAAAGCCCTAAAAGGCTGTCGATTTCCCTCATGCCGAGACTCTCGAATGCCCTTACGCAGCAATTGCGGTCGATGTCCATTATCACCCCGCCCAAATCAAACAAAAGATTCTTTATCATTGACATATACGTTTAGAGGTTGTTTAATAACAAATGTGAAGCCGGAGTGGATGGATTTTTGCGCTAACCTGTTCATAATCTGAAGGAGCAGTGCTGTAGCACTGTGACTGAAGATTAGGGACAGGGTAGCCGAAAAGGCATCCATGCGACATAAGGTAACTTTTATTTACGAATATAAACATACAAAATATCTTTTTGAGGTTGAGAAAAATGTTTTTTCGCATCCATTCTCCCGGGTGCCTTTCGCGCTGAATTTCAGTCATAATGCTACAGCATTACTCCTTCAATTCATCCCGAAACTCACCTCGGGAGAATGGACTCCGGCTTTCACATTTGTTATTAAACAACCTCTTAATAAACCACAAAGATACGAAATCTGACCAATTACCCGAAATTATTTGCTGTGGTTCTTTTCCCATGGCATGTTTGCGGTTTTAAGCGCGGTTTTAAGTGCAGAGGTTCAGTATTCTGCCGCGATTTTACCTGCGGAAGATACGGAATATTACCCGCCGGTCGGCTGAACTCACCCAGTCGGCGATTTCTATGGCGAAATCCTTTTCAATCGGACTGCTGAACACGGCGGTGCAGTCGTCGGTGAGAGCGGTGTCTGTCTCGAGCAGAAACCACCGGTTGCCTTCGGAGTCGGTCTGATGCCTGAGCGGGCGGCATCCTTTGTGACATATCACCGAGGGAAGTGAGCCGAAGTCGCAGCGCAGTCCGAGTGTCACTTTCTTGTCGCGGAAACAGAGAAGGTTCACGGTAAAAGTGTTCCATCCCGCGTGAAAGCTGTGGCCGCCGTAGCGCATGTCAACCGGCATAAGATCTGTCTGAGCCCTGTCAGACGAGGGATAAATCTCGTAGCCTGCGATGCTTCCGTAGGAGTCGTGACTCACTCCGAACCAACCGCAGCCCGCGCTCTGCAGCAGCTGTTCGGCCTTCCCGGCGCCCGGCTCCTCCGCGGCGTTGAGAATCCTCACATAGACGTAGTAAATCACCATCGACATTAGGCGCCGGTCGTTGATGGGCTCGATATAGATTTCGTCGGCCGCGCATTTTTCCACGATGAATTTCGCGAAACGGTGCTTGAGCGCCACGTTGGCGAGCACGCCTGATGTAAGTTCGGGAATATAGGGCGTCGCGTAGCAATCGTTGAAAAACGACTCATACATCGCGGTCTCTTCCACGAGGTTATTTTGTCTGAGAAAGTCGATAAAAAGCGTCTTAAGTTTCATGATTCCAGAGAGATTATTGTTTGTGGAGAAGTTTGCGCAGCCGCAGCAGGGCGTAGGTGGCCGCCGCGGCTGTGAAGATGCCCATAAGAGAGTAGGAGAGCGCCGTTCCCGGGAGGTATGACCCCGCCAGACAGAGCAGACAGAGGAGCGGGCATATCAGATAGTCGCGCGCCGCGGCTCGAGAGAAGGTGTAGCCATACATCCTGTGGTTTACAACGTAGTAAACTCCCAGAGAGAACACGTAGTCGAAAACCGCGGCGTAGCCCAGACCGATGAGTCCGAAAAAGTGATAAAACAGAATATTGGCCAGGAATCCCGACAGATTGAGGAAAACTCCTTCCATCAGAAAATACACCCGTCTGTTTCCTTTGGCGAAAGCTATATATCCCATAGGGAACTGCAGTAGCCTGAGTATGATTCCGAAACCCATCCATCTCACTAATTCCAGCACCGGCATGAATTCCTCTGAAAGCAACAGCATTATGATTGGGGGCGCGGAAATGATCATCAGGCACGAGAGCGGAGCCATGGCGAGCGCCACGATTTCCGACTGACGGTTTACGATGTCGGTCATCAGGCGGTTGTCGGAGGCCGCTTTCGACAGGCGCGGGAAATATTCGAGCGACAGAGCCGCCGTGATGGCTCCGGAATATTGCGCCGCTATGCTCGTCGCAGCCTGGAAAAGGCCCACGGTAGTCTCGCCCCCCTGCGACCGCAGATAGATGTTGAGGATGTAGGTGGCGAGCGTGCCTATGAGGTCGCCTGCGAGCAGTACTGTTCCGAGCGAAATCAGCCGCCGGGCGGTTGACTTATGCTGCTGCCAGTTGAATTTTTCTCGGGCTGTAATATGGCGCAGGCTGTAGCGGTAAAAGATATAGGTGGTGAGCGATAGTACCACAATACCTGGCACAATACCCCTGGTGCCGAAAAAATAGTATAGGGGCACCCCGGCCAAAAGTCCTGTCACGGCTCCCACCAACGATGCTTTCGAGAGTTTTTTAACCTCGTGGAGTCCCTGAAGCACCGACAGTTGTCCGTTGCCGGCGATTGTGAAATACACAGCCACTGCGAGTAGCACGAACTGCCACGTGTAGTCAGGACTGTGGAATGTCAGCTCGCTGAGCCACCGGGAGCAGAGCGCACACGCAAGAGCTCCTAAAAGCGCCGTGAACCGCAGCAGCGTAAACGCCACACACATAATATGGGCGAATGCGGAGGGATTGTCTTTATGTTGCGCCACCTCCTTCACTACCGCGAGATTCAGGCCGAGTGACGCTGCTTTCACTATTGTCCCCGACGCGGAGTTGAACAACGACGAGATACCCATTCCGGCCGGCCCTAAAAGAAGCGCCACGAACTTTCCGCGGATAAGACTGACGAGTATCAGAAACATCTGGACGCCTCCGAAAATGGAGGTGCCTTTGAGAATGCTGCGGTAGCCGTTCTCCCCGTTTTCTTTATCCGGTCGGGTGTCTGCCATTATTTTTCAAGTATGGCGAAGCTGAACCCCGCCGGGATAGTCAGAATCATGCTGTAGAGCGGGCGCCCCGGATGGTCGGGATCCGGCTCGGTCTGCTGCCGCAGGTCGATTTTGCCGCGGCGCGAGCGCGAATTAAGCGTGGTTATTGTCTGCGAAATTACCCGCAGCCCCGTACCCGTTCCGGAGGGAGGCATGAATCCTTCCGGTGCCGATGAGTTAGTGATGGTGTAGACTATGTCTGATCCCTGGCGCATGATTTCTATGCGGAGGAGCTTCGCGGGATTGTCGTAGCCGCGGAGGCCATGTTTCACGGCGTTTTCCACGAATATCTGGAGCATCATCGAGGGGAGCTGCACTTTCTGCGGGTCGATAGAGCCGTCAATGTTGAGTTCGTAGCGGAACCCGTCGCCGAGCGAACCGCGCTCCACGGCTATGTAATTGTCGATGAACGACAGTTCCTCGCTCAGCGGAATCACCCTGCGGTTACACAGCTCGAGATTGCGGCGCATGAGGCGGATAAGGTTGTTGATACCCTCGTTGCGGTCGGCCATCTCGGCGTTGAGCACATTGAAAATGAAGTGGGGCGACAATCGGTTGCGCACATTTTCCATCTTCATTGTCACCATCAGGTCGTTGAGCTCGGAAAGCTCCCGACGGCTGCGGCGGTTGCGCGACACGTTGAGGGCGATGAGCGCCGCCGAAAGCAGCACGGCTGCCAGAATCACTCCCCACACCCAGGCATAGAGTGATTTCACCTCTTCCTCCTTCTCGGTTACACGCAGACGGGTGCTCAGTATGGTTGTGTCCTGCGAGTAGCGGGTGTTGACTTCCGAGGTGAAGTTCTCTATCACGTGGCGGGTAAGTGAGTCGCTTATGCTGCGCGAGCGGCGGGTGCAGTCGAGCGAGCGTCGGTAGTCGGCGGTAGCGTTGTAGAACTCGCCGAGCCGACGGTAGTGGAGTGCCACGTAGCGTGGTGAAATCGTAACTGAGTCAGGATCCACGGCGAGGAGCAGCCGCCGTGCATCGGCGAGGTCGCCTTTGCGTAGGGCGAGGTCGCCACGGAGAGAATTGAGATAGAACTCCTGGTTGATGTCTGTCACGGCCATGGCGTTGAACTTCTCCATGGCAGAATTGATGTATTCCGTGGCGCTGTCGAGACTGTCGAGAAACATCAGACATTCGCCGATGTTTGCCTCCGTCACGGCGTAGTAATAAGGATCGGGCTTCGGCTTCATCGAGTCGAGGCTCACTGCGGCGCTGCGGAAACTGGCGAGTGCGTCGGCAAATCTGTCGCGGTAATAGAGACTGTTGCCGAGGCTCGAATAGTGGAAAAAGCGCTGCATGGGCGTAGTTTCCGGGAGATACTGCCGGTTGCGGTTGAAATATATGTCGGCCTCCGGGAAGTTGCCCAGCGAGGTGTAGGCGGTGGCCACACGGATTCGGGTGGAGAAGTCGAAGTCGTGAATGCCGGTGGAATCGGCCAGGACGAGGGCGCGGCGCAGATGATTGAGGGCGCGGGCCGGGTCGCCCGCCTGCTCTTCGAGTTCCGCCATGGAGCTGAGCATATTGATGGCAAGCGAATAATTCTGTGCCTTGATGTTGGTTTCATACGCCTTGCTGAAATAGAGCAGGGCGGAGTCCGACATTCCGTAGAGGGTCATGATTCTGCCTCTGACCTCGAAGTAGCGGCCGGCCGACAGTGTGGCCTCGGGATGGGTCGAGCAGTATTCGCTCACGGTTCTCAGAACAGAGTCGCTTCCGGCCTTGTCGCAGACCATCAGGCGCGTGATTGCGAGAATAGTCGACATCGAAGTCCAGTAATCGGCATTGCGGTCTCCGGCTTCCGCGCGCAGCCGGTTGAAATTTGCTTCTGTTCCGGCGGGATCGGCGTAGACCTGCAGAGCGATTGAGTCGACGGCCGCACTCAGCGGCTCTTCTGTATTCTGCCGCGTTTTCCCCGGGGAGTGGCGGCATGAGGCGAGTATGCCCGCTATCATGAGCGGGATGATCAGGATCATGAGCGGGAGTCGTAGTCGGGTGCTTGTTTCGGTGCCCATGCGTAAGAATTTGTGTGTTGTGAGAATGAAGGGTTTATGCTTGTGTTCGTGGTGATGGAAGTGCCTACCGTCGTCTGCGGCGGTCGAGCACGTCGTTGGTGTTGTTGAAATTAGAGTTTCCGCGGGTGGCGGCGTTCATGAAGGGATCATCGAAAAATTCGTCTTCCTCCTCTTCGTCGCTGCTGTTGCGCTCCTCATCGTCGAATTTCTTCTTTTTCGGCTTGTTTTTCTTGATTTCCTGAGGTTTCTGGAGATCAACGGGAATTTCGTAGATGTTCCATGTCTGCTCAACGTCCCAGTTCTTCTTCAGATTCAGCTTTTTGGGGTAATAATACACCTCCTCGGGCTGAATCGAGTCGGCGATATTGCCCGTTGTCCAGATGCCGTTGGTGTCGGCGTCTACAAACAGGCGGGCGTAATAGGTTCCCGGGTTGATAAACGGAATTACGGCTTTTCCACCGCTCACCGGAGCGGTGGTCACCGGTTTGTCCGAGCTCAGGAGTTCTACCACAGCGGGTCGGCCGTCGAGTCCCGAAACGTTGAAGGTCAGCGTGGAGTAATCGGCGAGTTTCTTTGTGGTGAACTCATGGGTGACAGGCTTGTTGACGAGACCGTAGATGTCGCGCATCGACGCGGAGTCGATCACGAGCTTGTATTTTGTGCCTTCCTCCCACGGGTATGCGGCGGAGAACTGCATCGGTTTCAGGGGGTCGGACCGTCGGATTACCGGAGGCTCTACGGCTACCCAGAGCGTGTCGACCATCTTCTCCATTCTTACAGCGGTGCTGTCGAATGCCTCAACCGGTGTCCCGGCGGCAAACGTCAGCGGTCGGTTCAGATCCTGCGTCGTGCCGGAGCTTACGCGCAGATCCATTGAGGGAATCACCGGAGCGGCAGCGGCGCTGTCGGCTTCCTCTCCCTCTTTTTTCTTCTTTTTCGGCTCCTCCTTGTCTTTGTTTTTCTTCTTTGCGCCGCGCATTATGAAGCGCAGAGTGTCGGTGGTGAGCGAAAGATTGTCGGTTGAATCGGTGCGCATGTAGCGCGCCTCGAGCAGCAGAGTGTCGAGCGCGATTAGCGAAGTGTCTTTTATCCAGTAGGTCAGGGTGTCGAGCGTAGGCGATGCGTCGAGCACGGCCCACTGCGAGATATCGTCGCCTTTCCGCCGGGAGTTGATAAGACGCAGAATCGGGAGCGAGTCGGCGCGGGTGTTGAACTTGAATTCGAGTTTATTGCGCTCGGCGCGGCTGTTGTCTGTCATATACTGCGGCTTGTAGTCCTCGTTGAACCACGTCAGCAGCACGTCGTCGGGATGAAAAATGGTTTTCATAGCGCTCACGAGCGAGTCTTTTCCGTCGGCCGCCCGCAGGGTGTCGGTCACCATTTCGCGCGAGGCCCAGGGGGAGATTGTGCCGCCGTAGAAGGCCACATCCTCCGAACGGTCCCAGTGGTAGTCGCGGTTCATGTCGTTTACCGCGAAAATATGATAGTTGCCCGGCTTGAGGTTGCGCAGGGTGAACTGGCCGAGCTGATTGGTCTTGGTAATGCGCTCGAACGGCAGAGTGGATATGGCGGTGTCGGAAAGATCGGAATATACGCCCACGAGCATTCCCTGAGCGGGTTCGAGAGTGCGAGCTTCGAAAACCATTCCGGAAATACGCAGTGAGTCGATGCTGTCGCCGGTGGCGAAGTCCATGGCAAAGCCGTCGAGCACGTTCGACTCGTTGAGGTCGCGGATGGCGTCGGCAAAGTCGATGGTATAGGTGGTGTTCTCGAGCATCGTGTCGCGCAACTCCACGGTCACGTGGCGCCCCAGCGCCGAAACGCTCGGCGGAGTGCGCTGTGCAGGCGATACGACCACCTTGTTCATAGGGTCTTCGATCGACACGTTCTCGTCGAATTCCACCACTATCTTAGGGTTCTTCACATTGAGCGACCCCGGTGCGGGATTCGACTTGACGTAGACGGGCGGCGTCTGGTCACGCGGGCCGCCCTCGGGCCGTCCCATGCTCGCACACGCCACGAGTAAACCCGCCGCGGCAACGGGCAACATTCTGAGTGTCAGATACGAAAACTTCTTCATTCTCTCTCGCCTGCTCTATAAGAATACCGGGATTACGGCACGAATCCCCGGCCATTCTCCATAACAGGTGCAAATGTACAAATTTTCATCGACTTTCAAAGAGAACGGCTGCCGGAAATTTCCGGCGGCAATTCATCAAATTTAGATTCAGGAGCGTTTATATAAGAAAGATTTGCTATATTTGCATGTGTAACAAACGAATGTATGAAACTGATTGAACTGAATCTGCAACGAATCATCGACCTTTGCCGTAAACACAAGGTCAGGACATTGGCTGTCTTCGGCTCTATTCTCACCGATAGATTCACAGACCGGAGCGACGTTGACTTACTTGTGGACTTCGACACAACCGACCATGAAAAATGGGACTATGTTACGAACTATTTCGATTTCCGCGACGCGCTTGAACTGCTTTTCGGCAGAAAAGTGGATTTAATCGAAGAAGGCGCCCTCCGAAACAAGTACTTCATTGCCAACGTAAACCGCACAAAACAGCTGATTTATGGGTATTGAGGTGCAGCGCTGCTGCACTATTGGCGGCGCTGCCGCCGATTTTTCACAATCAAATACTTATTTCGCCGAATTTCAGGAGCTTAAGGCTTCAGCAGCTGAATGAGTTCGGCCACGCCTTCGGTGGCGGGCTTGGCTATTACGGTGACTCCCGCAGGGACGGCCGCCGGCTTCGGGTCGATATAATATACAGGAACTCCGCGCCTTACGTAATGCAGAAGGCTTGCCGCCGGATACACAACAAGCGACGTGCCGATCACCACAAATATATCCGCCTCTTCTGTCCATTCGATCGCCCGCTCGATGTTGGGCACCGCCTCCTGGAAAAACACTATATGGGGGCGCACGGGGTCACCGTAGCGGTCGCGGGTGGCGGGCGAAGTCTCGAGGTGTTCCTCGTCGAGAGTATACACGCGGGTCTCGTCGGTCATCGAGCGCACTTTCATCAGCTCGCCGTGGAGGTGGAGGATGCGCGAAGAGCCGGCGCGCTCGTGGAGGTCGTCGACGTTCTGCGTAATCACGTAGGTGTCATACCATTTCTCAAGTTCAACGAGCCCAAGATGGGCGGCGTTGGGGCTGCAGGTGAGCAGCTGGCGGCGCCGGTCGTTGTAAAACTGATGCACGAGGGCGGGATTGCGCATGAAACCCTCGGCGCTGCAGACGTCCATCACGTTGTGGTTCTCCCAAAGTCCGTCGGCGTCGCGGAAGGTTGAGATGCCGCTTTCGGCGCTGATGCCCGCGCCGGTTGAGATCACTAATTTCTTTTTCATGACTTACTTAAGCGTTTCTTTTTAAAAAATTCGGTCACGAGCGCCCCGCACTCGTCGGCGAGCACACCAGCTGTCACGGTGGCCTTCGGATGAAAAGGGGAGCGGGCCACAAAGGTACTGTAGCCGCGCTTGGGGTCGGGGGTACCGTATACAATGCGCCCGATCTGGCTCCAGCCTATGGCGCCTGCACACATCAGACACGGCTCCACGGTAACGTAGAGCGTGCAGTCGGTCAGGTACTTGCCTCCGAGCGTGCCGGCCGCGGCGGTGAGCGCCAGCATCTCGGCATGGGCCGACACGTCGGTCATCTGTTCGGTCATGTTGTGGCCGCGGCCTACCACCGTGCCCCGCTTCGAGACCACAACGGCGCCGATGGGCACCTCGTCGGCCTCCATGGCGCAACGTGCCTCCGCGAGCGCTATGCGCATATATCTTTCATCATCTTCCATACCGCAAATATAACGCTTTTCGCGGCGTTTCGGCACCGCTGCCTGCGTTTTTATTTGCCCAATTCGGCAAAATTCCATAATTTTGGGGCTATGGCAAAGTTTCAGGTCAACATACTCGGCTGCGGATCCGCCACCCCGACGCGGCGGCATCAGCCCTCATGTCAGGTTGTGGACTTCCGCGACAAACTCTTCATGATTGACTGCGGCGAGGGTGCCCAGCGGCAATTCCGCATGATGGGGCTCAAATTCTCGCGCCTGCGCCATATTTTCATATCCCACCTCCACGGCGACCACCTTTTCGGGCTCCCGGGACTTCTCTCCACCATGGATCTACATCAGGAAGAGGGAACCGTCACGATCCATATCTTTCCCGACGGCGCGCGTCTGCTGCGCGACTGGCTCGGATATTTCTGCCACGGGGGAGGAATGAAGATCGAATACGACATCATAACCCCCGGCGAGCGCCGGATTATTTACGAGGATCACGCCCTCACCGTGGAGACCTTCCCCCTCTACCACCGCACCGACTGCACGGGATTCATATTCCGCGAAAAACCTAAACCCCGGCACATCAACGGCGAGATGGCGCGGTTCTGCAACGTGCCCCTCTATATGATGCAGCGCCTCCGCGACGGCGAGGATTACGTGACACCCGAAGGGGAAACAATCCCCAATGCGCGACTTACATCCGACCCCGACCCGGCGGTAAGCTATGCCTACTGCTCCGACACCGCCTTCGACCCCCGTGTGGCCGACTCCGTACGCGGTGTAGACACCGTTTACCACGAGGCCACCTACGACGACTCGCTCACCGCCACCGCCGCCGAGCGCGGGCACTCAACGGCGCGACAGGCGGCGCGCATCGCCGCCCTCGCCGGAGCAAAACGCCTGATAATCGGCCATTTCTCCAAGCGCTATAATTCCGAAGAGATTCTCCTCGCCCAGGCCCGTGAGGAATTCCCCGCCGTAACCCTCGCCGACGAAGGTCTGAGGGTGGATTTGCTGTGAGTGGCTCTAATCGTATAACGTATTAAAATTAAAAATACTCCAGCGTCGGCTCGAAAACATAAACAGCCGCGCCCCCGGTTTTCGGGGCGCGGCTGACTGTTAGCCTTAGTAAGGAGAATCAGAATGCGAGTACGCCGCGGACATTACCTTTGCCGATGATGTCGTAGCTCATGTTGAGCACGATGTCGTTGGCGGTAACCATCTGGCGCACACGCGGCCCGATCGCATCAATGCGGAAGTTGTAGGCCGGTGAGTATGACGACGACCAAAGCGCATTTTCCGAGCCTACGAAACGGTCTCTTTCCTTGGTGAGGAACTTGCTCATGGCCCGTTCGAAATTTGCATTGACGCTCGGCGAGCAGGAAGCGGGCCAGGTGTAGTTAAGCTCGCCCACGTAGCCGTCGGAGGGATCCGCCTCGAGCAGAGAGAGGTTGGTGTCGACTTTGCCTACGTTGCGCAGCAGGTCGAGCAGCTGACCCATTGAGGGAAGGAACCAGCCGGTGGTGGAGGAGGGCACGGCAACGTTCTCGTTCAGCCAGTCGATGGCGGTCATGCACTGATAGTAGCCTGCGGCGATCTCATCGCTGCGGCGCTCGCGCAGTATCTCGTTGTAGCGCAGACCGTCCAGGTCATTGTTGTCCATCTCGTAGCATCTTTCCCTGCTCTCAGTGTCGCCGATAATAGGAAGCACCAGGCCGGGGAAATCATCGCTCTCCACGTGGTCGAAGAAACGTCCGGCTCCGTCGTCGGCCGAAACAGGATATGCGTCCTGCCAGGGGAAATAGTCCTTGGATTTGACCAGGCCCATCTTGGCAGAGATTACGTGGGCGTGGTTCTTGCCGAGTTCCTTTTCCCGTTCGGAGAAGCGGGCCGGGTCGACATTGAAAATGAAACCGGCCACTCCGGCGGGTACAGTCTTCATGCCGGCCGCAGTCTCAACAGGGAGGATGGATCCGTCGCGGTAGTAGATGTCGCCGACCTGCAGGTCGCGCTTGCCTCCGTCGGCAGCGCCGGCGCCTATCTTCACGATGTTGAGTTCGCCTGCTTTCGAATCGGCAAGGCTTACCTCGGATTTGTCGGTGGTTTCGCCGTCGGTATACTCGATTTCAAGCTTCGAAGCGGAGCCGGCGGTGTGGAAAAACGCATCCACACCCGCAGCTATCGAGGGCACTGCGGCCGCGCCGTCGAGAGTATAGGCGGTGGCTGTGGCGCTTCCGGGAGTGGTGTAACGGAATCCGGTGGAGGTTGTGTAGGCCGTTCCGCCGGGAAGGCTCCACGATGTAAGCGAGAGCATATGGTCGGCGGCGGCAGTGAGAACCACGGTGTTGAGATTGGTCTTCGAGCCGGTTGCGGTGGCCTTCGCTATCACTATGTCGTAGGGTCTGATTGCGGTGTCGAAATCCTTCTGGTCGGCGGGAAGAGTGATGTTGTCGTCGAGGCGCCCGAAGAAATCTGCGGCTGTGGAAGCCGTCGGCGTAACCAGAGCGGTAGCGGAAGCGTTGTAGGGGGCGTAAACGAAGAGTTCGCCGCCTGCGGCCTTGGCCGGTGTCGCCGTTTTCCAGATTTTACCGTTGTAGGTGAGCTCGATGTTGTCGGCTACTATGGCGCCGTCCTTCACTATGTAGAGACCGGCCTTGTCGCCCGTCTTGAAGCCCGGAACAAAAGTGGTGCTCTCGCCGGTCTTGAAGCCGTTGTCGGTCATCCGGAGTTCGAATTCATATGCGAATTCTTCCTCTATCGGAGGAGCGGGAGGAGTTGGCTCGTCGTTCTTGTCGGAAGAACAGCTTGAAAAACATACTATAGCCGAAAGGCATAGTGTGCAGAATGAAAGATATTTCTTCATACAATAAAAATTAGGATGCTGATTGGTGAAAAAATAATTGAAAATAATATGTCTGCCATTTGTGGCAAAATGCTTCAATATTCTCTTCTGATACAACAAATATTGGTTTTAAAGCGCAAATATAATAACAAAAAGTATACAAACCAAATAAAATTCTTATCACCGACCACTCATTAAAAAATACTTTGAAACTTGAAGAATATGTTGACACTCATTTTTATTTTATAATTGTGTGATAAAATGCTTATAAACAGGTTGTTGTAGGGGCGCTATATTTAGCGCCCGCAGAATCAGAAGCATATTCTACCCGGAACAATATGATGCTGAAAGAAAATGCCCGGACCCGGCGGGCGCTAAATATAGCGCCCCTACAATACTTTGATTATAAGTTATTTATCGCATCTGTTTGCGGATTTATTTAAACCGCGTTGTAATATAACAAAAAACCGGCGGCCGGACAAGAGATCCGGCCGCCGGTTCTATTCGTTGTGTATGTTTACTTAACTATAAACATTATAATATTTACGACCAGACCTAAAGCTGCGAAGCCGAAAGCCCAGTAGCTGTTTGTTTTGGCATCCTTGCTCGCCTGGAAAGCAGCGTCATACAGACCCTGATACTCGTACTTTTTCACGTTGTTGGCCTTCACGATGGCAATAATGCCGAAAATTGCGCCGATGCACGAAAACAGGAATCCGCACACGGTCGATATGATGGCCAGCGAGAGATTAGTCTCGATAGGCTGTCCGGTGTAAGCCTGACCGCCGGCCGACTGAGGCCCGGTATAAGGCTGGCCGCCGTTAAACTGTTGAGGGCCGCCGTTGAGCATCTCGGCGATTTCCGGCACTGTGAATGCTGCCGCCCAGTTAGGCATCCCTTCCGCCCAGATCATCGATTGAGGGTTGAGACCGTAGTTCCGCAGCTGTTCCTTCGGCATCGGGCCCATCTGCTGGTTGTTGTACATAATGTAATACATCATGGCTTTTTCAAGTTTTATGGTTAGTTAAGCGCAAATTTAAATAAAAAAGATGACAGTTGTGAATTTTTGAGCGTAAATTACAAATTTTGTCCCAAAACTTACTGCATACGGTTATTGTCTGTATGCGGATTTTGCTTAACTTTGCAGTCAGACTCATGCGGTTCCCGTGAAAAACCAGTCCGGAAATCACTCATAACCATGAATATCAACTTAACAATAATAATCTCTAACTAAAAACTTAAAATGGATCAGACCGCAAAAAAAGGCAATGGTCGCATCATTGCCATCGTGGCGATGTTCTTCATCTATGCGATGATTTCCTTCGTCACTAACTTGGCTGCCCCTATCGGTACTATCTGGGGTTACAAATTCGCCGGCAACAACGTGCTCGGCATGATGGGCAACATGATGAACTTCGCCGCTTATCTTTTCATGGGAATTCCCGCCGGTAATCTTCTTGTGAAAATCGGATATAAGAAAACCGCTCTCTGGGCAATGGCTGTCGGCGTGGTCGGCCTCTTCTTCCAGTGGCTCTCGAGCCAGGTAGGAGCTGACACTGTTGTATGCGAAATCTCCGGCTCTGCCGTAACCCTCAACTTCTTCGTCTACCTTCTCGGCGCATTCATCTGCGGTTTCTGCGTCTGCATGCTCAACACCGTTGTCTGCCCGATGCTCAACCTCCTCGGCGGAGGCGGAAAGAAAGGCAACCAGCTCCTGCAGAGCGGCGGCGCCCTCAACTCCCTCTCCGGTACCCTCACCCCCCTCTTCGTAGGTCTGCTTATCGGCGCTCTCTCGCCCAGGACTCAGATGAGCGACGTGGCTCCACTGCTCTGGACCGCAATCGGTGTGTTCGTCCTCGCATTCCTCGTGATTTCCTTCGTGGAGATTCCCGAACCCAACAAAACAGCCGAGGGAAAGAAACCCGTCTTCACCCACAGCCCCTGGAACTTCCGCCACACCGTGCTCGGCGTCATCGCCATATTCTTCTATGTAGGTATTGAGATCGGTATCCCCGGCACCCTCAACTTCTACCTTGCCGACCAGAGCGCCAAAGGCGCAGGCGTGATCGGCGACGCCTCCACTATCGCCGGCGGCATCGTAGCCATCTACTGGCTCCTTATGCTCGTGGGCCGTACCTTCTCAGGCTTCATCAGCGGCGTGGTTTCGACCAAGGCTCAGATGGTGACCGTATCGACCGTGGCTATCGTCCTCGTGCTCTTCGCAATAGCCATTCCCAAGGAGCAGACCGTTGAGGTGCCCCAGTTCATCTACAGCTCCGACGTTGCCGCTCAGGTGCCCGTCAGTGCCTTCCTCCTCATCCTTTGCGGCCTCTGTACCTCCGTCATGTGGGGCGGCATCTTCAACCTCGCCGTCGAGGGTCTCGGCAAATACACCGCCCAGGCTTCCGGTATCTTCATGATGATGGTGGTAGGCGGCGGCGTTATGCCCCTCATCCAGAATGCTATCGCCGATTCCGCAGGTTACATGGCTTCCTACGGCCTCGTCATCGCCATGCTCGCCTACATACTCTTCTACGGCGTCTGGGGCTCCAAAAACGTCAACGCCGACCCCAAGAGTCCGAAATACATCCCCGTTGAGGACGAAACTCCCAACGCCCTCGATCTCTGATAACGATTCCAAACCGTAATAAAGCCGGGAACCGCACCTGATGCGCGGTTCCCGGCTTGCTTTTTCGTTCGCTCGCAAAACGCCGCGAGGCGCGCTTCCCTATTCATATCACGGCTCTTTCATAGCGGATTTAATGAATATGACAGTTTGTTAAAACGCTGATAACCTGCGTATTGTACGGACGTGATTCTTCACGTCCACCGCGAACGATACGTGTGAATGCATTCGTTTTTTCTGTAAAAATGTTTATTCTCCGTGGTGAAGAATCACGCCCGTACATTGGCGCTCAATCAGTTATATCAGTATGACGATAAGCCTGCCATAGGTTTTAAAGGAAAGAGTCGTGTTATCTTAATCTTATTTAACATTTACCCCCCCCCAATTATTAATTATTATGTATATTTGCAAAATAACCGTAAAACACCGACAAATTCAACTATTTATAACTTAACTAAAAATAAAATGAAGAAAATCATTCTTTTTGCAATCGCTGCTGTTATTTCTGTCGCCGTTTCCGCCAAGGGCCTTTATCTGGGCGGTCAGGCAGGTTTCTGGCATGAGGACAATGACAATCTGCGGGTTAACACTCTCACGATTCTTCCTGAAATCGGCTACAATATAAACGACCGCTGGGCGTTTGGCACGGAACTGGGTTTTCAAATGAAGCGTCTGTGCGGTGAGTCGGTGACTAATATTTTTGAAATCAGTCCCTACGTGCGCTACACTTACTTCCGCTCTTTCGACAATCTCGTGAGCCTCTTCCTCGACGGAGGCGCCGGTGCCGGAATCGGATGGACGAGTTACAGGCACCAGGATGATTCCGACACGGCATGCATCTGGACCGTCGGAATCGAGCCGGGGGTATCGCTCAATTTCAGCAAAAACGTCAGCATTGTAGCTCACCTGGGCTTGCTTGGCTATCAGGGCGCCAACAATGCGGCGTTAGACAGCGGTTTCGAGCGTCAGGGTGGAATTCTGCTCGACGGAACGAATCTCACTCTCGGTTTCTACGTAAACTTCTGATTCATCCGGCATACTGATAAAACAGTGGAGGCTGCCCCCCCCGATGTAATGGGGCGCAGCCTCCACTCCTTTATCTCTTAATCCTGCTAAGAACCATAGCCTTTGCAGGCTTAAACGCAGCAGCTCTACTGCCCTGTATACCAGCCTGTTTCCCTATTCTGCTGTACTCCTGTCCGAAAATTTTTCACCTGCGGACTGAAAAAAGCGACATTATCGCAATGTTTTCCGGGGAATGCTGTATTATCTTTGCAGCAGATAAACCCCACACATTATGAAAAGCACTAAAAAAGAAACCGTTTGCCGCGTATCGGACCGCGCCTACCGTATTATCATTTCCGACGTTATCGATTCTATGACCGGATGCAAAATCGACCCCTTCACCTTCAAGCAGGTTGTGACTGCTGTGCGCCACTACCTCAAACCCGAGGGAAAACCGACCGGTCTGGGAAGAAAAGCAAAAGTGATATTCGACCGTCTGCTTCCCGACCTCGACCGAGCCATCCGCCGTTCGGAAACCGCCCGTGCCGCCGCCGCGCGCCGCAAGGAAGCCGCTAAGAAAACAGCCGAAGCCGAGGCCGCCGAAGTTGCGGCGGTCAAAGAAGAGAAACCCGAACCCGCCGTTAAGCCTGAATACCCGGACGCCGGCACTCAGAAACCTGCACCGGAAACAGGAATTCGCCCGACGCGCGGTGCTTCTCGCCGCATAGGCTCCGCACCGTGGCCTTCGCGCAAATGCACAGGGTCAGCGATAGCCCCGCAACCAGCCCCCTCTCCGATTCCCAAGACCATAACGCACTGAAAATCAGTAGGGGCGCTATACTTAGCGCCCGCTGAGTCAGGGCATTTTCCTTCATCATTATATTGTTCGGGGTGAGATACGCTTTTGATTCTGCGGGCGCTAAGTATAGCGCCCCTACTGATTTCCAACACTTTAGCAGTGTTATATATGCCTTATATTACTTGTAATCCCGATTTTTCGATGTTTAAATAAACAGCATTGGGGTACAGCTCCACATAAAAATGCAAAATAATTCTGTTTTACCTATAAAACACCCTCTTATTCCGCAAGAATCTTTTCGAGATACGGCGTGGGGCGGATTGCTGCGGCCCGGCGCAGATAGGGGAGAGCCTTTTCCCGGTCGCCGCTCAGCAGATAATAGTTGCCGAGCGACAGCAGCGCGTGGAGGTCGGCAGGATCCGCTTCGAGCGCGCGGCTGTAGGCTTCCGTGGCCTCGGTATATTTTCCGGCGGTCATGTAGCCGTCGGCGAGCAGACACAGATACTGCGGATTCGAAGGCATTCCGGTGAGCATGCGCCGCGCGTATTCAATCATGCCCGGAGCGTCGCGGCGGAATGTATAGAACCGCAGCAGATAGGAGTCGGCGGTGCGTCGCATCCACGGCTCAGCCTTCACCATCCTTTCAATCCACGAGGTATACACCCCCGGATGACCGATGGCGAGAGCCGAACGCTCCACTCCGCTGAACAGCGAGTCGATCGGTACGAGATTGCGTATACCCTCGCTCGTGAGGCGCATCTGCGCCACCGTGTCGGCGGCCATTCCCGCCGCAACGATGGCCCGCGAGCATACTCCGGTGGCTTCGGGCTTCTGTTCGAGCATCAGCTGCATCATGGCCAGAGCAGAGAGCCACTCGCTGTGGTTGAAAAAACGGTCGGCCTTTCCCTCAAGTTCTTCGTAGGAAGAGGCGCCCCTTACAGGCATCGTAATGGCGGCGGCGATTGCTATCGGAGCGCACCGGCGCAAAAATTTCAGCATCTTATTTGGAAATTGATTATGGATTCTACAAGATACAATGATATTATGTCGGAGCGGTTTATCTCCATGTCGTCGTAGGCGGGATTGTCGGAGTGGAGAATCACCATGCTCGAATCGGGATGGCGCCTTACGAACTTCACCATGCGGTAGTCGGCCGTCTGCACCACATAGATCTGTCCCCAGAAAATGTTGCGCATGTCGGAAATCTCGCGGATGGCCACGTAGCCGCCGTTGCAGATGGTAGGAGCCATGCTGTCGCCGCTGACGTGGACTATCTTAGTGTCGCGCGGAATTCCGGGGAGCGCCACGTAACCGTTCAGATTGGCCGAGGTGAACATCTCGGGAAGCGGAATCCTCCCTGCTGTAACGTCGATGTCGTAGACCGGCGTTCCTTCGGTAATGACGCGGGCCGTCGGGGCGAGAGGTTCGTCAATCAGAATCTCGCGTGCCATCGCCTCCTTGGCGAACGGCACATCTTCCCCGTCGCGGAGCCATTTTTTCGACACCCCCATGTCGGCTACAATCCTGTTGATAATGGTTTCGCTCACCGGGCGCCCGCTGCCGAGCGCCCGCGACAGGTTGGCCGGATCCATACCGAGCCGGCGGGCGAATTTGGCCTGCGACAGGTGGCTTATATACATAAGGTAACGGATGCGGTCGGCAACCGTCTCCGTAGGAGGCGCCCCCGCGAGGTTTTCGGGAATAAAGGATTCCATATTGGTGTTGTGTATTTTACATCGTTCATTGCAAAGATACACCATCGAATATCTCCCGCAAAGTTAAAAATGCACAAAATCTCCTCCCGGGCACGGCTCTTTCCTTTAAAACCTATGGCTGGCTTATCGTCATACTGATATAACTGATTGAGTATCAATGTACGGACGTGATTCTTCACGTCCACGGTGAATAAACGTTTTTACAGAAAAAAGAATGCATTCACACGTGTTTTCCCGGTGGACGTGAAGAATCACGTTCGTACAATACGCAGGTTATCAGTGCGTTGTCTAACGGGTATATTGCTCCCCCGGATTCATTGGATTCGCTATCCGTAGTTTTAAATTAAAGAGCCGTTCCGCCTGCCCTGGTCACCGTTTATAATATTTTGGAGTGTGGACTAAATTTCGTAACTTTGCGTTTGTTCCCTCATATCCCGGGGATGCGAAACCTTAAAAACATAACACATAACTTTTAAATTCCAAAGAAAATGGCTGATCAGCAGAAAGAAATAAAAATCGAACTCACTCCCGAAGTGGCAGCAGGACACTATTCGAACCTCGCCGTAATCTCCCATGGCGCCAACGAATTCTTCCTCGATTTCATCAACGTGGCTCCCAACATGCCTCAGGCCAAGGTGCAGTCGCGCATCATTATGACTCCCGAAAACGCCAAGAACCTCCTCGGCGCACTGATGGAGAACGTGAAGAAATACGAGCAGACCTTCGGCGAGATCCGCCCCAAACGTCCCGTAAACAACGGTTCCAACGGCGAGATTCCCAACCCGTTCATAATGGGCGGAAAGGCGTAAGCCTAACCGATCTTCAGAAATAACCGAACCGGAGCCGGATGCTCCGGTTCGCTTTTACGTCAAGTACACCCACGCAAATACACCTATATTCATGGAATCGAATCTTTGCATTTACAATTCACTCACCCGCACCAAACAGTTGTTCAAACCAATTCATCCCGACCGCGTGGGCATGTACGTCTGTGGCCCGACTGTTTACGGCGACGGCCATCTGGGCCACGCCCGTCCGGCCATAACGTTCGATGTCCTTTTCCGCTATCTGCGTCACCTCGGCTACAAGGTGAGATACGTCAGGAATATCACCGACGTAGGCCATCTCGAGCACGATGCCGACTCCGGTGAGGACAAGATCGCAAAAAAGGCGCGCCTGGAGCAGCTCGAGCCTATGGAAGTGGTGCAGCATTATCTTACCCGCTACCACAAGGCCATGGAGGCGCTCAACGTACTTCCTCCCTCGATAGAACCCCACGCCTCGGGCCATATCATCGAGCAGATTGAGTATGTGAAGAAGATTCTCGACGCCGGCTACGCCTATGTGAGCGACGGCTCGGTGTACTTCGACGTCCACAAGTATAACGCCGACCACAGATACGGCCGTCTGTCGGGACGCAACGTGGAGGAGCAGCTCGCCACCACCCGCGCCCTCGACGGTCAGGAGGAAAAGCACAACCCCGCCGACTTCGCACTCTGGAAAAAAGCGGCGCCCGAGCACATCATGCACTGGCCGTCGCCCTGGAGCGAGGGGTTCCCCGGATGGCACCTCGAGTGCTCCACAATGAGCGAGAAATATCTCGGCGAGACCTTCGACATCCACGGGGGAGGAATGGATCTGATGTTCCCCCACCACGAATGCGAGATCGCGCAGTCTGTCGCCCACAACGGCCACGACGCCGTGCGTTACTGGATGCACAACAACATGATTACCATCAACGGAAAGAAGATGGGCAAGTCGCTCGGCAACTTCATTACCCTCGATGAGTTTTTCAACGGCTCGCATCCGCTTCTCGACCAGGCCTACAGCCCGATGACAATACGCTTCTTCATCCTTCAGGCCCATTACCGCGGAACTGTCGATTTCAGCAACGAAGCTCTAAAGGGAGCCGAGCGCGCCCTGAACCGCATGCTCGAAGGATACCGCCGCCTGCAGGAGCTGACTCCCTCGGAGGAGTCGACGGTCGACGTCGGCGGATTCGCCGAAAAGTGCTACGAGGCGCTCAACGACGACATGAACACTCCGATTGTGATTGCAGTGCTTTTCGATGCCCTCAGAACCGTCAACCAGATAAAGGACGGCAACGCGAAGGCCACGAAGGCCGACATCGACACCCTGCGCAAACTCTTCGACACCTTCATGGTCGAGATTCTCGGCATACGTCCCGACACCATAGAGGGTGCCGGCGACAATGCTGAAGCCCTCAAGCCGTTTGAGGACGCCGTTGACCTCGTCCTCGAGATACGCGCCAAGGCCAAGGCCGCGAAAGACTGGGCTACAAGCGATCTCATACGCGACCGCATGGCCGCCATCGGGTTCACGGTGAAAGACACCAAAGACGGAGCCGAATGGTCGCTCTCCAAGTGACGGCATCCGGCGCCGGTTTCGCACTGAAGTGGCTCATGGAGTTCTTCGGCGGCATCGGAGTCCCCGCCGCCGATCTGCTCTTCGCCTCCACCGCCACTCTCGCCGTCGGCTCGCTGCTGTTGTGCGGCATAGTCCATCTGCTGCTGACCCGCGTGGCGCATCCGCTGGTTACGCTCATCGTGCGCAAGACCCCCGACGAGTGGGACGACACCTTTTTCAATCCCCGTCTGCTCAATTCCGCGAGCGCTCTGCTCGTGATCGTGCTTCTGAACCTCACTTTTCCGGCGGCGTTCAAGGGATATGCCGACATTCATTCGGGTGTGGCGCTCATGTGCCGCATCTTCGTGATTGTGGGAGGCGCGAACCTCATCAACGCGCTTCTGTCGGCGTTCTACCATGTTTTCGACGACCATACCCGCTTCCGCATAGCTTCGCTCAAGGGCCTGTTTCTGATGATTCAGCTCGTGGTGTGGGCGTTCTGTCTCATTCTGGTGGTCTCAGCCATAGCGCACCGCAACCCCATCTACATCATGTCGTGGCTCGGAGCTTCGGCAGCCGTGCTGATGCTCGTGTTCAAGGACTCGATACTCGGTGTGGTGGCGGGCATACAGCTTACTTTCAACGACATGCTCCGCGCCGGCGACTGGATTTCGATGCCTTCCCACGGAATCAACGGCATTGTGCTCGATGTTCTGCTGACCACCGTGAAGGTGCAGAACTACGACATGACCATCGTCACCATCCCGCCCTACACGCTCGTGAGTGAGTCGTTTCAGAACTGGCGCGGCATGAAAGAGAGCGGAGGCCGCAGGGTAAAGCGCGCGTTCAATATCGACGTCAGCACCATCCGCCCGCTTACTCCCCCCGAGGCTGAAGCCCTGAAATCGGAACCCTGGGCGGCGGAAGCCGACCTCACGGGAATGAATCTCACTCTCTTCCGCAAATATCTGCTCGGCTATCTCGGCAAACTCGCGCTCGAGCGCCCCGACGAGTATATGCTCCTCATGGTGCGAGAACTCGATCCCACGGTGACAGGGTTGCCGCTCGAAATCTATTTCTTCACCGCCGTTACCGAATGGGTGGCGTATGAAAACGTACAGTCGGCCGTGACCGAACACGTCATAGGAATGCTTCCGCGCTTCGGGCTGCGGCTCTTCCAGGCGCCCGCCGGCTCCGACATTTCCATGTTTAATCAGAACAAACAACAGCTCAAAATATGAACAGCAATCAGAAAAGAGCCACCCTGTGCGTTCAGGGCGGCTGGCATCCCGGCAAAGGAGACCCGCGGGTGCTCCCGATATTCCAGAGCACCACTTTCAAATACGACACAAGCGAGCAGATGGCCAGACTGTTCGATCTCGAGGAGTCGGGATACTTCTACACACGCCTGCAGAACCCGACCAACGACGCCGTGGCCGAGAAGATTGCCGCACTCGAAGGAGGTGTCGGCGCCATGCTCACCTCATCGGGGCAGGCGGCCAACCTTTATGCTATAATCAACATTGCCGGCCAGGGTGACCACATAGTGTGCTCGTCTACTATCTACGGCGGCACGTTCAATCTCTTCGGCGTGACGCTGAAAAAGATGGGAATCGACGTGACGTTCGTCGACCCCGATGCCCCCGAGGAGGAGATAGCGAAGGCTTTCCGCCCCGAAACGAAGGCTCTTTTCGGCGAAACGCTCTCTAATCCGGGCATGAACGTGCTCGACATCGAGAAGTTTGCCCGCCTGGCCCACTCCCACGGCGTGCCGCTGATTGTTGACAACACCTTCGCCACACCGATCAACTGCCGGCCTTTCGAGTGGGGCGCCGACATCGTCACGCACTCCACCACCAAGTATATGGACGGCCACGCCACGAGCGTGGGCGGGGCGGTGGTCGACAGCGGCAACTTTGATTGGGACGCCCATGCCGACAAATTCCCGGGGCTTACAACACCCGACGAGTCGTACCACGGTCTCACCTACACGAAGGCGTTCGGCTGCAAAGCGTTCATCACCAAGGCAACCACCCACCTGATGCGCGATCTGGGCGCGATTCAGGCACCGATGAACGCCTTCCTTCTGAATCTCGGGCTCGAGACTCTCCATCTGCGCATGCCGCGCCATTGCGCCAACGCTCAGAAAGTGGCCGAGTGGCTGGAGGCGAATCCGCAGGTAGCCTGGGTGAACTATCCCGGTCTCAAAGACAACAGATATCATGACCTTGCGCAGAAATATCTCCCCGACGGAACCTGCGGAGTAATCGCCTTCGGACTGAAAGGAAGCCGCGAGGATGCCATCGAGTTTATGGATCGTCTGAAGATGATCTGCATCGTCACCCATGTGGCCGACGCCCGCACCTGCGTGCTCCATCCCGCGAGCCACACCCACCGTCAGCTCTCCGACGAGCAGCTGCGGGAGGCAGGCGTGGCACCCGACCTCATCCGCCTCTCGGTAGGCATCGAGGATCCCGACGACATCATCGCCGACCTCCGCCAGGCAATGGAAAATCCGGAGTAATATTTTATTCTGACCAATAACAACGCCGGGACGCAGATGAAATCTGCGTCCCGGCGTTGTTATTGGGATAGGGGAAATATTATTCGAGTTCGCGGGGGATGGCGGCGATTTTGAGGTCGACGTTGCGTATGAAGCTGATGATGTTGTCGCGGGCGGGAGAGGGTTCTACGTCGGCTTCGATGCGGCGCAGGGCGTTGAACACCGAGGTGCCGGTCTGATAGACGTGGCGGTAGCATTTGGCTATGTCGTCGATCTGCTCGTCGGTGTAGCCGTGCTTGCGCATCACCACGGCGTTGACGCCGAAGTAGGCCGTCGGGTTGTGGGCCATGATGCAGAAGGGGGGCACGTTGCCGCCGATGCGGCATCCGCCTTTCACGAGCACCCAGTCGCCTACGTGGCAGCCTTCGTGAACAACGACGGCCGACGAGAGGATGGTGCATTTGCCGATTTCGACGTCGCCTGCGATTGACACGTTGTTGCCGAGCACGCACTGTCCGGCAAGCTTGGAGTCGTGGCCGATATGGCTGTTGGCGAGCAGGAAGCAGCCGGGGCCTACATAGGTGCCCTTGTCGGTCATGAACCCGCGGTTTATGATGACGTTCTCGCGGACTACGGTGCCGTCGCCGATCTCGCAGTGGCTGGGTTCGCCGTTCCAGCGGAAGTCCTGGGGGTCGGCGCCGATAATCGCGCCCTGGTATATGCGGCAGTTTTTACCGACGCGGGTGCCGCGGCTGATGGTGGCGAACGACATAATCACGCAACCGTCGCCGATTTCAACGTCTTTGTCTACAACGGCAAAGGGATAGATCGTCACGTTGTTGCCAATTTTGGCTTCCGGGTCGATGTGGGCTAATGGACTAATCATAAGATTGTGGTATTAAAAGGTTAACGACCTCCGCCGAGGCTCTGGTACAGGTTGATTACGGCGCGCGATGCGGTAAGCGAGCTGTTGATCTGTGCCGTCTGTGCCGCAAGCAGGTTCTGCTGGGCAGTGAGAACCTCGAGGTAGGTTGAGGTGCCCAAAGTTAGCAATTCCTGGGTATATTCCACGGATTTTTCAAGATTTTCTACCTGAAGTCTGAGGAGATTCTGCTTTTCCTGAGCTTTGTTGTAGATGGTCATGGCCTCCGAAACTTCTGCGGCGGCGTTCATGAGGGAGTACTCGAAGTTGTTGAGCGCCTGCTGCTGGGTGGCTTTCGCTGCCTCGAGGCGGGCAATGTTCTGACCGCGCGAGAAGAGGGGCGCGGTGAGCTGGCCTGCGAGCTGCACGAACCAGTCGCCGGGGTTGGAGATGAACGAGCCGAGGAGGTTGGTGAAACCGCCGTTGGCGGTGATGTTGAGCGAGGGGTAGAATGCGGCGCGGGCGGAAGAGGTGGCGTAGTAAGCCACGGCGAGGTTCTGCTCTGCGGCGCGCACGTCGGGACGGGCGGCGAGTTCAACCATGGGGATGGCCTCGCGGAGCATCGCGGGCGCGGTCATGGCAGCGGTGGGGGCGACAGCCCAGGTCTGCGGCATCACGTTCTGGAGGAGCGACATCGAGTTCTGCGCCTCGTGGAGGCTGACCTCTATGTCGGTGATGGAAGCGAGAATGCTGTAGTACTGCGCGGTGCTCTGTACAACGGCGGCCTCGTTGAGACGGCCGGCGAGCTTGAGGTTCTTCATCACGTCGATACTCTTACGCCATACCTCGGCGGTCTCACGCGAGAGGGCGAGCTGGCTTTCGAGAGCGGCGATGGTGTAGTAGCAGGTGGCCACGCCGCCGATAATCTGCGAGCGCACGGCCTGCTCGTAGGCCTCGCTCTGGCGGAGCTGAGCCTGAGCGCCGCGCTTGGAGTTGAGGAGCTTGCCGAAGATGTCGATTTCCCAGCTCACCGACATGGGAATCTGGTAAGTCCAGTTGAACTTGTCGCCGGAATAGGAGGCTCCAGCACCGTTTGGCGCGAGCGCCACGGAGGGGAGATAGGAGAGCTTGGCTCCCTTGAGCTGAGCCTGCGCCATGCTCACGTTGAGACGCGCGTTGTCGAGGTCTTTGTTGTTGACGAGCGCGGAATTGATGAGGTCGACGAGGGCGGGGTCGGTGAACACCTGCTGCCAGGAGAGATTGCCGAAGGCGAGGGAGTCGGGGCGCTCCTGCAGGGCGCGGGCGTATTCCTTCACGAGCTCCGATTCGGAGTCCTCAGGGTTGTATTTTTTGTAGATCCCGCAGCCGCTGAGCGCGGTGGCGCCCAGTGCGACTGCAAGGAAGAGTGATATTTTACGGGTTTTCATGTGAAAATACATACATTAATGTGCATACTGTTCGATCTCGCTTTCGATGCCTTCGTTGTCGGTATCCTCCCACTTCAGAGGCTTGATCTTTTCCTGGATAGTCTGGAAGATGACGAAGAGGGCGGGCACCACAAGGAGCTGGAGAATCATGCCTATGAGCATGCCGCCGACAGAGCCGGCACCGAGTGCGTTGTAGCCGTTGGCGCCTACGCCGGTTGCGAGCATAAGCGGGAGAAGACCGATAATGAGCGCCAGTGAGGTCATGAGAATCGGTCGCAGACGGGCTGCGGCGCCGTCGATTGCGGCGTTGATGATCGACATGCCTGTGCGGCGGCGGTCAACCGCGAACTCAACGATGAGGATGGCGTTTTTGGCGAGAAGGCCGATAAGCATGATGAGCGCGATCTGGAGGTATACGTTGTTGCTGATACCGAAGATGCGGGCGAAGATGAATGTGCCCATAAGGCCGAACGGAATCGAGAGGATAACCGCCCAGGGGAGGACGTAGCTCTCGTACTGCGCGGAGAGGAGCAGATATACGAACAGCAGACAGAGTCCGAAGATAACCGCCGTGGAGGCTGCGGAGGAGTTCTGCTCCTCACGGCTCATGCCGGAGAACTCGAAACCGTAGCCCTGCGGGAGCATTTCGGCGGCCACGCGGTTGACGGCGGCGATAGCGTCGCCCGACGAGTAGCCGGGATTAGGCTGACCGGTAACGGAGATTGACTGGAACATGTTGAAACGGTTGAGAAGGTCGGGGCCGTAGACGCGGCGCAGGGAAACGAAGTTGGCGAGCGAGGCCATCTCGTTGCCGTTGCGGATTTTGATTGAGTTGAGCGTCTCGGGCGACACGCGGGCCGAGGGTTCGGCCTGCATCATCACGCGATAGAGCTTGCCGAAGCGGTTGAAGTTCGACACGTACATACCGCCGTAGTAACCCTGGAGGGTGGAGAGGATGGTCTGGGGCGAGATGCCGGCCTGCTTGGCTTTGGCGGCGTCGATGTCGACCATATACTGCGGGAACGAGGGGTTAAACGTGGTGTAAGCCATCTGGATTTCAGGCTGCTGGTTGAGCGCGCCGAGGAATCCCATTACTACGGAGTAGAACTTGTTGATGTCGCCGCCCGTCTTGTCCTGCATCTCGATGTTGAAACCGTTGGTTACGGAGAAACCGGTGATCATAGGAGGCGCGAAGAACATCACGCGGCCGTCTTTGATCTGCTGCGAGGCCATTCCGTAGAGCTGCTTGATGATATTGTCGGAGCTTTCCTCTTTCGAGCGCTCGCTCCAGTTCTTCAGCTTGATGATGAATGTACCGTAGGTTGCGCCCTGACCGGCCACGAAGCTGTAGCCGTCGATCATTGTGCGCGACTGCACGGCGGGAATCTGACCGATTATGCCGTCGAGCTGCTGAAGCACTTCGCCGGTGCGCTCCTGGGAGGTTGCCGGAGGCATGTCGACTACGGCGAACACCGTACCTGTATCCTCGTTGGGCACGATGCCGGTAGGAGTGGTCGACATGAGCCAGATGAGGATTACTATGGCAGCGGCCACAACGCCGAGAGCGAGGGTCTTGACATGCATGAAGAATGTACAGAACTTCTTGTAGTCGCCGAGCAGAGCCTCGTAGGTTTTCTCGAACGCCTCGTGGAATTCGGGGCGGAAGATGCCTATGAGGGCAAGCAGCGCAACCACGCAGGCGATGGAGCTGTAGAGCACGTTTTCAAAGTTGTACCATCCGAGCACCATGAACGTGATTGTGGCTATGAGCAGAAGCAGAGTGATTGCCGGAGGAATGCGGAAGCCGAAAGCTTTCTTGTAGCGGGCTTTCATGGATGCTCCGGCGGCGGAGTAAGACTGCTTCATGCGCTCCTTGAGTGTAGACTTGTCGCCGTGAGGTTTGAGGAACACGGCGCAGAGTGCGGGCGAGAGGGTAAGAGCGTTGATAGCCGAGAAGAAGATGGCGATTGCCATTGTAAGACCGAACTGGCGGTAGAATACGCCGCTGGTGCCGGGCATGAACGACACGGGGATGAACACGAGCATCATGACGAGGGTAATCGACACGAGCGCGCCGGCAATTTCGTTCATGGCGTCGATCGAGGCGCGGCGGGCGCTGTGGTACCCGGCGTCGAGCTTGGCATGTACCGCCTCGACCACCACAATGGCGTCGTCGACCACAATCGCGATCGCAAGCACGAGTGCCGAGAGAGTGATGAGGTTGACCGAGAAGCCGATCAGGTTCATTATGAAGAATGTGCCGATAAGGGCCACGGGGATGGCGATAGCGGGGATGAGTGTGGAGCGGAAGTCCTGAAGGAAGAGGTAAACCACGATAAACACGAGGATGAACGCCTCGATGAGGGTCTTGATTACCTCATGGATAGAAGCGTTGAGGAACTCGTTGTTGTTGAGAGGCACCTCGATGGCGAGGCCTTCGGGCATCTCGGTCTTGGCCTTGTCGAGGAAGGCGAGGATGTTGTTGATGATTTCGGTAGCGTTCGAGCCCGGGGTCTGGAAGATGATGGCCGATGTTGCGGTGTGGCCGTTCATCTTGTTGTGGAAACCGTAGGTTACGCGGCCGAGTTCGACCTCAGCCACGTCCTTGAGGTAGAGCACGTCGCCGTTGGCGTTGGCGCGCACCACGATGTTTTCGAACTCCTCGGGGGTGACGAGACGGCCCTTGTATTTCATGATGTACTGGAAGGTCTGGTCGCCCTGCTCGCCGAAGGCGCCGGGGGCAGCTTCGATGTTCTGCTCGGCGAGGGCTGCGGAGATGTCGGAGGGCATGAGCTTGTACTGCGCCATCACGTCGGGTTTGAGCCAGATACGCATGGAGTAGTCGGCGCCCATCACCATTGCGTCGCCCACACCGGAGATACGCTGGATTTCAGGCACGATGTTGATCTTCATGTAGTTCTCGATGAACTCCTCGTTGTAGCGGTCGTCGGGAGAATAGAGGGCGACGCAGAGGAGCATTGAGGTCTGGCGCTTCTGGGTGATGACGCCCACGCGGGTAACCTCGGCGGGAAGCATGCCCTGAGCCTTTGCCACGCGGTTCTGCACGTCGACGGCGGCCATGTCGGGGTCATATCCCTGCTTGAAGTATACGTTGATTGTGGCGGAGCCGGTGTTGGTGGCGGTAGAGGTCATGTACTGCATCTCCTGGGCACCGTTTATCTGCTCCTCGAGGGGGGCGATCACGGAGTTGAGCACGGCCTGTGCGTTGGCTCCGGTATATGTTGTCGTAACCGAAATGGTAGGCGGTGCGATGTCGGGGAACTGCTGGACGGGCAGCGACACGAGGCCGATGATACCCAGCAGCACGATGAAGATCGAGATTACCGTCGACAGCACCGGGCGGTTAATGAATGTATCGAGTTTCATTAGTGTTTATACTGTGAAATGATGGTTCTGATTATTTGGAGGCAGCAACGGAGTCGGTGGCGGCAGCCTGGGCGGGAGCTTCAGCGGCCACCTCTTTCGGCCGGATGACGATGCCTTCTTTCACGGTGGTGCCGACGCCTTCAACGGCGATGCGGTCGCCGGGCTTGAGGCCGGAGGTGACGATGAAGTTGGCGCCGTCGTTCATATCCTCTACGGTCACGTAGGTCGAGGCTACTTTGTTGGAGTCGTTGACCACGTAGACGTAGCGGCGGTCCTGGAGCTCATAGGTGGCCTTCTGGGGGATCGTGATGACGTTTTTGCTGACGGTGGGGATGACAACGGTGCCGGTGGAACCGCTGCGGAGCACACCGCTGGGGTTGCTGAATAGAGCGCGGACGTTGGAGGCGCCGGTGCCCTCGCCGATGATACCGCTTACGGTAGCCACCTTGCCTGTCTGGCTGTAGAGCGAACCGTCGGCCATGCGGAGCTCAACGTCGGGCATCGAAGCGATGGCTGCATTGAGGGTGCGTTCGCCGTTGCCCACGAGATTGAGGATGTCGCGTTCGGTGAGCGAGAAGTAGGCATAGACCTGCGAGTTGTCGCTGACGGTGGTGAGGGGCTGTGCGCTCGAGGGAGATGCGAGGGAGCCTTCACGGTTGGGAATCGAGCCGATCACACCGTCCGACGGAGCGGTCACGGTGGTGTAGGCGAGATTCTTCTTTGCTGTCACGAGAGCAGCCTGAGCCTGGGCGAGCTGGGCCTGGGCCTGCTTGAGCGAATTGTCGGCCATCTGCCACTCGTATTCGCTTATGATGTTTTTGTCGAAAAGCGCTTTCTTGTTGTCGGCGGTCATTTTTGCGGTTGAAACGGCTGTCTGGGCGACGTTGACAGAAGCGGCGGCCTGGTCTACCGCAGCCTTGAACTGCACCTGGTCGAGTATGAATAGCACCTGTCCCTTGCGGACCTGCTGACCCTCGTCGACGCAGACTTTAGTGATGAATCCCGTCACCTGCGGACGGATGTCGATGTCGGTTTTTCCTTTGATCGTTGCGGGATAAGTGTTGTCGACACGGGTGTCGGCTTCGCTTACGGTCATAGTGGCGATTTCCGGTGCCGGAGCCTGCTGCTGACCCTGATTGGAAGAGCAGGAGGAAAGGGCTGCGGCCACACATGCCACGATAGCGGCTGTGTTAGTTAACGCTTTGATTCTCATTTGTCTTGTCTTTATCTATTTTACCTTTTTGTGAATAATCGGAATAATTGTGAAAGAGAACCCGGCTGCAAGGGTATGAACTGATGAATTGGAACGGTACAGCCGCCGCTGACGGCGGCGGACAATAAATCGGGTGCAAAGTTACTGTCAAAAATAGAAATAAAAGCTATTTTGGCAATAAAAAATTACTAAATGAGGCATAATGATACTATTTTGTGGAAATTTTGACCAACCGGGGCTATGATAGCTAACTTAGCTACCGGGACTAAGTTAGCTGAATCAGCAAAAAACCGGCGTCCCTGCCGGGGCGCCGGTTTTTTATCCGGGCAAAGAGCCGCATCAGCCGATGAGGGCTTTGCCGGTCATTTCCTTGGGCTGGGGCAGACCCATTATCTTCAGGATAGTGGGAGCCACGTCGGCGAGACGTCCGTCGGCTACCGTGGCGTCCTTGCGGTCGGTCACGTAGACGCAGGGCACCGGGTTGAGCGAGTGGGCGGTGTTGGGGGTGCCGTCGGGGTTGATGGCATTGTCGGCATTGCCGTGGTCGGCGATGATGATCACCTCATAACCCGACTTCTTGGCGGCCTCCACGGTGTCTTTCACGCATTCGTCCACAGCCTTGACGGCCTTTTCGATGGCCTCATATACGCCGGTGTGTCCCACCATGTCGCCGTTGGCGTAGTTGACCACGATAAAGTCGAATTTCTCGCTTTCGATGGCCTCCACGAGCTTGTCTTTCACCTCAAATGCGCTCATTTCGGGCTTGAGGTCGTAGGTGGCTACCTTGGGCGAAGCCACGAGTATGCGCTCCTCGCCTTCGTAGGGGGCTTCGCGGCCGCCGTTGAAGAAGAAGGTGACGTGGGCGTATTTCTCGGTCTCGGCTATGTGGAGCTGCTTCTTGCTGAGTCCGGAGAGGTATTCGCCGAGGGTGTTCTCCACGTTTTCTTTCGGGAAGAGGATATGCACGCCGGTAAACGAAGCGTCGTAGGGAGTCATGCAGTAGTACTGCAGGCCGGGGATGGTCTTCATGCCGGCTTCGGGAATGTCGTGCTGGGTCAGGGCTATGGTAAGCTCTTTGGCGCGGTCGTTGCGGTAGTTGAAGAAGATCACGGCGTCGCCTTCCTTGATTGTGCCGTCGACGGTGGCGTTGTTGATGGGTTTTACGAACTCGTCGGTCACGTCGTTGTCATACGACTCCTGCATTGCGTTCACCATGTCGGTGGCCTGCTCGCCCTCGCCATTGACGAGAAGGTCGTAGGCCACTTTCACGCGCTCCCAGCGCTTGTCGCGGTCCATGGCGTAGTAGCGGCCGATGATCGAGGCGATCACGCCGGTGCTTCCGGCGCAGTGGTTCTGCACCTGCTCGATGAAGCCCTTGCCGCTGCGCGGGTCGGTGTCGCGGCCGTCCATGAAGCAGTGGATGTATACTTTCTCAAGGCCGTAGGACTTGGCGATGTCGCAGAGCGCGAAGAGGTGGTCGAGCGAGGAGTGCACGCCGCCGTTGGAGGTCAGACCCATGAAATGGATGGCTTTGCCGTTGTCGCGGGCGTAGGAGAATGCCGACACGATTTCAGGATTTTCCTGAATGGTGTTTTCGCGGATTGCCTTGTTGATTTTCACGAGATCCTGATAAACCACCCGTCCGGCGCCGATGTTGAGGTGACCCACCTCGCTGTTGCCCATCTGGCCGTCGGGCAGACCCACGTTCTCGCCCGAGGCCTGAAGCTCGGAGTGGGGATACGTTTTAAGAAGATAGTCCCAGTAGGGGGTGGGGGTTGAGTAAATCACGTCGCTCTTGGTGTGGTTGCCGATGCCCCAACCGTCGAGAATCATTAACAAAGCTTTTTTAGCCATGATGCAATATTGTTTTAAGTTGAATTCTGAATATGCGGTAACCGGAGGTCATGCTGCCGGCCGGTTTCCGGTTGCAAAGTTACATTTTTTTCGTGTGAGGCAGACTACTTTGTTTATTGTAAATTAACTTAACACGGCAGGCAGATTGTCATCGTGTACTGCAATTAACAATAATTAACTACAATTCGATTTAAAAAACGCTATCTTTGCAACGCAGATGGGATTGCCGGAACACACACCCCGAATGTCACTTCTCTGCACCCCCGCGATAGAGAGTACAGGCGATGTTGACGCGACCCGGGCAAAACCTCTGCTCTTCATTCAATTATTCATAACACAGTGAACACACACCGGGTCCAGATAATCTGACCACCATGATTGCAGACAACACTTCAGACTTCAGATTCGAGACTCCCGACTTCACGCCGGAAGGTCAGCCCGAACCTGCGCCCGCGCCTTCGCCGGAGCCCGAAATCCCTCAGGACGAAACCGAGGTGCCGCAGCCTCACGAGGAGGAGCCGGCTCCTCTTTTCTCTTCGCCGGATCCTGACGGGTCAGACCAGTCAGATCTGTCAGACCGGTCCGACACACCGGATGAACCCGCTCCCGCTCCCGCCCCAGCCGACCTTTCGGAAATAGTGCGGATGCTCGAGGCTCTCAACGCCAAATTCGACGACCGCATAGCCTACGACAAGCACAAAGACGAACTGTTCGACAAGATGTATGCCGAACTCGCCACCTATAAAAACGACCTTTACGCAAAGATAATGAAGCCGTTCGTCACAGCCGCCATAAGCCTGCTCGACGACACCAACACCTTCATTACCCGCCTCGAAAACAACCCCACCGAGTCGGATCCCGACAAAATGCGCAAGTTCATCAACAATCTCCCGCTCGACCTCGAGGATATCCTCGAAAACAACGGCGTAGAGCTCTACACCGACCCCACCGAGGTGTTCGACCCCCGCACGCAGCGCGCAGTCCGCACCGAACCGACCGCCGTGGAGGCCGACGACAAGCGCATCATCGCCCGCGTCCGTCAGGGCTACCGCTGGAACGGCTCCATCGTACGCCCCGAAATGGTGGTGATTTCAAAATATAAACCCGCATGATCAATCATTAAACACATAAATACAACATGGGAAAAATTTTCGGTATCGACCTCGGCACGACCTATTCGTGCATCGCATACTTAGACGAGTATGGCAAACCCGTAACCGTTGCTAACCAGGAGAACTCGCCTGTCACCCCCTCGGTGGTGTTCTTCGAGACCGCCGACAACTTTTCGGTAGGCCAGGTGGCCAAAGAGGCTCTCGCCTCCGACCCCGAGCTCGTGTGCTCCGCCGTAAAACGCCAGATGGGAAGCCGCGACTTCACCTTCAGCGCCAACGGCCAGGAATATCAGCCTGAGACCGTGTCGGCTCTCATCCTGAAAAAACTTGCGGCCGACGCATCGCTCACCCTCAAGGAAGAGGTGAAAGATGTGGTCATCACCTGCCCCGCCTACTTCGGTCTCGACGCCAAGGAGGCAACGAAGAAAGCAGGCGAGATTGCCGGTCTCAACGTGCTCGCAATCCTTCAGGAGCCCACTGCCGCCGCCATTTCTTACGGCCTCAAGGCCGAGGGCGAGCAGACCGTGATGGTCTATGACCTCGGCGGCGGTACGTTCGACGTGACCATCATCTCCGTGAAGCCCGGTGTAATCGACGTGGCCGCCACCGGCGGTGACCACCACCTCGGCGGCAAGGACTGGGACGAAATCATCACCAACTACATCGTCGACCAGTACTGCTCCGCAACCGGCGGCAACGCCGACTCGATTCTCGAAGACCCCGTGATGCTCGGCGACCTCGAACTCAAGTCGGAGACCGCAAAGAAGCAGCTCTCGCAGCGCGAATCGGTGGCTATCCGCTTCGAAGGCGAGCGCATCGAACTCACCCGCGAGCAGTTCGACACCCTCACCGCCGGCCTGCTCCAGAGCACCGTCGACAAGACCCGCGAAACCATTGCCGATGCCGCGAAGAAAGGCGTCACCAAAATCGACAAAATCCTCCTCGTGGGTGGTTCCACTAAGATGCCCCAGATCAAGGAGCGCCTCGCCCGGGAATTCCCCGATACCCCCATCGAAGTCCACGAACCCGACGAATCGGTGGCCAAGGGTGCCGCTATTTTCGGCGCGAACATCGCCGAGTGGAACGAATTTATGAAAGAGTGCGAGAAGAAAGGCCTCGACCCCGAAAAAGAGAAAGCAAAAGGAGGCCACGGTTTCGGCCTCGGCCCGGGCGCAGGCGCCCCCGCACCCCTCGAAATCCGCAACGTCGTGTCGAAGAGCTACGGCATTCGCTTCGCCGAAGACAATCACCCCGAAATCACCCACGTCTACAACGTAATCTTCAAGCAGTCAACCATTCCGCTGGATAAGGTAATCAACGCCTACACAGTGTCGCCCAACCAGACTCAGGTTCATATCGAGCTTTTTGAGAATGACTACAAGCAGGATCAGGGTCCCGACAACATCGTGCCCGACGAAGACAACACCCCCCTCGTCAACGGCATGCTCGAGCCGCTTCCCTCCGGACTGCCCGCCGGCGCTCCCATCTCCATCATCATCAAGATCAGCGCCGAAGGTTTCATGTCGATCGACGCCAAGGACGAGACCGGCGGCCGCACCGTCCACATGGAAGTGCAGCTCCAGAACGTCATGACCGAGCAGATGGTCGACGAGGCCAAGACCCAGGTCAACACCATGACCCTGCGCAACTGATTTCCCAGTACAACCCTTTCCGTATTTCCTCCGCTTTCCGGCGGGGGAAATACGCTATGTTATTAGACAATGCGGTTTATTTAAACATCGAAAAATCGGAATTACAAGTAACAAAAGGCAAATATGGCACTTCTAAAGTGCTGCAAATCAGTAGGGGCGCTATATTTAGCGCCCGCAGAATCAAAACGTATCCCGTCCGGAACAATATGAAGCTGAAAGAAAATGCCCTGACTCAGCGGGCGCTAAGTATAGCGCCCCTACAATATTCCGATTAGGAGCTATTTAGACAACCCCTTATATACCAGTGGACTCTTTCAACATATTTCAGGATCTTGAGCTGACTCCTCCTATGCCTGAGGCGCAGGTGCTTGCCGCCCTCGACAAAAAAATCGAGCAGCTCAACAAACTCCGCACAAAACGTGCGTCGGCCACCGAGCGGTGGCAGCATTTCAAGAATATCAAGGAAACCATAGCCCGCAACCCGCGGCTCATAGCCGAGCATGCGGCGGCCTACGCTGAACTCGCGCGCCGCCAGCGCGAAGAGGCCGTTGAGCGCCTGCGCCAGAACGCAGGCATTTACGTGGTCTACGGCGAAATCGAGGAGGCGCAGCTCAAGCGCCTCGCCAAAGAGAACCCCGGTATGACCGAACAGGAGATTCTCAAGCTCCTCGGCGCCACCGTCAAAGGCAAATCCACCACGAATTTCAAGGAGGACAATTCGGTACGCGAAACCGATCCCAGTGTGATGAAAACCATTGCCGGTTACCTCGAAAAAGCCGGCAAACGTGACCTTTACGACTTTCTCGGAGTGTCGCAGAGCGAGAAACCCGAGCGGATCAAGGCGGTGTGCGACCGTCTCTACGCCTCGGCGCAGAGTTCCGGCTCACTCGATGAGCGCACGCTCATAAACCAGCTCGTGGGGCAGGCGCGCACGCAGCTCCTCACTCCCGCAAACCGTGCCAGCTACGATAAGGCGCTCGCCAACAGCGTGTTCGGCCCCATCCGTGAGCTTATAAAGAACATCGCCGCTGCCGCCACTGTGATAGCCCCGACTCAGTATGAGGCTCTTCTCGAGGCATGCACGCGGAAAGGCATCTCCATTGAGCGCGCCGAATCTTTCATAATGACCGAGGCCGCGGCCAACAGGCTAAACGTGCTCAAGGGCAATACCAACACCCGCGTATGCCGCTTCTGCGGAGCCGTGAACCCCGCGGGCAACAAGCTCTGCACCTCCTGCGGCATGCCCTTTGCCGTCGAGTGTCCCGGATGCGGACGGATCAGCGACAACGACAAGGAACTCCGCTGCGAAAAGTGCGGTTTCCCCATCGGCGAGATGCCAGAGGCCATGAAAAACGTGGAAAACGCCGAGCGCTCGCTCTCGTTCGGCAACATCAGCGAGGCTGAGCGCTACATCTCGCTCGCGTCGCGCCAGTGGCGCGGCTACAAGCCTATCGCGCAGGTGGAGAAGCGCATAGCCGATGCCCGCCGCACCGCCTCCTCAGCAATTCAGGAGCTGAAGACTCTCGTGGAGCAGCGCAAATACTTCGCCGCTCTCGCCAAATCGAAATCCATCCCTCTCACGCCCGAGTGCCAGCCCCTCGTGAGCCGTGCTGAATCGGCCGTAGCGAAAGCCCGTCAGCTTCTGGGCGAGGCGGCTTCCGCTTCCGACCCAAACATGCGTGTGGATGCTTACGCAAAGGTGCTCGCCGAGGCTGCCGACTGCCCCGAGGCGCTCGACGGCATCCGCAAGACTCCCCTCGCTCCCCCGGCGTCGGTCACCGCATCGGTGCGCGGCCGCTCCGCAACCATAAGCTGGCCCGCGCGCAGCTATACATATATAAAATATAAAGTCGTAAGGAAAGAAGGCTCCCGGCCGTCGTCGGTTTCCGACGGAACAGCCGTAGGCGAGACCGCCGGAAACAGCATCGACGATTCCCGTCTGCCTGCGGGCGCAAGCTGCTTCTACGGCGTGTTTGCCGTTTATGACTCCGCCGCCTCTCCCAAAGGCGCCGTCACGTCGCAGCCGGTCATGGTGGCCGACGATATTTCGCTCTCCGACGTGACCGCTGCCGTTGAGCAGAATCAGATAAAGTTCAGCTTCAGTCTGCCCAAAAACGCTGTCGGCGTCAATCTTTACCGCGACGGTTCGCTGGTTAAGACCGTCAGCGGAAGCGTATATATCGATACCGGACTCACTCCCGACCGTCCTTACCGCTATAAGTTCGTAACCCTCTACCGCGACATCAACGGCAAGACGGTGGAGTCGCAGGGTGTTGAGACCACGCTGTCGCCCACGGCGCCTCCGCGCCCCGTGAAACTCGATATCGCTGACCTCGGCGACCGCGTGCGCCTGTCGTGGAACCCGCCCGCAAAGGGGGCGTTCGCCATCTATGTGGCCGACTCGCCTTTCCGCGAGACCCTCGGCGAGACTTTCGCCGTAGACCGCCTGCGCGCCCGCACCGTAAGCTTCTCCGGCAATATGGTGGAGCTGCGCAAGGACTTCTGCGGCGTGCGCTTCTATCTGCCCGTGACAGTGGTCGGCAGCATGGGTGTGGCCGGTCAGCAGGTAAAGGCTGTGTCGGTCAGGGAACCGGAAGGGGTAGCGATAGACAAGAACGATAACTTCGTCAATGTCAGCTGGAAGTGGGGCACCACACCCGCCGTGCGCGTGGAATGGCAGATCGGTGCCGGCCGTACCGTCAGCCGCGACATACCCTCGTCGTCACCGTCGAGACTGCGCATAGACTTCCCCGCCGGGACACCGTCAGTCAGCGTAGCGGTGAGATCGATTGTCGAATCGCCCGAAGGCCCGCTGCTCAGTTCCCCCGTAGAGAAAACCCTGTCGCTCACCGCCACCAAGGTCCATTTTGAAGATGTAAAGAGCAAAGCCAAGTTCTTCGGACTCGTAGGAGGGAGTGATTTCTCGCTCACGCTCCGAGCCGATTCCGCCCTGCCGTGTGCGCTGGCGCTGCTTGTGCGTGAGGGTTCCGTGCCGGTCGACCTCGTCAATACCCGTCCCGTGCTCACCATCAGCCCCTCCGACCTCCGGCCCGGTTCCGACACCGATTTCGATTTCTCCTACTCGAGGCGCGACAAGAGCACTCCCGTCTACTTCCGTCTGATTGCCGCCGACCGCTCCTGTGCCCCGCTTCTGTCAATAACCCCCGAATCACATAAGATAAAATGAGTTCCATAGCCTGTCCCTACTGTTTCAAACGGTTCAGCCGCGGTGAAGTGCTCTTCCGCTGCTCCAACAAACGTGCCCACTCTCCTGAACTCGACGAGGAGCTGACCGCCCACTGGAAGTCGCCCCACATGGAGCTTCCCGCCGTTAAGCAGAGCTCGATGCTTGCCCGGCTTTTCGACCGGGTGCCCAAATCCGCTAAATGCTCCTGCGGCGCCGAGGCGTTCAATGTAATGTGTCCCCACTGCCACAACCTGCTCCCCCGCGAGCTGGTCGACTCCCGCAGCATGGTCATCTCCATCGTGGGCGCCCGCTCAAGCGGCAAGACCAACTATATAACCGTGCTCCTCAAGGAGTTCATGGACAACTGCGACTATCTCGGGCAACTCGGAATTTCGCCGTCGCCGTTCGGCGACCGCGAGGAGAACCGCACGGAGTACCGATATGAACACGATTTTTACGACTTCATCTACCGCCAGGGCCGCGTTCAGGGTCAGACGCAGATCAACGACCCGCGCAGTCGTGTGCCTCTAATCTACCGCGTGTCGCAGAAAGGGAAAGACCCCATCTATCTCGTGTTTTACGATACCGCGGGCGAGAATTTCATGGATCAGAATCTTCTGGAGGAAAACGTGGAATACCTCTCAATCAGCGACGCCACAATCTTCCTCCTCGACACTTTCAACGTGCCATTCGTCAACACCCTTCTCCGCGATTCCGAGAAGCTTACCGAACCCCGCACCCCCATGCAGTTCTACGAAATCTTCAACAAGGTGCGCGAATACTACAAGAGCCGCACCGACGACGCCCATTTCAAGAAGCCCATGGCCTTCGTCTTCACAAAAATCGACGCCATCCTGCGCAACCGCGAGCTTTTCGCGGAGAAGTCACCCGCCAATATGTCGCTTGAACAGAACAGCGCCTTCCTCGGCGGCGGCGGTGTGGATCTCGACGACCTCGAGAGCGTCCACGACGGCATGAAGTCCGTGCTCGGTGCCGACGCATGGAGGTGCTCCAATTTCCTCAATCAGGCTGCGGAATATTCCAACCACCATTTCTTCGGCATATTCGCCCTCGGCTCGACTCCGGTCAAAAATGAAATCCGCAATCTCCGTCCTTACCGCGTGCTCGATCCTCTCGTATGGTGCATGCATCAGCTCAAATATTCATTCCCATTAAAGAAAAAGTCATGAAACTCACCTGCGACGAAATCTATTTCGCATCTAACCAGAAGTCGGCCCTCACCGGCAACGACGGCTTCGGTGTGCGCACGTATACTGCCGGCATGGACACCTCCGAGGTAAGCCTTATTGCCCGCGACTGTCTTCCCGGCTATCAGGTCGACCCCGAGCGGCAGCTCTCGCTCGCCGACCTTGAGGCGAATCCGGAAGTGGTGCTCGGCTATCCCGCCGTCTACTCTTTCAGCTCTTTCGCGTCTCCCTCCGGGCAGACTCTCTGGGTGGCTTCGCGCACAGTATATATCGCTACCGACTTCGGATTTTTCCTCGACGGCAACGCTTACTCGCGAGTGGGTTCCAACTATTTCACCCACGCCATAATCTCCGCCACAGTGCCTCCGCCCTCGCTCCTCTCGGCTATGACTCAGCCAGGCGTTTTTGTGCCCGGAAACTATGAGGTGCGCCGCGACAACGCCGAGCTGAGGACGCTCCTTACCGGCGAACCGGAATTGCTTCCAAAGCGCGAAATCGACCTCCCCGATGCGCCCGCACCGGTCGACCCCGCTTTCGTGCGTGTGGCTGCCGGAGTGCTCCAGGCTGCTCTCAACCGCGCGGTCGGCTCGAAGCCTGAACTACAGAAGATGATTGTGAAGGCCAGCTCCGCCGATGTCGACAAGGTAGTAGGCGTCCTCGCTGCGATGCCCGCGTCGCTCATGCCTCACCTGCGTTTCATAACCAACTTCATGAAAGGCTACGGTGTGCCGGAAGAGTCGGATATAATTGTGGTAAACGAATTCAACAAGCTCCCGCTTTACGAAAACAACTACATCACCGTCGATCTCATGGCAGGAACCTCGGTCAATATAGCCGACAATCCTTTCATCAGCGCCATTACCGACGCCCTCGCCGCCGGGAAGATGAAACTCGCCGGCGACATGATGGAGTTTTTCCTCGGCATAAACCACGGTGACGCTGCCGACTATCGCACTCAGCTTGCCACTTTCAAGGCTTTGCAGCCCGATGCGGAAATTACAGTGGCCGACATCAGTCCCGAGCTGCTCGCCGCCACCTCCATGATGAGTCCCGTGCAGCTCTCGCTCTTCGTCTCGAAGGTCAATGAGGCCATCAATTCCGCACTCCTCTCCAGTCAGAATCCCGCGGAACTTGAAGAGGCCATCAAAGCTGTTGCGCTCGTAAGAGGAAAGGATCCGGCCATGCTGTCGCTGTCGGCCGATGCCCGCAAGCGCATTACCAAACTTATTATGGGAGTGAATTCCTACGCCGGGAAAATTCTCACTCCGCAGAATGCCGACACCGTTCTCTGGATCGCCGACCGAGCCGAAGTGGCCTCCGATGCCGAGTTCTATAATGCCGTGAAGCAGGTGTCAGACCCGTATATATGGGAGTTCATGCTCTCGTTCTACTTCAATGCCGACCCCGAGTTCGCGCTCCCCGACATCGTCAGCGCCATTCTCGTTTCGGCTCTTCCGCCCACTTCGCGCGAGCAGCTAATCGCCCGGCTTTTCCTCCCCGGAGCCTCTGCCGCAATGTTATCTTATCTGCTTGCACACCCCGACAGCATCCGCTCGCTTCCGGTAACCGTAGCTGCCATATCGAAAAACAGTCCCGACGAGATTTTCTCCCGTCTCATCGAGGCCTCCGGCAATAATCCCGACGTAATCCGTATGCTCGGGGCGCCGGCGGCACGGTATTTTTCCGACGCCATCAGCGCGCAGCCCGACCTCGGCGCCCGCAAGCTCCTCGATTTCATAGCCAGAGTAACTCCCACGGTCTATGCTTCGATGATTTCCGCCGAGCTATTCATGCCCTATCTCGACTACGTCTGCAACTATCCTTCGCCCGCCATGCGCGGTCTTGTAGACGAAATCGCTGCCGTTCCCGGCATTCCCGAGGCTCAGAAAGCTGCGGCTGTCAGCGCCATGCTCGCAGGTACTGATCCCGGTTATGTGGATATGTCGATTATGAAGATGGCCCACCGCCAGAACCTCGACCCGAACCGGTTCCAGCGTGTCCTCACCATCTGGTACGACCAAGGTGCCACCTCCCGCGACGTCGTGACGCTCAACGCCCAGGCAGGCCCGCTCTCCAACGAGGAAATCAAGGCCATCGTCTGGGTTACGTGGAACCGTTTTGCCAACACTCCCGAAGTCGCCGACAGGATGAACACCATTCTCGACAACTGCAAGTGGAATCCCGAAAGCCGTCTGCGGTTCATGGCGGAATGCCCCGACAAGAAGCTTGTGGCATTCCTCAACGACCAGAACAAGTTCTTCTCGTCGCTTCTCCGCAAGGTAAGAAATATATTCAATTTATAAGAAACACACGTAGATATTCCAGTCATTATGCGCAAATTCAAGTCCCTCCTGCTCTTCCTCCCCTTGTTGGCGCTGGCACTTCAGCTCGGATCCTGCGGCAACCGCGGCCCGAAGGTGCTCAACAGCGAATTCAACGCTCAGATGTATGCCGACTTCCCCAACCCCGACGGTAACGGCATAAAATCCGTAACCTACACCTCATCCTCAGCCGGTACCGTGGCTCCTGCCACCGTTGAATTTGACCCTTACGGACGCCTCGTCTCCTACAGCCGCACCGATGGCTCGTATGAGATGAAAATCTCTTACAGCCCTTCGGGCGCGCCCTCTTTCGAAATGCCCGCTAACCCGAAAGTCGATTTCAAGGTCGACAACTCGAGTAATATCTACGAGGTGGTGGGTCTTTATCCCGGCGAGGAAAATTCCGGATGGAAAACCGAATATACTTTCGATAAATCGGGCAACGTCCTTACCTCGCAGACCGGAGAACCCGGCGGCGAAAGCTGTACCTACAACATTGAGTATGAATACGGCGAAAACGGCCGTATCGCGAAGAAAACCGAAACCGACCTCGACGTTTCGTGCGTTACATATTTCGACGAAAACGGTATACCGGTGCGCAAAATATCCCAGGATGGCGAAGCCGCCCCGGAGGAGGTGACTTTCGAGGTTGAGACCGACGATCAGGGCAACTGGACTAAGCTCACCGCCAAAAAAGAGGTGAAAGGGAAGAGAAAGAAGAAAAAGAGCCGAGTTGAGTCGGTGGTGGAGCGCGAAATCACCTACTACGACCAGCCATATTCCGCAGCCCTCGCCGGCGGAATGATTCTTGCGCCGGCCGACTCAACGGGCGTTGTAGTCGACCCGCTCGCGAAGGCCGCCTCCGCCTCAACGGGCGGCATCGGCGGGTGGTTCGAGGACATGAAATACCGCATAGAGATAGCGCCCTATCTGCTCGATACTCATTCCACCGTGATGTTCATCGTTTTCATTATCCTTGCGATAGCCGGCGCGGCGGTTGCAATCTGGCGTCTGCTCGTGTATATCGACGACGAGGATATAAATCCCGCCGGAGAGGTGACCTCAAAGGGCATGAGGCGCACGTGGGTCTACAACTTCAATCCCTACCTCGGCGCGTTCCTCCTCGGACTATGCCTGCTGGCGGGAATCGTAGCTTCGATTGCGGTGCTTCTCGCGGTAGGCGGCGTGTTCTGGCTCCTTATGTGGATTCTGAAGATTCTCCTCATAGTCCTTGTCTGGGTAGGCTATATCAGCGCGATTCTCGGTGCCCTCGCTCTCTTCGGTAAAGAGGGAGTAGGCTGTCTGCCTCTCATTATCGGTATTATCATAATCGCCGCCGAGGACTGGTGCAAGCGCACGGGCGAATGGCTCGTGGAGTGCGGCAACGAATTTATGGAGAGCGCCAATTTCTTCGGCTTCGGCATAGGTCTCTTCGCCAATTACTGGGACGTGATGCTGCTCATCCTCTTCACTCCTCTCGTAATTTTCGCAGCAATCGCGGTGATCCTGATTGTGTTCAACCTTCTGCTGCGCGTATTCGAGTGGGTTTATACAAAGATTTACAGCATCAACCGCCCCTGCCCGGAGTGCGGTCAGCATGCTGACTATGACTATATCATCGACGGCGAGGTTCACCCCGTACGCCTCCTCCCCGGCATCTACGGCAGTTTCCATCAGACCCGCTACGATATGTTCGACAATCCGGAATACCGTGTTCCGACGATGATTCTCAACGGCCGCGAGCGACTCACCCGACGCTGCCGCCATTGCGAAGCCATCATAGGCGAGAACTACGACTCGGCACACTCCGTCGGCACCGACGTGCATATCGGAGTTGTGGGCCACGTGGGAGCCGGTAAGTCCTATCTCCTCTACACCGGTCTGAATCAGCTTATTCAGAATGCCGACGGCAAAGCCGAACAGATAGGCAACCCCGACCGCAACTTCGACATCGCCGTGAAGAGCGGCCAGATAAGCCGCGGCCTCGACATTCAGACCGACCGCCGCTCCGCTTATCGCGCTATCCAGGTGATGGTGGAACGCTCGTTCTCTCCCGTGCCGTATCATCTGCATTTCTACGACGTGGCAGGCGAGCAGTTCACGACCAACGTGTCGCTCGGCGACGACGCTCTCCGCTTCTACCGCAACGTTGAGTCAATCGTAATGCTCATCGACCCGTCGATGGTCGACCTCGAGGCTCCCGGAATCCGCGCCGACAGCAAGTTTGCGGAGTGGCAGAAGGCAAATAACCACACCGGACGCCGTTACAATCCTTCCGACACTCTCGCCGCCCTCGACGTTTACCTCGAAAAAACCGGCAACAGCGCTAAAAAGATTGACCTCACCTTCGTCTGTGTGAAATCCGACCTCGGCTACTTCAAGGCTATGGGCTATCCCGCCAGTCCCGACGCCGAGCAGATTCGCCGGTTCCTCAAAAACGTGCTCGGTATGAATACTCTCGTAAATACCGGCGACTCTTACCGTTCGGTTTCATTCTTTGCCACAAGCGTGAATGATTCCGAGTCGGTCGACAATCTCTTCCGCCACCTCCTCGGCCAGCGGAAAGTAAAATTATGATCTGAATGAAACCGATATTCCTTATCGGATACATGGGAAGCGGGAAGTCGACGCTCGGAAGGGCGCTGACTTCCCGCACCGGTGTCCGGTTCATAGACCTCGACGACTATATCGAGGAGCGCGAGCAGGCTTCCGTCAGCGAAATTTTCGCCGGGCGGGGTGAAGCCGGTTTCCGCGCAGCAGAGCGCGCCGCTCTCGAAGAGGTGGCTTCTCTCACCGATGTTATTGTGGCTTGCGGAGGTGGCACACCATGTCAGCCCGGAGCCATGGAGCTGATGAATTCGGCCGGTTCGACCGTCTTTCTCTCGGCTTCGCTTCCGAGGCTGCTTGTGAGGCTGAAAGAGGGGAGGGCAAAGCGTCCGCTCATAGCGAAATTGTCTGACTCCGAACTGGAACATTTTGTGGAAGAGTCTCTTGCGCGGCGTATGCCGTTTTATTCTGCTGCGTCGGCCGCTTTCTGTTCCGACCGTCTGGAATCGGAAGAGGAAATAGCCTCGACCTGCACCCTTTTTGTCAATAGATTCATGGAAAATTGTTGACAGACATTTATAAGAAATCGGTTGCTGCCGCTTTCTAAATCAAAATGTATATTTTACCATCAAAAAGAATGAACTCCTTCCCGACAGCGGCGTAGCCGCAGACTATGCGGCATAGCCGCATCTCAATGATAGCCACATGCAAGCGCCCCGTAGGTGGCGCGCAGCTTGTGGTAAACATCGATCAATCAACCTTCCGGCTGCGTAGCTGCCGCTCTTTCCATTCTATTATGGCTAATACCTTCGTTCAAATCTACCTGCATCTCGTGTTTGCCGTAAAAAAACGTGAGTCCTTGATAGCTCCGCCATTGCAGCCACAAATTCACGCATATGCGGCTGAAGCTCTGCGCAAACGCGGACATGTCCCCGTTGCAGTAGGAGGCACGTCGGATCATATCCACATTTTATTTAAATATAATCCTAAAGAACTGATTCCGGATTTAGTGCGTGATCTCAAAGTTTGGCTTTCAAAATTGATAAACGATTACCGTATGTGCGTCTTCAAATTTGAATGGCAGAAAGGTTACGGATGCTTCTCACACTCCCACTCTCAAATTGAAACCGTGAAAAAATACATCCTGACACAGCCACAACACCACCACAACCGTATCTTGCGCGAAGAGATTAAGCTGATTCTCGAACGACAAGGAATCCCGTTTGACGAACGATATATCTTCGAAGAACCTAATTAGAGAGCGGCAGCTACGCAGCCGGTGATAAGGTGGGAGCGTAGCGGTTACCACAAGCTACGCGCACCTAAAGGAGCGCTTGTATGTGGCTATCATTGAGATGCGGCTCTGCCGCATTACCGGCGGCTACGCCGCTGCACCTCAAGACTTGGTATAACGTTTCAACCGTAACCGCATCGTACACCTCGTCGTACTCATTTCTTCAACACCATGCGGCTATGCCGCGATTTTTCAACAATCGTTTTTACGTTGACTCAAAACAATGAAAAAAATAGTTTTAGCATTATTGTCGCTTGCCGCTTTGCCGGCGCTCGCCCTCGACCATCCGGGCATCACTTCCACAGGCCATCCGCAGGGCTCGTTTCCGCTTATTTCCGACGGCATCCCCGCTACTGTGGTCGTGTCGCCCGATGCCTCGGAAGGTGTAAAAATCGCTGCCGCGAACCTCGCAGCCGATTTCGGGCGAGTGTGTGGAACGCCTGCTCCTCAGGCTGTCTACGGAAAGGAGACCCCTTCCGCCTCATCCGTCTTGGCCGGTGAGATTTCCGGTTCAATGATTAAGGATCTCATTCGTAAAAATCCGTCTCTGCGCTGGTTCCCTGATTCTCTCGCAGGATGTCGCGAGAAATATTTCATCACTTTCGTACCTGACGGTTTTATGGTAGTGGCGGGCAGCGACATGCGCGGGACAATCTACGGCATCTACGAACTGTCGGAGCAGCTCGGCGTCTCGCCCTGGTACGACTGGGCCGACGCACCGGTCGTTCACCGCTCAGATATTTCCATCAGCCGGGGGAACTACACCGCCGGTGAGCCCGCCGTCCGCTACCGCGGAATTTTCCTCAACGACGAGGCTCCTTGCCTCACTTCGTGGGTGAAAAATACCTACGGCACCGACTACGGCGACCACCGCTTCTACAGCCGTGTGGGCGAGCTGATTCTCCGGCTCCGGGGCAATTTCCTCTGGCCGGCCATGTGGGGATGGGCTTTTTATGCCGACGACCCCCTCAACTCGCCCACAATGAGCAAAATGGGCGTCATTATGGGCACCTCCCACCATGAGCCTATGGCACGCAACCATCAGGAGTGGGCGCGCCACCGCAAAGACTACGGAGCCTGGAACTACGCTACAAACAAGGCCGTTCTCGACAAGTTTTTCGCCGAAGGAATCGACCGTATGAAGGGTACGGAGGATGTAGTGACAATCGGTATGCGCGGCGACGGCGACGAGGCTATGAGCGAGGAGGCCGACGTGGCTCTCATGGAGAAAATAGTGGCCGAACAGCGGAAGATAATAGGCCGCCATTCCGGGAAAAAGGCTAAAGAGGTGCCGCAGGTGTGGGCGCTCTATAAGGAAGTGCTTGACTATTACGACAAAGGCATGCGTGTGCCCGACGATGTGACCATGCTGCTCTGCGACGACAACTGGGGCAACGTGCGCCGGCTCCCCGATGCAAAGGAACGCCTCCATCCCGGCGGCTGGGGCATGTATTACCACGTGGACTACGTAGGTGCTCCGCGCAACTCCAAGTGGCTCAACGCCACTCCCGTGCAGAATATGTGGGAGCAGCTGCAGCTCACCTACGATTACGGCGTTGACCGGTTGTGGATTCTTAACGTGGGCGACCTCAAGCCGATGGAATACCCCATCACTCTGTTTCTCGACATGGCGTGGAACCCCCGCCGCTATACCGCCGCGAATCTCCTTGACCATACTCTCGGTTTCTGCTCGCAGATTTTCGGTGCCTCCCAGGCTCCTGAGGCGGCCGAAATCCTGAATCTCTGCTGCAAGTATGCCGGACGCTCCACTGCCGAGATGCTCGATGCCTCCACCTACGACCTCGCAAGCGGCGAGTGGCGCCGCGTGCGCAATGAATATCTTACTCTCGAGACACGCGCCCTGCGTCAGTATCTCTCCCTTCCTTCCGAAGCGCGCGACGCTTACAACGAGCTGATTCTCTTCCCCGTGCAGGCGATGGCGAACCTCTACGACATGTACTACAACGTGGCGCTCAACCGCCGGTATGCCGCAGCGGGCGATCCCCGCGCAAACGCAGCGGCAGCCGACGCCAGAAAGGCATTCCGACGCGACTCTCTGCTTATGACCTCCTACAACAACGACATCGCCGGCGGCAAATGGCGCGGTATGATGACTCAGAAGCATATCGGTTATACGTCGTGGAACGACGATTTTGCCGCCGACGTCCTGCCCCCTCTCGAATTCGTGGCAGAAGGTACCCGGGGCGGCTTCACTGCCACTGAGAAAGATGGCGTGGTAGCCGTTGAGGCTCCGAACTTTTTCAGCGCCGCGGGTGTTCCGGGAGCTGAATGGACAGTGATTCCCCATATGGGCCGCACGCTCGGAGGTGTAGCGCTCATGCCCTACACCGTTCCCGTCGGAAACGCCTCCCTCACCTACGCCATAAACACCATTACTCCCGCCGATTCGCTACGCATTCACGTTATTACCAAGTCAACCCTCGCTTTCGCCAACAAGGGTGGTCATCGCTACGGTGTGAGCATTGACGGCGGCGAAGAGCAGATTGTGAGCTTCAACCATAACCTCGACGAGCGTCCCGAAAACATCTACGAGGTGTTTTATCCTACCGTGGCACGCCGTGTTGTGGAAAAATGCATCGTATTCCCCGGCATTGGAGCAGGGCGCCACACCGTGACGCTCCGTCCGCTCGACCCCGGTGTGGTTTTCGAGAAAATCGTTGTCGACCTCGGAGGTTACAACCCGCGTTCTTTCCTCTTCATGGAGGAATCTCCCGTAGCCCGTTAAAATAATCCTCTGTTCCTTTCGTTTTAACGGTATGCAGGATTTTATGATAAGGTTCGTCAGTCCCCGGATTACGTTCGGAGGTGTGGCAGTGGAGAATCCCGTGCCTGTAGAGGTGCCGCGGGGAGTGTGTGCGGTTGTCGGACCCAATGGTTCCGGAAAGAGTACCGTGGGGCAGGTGGTGGCGAAGGGCCGCTACGGATTCGGCAACAGAATCGACTACGGCAAGCCCGACGCCAAGGTGAGGATGCTCACGTTCACCGATATCCATTCGCTTACCGGAATCGACGTAACGCGCCACGACCAGCGCCTTGAATCGACCGCCAACGACCTGGTGCCCACCGTTCAGGAAATCATGGGGGTAAGGACGGATTCAGGACGATGGAGGGAGCTTTGCGATGCATTCGCTCTCCACGGCGCCGAATCAAAACGGGTGAACTATCTTTCGAGCGGAGAACTGCGCAAGCTTCTCGTTATCAATGCGCTCATAGAACGGCCCGACATTCTGGTACTCGACAATCCCTATATAGGACTCGATGCCGCCTCGCGTTCGGAACTCGACCGCGCTCTGCAGGCAGTCGTTGCGGCCGGAACCGATATAGTGATGCTGCTCTGCGACGCTGCCGACGTGCCTGGTTATGCCACGTCGGTTCTGCGCGTAGAATCCCGTGCCGTGGCAGGGATAATCACCCCCCGAGAGGAGATAGAAGCTTTCCGCAGCCGCCCTGTGGCGCAGGAAACTGAAATCAATGAATCCGACCTCCCTCCGCTCCGCCCCGGAAAGGGTGGCTTTGAGGTGGCGTTCTCCATTGCCGACGGACATCTGCGTTATGGCGGGAACGTGATTATCGAAGGTCTCGACTGGACGGTGCGTCAGGGCGAACGCTGGGCGCTGACCGGGCCGAACGGCTCCGGAAAATCATTGCTCCTGAGTCTGGTATGCGCCGACCATCCGCAGGCTTATGCAAACCGTATCACCCTTTTCGACCGTCGCCGCGGCACCGGCGAGAGCATCTGGGAAATAAAAGACCGCATAGGCTATGTGTGCCCCGAGATGCAGCTGTATTTCAATTCTGACGACCCGGTCGTCTCCATCGTGTCGGCAGGTCTGCGCAATGCCCTTTCGCTCTACCGCCGGCCTACGCCCGAGGAACTCGGCGAGGCGCGCAAATGGCTCGGCCTCTTTGGAATCGGCCACCTTGCGGAGCGCGGATTCCGGGACTTGTCGTCAGGCGAGCAGCGCCTCGTGCTGCTTGCGCGCACGTTCATACGCCAGCCCGAACTGCTGATTCTCGACGAACCTCTCCACGGACTCGACGCTGCCGCGAAAGAGCGTGTCCGCCGTCTCACCGACCTTCTGGTCAGCCGCAACGGAATCACCCTCATCTTCGTCAGCCACTACGACCGCGAAATCCCCGCCTCCGTATCCCTCACCAAACGCCTGAGCAAACATACCTGACAACCCCCACTGCAGTATGAAAATATATTGTCTGAACCGTATAGTCCTGATAGTTCTGCTGCTCCTTGCGATAGGCTCGGGGCTGATTGACTATTTCACTCCTATGACGGGCGACGACCTTATGTTCTGGAACACCCTGGGACTGTGCGACTACACGGTGCCTAATCGCCGAACCATTTCGTTTGTCCTCGGTCATTTTTTCGGATGCAACGGCAGGCTTTTCGACTATATGGGTCCGATAATCACCAATTTGTTCCCGCGGTGGCTTTCGTCGGCAATCATGGGCGCGATGAGCGGACTGTTTTTCTTCAGCATCCTTTACGCCGCCAGGATGCCTGGCCGTCGGCACACTGCGCTGTCGTTGGCGGTATTCGCCGTTACGCTTGCCGTGATGCCATGGTGGGACTGTACGCTGCGGGTCTGCCATTTTAACTATACCTGGGCAGCGGCGTTCTGCCTGCTGTTCATAGGTCTCTTTTTTCGCGACACGCCCTCAAAGCCTGGATGGATGAAGATATGCGGGCTGCTGCTTCTCGGCATATTCGCCGGAGCGTCCCACGAACAGGCAGGAGTGTCGATGTGTGCCGCTTTCGGACTGTGGTGTCTTATATGGAAGCGATATCGTAGTCTTTCGCTCCACCGCAGATACCTGCTTTATGGTCTGGCGGCAGGTACTGTGCTCGCCGTCAGTTCGCCGAATCTCTGGGTGCGGGCGGCACAGAATGCGCCCGGTTATACACCGGGGCCGCTTATAATGACTACTCTTCCCATTCTTGTCGTGCTATTGGTTATGGTTGCCGCCATGCTGTTCATGCCTTCGGGCCGCAGATATGTCAGACGCAAAATCACCGGTGAATGGGGTGTGCTTCTGGCGTGTGGAGTGGTGAGCGGAATAATAGCTGTTGCGTGCGAAACGCCGGGCCGTACCGGAGTCTTTGCTGAAAGCTGTTCGCTTGTGGTTTTGGTCATGATGATTCTCGACCTGCGCCTTATGGTCTCGAGAAGTGTGGCGGCTGCTGTTTCGTGTCTCGCTCTGACATGGATCGTATGTCATTACGCCGTTACGATAGCTGAACAGAGGAAACTCGGAAAGGAGTACGGGGCAATGCTCGAAGCATACAAGGCATCTCCCGACGGCATAGTATACCTTGATTTCACGGATCGTTACGATGTGTCGCCGCTTACGCTGTATCGCGTGAAGGGAGTGCCGGATGCCGACGATTCCTGGCCGCTTCATTCCGTCAGTGTAGCATATGGCGTTCCGGAAAAGAAACCGGTGGTTTTACCGGTTTTTTTCAAAGGAAGACTTGAGACAATGACGGATTCCGTGACTGACGGACACACCACGGTCTATTCTGTGAAGCCCGCCGGATGCGTCGTAACCGAGGATGATGTGCATCTTCAGTATTATCCCGGTCCGGCTCCGAGGGCGATTGTACATACCCGTATGGCGAACGGAAGAGAAATATGGGTGGCATCACCGCGGGTACGTGACCCCGGCGACTACGAGCTGCCTGTCAAAACACGTTTATGAAGTTATGAATAGAATCACCCTTATTATTCCAGCATACAACGAGGCTCGAAATCTGCCTAAACTGGCGGAGGCGCTGCGTCCGCTGATGTCGAATGATCTCACAGCCTGCGACTACGACTGGGAGGTGCTGATGGTGAATGACGGCAGCCGCGACGACACCCTCGGCGCGATGCGGGAACTCCACGACGCCGATTCGCGTTTTCAGTACGTAAGCCTGTCGCGCAACTTCGGCAAGGAAAACGCTCTGCTTGCGGGGCTTGACTATTCCACAGGAGATGCGGCGGTAATAATGGATGCCGACCTGCAGCATCCGGTGGACGCCATTCCCCCTATGATACAGCGTTGGGAGGAGGGCTACGACGACGTTTACGGAAAGCGTCTTTCCCGGGGCAGGGAGTCGTTCCTCCGGCGCGGGCTCACAAAGGCGTTCTACTATCTGCTGAAAAAGTCGACCCATATCGACGTGCTTCCCAACGTTGGCGATTTCCGCCTGCTGGATCGTAAGTGTGTCGACGCATTGCGCGAAATGCGCGAAACTCAGCGCTATTCGAAGGGACTTTTCTCATGGATAGGCTTCCGTAAGACGGAGGTGCAATTCGAGACCGCTGACCGCACCGAAGGTAAATCGTCGTTCGGTTATCTGTCGCTGTTCAATCTGGCAGTCGAGGGCATAACGAGCTTTACGACGGCTCCACTGCGTTTCGCATCGGTGATGGGACTGATCACGGCCGCATGTGCTCTGGTTTACCTTGTCTACGTGTTTGTGCGTACGCTGCTCTATGGCGACCCCGTTTCGGGTTATCCCACAATCATGTGCGTGATGCTTTTTCTCGGCGGTTGCCAGCTGATAGCCCTCGGAATAATCGGTGAATACATATCGCGGATATTCGTTGAGTCAAAGCGCCGTCCGCCTTATCTTGTGGAATGCTTCAGCGGGGAAAAGCCGAAAGCCGGAACCCAACGGGAGAATTAGCGGGATTTTTTGTAAATTTGCAGAAAGAAAGGAAATCCGGAATGAACGACGATTTTGACATACGTAGTGCCGCGGGGGCGGCTCCGGAGCGTGAGCGCGAGATAGAGAAGGCGCTTCGCCCGTCGGAGTTCGACTCTTTCAGAGGTCAGGACAAGATTGTCGAGAATCTGAAAGTGTTTGTGGCGGCCGCAAGGCTTCGCCACGAGGCTCTCGACCATCTGCTTCTCCACGGCCCTCCCGGTCTCGGCAAGACTACCCTTGCCGGCATCATAGCCAACGAGCTTGGGGTGAATTTCAAAGTAACCTCCGGGCCGGTGCTCGACAAGCCGGGCGATCTTGCGGGCATACTTACGTCGCTCGGCGAGAACGACGTGCTTTTCATCGATGAAATCCACCGTCTGAGTCCCATCGTGGAGGAGTATCTGTATTCCGCGATGGAGGACTACCGCATAGACATAATGATCGACAAGGGTCCGGGCGCAAGGTCGGTACAGCTGTCGCTGTCGCCGTTCACTCTCGTCGGCGCCACTACCCGCAGCGGTCTGCTTACATCGCCGCTGCGCGCCCGATTCGGCATAAACTGCCATCTGGAGTATTACGACCACGAGATCCTTGAGCGCATCATATTGCGGTCGGCCAAGCTCCTCAACGTGAAATGCACCGGGGAGGCCGCTCATGAAATAGCCCTGCGCAGCCGCGGGACGCCCCGAATAGCCAACGCACTGCTGCGCCGCGTGCGCGACTTCGCCCAGGTGAAGGGCACCGGGGTGATAGATCCGGAAATAGCCCGTTTCTCGCTCGAGGCGCTCAACATCGACAAATACGGTCTCGACGAGATCGACAACAAGATTCTTACCACAATCATCACAAAATTCGGCGGCGGACCGGTGGGACTCGGTACGATAGCCACGGCTCTGGGTGAAGATCCCGGGACAATCGAGGAGGTCTATGAGCCTTTCCTCATAAAGGAGGGATTCATAAACCGTACTCCCCGCGGCCGCGAAGTGACCGCTTTGGCTTATACTCATCTGGGCCACAAGCGCGGCAACGGCGGCATGCCGGAGTTGTTCTGAATAATTTCAAAATATATGGGAAGTGTTAAATCCCTCGCCAAGGATACAGCGATTTACGGCGTCAGCAGCATAGTCGGGCGTTTCCTCAACTGGTGTCTGGTGCCGCTCTATACATTCAAGTTCGCCCAGGCGGAGTATGGCGTTGTGACCTACGTATATACCATCGTGGCGCTGGCGCTGATTGTGCTCACCTACGGCATGGAGACCGGTTTCTTCCGTTTTGCCAATCATGAGCGCTACAAGGATCCGATGGAGGTTTATTCGACGTCGCTCATATCGCTTGCGGGTTCGTCGACATTCTTCCTCGTGCTCGTGTTCATATTCTTAGACCCCATATCGGTGGCCATGAAGTGCGGTGACCACACGTCGTATGTGGCTATGATGGCCGTGACGGTCGCTCTCGACGCTTTCACGGCGATACCGTTCTGCTATCTGCGCTATGCCAAACGCCCGCTGCGTTTTGCTTCGCTCAAACTCATAAACATAGCGTGCAATATCGGGCTAAACATCTTTTTCATCCTTATCTGTCCGTGGCTGTGGGAGCAGGCGCCGGGGTGGATAGCGTGGTTCTACGACCCTGATTTCGGCATAGGCTACATATTCCTTGCCAACCTCATAGCGTCGGCGCTGATGCTCGTGCTGCTGCTGCCGGAACTGCGCGGATTCCCCTATCTGTTCAACACGAGGCTTCTGCGCGAAATGCTGCGCTATTCATGGCCGCTCTTAGTGCTCGGACTGGCGGGAATCATGAATCAGTCGGTCGACAAACTGCTGCTGCCGGAACTGCTCACCGACAAGGCCGATGCGATGACCCAGCTCGGTATCTACGGGGCGAACTACAAGATTGCCATAGTGATGGTGATGTTCATCCAGGCATTCCGCTTCGCCTACGAACCGTTTATCTTCGCCAAGTCGAAGGAGCGCGGGGAGGACAAGCTGCAGAGCTACCGCGACGCCATGAAGTATTTCGTTATTTTCGCAATGGCGATCTTCCTCTTCGTGATGTTCTATCTCGACGTGCTCAAGCACTTCATTGCTCCTTCCTATTTCAGCGGACTGCGGGTGGTGCCGCTGATAATGATAGCGGAGTTTTTCTTCGGGATATTCTTCAACCTGTCGCTCTGGTACAAGCTCACCGACAAGACGATATGGGGAACGTGGTTCTCGCTCATGGGATTAGCGGTTGTAGTTGCGCTCAACATAATACTGGTGCCACGGATGGGCTACATGGGCTGCGCATGGGCATCGCTCGGCTGCTACGGAACGATGATGGCCGTGAGTTACTTTGTGGGGCGCGCCAAGTATCCTATCGGCTACAACGTGCCCCGACTGGCGCTCTATTTCTTCCTTGCAATGGCTCTGTGGGGCTTTTCAGCACTCATAACCATCCCTGACCATGAATGGCTCAATATGGCGATCCGCACTCCGCTTCTCCTGCTTTATTTCTTTGCCGCGCTCCGCATCGAGAAGATTTCGGTGCGCGACCTTATACCGAGACGATAGAGTGTTTGCGGGCAATGGCCGGCTTGCAGTGAAAGCAGCGGGTTTCGGAGCACCGGCAGGAAGTCCAGGCTGAATTTCGGTTTCAGCTACCTCGGTTTCAGCTACCTCGGTTTCAGCTACCTCGGTTTCAGCTACCTCGGTTTCAGCAGCTTCGGTTTCAGTTGTTTTCTTAGCGGCTTCCTTGCGGCGCGCGGCAGCTGCACGTGCGGTTTCCGAACGACGGATGGCGCGGTCGAGGTCGGGAAGCAGACGGTCGAATATCACTTTTGCTTTTCTTCCCAGGCCGGTCGGTTTTCCCTCGGGTTTGAGGTAGTGGCGCACGGCGGTGACCACCTGCTTGAAGGTGAAGGGGTCGATTTTGCATCCGGTCATGGAGTCGATAACGTCGGAAATGATAATACGGTAGGCGCGATCCGATACGCGGCAAACGGTTTCTTTTTTAGTGCTTTTCATAATGTGTGGGGTTTATTTGCTACAAAAATAATACAGCATTTCCCGGAAAACATTGCGATAATGTCGCTTTTTTCAGTCCGCAGGTGAAAAATTTTTGGACAGGAGTACAGCAGAACAGGAGAACGGACTGGTATACAATGCGATAAGGAGGTTTCGCTAAGCGGTTGCAATGGCTATGTTTTTAGCAGAATGCGAGATGATAAGTGCATATTCGAACGAAGAGGATGTTTATTTAAACATCGAAAAATCGGGATTACAAGTAATAAAAGGCATATATAACACTGCTAAAGTGCTGTAAATCAGTAGTGGCGCTATACTTAGCGCCTGCAGAATCAAAAGCGTATCTCACCCCGAACAATATAATGATGAAGGAAAATGCCCTGACTCAGCGGGCGCTAAGTATAGCGCCCCTACTGATTTTTCAGTGCGTTATAGTCTTGGGAATCGGAGAGGGGCTGGTTGCGGGGCTATTTGCCTATGCGGCGGAGGATTTTGTCGGCAATGGTCTGCGGGGCGATGCCTGCGAGGCAGTGGTAATCGCCGCGATAGCAGGGCTTGTCGCCGAATACGGAGCATGGGCGGCATGTCATGGAGAGCTGCACGGTGTCGGTGTCCTGCTGCTTCCATCCCTTGAATCCGCAGTAGGGGTGGGTAGCGCCCCAGACGCTTATGACGGGCGCTCCGACAATAGAGGCGAGGTGCATGTTGGCGGAGTCCATCGACAGCATCACGTCGAGATGACTGAGCAGTGCGAGTTCAAGCGGGAAGCCGTGGCGCTTGTCGGCGAGCGACGTGACGCCGGGATATGTCTGCGCCCAACGGCCGAGGATGGCACGTTCGTCGTCGCCACCGCCGAAGAGGAATATTTTGATTCCGCCGGTGTGGGAGAGTGTCTCCACTACTTTTTCCATCAGCTCGGGCGGGTAAATTTTTCCCTTGTGCTTGGCGAAGGGTGCAATTCCCACCCATTTCTCTCCCTCTGGTTTCGGTGCGGTGACCGATGCGAACGCGGCCGGATCGGCTTTGCCGTCGCCGAAAAGCGATTTGAAATGCTCCTCCACGGCGAGTCCGAGTCGGTGGAATACCTCGCGGTAGCGGGCGCGCTGCGAAATGAGGGGGAGCATGATCTTGTTGGTGCGCCGGGTCAGGGCGCGCTTGCGCGAGCGCTCCTTGTTGATGCGCGAAACGGGGATGCGGTGGAACCAGGAGAGGAGGTCGATGACCATGGTGCGGATAACGCTGTGGAGGTCGGCCACGGCGTCGAACGCGAAGTCAGACTGCAGTTCCCGGTAAAGAGTGACAAGACCTCCGGCTCCCCTATATTGCGGAGAGTTGAGGTCGACACCGCGCACCCGGAGGTTTTCGGGCGCGTTGAGGAACATTGTGGCCATCGAGGGGCGGGTGACCATGAGAAACTGCACGTCGGGGTTGCTCCTTGCCACGCTGTAGACGACCGGAATGGTCATGGCTACGTCGCCGATGGCGGAGAAGCGGGTAATCAGCACCCGGTGAGGACGGAAAAGGCTTTCGCTGTCAGGACTTTTTGTTGCCATACAGCACCGGATTGGTGGCAGGGTCGTTGTACATCTTCATCTGGCGGTAGACCTTCATGTACTTCTTTCCGGCGGCAATGTCGGCGAGGAGGCGGTCGATGGCTGAAGTGAGGTCGCGCTGCTGCTCAAGCAGAACGTCGAGCCTGGCACGGCAGCGGGCTATGTGTTCGGGCGAAGCGTCGGTACGCTCCACCTCGCGCTCCATGTGGTATATCTTCAGGGCGAGAATCGAGAGGCGGTCGAGCGCCCAGGCGGGGCTTTCGGTGTTGATAGTGGCGTCGGCATCAGGTTTCACGTCGGCGAATTTCTCGCGGAAATAGGTGTCGATCTCCTCCACCATGTCGGTACGGTCCTGGTTGGAGCGGTCGATGCGGCGCTTGAGCGCGAGTGCGGCTACGGGGTCGATCTGCGGGTCGCGTATAATGTCCTCGAGATGCCACTGCACGGCGTCGATCCAGTTTTTGTCGAAGAGCACGGCTTCGATGGTGCCTGCCTCGAAAGGATTCGCTGCTTTGGCGTCGACATCGTCGGTAACGTGGTATAAATCGGTAGTATCGCTGAATATCTTAAAAGCGCGTTCTGCAAAGTTCATATCTGGGATTTTTATAGGGAGGTGAGAAATATGATTTCACAAATATAAGACAAAAAGTCGGATGCTCCAAATTCCATGTCGGTGAAAAGCGAGGAAAACCGTTGCGATTGCGTAACTTTGCAGCAAAAATTCAAAGGTAATGGAATCGATAAAACATCTGTTCAAAATAGGCATAGGGCCGTCGAGCAGCCACACGATGGCTCCGCGCTATGCCGCCACGCAGTTTCTCAATGCCACCGGCGGCGCAAGTTCGTACAGGGTGACGCTCTACGGCGCGCTCGCTGCAACAGGCAAAGGACACCTGACCGACAAGGCTATACTCGACGTGCTGCAGCCGAAGGCGCCCACGGAGATATTATGGCAGCCTGAAGTGTTTCTGCCTTTCCACCCCAACGGCATGAAGTTCGAGGCTCTCGGATCAGACGGGGCTGTAGCGGAGGAGGAGACTTACTACTCCATAGGAGGCGGCGACATAGTGCGCGAGGGAGAGGAGCGCCGTCCGAGTGAGAGCATCTACGACATGCACCTGATTTCCGACATCCAGCAATGGGCCGAGAGAACCGGACGGTCGTTCTGGGAATACGTGGACATGTGTGAGAACTCCGACGTGTGGGATCATCTCGCCGAGGTATGGAAAGTAATGAAAGAGGCCGTAGAACGGGGCATCGAGGCGGAGGGGGTGCTGCCAGGCGGACTCGGCGTGAGGCGCAAGGCCGTAAGCTACTACATGCACGCGGCAGGCTACAGCAACTCGCTTAAGAGCCGTGGCCTGGTGTATGCCTACGCGCTGGCGGTGTCGGAAGAGAACGCTTCGGGCGGCCGGATAGTCACCGCTCCTACGTGCGGTTCCTGCGGGGTGCTCCCGGCGGTGCTGTACCATCTGAGCACGTCGAAAGGCTTCAGCGAGAAGCGGATTCTCCGCGCGCTCGCCACGGCCGGACTTTTCGGCAATGTGGTGAAATTCAATGCCTCGGTATCGGGCGCGGAGGTAGGATGCCAGGGAGAGGTAGGAGTGGCGTGCGCCATGGCTGCGGCTGCATCGTCGCAGCTTTTCGGAGGTACGCCCGCGCAGATAGAATATTCGGCCGAGATGGGACTTGAGCACCACCTCGGGCTGACATGCGACCCGGTGTGCGGACTTGTGCAGATACCCTGCATAGAGCGCAATGCCTACGCCGCCGCCCGCGCGCTCGACTCGAATCTCTACGCGGCGTTCAGCGACGGGCGCCATTCGGTTTCGTTCGACCGCATAGTGGAGGTGATGAAACAGACAGGCCACGACCTGCCGAGTCTCTATAAGGAGACGTCGAAGGGTGGCCTGGCTGCTATACAGTAGGGTGAGATAGAGCCTATAGGGCTTATAAGGTCTATAGGCTCTATACCTCAGAAATTATAGCTGATTCCGATGGAGGGGGAGAAGGCGTGGAGCTTGTAGTCGGCCGTAAAGGTCTGCTCGGCGCGGAATCCCATTGCCTGAACCTGTTCGAGGGGAATTCCGGCAGCTGTGAGGCGTCCGATCATTACCTTGCCGAGTAGGTCGTCGTAGGTGCATGAGGCGTTCTTGATGCCGCAGCCGTGGATGTACATGAAGCCGAAGTCGACCGACAGGTTCTTCACCGGACGGAAGGAGAAGCCGCATGTGGGTTCGATCTTTGTCATGCCGGGAGTTTCGGGATTGTAGTATTCCTTGTTGACGGGCGAGGTGTCGACCATGAGGCCTGCGCGAAGATCGAGCCGGTCGGTGAGGGAGTACTGCGCGCCTAAAGAGTAGCACCACGAGTTCTTGTATTTCTTTTCGATATGCTGGTTGAAGCCCTGAAGCTGGTCGGCGAGAAATTCGATGTCGAGGTGCTTGTAGGTCTTCCATCCCGTGAGGCGGGCGTCGAATGCCAGGAGCAGGCGCGGTATCGGTTTATAGCTGACGCCGAGTCCGAGCACCATCGGGCACGGCATTTCGGCCTTGAAGTTGGCTTCGTTGAGCAGCGAGAGGTCGGCGCCGAGCTTTAGGAGCATTTCGTCGACAAAGGGGCTGGCGGTGCGCAGATAAGCGTTGCCGGCGCCCACTTTCATCGCCATTTTTGTGCGCAGCGATGCTCCGAAAGTCAATTTCTCGTTGAGGGTGTACATGGCACCGATGTTGAGACCGACGGCAATGTCGGCGGTACCCTTGAGGTTGACCGATGCGGGGCTTGTGTTGCCGAAGAGGGGAGTCTCCTGGGGGAGCTGTCCGGTAGCCTTGAGGGTATTGATGGCGAGGTCGGCGGTAGCCGGATTGACGAGTGCCTTGTTGAGGTCTACGGTGCCCCAGGTGATCATGGCTCCGGCACCGATCGAGAATTCGGGGGTGATGGCCCACGATATGGTGGGTTGCAGAGTGAACACTTTGAGGTTGACGTTCTGGTTGAGCACCGATCCGGGCCAGTTGTCGGTCCAGTTTATCGACGAACCGTAGGGTGTATAAAGCGATATGCCGGCCTTGAGGTTGTCGAAGACCGAAAAGGCGGCGTGGACTCCGAGCGGTGTGGCGATGCCGTTGTCGGTTTTATAATCTTTGCCGCCTACAGTGGCGGTTGCATGGGCGCTGAGAGCGGTGAACGAGCCGGAGAGGTCGAAAGTGCCGTCCATATATGCGAGACCAGCGGGATTGAAAAACATGCTCTCCGCACCGAGTTTCTGGGCTATGCCCGTGTGGCCCATACCTATCTGCCGGGCCGACAGTGAATTGATCTGATAGCCTTCGGCCATAGCGCCGAAGACGGTAATGGCTGCTGCAGCTACTGTTAACAGTCGTTTTTTCATAATGAATCTTTTTTCCTTAAAACAGGCTGCAAAGTAACGGCAAAAAGGCGGGTGCTACAAATTTGTAAAGATTTGTTAACATTGCAATTCGTCTGAATCACCGATTTTATGGTCATCCGGTGATATGTTTATAACAAATCAAAAATAATATTAACCAATTTTTACAATCAGACCCATTTCAGGCGTCTGAGGATGATAAAAGCAGCGGCAGTGAGGGCCACGGCTATGGCTATGATTATCCAGAAAGCCCAGCGGCCCCTGAGCATGATGTCGACGTTCATGCCGTAGAGCGACGCCACAAAAGTCGGCACCATGAGGATAATCGACAGGCCGGTCATTCGTTTCATCACCGAGTTGACATTGTTGGAGATAACCGATGCGTAGGAGCCCATTGTGCCTTCAAGAATGTCGCTGTAAATAGCGATAGTGGAGTCGGCCTGCCGGAGTTCGATGCCGAGATCTTCGAGCAGATCGGCGTCGAGGGAGTCGGCGTAGATGGTCTGAAGTCGTTCGAGCACCATGCTGTCGGCTTTGACGGAGGTGTTGAAAAAAACGAGCGATTTCTGAATGTTCATGAGCATGAGCAGGTCGGAGTTCTGCACCGACTGTTCGAGGGCTTTTTCGGCGCCGGTGACGTCGCCGGTGAGCTGCCGCAGGTAGTCGAGAAACCAGTATGCGGCGGAGTAAAGTATGCGTAGGGTGAAGTTGGCGGTGTTGTCGAAGCAGATACCCTTGAGGCGCGTGTGGTTGGCGAAATCGTCGATCATGCGGTTGGTGTGGTAGCATACGGTTATCACCCTGTCGGCTCCGCGGCTTATGATGCCGAGCGGAACGGTAAGATATGGCATACCGGCGGAGCGGCTTTTCACCGGGATGCGGATTATGGTCATTATCCAGTCGGCTTCGCGCTCCACTCGCGGCCGTTCGTCTTTATCGCGGAGGTACTCGAGAAACATCGGCGGAACACCTTCGGTATCCGTGAGATATTTCTCGTCCTCGCAGTGGGGAACCACCACGTCGACCCAGCAGACCCCCTCGCAGTCGGCTGATTCGTTGAAACCTTTGTCGCACGTGTAATACTTTCGCATGATGTAATTATAACGCGCGCCGCCGGCGTAAGGTTCGGGGTCAGTAAGCCTGCTCGTGGACACCTGCCACCGCTCTTCCGCTCGGGTCGTTGATGCCGCGGAACGACTCGTCCCAGGCCAAAGCCTCGGCGGTGGAACATGCCACGCTCGGCACGCTCGGCACGCAGCGGGCGGCGCTTTCGCTGGGGAAATGCTCTTCGAAAATGGCGCGGTAGCAGTATTCTTCTTTGTTTAGGGGCGGGTTCACGGGGAAGCGTTCGGCGGCGCGGGCCATCTGCCCGTCGGTGACGGAGGCTTCGGCTATCTCCTTGAGCGAGTCGATCCAGCTGTAGCCCACGCCGTCGGAGAACTGCTCCTTCTGGCGCCACGCCACTGAGGCGGGGAGCATGTCGGCGAACGCCTCGCGCAATATCCGTTTCTCGATTTCGGCTCCCGGACACATTTTGAGAGCCGGGTCGAGCGTCATGGCCACGTCGAGAAATTCCTTGTCGAGGAACGGCACGCGGCCTTCCACACCCCAGGCTGAGAGGCTTTTGTTGGCGCGCAGGCAGTCGTAGAGATGGAGTTTGGATAGCTTGCGGACGGTTTCTTCGTGGAATTCGCGTGGCGACGGCGCTTTGTGGAAGTAGAGGTATCCGCCGAAAATCTCGTCGGCACCCTCGCCGCTGAGTACCATTTTGATACCCATCGACTTGATTACGCGGGCGAGGAGGTACATGGGGGTTGAGGCCCGGACGGTTGTGACGTCGTAGGTCTCGATATAGTAGATCACGTCGCGTATGGCATCGAGCCCCTCCTGTATGGTGTAGTTTATTTCGTGGTGTACGGTACCTATGTGTTCGGCCACCTCGCGGGCTTTCGCGAGGTCGGGCGCGCCTTTTAGCCCAACGGCGAAGGAGTGGAGCCTCGGCCACCATGCGTCGGTGTTGCCGTCGTTCTCTATGCGCCGTGGTGCGAATTTCCTTGCGATGGCGGAGATTACCGATGAGTCGAGACCGCCTGACAGGAGCACCCCGTAGGGTACGTCGCTCATAAGCTGGCGCCTGACGGCGTCCTCGAGTGCGGCGCGGAGTTTTGCGGGCGCGTCGGAGGACTCCGAAGGGGAAGCCGGAGTGAGGCTGTCGAAGTTCTCCCAGTCGCGGCGGTACCAGCGGCGCAGCTTTCCCTCGCTGCCGAGGTAATAGTGGCCGGGCGGGAATGGTTCGTAGCGCTCGCAGAAGCCTTCGAGAGCCTTGAGTTCACTGGCCACGTAGACTTTTCCGTCGCTGTCGTAGCCTATATATAAAGGTATTACCCCTATGGGGTCGCGGGCAATGAGGAAATCGTCGGTAGCGGAGTCGTAGAGCGCGAAGGCGAATATGCCGCTGAGGTCTTCGAGGAACTCCACCCCTTTTTCGCGGTAGAGGGGGAGGATGACCTCGCAGTCGGAACCGGTGGAGAAGGGATAGCCTGCATACCGGGCGCGGAGTGCGCGATGATTGTAGATTTCGCCGTTAACGGCGAGCACCTGACGGCCGTCGGGCGAGAAGAGGGGCTGTCCGCCAGATTCGGGGTCGACGATGGAAAGACGCTCGTGGGCGATGATGGCGGTGGGGCTTTCGAAGATTCCGCTCCAGTCGGGTCCGCGGTGACGGATACGTTTAGCCATTTTAAGCACTTTCTGCCGCAATTCCGGGGTGTGGCTTTTTATTCTGAATATTCCTGCGATTCCGCACATAATAGTTCTGTGATTTTATTATGAATCATTTGTACGGCTCAAAGGTAGGAATAATATTCTGATAAATTGCTATAATTATCGAAAAAATATTTGCAAAGTGCAATTATAATTTGAAAAACGGTGGAATAATGCTAATTATTCGGGATATTTGCCGACGGCTCGGGCAGAAAGGCGAAGTAAACGGCGCCGATGAGCATCAGAAATGCCACGAGATGGTTCCAGCGCAGGTGGAAACTGTCGAAAGCTATGAGGCTGAAGATGGTGAACACAACGAGGGTTATCACTTCCTGCATGACCTTGAGCTGGATGAGTGAGTAGGGGCCGCCGTTGCCCTCGAAACCCATGCGGTTGGCGGGCACCTGAAAACAATATTCGAGGAGGGCGATTGCCCACGACAGCAGGATGACGGCGTAGAGGGGCCACGAAGTGGAGATGCCCGACGACTGGAGTTTGAGATGCCCGTACCATGCGAAAGTCATGAACACGTTGCTTACAATAAGCAACAGCACTGTGAGAACGGAAATATTCATTATAAGGTCGGAATAAACGAGCCACAAAATTACAAAAAAATTTGTGAGTGAGGAGAAAATGCAGTAACTTTGCTGCCGCTTTAGAACGGCCTATGGGCGTTTTGGGCGAAAGGATTGTCTTATGGTGTAATGGTAGCACTGCAGTTTTTGGTTCTGCCTGTCCTGGTTCGAATCCGGGTAAGACAACTCAACCCGCAGGGACTGCGCCGATTCGGCGCAGTCCCTGCGGGTGGTTTATAGGGATGTTATTCGGCGTCGGGGAGCAGGGGCGGTTCGGGAGCGGCGGAGGAGATGCTGTCGGCTTCGGCAAGGGCCTCGGTCTCGAATTCTGCGGCCTGAGCGGGTGTCAGTTCACCCTGGAAGATGCCTAAGTTGTCGTATTTCAGCTCCTTGCCGTTTGAAAGTCCTACGGTGTAGTAAAGCATCGAGCGGCTTATGCGCACGATTTTGCCGTCGGCGTATCTTTTTGCCACACTGTTGCGTATGGCTTTGGGGACGAGCGACTCGGGCACACTTCTCTTTTTGCAGTCCACGTGGGTCCAGCGGCCTTTATTGCTGAATTCGATTTTGGTACCGTTGGAGAGCTTAACGTCGTAGTCGGTCTTTTTCAGCAGATGCCGGTCGACCTTGATCATGCTGACTTTGGCTTTCGGGAAATGCTCGTCGAGCATCTCGCGGGCCGCTTCGGGCAGGTCTTTGCGGTTGATGCTGTATTTGTCGAGCGGAAGAGCTGCCGAGGCGGAAAGGATTCCGAGAGCCGCGGCAACCATAAATAATAATTTTCTGATCATGGATAAAGATATTATAATTCCCTTTTATAACACCCCGCAGCGCCAAAGGTTGGCGGATTCAGAGAATGGTTTTATCCTATTTCAGCAGACAGGCGCGGATGAGAAGAACGGAGTCGAGCGGGAGGGAGCGCACGGTCACGGCTCCGGCATTGGTGGAGATTTCGAGCGCCACACGCCGGGTAAGAGGGGTGAAAGGGGTTGCTCGGATGCTTATGGATTCAATGTCGGCATACCGGATGTATTCCTTCTCGACGGCAATTTCGCCGCGTCCGATTTCCACGAATGTTCCGGTAATCCGTATGCCGCTGTGTTTCCACGCCATCGCGGCGAGAACGGCTGAGAAAATAGTATAGGCCGCTGCAACCGAAACCGCGACGATCGGCGAGAGGGAAAAATAGTAAATCGCCACCGCCGCTACAACTGCCACGATAAGCCGTGGGAAGAATTTGAAAGCAAACACCCCCGAGCCGGATTTCGCCTCCATAACGGCGGGGGAGTCCGGCTCCCCGCTGTCGCCAAGCCACCATGCGAGCAGATCGCCCTCCGATTTCCATCCGTAGAAGCGGATTTTCCCTTTCGTTTCGGGGTCGATTACGTTGCTTGCCTGGCGCAGTGTCACGGTACGGCAACCGGCAATTTTCTCAAAGGGGTTCTGTTTGACGGTCAGCACTGTCACTTTATTGTTTGCGAAGCGGCTCGTAAGACGGGAAATCAGTCCGGATTCCACCGTAAGCCGCGGCCCCGACATTTTTATCTTCATGTTGCCGTACAGAAGAATCACTTTGCCAATCCATAGCACCGCAACAAACAGATATATGGCAATCGCCAATATCGTCCACTGCCAGACTGTCAGGACGGCGTTGCCCACGCTGTATTCCACATAATCAAGCATGCGACCGGTGGCATCGCCGGCGAACTGGTTAAGATTGTCGATCAAAGGAAGCACGATGGCCGCAAGCACAGCAAATCCCTTAAGGTGATTCTGGCAAAGAGCACCCTTTATAAGGTCGGAATTGCGGATATTCAGAACGCTAAGATTCTCGGGAACGGGCGGCGGCATCGAGGGATCGGTTGGCTGAATGTTGTTCTCGCCTTCGCCCACGCGGCGCAGAAGCATCTGCCAGTCGTCTTCGTCGAGGATGAGCTCGACCTCCTCCAGTTCGGTTGCGAGAGTGTCGAAGGAAACACCGCGCAGATCCAGGAGTCTGTAAAACAGCCCCCTCTTTGTCCGGAGGGTGTGGACTCTCGAAAGCGGGATGTTCGTGGTTCGTTTCGAGGCGAATCCGCTCGTAAAAATCAGTTTGCCGTCCTGAATATGAAATTTCCTGAAATAATATTTAAAGAAGGCCACTAACAGAGAAATAACCGCAGTGCATCCTAAAATAGCAGCGACGGCGAGCATAGTACCCGACACCGATTTATCGTCGTCATCCCGAAACAGCAACAGCAAAACAGCCATGACCGAAGCTCCGGCAACTTCCTTGAAAGTTTTCAGGAAAATAATGGCGAAAGCGCTCGGACTCATGCGGCGGGGAGTTGAAAAATCAGTCATTTTCCAAGTCGGTATTGTTGATCAGCAATGCTTTCATACGCTCCGCTTTTTCCTGCGGAAGGCCGGGAATGGTTATGCAGTTCGTAATGTCCTGCGAGCCGTTTGTCACGTCGAGATAATAAAGGCCGAACAGGCGGCTCACGGGGTTAACTCTTATGCTCACCTGCTGTATCTTGCAGAACGGTACGGTGGTTACTGTTGTGAAAAACAGGCCGCTGCGGTAGGATATATCCTTGTTTCGCAGAGCATAGCCTTTTGCCCGGCAAAATTTACGGGCAAGAGTCAGATTAACCGCCATCGCCGCTGCGAGCACGCATTCGGCTGCGACCAGCAGAATGACCGCGCAGCTCAGATCCAATAGCAGAATCAGAAAGGCGGCAGCCATAAAAATGAGGTAGATGAGAGCCGTACGGAAAAGAATCACCTTGACATAGCGCTCTTCTATCGGTTCGAAACGAAGGGTCTCGACGGGTTGAATATCATCAAACCATATTTGTCTGTTTGTCATCGGAAATGAAGTTTTGCTGAGAAATCAGAATCGGGATCAGGCTTTATGGCGGAGGAGGAAGTCGGAAATGGCGAGGGCGAGGCGGGGGAGGCCTTCGGGCATCTCGCCGTTGAGTATGGTGTAATAGTTGTCGGGGTCTGATTTATAAACGTTCATTGCCCGCAGGTATTGCTCGCGTGTTATCACGGAGGTGAAGTCGGTGAGTTTGTCTTCTTCCACAAGTTTCAGGAGGTGGGAGTAGACGGTGCGCTCTTTTATACCTTTGGCTTCGGCTATCCGGGCAACGTCGTAACCGGCGTTGAGGAGGAGCAGCGTTTCTTCGGCGCTCATTCCCGGCGCAAGCTTTTCGGAAATACCTTTGAATTTGCGTATGGCCATGACGAACGGGCGCCAGTATTTTACGGCGCGCTTTTCGCCGATTCCTTCTATGGCGGCAAACGATTCCATATCGACGGGTTCCAGACGGACGAGCTCGAGCAGCGACTTGTCGGACATCACGATGTAGGGCGGAACCGACTCCTTGCGGGCGAGGCTCAGGCGCACGTCCTTGAGTTTTCCGAGGAGCAGTTCTGCGGGCGACATCTGTTTTTCGGTAATTTCGGCGCCTTTTTTGCGGTGGCTCCGTGGAGATGCCTGTTCCGGAATGTAGCGGGCGAGAGTTACGGGCCTGCGGCTTCGGATGGTTTCGAGTCCGTAAGGGGTGATCCGGATGTGGTTGCTGTCGTTGTAGGCAATATCGGCGAGTCCGAGCTGAATTATCTGCGAAAGGTAGTGGTTCCACTCTGCATTGCTCAGGTCGCGCCCCACGCCGAAAGTCTTTATGCGGTCGAATCCGCGGGCTGCCACGTCGGCACGCCGCATGCCCCGGAGTATGTCGATGAGCATTGAGAACCCCGCGCCCCCTCCGGTGCGGACTATGGCGCTGAGGGCCATCTGGGCAATAATAGTTCCGTCGAAGCGCTCGGGCGGGTTGAGGCAGACGTCGCAGTTGCCGCAGTCGTGATCCATCACCTCGTTGAAGTAGCTGAGAAGCACCCGCCGGCGGCAGACGGAAGTTTCGGCGAACTCTTTCATGCGGTTCAGTTTCTCGGCGTTGAGCGATTGCTGACCGCTTTCGTCGACGAAGCTTTGGCGGGTAATTACGTCGGCGTAGGAATAGAACATCACCGCCTCAGCCTTGACGCCGTCGCGGCCCGCACGCCCGATCTCCTGATAGTAGCTCTCGATGTTGCCGGGCATGTTGTTGTGGACGATCCAGCGGATGTTGCTCTTGTCGATACCCATTCCGAAGGCCACGGTGGCGCAGATAACCTGGACATCGCCGTTGATGAACAGATCCTGCGCGCGGTTGCGTTCCGTAACGGATAGTCCGGCGTGGTAGACTACCGAACGGTAGCCGCGGGCGCGCAGTTCTTTGTCGACGCTCTCGGCCGTGCGGCGCGATATGCAGTAGACAATTCCAGAGTCGCGGCTGTAGCGGTCGATCATGGAGCATATAAACGAGATCTTGCGCCTGCTGCCGGGGTTGGGAATAACGCGCAAGGATATGTTGGGGCGGTCGAACGAGCCTATGAACATGGCGGGATCCGAGAGGCGGAGCTGGCGCGCGATGTCGTCGCGGGTTATGCGGTCGGCGGTTGCGGTGAGCGCCATCACCGGAACCGAGGGGTATTTCTCCTTGATGCACGCGAGTTGCGTGTAGGTGGGGCGGAAGTCGTGGCCCCACTGCGAGATGCAATGCGCCTCGTCGACGGCTATGAGGCTTATGCGGAGGTCAGACGACCAGCGGTCTATCTCGAGAAGCAGACGTTCGGGCGAGATGTACAGGATTTTTATACGGCCGCCGTAGAGCTGCTGCAGAATGGAGCGGTTTTCGTCGTCGGTCTGCATGGAGTTGACTGCGGCGGCGGGGATTCCGTTGGCGATAAGAGCCGAGACCTGGTCTTTCATCAGGGCTATGAGCGGTGATACCACGATGGTTATGCCGTCGGAAATCAGCGCGGGAATCTGGTAGCAGATCGACTTGCCGCCTCCGGTGGGCATGAGCACCACGCAGTCGCGGCGCATCATTGCAGCGGTTATTATGTCGAGCTGCATGGGGCGGAAGGAACTGTAGCCGTAGAACCGGCGCAGCAGGGCAGTGGCTTTTGCGGCAATTGTCTGCCGGGGGTCGGAATCGTTCATGATGTGGCGGGGTATGCTGGCAAAACCGCGCCGGGCAATGCAGAGGCACGACCCGGCGCGTTGTTGGAGTATGGACGGTTATTTCAGAATCAGATGGAATCGACTTTGGCGTCGATAACCTTCACTTTCTTCTCGAGGTCGGCGATGTCGTCTTTCAGACGCTGGCTGCGGCGCTCCATTTCACGTAGCATCGAGTCGCCGTTCTTGGAACGGGTGCTGAGGAAACTGAGGTTGTTTTCGAACGTGCGGAGTTCGCTCCGGCGCTGTTCAAGCACACGCATGAGGCGTTCGCGTTCGCGGAAGAGGCGGTTTTCGTCGCCTGCCATTTCGTTGATGTTGTTCTCAAAGGAAGCGAAGCGTCCGCGGTTGCCTGAGATGTCGAGGGCATCATAGAGACTGTTGGTGACCTTGCGGTAAGCGTCGTAAACAGCATCCTTCTCTCCGAAGGGCACGTGGCCGATGGCCTGCCATTCGGTCTGGAGAGCCTTTACTGTCTTAATGGCTTCGGCGCGGTCGGCAGTTGCGGGATCGATGGCTTCGAGTCGTGCTATGATGTCTTTCTTAGCCTTGAGGTTGGCCTGCTCGCTGCGGCGTGTTCCGGAAGTGTTCTTTTTCTTCTGCTCGAAGAAGTAATCGCAGGCGGCGAGGAAGCGGTGCCATACCTGATCGCTGTGTTTTTTGGCAACGGCACCTATGGTTTTCCACTGGCGCTGGAGTTCGGCGAGTTCGTCGGCGGTCTTGCGCCAGTCGGTGCTGTCCTTGAGGGCTTCGGCGCGCTCGCAGAGGGCTATCTTCTTCTCGAGGTTTGAGGCGAGGGTGTCTTTCATCTCTTTGAAGAATTCGGCTTTAGCGGCGAAGAATTTGTCGCAGGTCTCGCGGAAGCGGGCGAAGAGCGTATTGTTGGCGCGGCGCGATGCATAGCCGATTTTCTTCCAGTCTTCCTGAGCGGCGATTATCTCGCGGGTCATGGCGTCCCAGGCGGCGTAGGTGGATAGCCCTGAGAAGTCGAGGGCCTCGATGCGTTCGCAAAGTGCGGTCTTGGCATCCTCGTTTTCGCGCTCGCGTGCCTTGCGCTCTTCAAAGTGGGCCTGATAGCGCTTGTTGATTTCAGCAGAGAAGTCCTTGAAGCGGTTCCAGATTTCCTCGCGCACGTCTTTGGGAACGGGGCCGATTTCGCGCCATTTGTCGTGGAGTTCCTGAAGGCGGCGGAAAGCCACAATCACGTCGGGTTCCTCAACGAGTTTCTGAGCCTCGCTTATGAGAAGTTCCTTTTCGGCAAGGTTTTTCTTGAAATCGTAGTCGCGGAGCTCTTTGTTGACCTTGAGCTGGTCGTAGAAATGTTCTACGGCGTCCTGATAAGCTTTCCAGAGTTCGGTGGCAACGGTGGGAGGAACCTCACCGATGCTCTTGAACTCGGTCTGGAGATCCTTGAGTTCGGGGAAGAGACGGTTTACGTTGTCGGTGTCGGTGCTCATTTCGTTGAGCCGGGCAATAATTTCGCGCTTGCGTTTCTCGTTTTCAGCCTGCCGCGCCTCGGTTTCGGCTCTGAGAGCCGCTTTCTTGTCGCGGATTTCGGTAAGACGGAGCTTGAATTCCTCTTCGGCAGGGTCGGGCTGCGGCACGAAAGCTCCTGGGTCGTTGCCGGCTTGGGCAAATGCCTCGCGTTCGGCGCGCTGCTCGCTGTTGCGGAGCATGTAGAACTGCTGCTTGAGATGCGTCACTTCGTCGTTGGAGATTTCGGCGGCGTCTTTTGCGGCGAGGGCGGCAGCCGCGGCAAGGATTTCTTCCTTTGTTGCGGGAGCTTCTTCGCGGACTTCGGCTGGTTGTTCTACAGAAGATTCAAGTTTTTCATCGGTGTTGATTTCTGCCATTTCAGAGTCGGCTGCAGCGGCCTGTGCAGATGCTTCGGCTGCAGCGGTTTCGCCGACAGCTTCGGGTGCGGGCTGCTGAGAGGGGTCAAGCGGTTCCATATTACAGTATTATATAGGTAATTACTTTTTCAGGTGGTAAATTTAGTGATAATTTTCAATAAAACGACAAATTTCCAAAAAAAATGATGTCAGTCTTTGAAAATGATGTTGTTGACGGCAGTTTTTATGTCGCTGAAAAGAGCCGAGACGGGTGTTAGTATAGGTTTGAATTCGTGTTCCTGTGCGGGTACGAAAATGCGCAGCGATTTAGGGTGGCATTCAATGTCGAGGTAGTCTCCCATCTCCACGGGGTCGCCGTCGATATGGGCCGGGCCGGAGTTTTTGCGGCGGATGGTGAGCCGCGAAGTCCGGATTGTTTCGAAAAGTGCGTTTTTGCTGAGGTTGCCGATCATCATGTCGACGCCAACCAGGGCGGTGGCGAATGGGTTGCCGTCGTGGAGTATCACTACATCGAGCAGTCCGTCGACAATCGAGGCTCCGGGGGCGATATAGGCGTTGTTGCCGTATTGCGATGCGTTGCAAACCGCCACGAGAAACGCGCGGTCGGTAAGGTGTTCGCCGTCGGTTTCTATGCGGTATTCTTCGGGAGTGAAGTTCTTGTAGGTCTCGAAGGTGCTTTTCAGATAGGTGAGTTTGCCGCGGTGACGGTGTCGGGCGAAGGTCTCGCTGACGGCTGCGTCGAATCCTACGCCGAAAGTGCAGAAGAAGGGGCGGCCGTTTACGGTAGCATAGTCGATGCTCAGCGAGCGGTTTAGGGCAATCACATCGAGAGCTCCGCGTATGTCCATGGGTATTTCCACGTGGCGGGCGAGTCCGTTGCCGGATCCCAGGGGAATTATGCCGAGGGTAGTGGCGGTGCCGCAGAGGCCTGTTGCGGCTTCGTTGACAGTGCCGTCGCCGCCTGCCACTATTACGGCGTCGGCTCCCCGGGCAGCTGCGTCGGCGGCGAAGCGGGCTGCGTCGCCATGTGCGCGGGTGAACATGGCGTCGATTTCCCAGCCCAGAGGAGCGAGCCGCTCGGATATAAACCGGTCGAGGCCCTCTTTTTTTCGAGTGCCGGAGATCGGGTTTATAATCAGCAGGGCTTTCACGGGCATATATGATTATATATAATAATGTGGCGGACGTGCTCGGAGCGAAGGGGCTGAAGCGGAATCAGAGGGTTATGCGGCGGGTTGAGGAACCGGCTTTCAGGATGTAGATGCCGCGGGAGGCTATGCGCAGGCGGTGGGTGCCGGGCGTGAGATTTTCCTGAGAAATCAGCTGGCCGAGGATGGTGAAAACCTTCACCGTGAGCGGCCGTGAGGTGGAGATATAGATGTAGCCTTCGCGAACCGAGATGTCGATTCCGTCAGAATCGATGCGTTCGGTATCTTCGCGCGAGGGAACGTTGACGGATTCCCAGCGTGGAGCGGCGGCCTCGGCGGCGCTGAACGCTACCGAAAGCATGATGAATAATATGAGCAAGAACCGTCGCATAATCCGTCGATGTCGAATCGTAGCGCAAAAGTAATGTTTTTTTTCGAGGTGTCAAAATTACTTTTGCGGAGCGGGGGCATCAGGGGCGGCCGAATCCATGAGGTCTGCGGGAATCGACCGGGAGCGGAATGAAAAGAAGAGGGTGATAAGACTCATGACAATGAGAACGATAGCGGTTGAGCGCGGTATGTCGGCCACACCTACGAGGGGGGTGACGATGGCTCCGAACACGTAGCCGCTCACACCGAGAATAGCCGAGGCTGCGCCGGCAAACCGCCGGCCCTCGTTCATGGCGAGAGTGTTTGTAACGGCGAAAATCAGTCCGAGCGAGAAGCACATGGGAATAAGCAGCGCCTCGCAGAGCCAGAAGTCGTGGAAGAACCACAGGGCGATTCCCTCGCTCACGGCGGCAACCACAAGGAGAACCGAACCGACGAAAGCAGCCTTTTTCAGCGGATGGAAGCGCAGCGAGACCACCGAACCCGCAGCCACAAAGAGGGCGTTGAAGCCGATGAACAGTCCGTAGTAGCTCGCCGACCATCCGAAGTGAACCTGAAAGATGAAGGGCGTGGCCGAAATGTAGGCGAACAGCAGCCCGAGGGCTGAGCCTTTGAAGAGACAGTGGGTCATGAACCGGCTGTTGCGCAGCAGTGTGGGGTAGTTGCGGAAGTTGCTCCACAGACTCCCATTGGGGCGCTCTGACGGCGGCATGGTTTCCTTGAGAGCCGGCGATATGAGAAGGAGGATGAGGCAGAAGGCGGCGAGAGCAACGAATACGCCTTTCCAGGTATAGTATTCCGACACGAAGCCGCCGATAACCGGAGCCGAGGCTGGAGCGATGCCGTTGATGCCGCCCATCACGGCCATGCACTTGGCGAGGGTGCGTCCGCTGTAGATGTCGGCAGGAATGGTGCGCGCGAGGAAGTAGCCTCCGGCGGCGCCCATGCCCTGGAAGAGGCGCGTGGCGATGAAGAAGTGGATGGTCGGGGAGAATATGCTGACCGCGGCTGCAGCCAGGAAAAGCAGCAGCGAGAGCAACAGGGCGGTCTTGCGGCCGTATTTATAGCTGAACGGCCCGAGGAAAATCTGTCCGAGGGCGAGTCCGACCATTCCTGCGGAAAGACCGAGCTGGGCGGTAGAGGCCGTGCATCCGAAAAAGCGCGCCATGGAGGGGAGCGAGGGTGAGTACATGTCGTTGACAAACGAACCGAATGCACTCAGCCCGCTGAGATAGAGCACGACGAATGTAAACGACATTGCGGCCGCAGTTTTGCCGCTTCCGGATGCAGGAGCAGTCATAGATCAGTATCTGGGAGTGAATGGAGCGGATTTCACAAGTTTCGAGGTGGCGTTGCCTATGTAGTCAGTTGATTTATCGTTGTCGATCTTCATTACGGGAGCGCCGGGCCGGAGGTCGCACTTGGCGAGGTCAATGTAGTAAAGCCCGGGATGGGTGACGATGTCGAAGTAATACCGGAGGTCGCGCACGTTGGCAAACGAGCGCCACTGCGTGGACGATACATTCGGTTCGCCCTGGATGAGGTAAGTGTAGGGCACCGACACGTTCATGAGAATCGAGCGGATAATCGAGACTCCGAGATCGGGGTCGGAGGTCTTTTCAACATGGGTGGCGAAGAAATCGCCGCGCACGAACCGGTCGGGGCTCTTTACGGTGCCGGGGAGCATGTTGGTTCCTCCCACACCTTCCCAGTATCTGTTGATAGCGGTCATCGACGGATAGGTAGGGTCGTTGGTCATTGCGAGCATGTCGACACCTTCGTAGATCTTTATGTCGCCGTGGTCGAACTCAAACACGGCGCACCGGCCCTGAGCATCGGTCACTCCCCAGTGGAGAGTGGAAGCGGTGCCACCGTCGAAAGTCGCGCCGGATACATTGAAGTCGTGCTTGCGCAGCACGTCGACTACCTCAGGGGTGGTGGCGTTGAGGTCGAGCAGCCATGCCACGAAAACGGCGAGCGACATCGGGGGGCGGCCGGCTGTGGAGTCGTTGTCGTAGACGGTACCTTTGCAGAACAGGCCGTTGATAACCAGCCCCTTCTCGTTCATTCCTTCCGTCACGCCGGCATCATAGCCTACAGCATATACGGAGCCGTATTTCGATGTCCACTCGAAGGCTCCGGGCAAGTCGTGGCTTTTCTTGGTGATTCCGCGCGGGTATACGTAGATATTTGTGGGTATTGGCGTTTTCCAGTCGAGCGAGCGGCCCACGATACGCAGGCTGTCGGTTCCTACATAAAGTATCCTGGAGCACGAGTTGATTTCAACGGCACCGAAGAGAGCGGCGAGCAGCATGAGGGCAAGCAAAAGATGGCGTTTCATATAATTGATAGTTGAGAAGTGAATATTGATATACCTGATTCCATATAAAAACGCGCCGGAACCGCTTTGGGTTCAGGCGCGCTATGGAATTTTTCGCCGGAAAAACAGTATATCAGATCATAAAGCTGGCTATGAGGATTCCGACTATGGTTGCGGCGCAGGTGGCTGTCATGATGTCGGCCACGCATACGGTGGCAGTGCGCAGCGAGATGGTGTCGGTAATCTGGATGCGGACGGGAATGTGGAGCAGCGGGCGGGAAAGGCGGACGGAGAGGTCGGCGTTACGGCGTACGTCGAGCGCGCGAGCCATGCGGTAGACAATCCATCCGAAAGCAGAGCCTATCACGGCGCCCACAAGGAGGTCGCCGGGGTAATGCACGCCGAGGTGGATGCGGGTGAAAGAGTTGAATGCCGCCCAGCCGAAAATGAAGAGGGTGAAGCGGCGCCGGTGCATGAGCAGCGAAGTGAACGCCGCCAGGGCGAATGAGTTGGCGGCATGACACGACGGAAAGCCGTATGCGCCTCCGCGGTAGTCGTTTACAACTATTGTGAGCGCTGAGAGCGGATTCTCAAGGTTGGAGGGGCGAAGGCGCTCCGCAAGCGGGCGTATGACCGACGAGCATGTCTGGTCGGCGAGCGCTACGGCGAGCGCTATGCCGAGTACATAGATAAGCGCCTGGCGGGGCGAGAAGGAGCGCACAATCAGGTAGAGCAGCGACGCATACATGGGAATCCAGACGAATTTGCCGCTGAAAATCATCATGAAATTGTCGAGCGCCGGAATGCGCACGGTATTGTTGAAAAAGAGGAACACCTGGGTGTCTATAGTGTTGAGGAATTCTATCATAAGGCAGAGAGATTGTCGTAAAGTTTCTGAAGATAAGCCTTGGCGGAGCGTTCGGCGGCGGGGGAGGAGGGGATGAGGGGTTTGCCGGTGTCGAGGCTGACCACGGCGGTGTCGGACTCGCTGACGAACCCTATCAGGTCGGGGCGGGTGAATACTGCGAAATGGGGCGAGGAGGGGTTGAGCATATCCTTGCTGAAGCGGAATTCTCCGTAGGGAATGCCGAGCGAAGCGAGGAGCGTGGCGGCGATGTCGGTCTGACAGCCGGGTGTCCCGACCCGTTCGCCGGGCCGGGCGAGGGCTCCTCCGGTCATGACGAGAGGAATCATGTGGCGGCCGATGGGGTCGTCTATGTCGGCCGGCCACGCTCCGTAATGGTCAGGGACGATTATGACGAGGGTATTCTTCCACTTGGGCGAGGCTTTGAGCCTGTTGACGAAGGCCGTGAGGCAACTGTCGGTATAGGCAAAGGCGTTGGCGGCAGCTCCGAGCCGGAGTATGGCGGGATTGCTGTAAGGAACCTCGAAAGGCTCATGGCTGCTCGAGGTCTGGATTACATCGAAACGGGGCGCGGCGCCGGCGGGAGCCGACAGTATCGCCGATTCAGCGCGCCGGAATACCAGATGGTCGTGGGCACCCCATTTGCCGGTTTTTTCAGAGATGGGGAAATCCTTGTCGCTCACTATATTTTCGAATCCCGAGTGTACGAGATAGGCGAGCATGTTGGTGAAATTGGCGTCGCCGCCGTAGAAATAGCTCGGGATATAGCCGTTGCGCCGCAGGGTGAGAGACAGTGACGGAAGGTTTTCCATTTTTTCTACGTATTTCATCACACTTGTGGTGGGCTGGGCCGGATATGCGCTCAGAATGGAAGTCAGAGCCCGGTCGGTGCGGAAACTGTTGGCGTAGAAGTTGGTGAACAGCAGTCCGCCGGCGGCGACAGAGTCAAGGCCGACTGCCACCGGTGCTCCTCCGAGCGATTGCATGAGATGCGACGAAAAGCTTTCGAGAATAATCATCACGATGTCGGGGCGGCTGACCGTAAGCAGCGGCGGAACTGAATCGGGACGGCACGTGGTGGTGTCGGTCAGTTGTTCAATCACACTGTCGGCCTCGGCGGTATCCATAAATCGGAACTGGCTCGCGAAGTCGCTCTGATGCGTGGCTGAATACATGAGGCTGAACATCGGGTTGATCGCCGCATGGTTGAGCCGCTGGTTCTGGCTGAAATATGCGCGGCTCAGGTTCATTGTCGATACGGTGAAGCCGCCGCGGATCGGGATGAACAGCGCCGCGGCAAGGAGTACGGCCACGGCCGTGGCGCCTGCGGAGCGTAGCCGCGCTACGGGTATGCGGCCGGGCAGGCGTGTGAGGATAAGGTAGATGATGAAGGCGAGTGCTGCCATGGCGGCGAATCCGCCGGCTATCAACCCCGCTCCGGCGCTGGCCAATGCGGCGGCGGGCGAGGTGGAGAAATAGAAGAGGGGAGTGGTGTCGAGGCGGAATCCCCAGTAGCCGTAGAGCGCAATATCAAGGCAGAATACGGCAGATATGAGCAGTGCGGCGAAGGCAGCGTAGATTCTGTCCATGACCGTCAGGGCGCGGGAGTCGGTCCAGAGCCGGGCTATCACAAGCAGAGCCGGTATGATGGTGAAATATCCGGCCATTGCGCAGTCCATCGAGAATCCGTTGGCAATCACCTGCCACAGCGATCCCCATGCCTCAGGGCCGATCAGCGATGCGTAGACCGCGACGAAAACCGGTTTCTGAAGTATGAAAAGAATGACGAAAGTCGAGAAGTATGCGAGTATTTTGAGCGCTGCGTTCCGCATGATGATATAATATTGTGCAAAAGTACGCCAAAATTCTCATTATCGGAAAGTTTTTAGATTAAATTATAGACTCCGGCGGGGATTTGAGCAATATTCACATTTTGCGG
>ERZ1673743.246-NODE-246-length-92715-cov-128.275815_pt1 | contig 92715 bp, 62 predicted proteins | sample MGYA00580197_ERZ1673743 | MGnify/ENA primary metagenome ERZ1673743 (study PRJEB41218, sample SAMN15661795) | gut metagenome | host: Homo sapiens | place: Canada: London | collected 2015-08-20/2019-03-30 | study: EMG produced TPA metagenomics assembly of...
TGCTCCTCAAAAGCGAGTGCAAAGGTAGAGAGTTTGTTTGAATTCACCAAATAATTGCAGAGCATTTAACGCTAAATTAACTTTTGGGCGGCGTTTTCGCAGGGATTTTTACAGAAATTTACATTTTACACTGGCGGCGGAGGCTTTTTGCGCGCAGAGCTCCGCGGCTGACGCCGGGGTCGAGGCGGCGCGGCTCCGCGGCTTGCCTCGATTTTTTTGAGAGAGGACGCTCCCCCACAGCCCCGCAGTGGGATATAGAGCCCCCGCGCCTCACGGCGCTTTCCCCTATTTTCAGCGCACCGACCGCCCGTGTGGGGCTTTTTGCGCGCGGGGCCGGCGCCGGAGGGCGGCCGCTCGAACCGAGCGGCCCTACTGTCGGTTGCAACAGCGGGAGAACAAAAAAAGCGCCTGACGGCGCTTTTTCAGAGTTGGGGATTATTTAACTTATTTATTTACGCGGAAGGGAGCGTTGCCGTTGCGGAGGAAGTCGATTACCTGACGGGCGGCCGCGATGCCGGCGTTGATATTAGCTTCGGCGGTCTGGGCACCCATCTTCTTCGGGGTGAAGAACACGCGGCCGGGGAAGCGCTCGAGCATCTCTGCGGCTCGGTCGGGAGCTATGTCGGCCACATACTTGAGGTCAGGACGCTTGTCGAGAGCCTGGATGAGGCCTTCTTCGTCGATTACCTCCTTGCGGGCGGTGTTGATGAGAAGTGCGCCTTTAGGCATCTGCATGACGAGGTCGTAACCCACGGATTTACGGGTTTCGGCGGTTGCGGGAATATGGAGCGACACGTACTGGTTGTTACGGTAGAGGTCTTCGACAGAATGAACGGGCTGCACTCCGGCGTCGAGCATCACCTGATCGGGGCAGTAGGGGTCGAGGGCTGATACGTTCATTTCAAAACCGCGGGCAATGCGCGCAACATTGCGGCCTACCTGGCCGAAAGCATGGATACCGAGATTCTTACCCTTGAGCTCGGTTCCCGAGGTGCCGTTGTAGAGATTGCGGGCCATCATCACGGCGAGACCGAACACGAGTTCTGCAACGGCGTTGGAATTCTGCCCGGGAGTATTTTCCACACACACGCCTGCGGCGGTAGCGGCGGCGAGGTCAACATTGTCGTATCCGGCACCGGCGCGAACCACAATTTTAAGTCTGGGCGCGGCCGCGAAGAGTTCGGCGTCGACTTTGTCGGAACGGATAATGAGCGCATCGGCGTCGCTGACGGCGTCGAGGAGCTGCTGACGGCAGGTATATTTCTCGAGGAGTTCAAGGGTTTCGCCTGCCTCCTCAACAACCTGACGGATACCGTCGACAGCCACGGCTGCAAACGGCTTTTCGGTAGCTACGAGTACTTTCATGACAGGGAGTGGATTAGTGCTGTTTTTCGAAATCGTTCATGGCCTGCACGAGAACCTCGACGCTCTCGATGGGCATAGCATTGTAGAGCGAAGCGCGGAAACCGCCGACGGAGCGGTGGCCCTTGATGCCTACGATGCCGCGTGCGGAGCAGAAATCGACGAATTCTTTCTCGAGTTCCTTGTAGCCTTCGGTCATGACGAACGTGACGTTCATAATCGAGCGGGAATCGGGGTCGGTAACAGTTCCCTCAAACATTTTGCTGTCGTCGATAGCCTTGTAGAGGAGCGCGGCCTTGGCGATGTCGCGTTTCTCGAGTTCGGCCACGCCGCCCTGCTCCTTGTAGTAGCGGAGTGTCATAAGGGCGCCGTAGACGGGGAGCACGGGAGGAGTATTGAACATGGAACCCTTCTTGATGTGGGTGCGGTAGTCGAGCATTGTGGGGATAGCGCGGTCTACCTTTCCGAGGGCGTCGTCCTTAACGATGACGAGTGTCACGCCTGCGGGCGCAAGGTTTTTCTGCGCGCCGGCGTAGATAACGTCGTATTTCGCAACGTCGATGGGGCGGGAGAAAATATCGCTCGACATATCAGCCACGAGGGGCACGTTCACGTCGGGATCCTTGCGGAGTTCGGTTCCGAAGATGGTATTGTTGGTAGTGATGTGGAAATAGTCGACATCATCAGGCACGACATATCCTTTGGGATAATACGAGAAGTTCGCCTCCTTTGAAGAAGCGGGAATGACTACATCGCCGAAGAGGCGGGCTTCCTTGATGGCGTTGACAGCCCATGTACCGGTCTCGAGATAAGCGGCGCGCTTACGCATGAGGTTGTAGGGCACCATGCAGAACTGGAGGCTTGCGCCACCGCCGAGGAAGAGGACGCTGTAACCGTCGGGGACATTGAGAAGTTCTTTCACCAGAGCCTGAGCCTCGTCCATCACGGCAACAAACTCCTTGCTGCGGTGAGACACTTCGAGAATCGACAGGCCGGTATCGGCGAAATTAATGACGGCATCGGCCGTGTTCTTGATAGTGTACTGGCTCAAGATCGACGGTCCGGCATAGAAATTATGCTTCTTCATAACTCTTGTATTATTAATGAAATGGTTTCTGTTAGCTGTGTAAGATACCCGCCGGCAAAGAACCCGTCACGGGAGTGCAAATATAGTTATTTTTTTTATCACGAGCCATATCGGTTTGCTAAATTTCAACCGGAGGGAGCAAAATAATGAAATTTTTCCGTAATTTGGCGCCAAATGTATCAATAACGGCAACCATCCGTCAAACTTACCGCGAAATTTGTTATTTTTGCAAACTCTTAATACGATTATTATAAGATATGGACGAAAATACTCAGCAAGACAACGTAAAGCGTACGGTTCTCGACTACAACGACGTGGCCGCCATGGTTCCGTTTTTCAAAGGAAAAGAGAAACTGGTGAACACGCTGTTGCGCTGGCTCGACGTTGACAAGGTAAACTGGATACATGATCATAATTTCGACACTCCCGGTCCGCAATTCTGCCGCGGCCTGCTGGAAGACCTCGAAATCAAGCTGAAAATCGACAACGAAAAGGTGCTCGACAACCTGCCGGCGGGGCCGTTCATAACCGTGTCGAACCATCCCTTCGGGGCGCTCGACGGCATAACGCTCATCGACATCGTAGGGTCGCGGCGCCCGGAATTCAAGGTGATGGTGAACATGGTGCTGAACTACATAGTGGCCATGCGCCCGAACTTCATAGCGGTGGACGCACTTGCCAGCGACGATCCGGCAAAGAAAGCGGTGTCGATGAAAGGCATCAAGGAGGCCATAGTGCAGGTGCGCCGCGGAAAACCCATCGGCTTCTTTCCGGCGGGGGCGGTGTCGAAGCTCAACGGGCACCTCAGACTCGAAGACCGCGACTGGCAGCCGTCGATAATCCGCCTCATACAGCAGCTGAAGGTTCCCGTGATACCCATATTCTTCCACGGCAGCAACAGCTGGTGGTTCAATTTTCTGGGCATCGTGAGCTGGCAGCTGCGCACACTCCGTCTGCCCGCCGAGGTGTTCCGCCGCAAGGGCGACACAATCCACGTGTCGGTCGGTGACCCCATCAGCGTGGAGGAGCAGCTTGCCCACAGCGGCTCGGTAGAAGAGTTAGGGAAATATCTGAAAGCCAAAACCTACGAACTGAGATCATGGAAATAAAAGAGATACCCGAGGAGGTTATCAGAGCCAAGCAGCGGTTCGGAATCGTGGGCAACGCACCGGCGCTCATCGCCGCGATTTCGCGGGCGATACGGGTGTCGCCCATCGACCTGTCGGTTCTCATCACCGGCGAGAGCGGCACGGGCAAAGAGTTTTTCCCGCAGATCATCCACAGTTTCTCGCCGCGCAAACACTCGAAATATATTGCCGTAAACTGCGGCGCCATTCCGGAAGGCACAATCGATTCTGAACTTTTCGGGCATGAGAAAGGTGCCTTTACGGGTGCGATCTCCTCGCGCAAAGGCTATTTCGAAGAGGCCGACGGAGGCACGATTTTCCTCGACGAGGTGGCCGAACTTCCGCTCACCACCCAGGCGAGACTGCTGAGGGTGCTCGAAAACGGCGAATTCATAAAGGTCGGCTCGTCGACGGTGCAGAAGACCAACGTGAGAATCGTGGCAGCCACCAACGTCGACATGGCGGCGGCGGTTGCCGAGGGACGGTTCCGCGAAGACCTGTTCTACCGCCTCTCCACAGTGTCGATTACAGTTCCTCCGCTGCGCGACCGCGGCAACGACATAGTGCTGCTGGCGCGCAAGTTTGCGGCGGATTTCGCCGAAAGATACTCAATGCCCGCCATCACCCTCGAGGAGTCGGCCCGCACGAGGCTGCTCCACTACCGCTGGCCGGGCAACGTGAGACAGCTGAAAAACGTGGTGGAACAGGTTGCGCTGTTCGACGCCGGAGAGAGTGTCGACGCCGAAGCTCTCGAACCTTATATCCCGTCTTACGCCACCGTATATACCCCGACTGTCAGGGAGGGAGACCGCATCCACACTTACGACGCCGAACGCGACGTGCTTTTCGGTATGATTCTGCGACTGCAGCAGGAAATAGACCGGCTCAACAGCCGGCTCGACGCCCTTACGCAGAAACAGAGCCACGGGGCAGGCAACATCCTTCCGCGCCACACTTCAGTTTTCGACCGAGGAGATGAAGCACTGGCCGCAGAGCGGGCAGCGTCGCAGCTTCCGGTTCGTTTTCAGCCGTTTGCGTCGCATTTTCCGCCAGTCTCGGCGCCCGACGATGAGGTGACCGACGCAACAGCCGACGACGTGACCGACCTTACGGCCGCACGCGACGTGCCTCCCATGACGCTCGAAGACACCGAACGCGAAATGATACGCCGCTCCCTCGAACGCAACGGCGGCCGCCGCAAAGCCACAGCGCGCGAACTCAACATATCGGAGCGCACGCTCTACAGAAAAATCAAGGAATACGGTATAGAATAGTCCGCTACACAATGCTGTTTACTTAAGATATAATAAATCTCTATCACGGCGGCGTAGCCGCCAATAGCGCTGCATCGCAGCACCTCAACGATAGCCGCATGCAAGCGCTCCGTAGGTGCGCGCAGCTTGCGGATTTACAGGCTTTTAGAAGAAAAACGGCTGCGTAGCTGCCGGTCTTTCCGTCAGAGAGAGCGGCAGCTAAACGCAGCCGTAATGGTGAGGGGGGAGGCGATGTACCCCAAGCTGCGCGCACCTACGGAGCGCTTGCATGGGGCTATCGTTAAGATGCTGCTACGCAGCATTATACGCGGCTACGCCGCTTCAAGGGGTGTTCTTAAGTAAACAGCATTGGTCCGCTACAGTCTGCGGCGGGGTCTATCTCTCCTTAAGGCGCAGAATGCGGGCGCCGGTGATGTTGCGGTTACGGTGGAGATAATCGGCCAGCGGGAGCGGATCGATTTCTACTTTGCCGTCGCGCTGCGAGGCATGGAGAAGTTTCACTTCCGAACCGTCGAACACGATGAAACCCAGATGGCACACGTCGAGCCCCGGAGTCTTTGTGGTGAACGCCACGATATCGCCGTCGCGCAACTTTGCCACCACCTGCTTCGAAAGCAGTTTTGAGGGCTTTAGATAAGGGAACCGGTGGCTACGGTAGCCCACTTCCACACTCTTCACGCGGTTGAACTCACCGTCGTCCTTCAGCGCCGGATAACTGTCGCGGTGGCTCGACATGTAGTCGAGAGTCTTAACTTCGTAGGAGCTGTCGGTTATACGGTCGGTCACCTCTTCCAAATTGCCGCGATGGGAATTATCCACAATCCAGTCGCTTATATAGTGGAGACGCGAGGCATAGCCGTTGAGCTGCCCCTGGCGGTAGCGCATGTTTTCGAGATTGTGGATGAAATCGCGCCACGAAGAGCGACGCTCTCCGACCGTCACACACAGAGCGGCAACAGTTTCCACGAAGGTAGTGCAGTCGAGTTCGTCGATGTTGACGGTGAGCTGTTCGGGAGTGCATTCAAGCGTTGATGCCACGTAGGGAGTGCCGATAAATTTCCGCGCCACGGCTCCCACACGAGCCTGGGGCGACCGGGCATCCAGAGCCGCGGCCTCTGTAAGTATTTCGGTTATGCGCGTGGTGTCGGCAGCTTCATTGTGCCACCTTACCTCGCTGGGCATGACGGCCGCACACCCGAAGGCAACAGCCACATATAATATATATGACAAAAATAAACGTTTCATAGCATACAATAATTTTCCAGTCGCGAATTTACAAAAAATCCGGGAGAACGCCTATATAACTGCCTCCCGATTTTTACCGGCAGCTTAAACAGTTCCAATTCCGCAGTTAAAATTTAAAGCGGACGGAAGCCGGAGCTACCGCAATACCACGGGTTACCGTCCTGATCTGTATAATTACATTCGCTATACTTGGAGTCTTGGGTAAGGATATATTCCCGTCCGTCTACCATCACCGAATAGCGTTTCAACCCGTCGCCTCCACTTGAAGAAGAAGAACCGCTCTCCGTATCGGATGCGTCGTTAAGCACATCCCTGAAGTGGATAAACGAATCAAGCAATCCCAGAACATTTCCAACATAAAAGCCCCACTGAGCGATAGTCCACATTGTATCAGTTTCTATCCAACCAAACAACTTTATCAAGAATCCGCCCGCCAAAGCAAACGCTCCGATTACGAGGCCAAAAACGACCACCCGGGCAATTACCAGCAATGCGACTCTGACAAGGAAGATACCGATTCCTATAATGAAAATCCATTTCACCACGGTAAACCACCCCGCTTCACCGTCATTGTCAAACAGCCGGGAGAAGAAGCCCCGCGATGACTTGTCGGAGGATGCACCGGCCACACCATTCCCTTCGGCAACCGTCAGATATGAGGTGCTGACGTAACCGTCACGACCGTTATATCTGAGTCTGGCCCATCCATTTTCCGTGCCGTCTACATCCACTACATCGCCTTGCCGTAACTGGCCTATCACTTCGCTGCTTCCGTTGGCCGAAGCGCGTATGTTCAGCGCGCCTGAAGATGTCACGCGATAATAATCCGCATAGGCTTCCGTGAAGGAGAAAAGGCTTAGGATTAGAAATAAGATCGACCTTGCTATAGCACTTCTGCGAAACAATGATATGTTTTTCGTCATACGAATGTTTTTGAGGATTGTTGAAATGTTGGTTCTCCCTTTCAACAGCAAAGATACAATATTTTGTATGCGATTTGCAATAGGCCGGAGAAAATAATCTGAATTTTCTTCTACGGCCGTCGCCAATTGCCATTCAATCCTCCATATTCCACAAACCGGCCATTAACTACGTCCTCTCCTCTTCTCAAATCTTTTCCCGAAGGGCTTTTTACAAAAAATCCCGGATAAAGCCCGATTTTACAACGGATTTTTGTAATTTAGCGGACGAAAAGAGGTTGACGGAATGAGATATCTTCATATCATACTTACGGTTGCCGCGGCGGCTCTGATGCTCGGTTGCTCACACGGCACGGGACGCCGGAGCATAATCTACGAGTGCGACAGCTTCACGGTATTTGCCGATTCCGTTGTCGGCGCCGACGGTGTGACTCTCCGCCCGGTCAGTCCGGAGCACCTTCCTCCCGCCTGCACCTCAACTTCTTCCGGCCAGTCGCTCGTCGACGCCGTCTACAACCGCTCCGCCGCCGCCATCGACTCTGTCGCGGCAGCCGGTGTGGCAGCGAAATCCACCCGCCTGACAGCCTGTTCGGTCATACTCTCGCTCGCAGCCCTCAACCCCGACGCCGCCATTAGGATGCTGCGCGACCGCGTGAGCTTCGGACGCCTGATTCAGGACAGCGGAGCCGGGGGAGCATGGCCGGTCGGAACCGACAGAATTATCTGGGCGGTGGCGGCATGGGAGGTCTACGCCGTGACGGGCGACAGAGAATGGCTCGCCGAGGCTTTCGAAATCGTCAGCCGCACGCTTGCCGCCGACATGGACAACATTCTCGACCCCCGCTACAACCTTGTCCACGGCCAGCTGAGCATCACGGGCTCCCTCGGACAATTCTATCCGAAATGGATGGAACCGGCCGACATCTATCAGTCGATGTGCCTGTCGGTCAACGTAATCTATGCCCGGGCCATGAAAGTGGCGGCAATGATGGCCGACGAACTCGGCCGGGGCGACGCCTCCGGCTACCGCCGCGCCGGAGCGCTCATTGCCCGCGCCGTCAACGACAATCTGTGGATTCCGCAGCGCGGTTTCTACGGCCAGTACCTCTACGGAGGACTCTACCCCGTGCTTTCCTACGCCACCGACAATCTCGGACAGGCGCTCAGCGTGATTTTCGACATCGCCACCCCCGAAATGGCGGAGTCGGTGATTGCCGCCTCTCCCGTTCTTCCCGACGGAACCCCCGAAATATATCCGGCGCAGCCTGAAACCGCTGCCGCGGCTTCGGTGCCTATGGTTCAGCCCCTATGGAACATCGCGGCGGCCAAAGTTAAAAACGAGCATGCCCTCACCGCCGGCCTCGGCGCCGCTCTCCGCAACGCCTCGGCAAGAGGCTCTGCCGGAAATCTCGCCGATTTCTGTTCCGACGCCTCGGCGGTGCTCCGCATTCTCGTCGGACTCCGCTACAGTCCCGACGGAATCAGGTTCCGCCCGTGCGTGCCCGACGTCCTTTCGGGATTACGCCGTCTGAAAGGGCTGAGATACCGCAACGCCACTCTCGACATCTCAATCAACGGCTCGGGCGACAGAATAGCAAGCCTCGCAATCGACAGCGTGGAGCAGCAGGAATTCATGGTTCCCGCATCGCTCGAGGGGCGCCATTCGGTCGACATCGTCCTCGCCAACAACAGCCTTAGCACTGAGCAGAACAGTATCGCGGCTCAGCGCGAAATGCCGGCGGTACCCGAAGTGCGGTGGGACAGCACCGGACTAAAGGCCAGAATCCTGAACCACACCGAAGGCATCAACTACGGCGTATTCCTCAACGGCGTATTCCTCGACGAAATTCAGCAGGATCACTACACTCTGATTCCCCCCGACCGCTACACGGCGGTGGCTTTCGTTCCCATCAAAGACCAGAGCACCGAAGGCTACACCATGCGTCCCAACGGCGCGGCCCCCAACGGCGACGTTTTCTACATCTACGCTCCCGGAGTGGCACGCCGGGGCACCGGCCTGATCTCCGACCGCAGGGAAGCCGCAAAATTCGTGGAACTGACCCGCGACCGCAACACCCGCGTGACGATGGACATCTTCGCACCCGCAGCCGGTTCTTACGTTGTCGACGCGCGCTACGCCAACGGTTCGGGCCCGGTGTGGGAAGGCGACCGCTGCGCCGTGAGGTCGGTCTACGTCAACGGCTCGAAAGCCGGCATCTTCGTCATGCCCCAGCGCGGCACCGGCCAGTGGGCCTCAACCGGATTCTCCAATCCGCTGTTTGTCAGCCTCAACGAGGGCAAAAACACGCTCGAAATCCGCTACGATGCGAAATCCGATGCCAACATGAATCTCCGCATCAACACCGCCCTCTTGCAGTACATCAGAATCATAAGAACCTCATAACTTACTCTTTTCCAAATCCTTCAGAATGAAACGTATAATCCTTCTCACCGCCATCATGGCATCATTTCTACTATCAATGGCAACCCCGAAAATAGACCGCGTCGAACCCCCCTTCTGGTGGACGGGTATGGCGCAGGATACCCTCCAGCTCATGGTCAGCGGCAAAAACATAGGCAGCGCCGACGTATCTTTCTCCTATCCCGGCGTCAGCCTCCTCGAAACAGTACGCACCGACAGCCCCGACTACCTGCTCCTCTATCTCGACGTCACGCCGCAGGCGCAGCCCGGCACCATCGATCTGAAATTCACCACCGGGAAAGGCAGGAAAAATTCCGTCATTGTCCCCTACGAGCTGCGGCAGCGCCGCGAGAATGCGGCTCAGCACGGCGGATTCGACGCCTCCGACGTGCTCTACCTCATAATGCCCGACCGTTTCGCCAAAGCAGGCAAAGACTCCGCCGCCTCTCGAAACCGTGGTCTCGAATACCCCGTCCGTAACAACCGCCGCGACCCCAACACCCGCCACGGAGGCGACATTGCCGGCGTGCGCCGGCATCTCGGCTACCTCGACTCGCTCGGAGTCACCGCCGTATGGGTCAACCCCGTGCTTACCAACGACATGCCCGGCGGATCCTACCACGGCTACGCCACCACCGACTACTACTCCATCGACCCCCGCTTCGGCTCCAACGCCGAGTGGAACGAATTTGTCGACGATGCCCACAGCCGCGGCATAAAAGTGGTGATGGACATGATTTTCAACCACACCGGCAGCAACCATCCCTGGATGAAAAACATGCCCATGAAAGACTGGTACAACTTCCCCGACTCTTTCGTGCAGACCAACTTCCGCCTCTCCACTCTCCACGACCCCTACGTCAGCGACTACGACCGCCGGCGCACCGTCGACGGCTGGTTTGTCGAGGCTATGCCCGACCTCAACCAGCGCAACCCCCACGTCATGAAATACCTCATCCAGAACTCTATATGGTGGATTGAATCGTCGGGCATCGACGGCATCCGCATGGACACCTACCCCTACGCCGACTTCAAGGGCATGTCCTCGTGGATCGACGCCGTCGAAAAAGAATACCCCAACTTCAACATCGTAGGCGAATGCTGGTACAACAACGAAGGCGGCGAGGCTTACTGGCAGCGGGGATCGAAAGTCAACCCCGACGGCGATCCGCGCCTCCCGTCCGTAATGGATTTCGTCCTCTCTCTCAAGGCTCGCGACGCTTTCTCCGGCCAGACCGACCGCCTTTCCGGACTCAACGAAATCTACGACCATCTCTCGCTCGACTACCTCTTCCCCGACCCCTCGAAAATCCTCACTTTCCTCGACAACCACGACACCGACCGGTTCCTCCTCGAGCAGCCCGACTCACTCGGATGGTGGAAGCAGGCCATAGCGTTCCTTCTCACCTCGCGCGGCATTCCGCAGATCTACTACGGCACCGAAATCCTCATGAACGGATCCAAGGAGAAAAGCGACGGCTTCGTGCGCCGCGACTTCCCCGGCGGCTTCCCCGGCGACTCCGTCAGCGCCTTTACCCCCGAAGGCCGCACCCCCCTCCAGAACGAGGCCCACGATTTCATGGCAAAACTCCTCAACTGGCGCCGCGGAAACGACGTCATTGCCCGCGGCTCGCTCAAGCACTTCATGCCTGAAAACGGCATCTACGTCTACGAACGCCGCCTCGCCGACAAACGGGTCATCGTAATAATGAACGGCAACGACTCCCCCGTCACCACCACCATGGAGCGCACCCTCGAAATCCTCCCCGTAGGCACCACCCTCACCGACATGCTCACCGGCGAGCCGTTCACTGTAACCGAAGAGATGACCTTCCCCGCACGCGCCCTCTACATCCTCGAAAACTGATGAAAAAAATCGGCATCCTTTCCGACACCCACTCCTGCTGGGACGACCGCTACGCAGCCCACTTCCGCGACTGCGACGAAATCTGGCATGCCGGCGACGTCGGCGACATCGACATCATCCGGCGCCTCGAGCAGGTGTGTCCCGTCGTACGCGCCGTACGCGGCAACATCGACCACGGCGATGTCTGCCGCCGATGCCCCGAGTCGCTCGAGTTCACAGTCGAGGGCGTCAGCGTCTTCATCACCCACATCGGCGGATATCCCGGGCGCTATGCTCCTGGCATCCGTCAGCATCTCGGCCACTCAGGCCCGCGGATTATGGTGGCCGGCCACAGCCATATCCTTAAAGTAATGCCCGACCGCGAGCTCAACCTCCTCCATATCAACCCCGGAGCCGCCGGCTACCACGGCTGGCAGAAGCAGCGCACTCTCGTCCGCCTCACCCTCGACGCCGGCACCATCGCCGGTCTCGAAGTTATCGAACTCGGCCGCCGCACACAATAACCGTCAACACTTACGAATTATGAAAAAATTTCCCGTTCTCGCTATCATCCTCGCCCTCCTTGCAGCCGTCACCGCCTGCAAGACCAGCGAAAAAAACTACCGCAGCGCCTACGAGACTGCCGTCGGGCACCAGAAAGAGAGTTCAGGCGTCGACTCCACCATCTACGCCCGATTCCGCAACGCAGCCCACAGAACCGCCCTCGTCTCCGGCTCCGATTCCCTCCCCATGCAGACCGAATACGTCGGATACCCCAAAGATGGCGGCGCCTCCCGCGACAGCGTGCTCCGCTACAACATCGTCGTCAGTCAGTTCAAGCAGATATTCAACGCTAAGGCCATGCGCACCCGTCTGCTCTCCGCCGGCTATCCCCGTGCGATGATCGTCAACACCCGCGAGCCCCTCTACTATGTCATAGCCGAAACCTGCTCAACCCCCGAAGAAGCCGCCCAAGCCTGGCGCCGCGTGAAAGCCGACAGATCAATGATGCTCAAAGAAGGTTTCCCCTTCATCCTTCAGGTTGCGCGCTACGGCAGATAGCTCATCGGCCCGGCCATCAGAATTATTAAAATTTGTGAACAGTTGCTAATTTTAATTCCAATATTTGCTGACGTCGGAAAAAATTGCTTACTTTGCACCCATGTTTGCCGGATAACGCTTGAAAGTGACTAAAAATGATGCATTTAGTCGCGATATGAGATGTGTTGCTCCGGTATCAGACTGTAAAAACAATAATCAAGAGATAAAAACCAACAGCCATGTCAAAAGTTTGTCAAATCACAGGCAAGAAAGCGATGGTGGGCAATAATGTGTCGCACTCCAAGCGTCGCACAAAGCGTAAATTCGATGTCAACCTCTTCAACAAAAAGTTCTTCTGGGTTGAGGAGCAGGCTTGGATTTCTCTGACCATCTCTGCCGCAGGTCTCCGCACCATCAACAAGAAAGGTCTCGATGCAGCAATCAAAGAAGCTGCTCAGAAGGGTTATTTAACTGAAATCAAATACTTAGATATTCTTTAAGGAAGATGGCAAAGAAAGCTAAAGGTAATCGCGTTCAGGTCATCCTCGAATGCACCGAGCACAAGGCAAGCGGTATGCCCGGAACCTCCCGTTATATCACCACCAAAAACCGCAAAAACACTACTGAGCGTCTGGAGCTGAAAAAATACAACCCCATCCTCAAGAGAGTTACCGTTCACAAAGAAATCAAATAATTTAACAGACTTGACCCATGGCAAAGAAAACCGTTGCATCACTGCAGAAAGGCGAAGGCCGTACTTACAGCAAGGTCATCAAAGTTGTTAAGTCGCCCAAAACCGGCGCCTACACCTTCCAGGAACAGATGGTTCCCAACGATCTCGTTAAGGAAACCCTTAAATAATTATCCCTCCAACCTATACCGACAGGCTGCACCCCCGCGGGTCGCAGCCTGTTCTGTTTCCCACCCCCCGACATAAATAACATAAACGGGTCAATGTAAAACCCCGGTTGTTAAAAAATAGCGGCGTAGCCGCAAACTGCGCTGCAGGGCAGCGCCTCAATGGTAGCCCTAAGCAAGTGCCCCGTAGGCGGCACACAGCTTAGGGTAAACGTCCTCCCCCCGCTACGCAGCCGGTTTCTTCTATATATCTGCAAACCACATGCTGCGTGCCACCTACGGGGCACTTGCATGTGGCTATCATTGAAATGCAGCGCTGCCGCATTATTGGCGGCTCTGCCGCTGATTTTACATCCGGGTGGCTTTTTAACATTTCAACCGACTTTTGCGATTGATCAAAAAAATCACCCCGATTTGAAAAAAGCGACATTATCGCAATGGTCTCCGCCAATTCCCGTATTATCTTTGCGGAAAATTAATCTTATCTTACTATGAAAGAACCCACAATTTACCAGGAAGCCAAGGCAAAGACCGCGCCTTGCAAAATCTCCCACCAGGCATTCCACCTCTACGTAGGCCTCGTCGTGGCCCGGCTGCAGGAAGCCCCAGGACTGTTCAAATGCTACGGCGAGATAATGACCGCCCTCATGTACTACTTCGAGCACGGCAAACGCATACAGAAAAGCGGCTACGAAGTCGCCGACGCCTTCCTCGGCGAAATCTACGCTGAGATCGACAAATCCGTCCGCCGTTCCGAATCGGCCCGTGCCGCCGCCGCAAAGCGCCGTCAGGAGCGTCAGGCAGCAAAAGAGGAGAACCGTCAGTTACACACTGAAAAGCCTGCCGAAAAACCCGCTGAAACTCCCGCTGCTCCGAAGCCGAAGAAAGAAATCCGATACAGTCCCGGCGGATACCGCCTCTACGACCGCGACGACCCCCGCTATTACGACAGCTTCCGCGCACGCTTCGGCCTCCCGCCGCTTGACCACAGCGGCTGCGTCTTCGACGATTAAAATCTCTTTTAATATATATGAAAACCACACTCTCACAACCCGAAATGCTCCGGCAGTGGCGCCTGCGCCGCCTTTACGAACCTTTGCGCAACGATTGCGCCGTAACCCGCACCGACGGCATTGATCTCGACGCAATTCTCCTCACTGAAATGGAAAACTGGTACCGCGGACTGTTGCTCACGGCACCCGCCGACCTTCTCGTGACCGACGATATCGCATCGTCGGCAGCGATGACCGCCGATTACGACCGCACCGCCACAATTCCGCTCGATGCCGACATTTGCCGCGTGGTCGAAGTCCGCCTGTCGTCATGGAGCCGCCCCGCTACAGTCATCACCGACCCCTCCTGTCCGCTCGCCCTCTCCCAGCGCCACCGCTTCACCCGCGGCGGTGCCTCTCAGCCCGTGGTGCTCTTTATGCCCGGACAGCTCACACTCTTCTGCGTACCTCCCCGCTCACGTCTCACATCGCTGATTGTAGTGCGCCGGCCGCAGGAGGGCACCTATGCGCTCGACACTGCCGCCCTCGCCCTTATCACCCCTGCTTGACCGTTTCGCAACCCACTGAATTCAAGCATATTACTGTACGGACGTGATTCTTCACGTCCCCTGCGAAATAATCATTTTCCCGTTTCGTAACCCGCTGAATTCAAGCACATTACCGTAGGAGCGTGATTCTTCACGTCCCCTGCGAAATAATCATTTTTCCGTTTCGTAATCCATTAAATTCAAGCATATTACCGTACGGGCGTGATTCTTCACGTCCCCTGCGAAATAATCATTTTCCTCAGATATTCCCGACTATGAAAAACCTTCCCCCTACACTTCTCGCAGCCGAAGAAGCCTGGACGGCATGCTCCGGATTCCGCACAACCCGCGACCGAATGAAACGTTTCACTTACGGCCGCCAGTGGGACGATGTAACCGTCACCTCCGGAGGCCAGACCATGACAGAGGGCAACCGCCTGAAAGCCATGGAAATGTCGCCGCTCACAAACAACCTTCTCCGCAACCTCGTGAAAAGCGTAATCGGACGTTTCCGCTCCATGCTCGCCTCCGGTTCCCGCTCCGCACTCCCCGACGAAACCGTAACCCGCAACAATCTCAACGAACTCGACAGCCGCATGCTCGAGGAATTCCTCATTTCGGGCTGCGCCGTGCAGCGCGTTGTGGCTGAGCGGCGCCCCGACGGCGACGGCGTGTGGATCGACAATATCAGCCCCGCGCGAATCTTTTATTCATCTTTCACCGACCCCCGCGCCACCGACCTCGAGCTAATCGGCGTAATCCACGACTACTCCTTCTATGAAGTCAAGATGCGCTTCGGCCACGGCGACCGGGCCCGCAACCGGATTATCGACCGGGCATACAGCGTTGACAATCCCCGAGCCTTCCGGGCCTCCCCGCTCTCGGCTTCCGAAGAGTTTTTCACCGCGCCAAACCCCTCGCGCTGCCGCGTTATCGAGGTCTGGTCACGCGATTTCTTTCCGATGCCCGACGAGCCCGACCGGATCGATACCCGATGGACCGGCCGCTGGTACGCTCCCGACGGAACCCTTCTCGACGACACAGCTTCCCCTTTCCGCAGCGGCAGCCATCCGTTCCTGCTCTCGCTCTATCCCTTTACCGACGGCGAAATCCACCCCTTTATCGAGGATCTTGTCGACAATCAGTTCAACATCAACCGCACCATAACCATTCTCGACAAAATGCTCTCTACCTCCGCAAAGAGCCTGCTGCTGCTCCCGGAGGATTCATTTCCCGATAAATTTTCGATGGATGATATTATCAATATGTGGAACGTCCCAGGCGGAGTCATTCCTGTCAGCCGCGACGCCACCCGTCTCCCCACTCAGATCTCCTCGCCGGCAATCGCTCCGGGAGCCGCCGAACTGCTCGGCATTCAGCTGTCGATGTTTCACCGGATTTCCGGCGTCGCCGGCATTCTGCAGGGCGACGACGTGGCTCCCTCCGCTTCCGAATCGTCCGTCACCGCGCAAGTCAACAATTCCGTAACAGCGCTCCTCGACATATTCGAAACCTTCAACGCTTTCCGCTCGCGCCGCGACCGCCTCGCCGCATCCCTGCTCGCGTAATCCCGGCCAGGACGACTGTAGGGCTGCACGGCCCGTGCAGCCGTCCTCCGGCGCAAGCCTCCCGCACCGTCCTCAGGAACCTCAGGAATCTAAAAGTCCCTGAGGGTTCTGTTTTTCCCTGTTTTTCACCGCTGTTTTCGCATTTTCGCCCGCTGCGGATAGCGGATATTAGAAAGAAAAATTGTATATTTGCAAGCTGAAAAGTATCCGCTGGCGGTTGCAGCCCTTATCCCGGGACCGTAATCGGCTGATAGCGTATATTTTTATCACCTGAAACCGCCTACATGAAAATCAATTAATTAACAATTTAAATAACAATCTAATCACAACAATGCAAAGCAAAGGAACTTTGGGAAGCGTTGTAGCCGGCGTAATAGCGATATTCCTGGTGCTGATCTGCTTGTTCTACCTCTCGTTCACAGTGGTTACCAACCACTATGAGAACAAGGCCGACGAGTATGCTCAGGCTGAGGCCGCCAAATCCGGCAACGGTTCCGAATCTTACCGCAAGGCTTACAGCGAGTACATCAAGAACATCGCTAACGAAAAAGTCTATCTCGGCTACACTTTCAATGAAGTACAGAAACTTGGCGTGGGTCTCGGCCTCGACCTCAAGGGTGGTATGAACGTTACCCTCCAGGTATCGGTGCCCGACATTCTCCGCTCAATGGCAAACGCCGAGGGAAATCCTTATTTCGAAACCGCCATCCACAATGCCGACTCAGTGGCCCGTGCCACAAAGAGCAATGATTTCGTCGACATCTTCGTTGACCAGTACCGGAAACTCGACCCCACCGGAGATCTTTCCGTTGTGTTCAAGGATCAGGTCAAGCGCGGCGAATCAGGCGAAAACGTACGCAACATCCTCAAGCAGGAGGTGAAAGACCGCGTTTCCAGCTCCACCAACGTGCTCCGCACCCGTATCGACCAGTTCGGCGTTGTCGCTCCCAATATCCAGGAACTTGAAAAAGACGGTCAGATTCTTCTCGAGCTTCCGGGCGTCAAGGAACACGACCGTGTCCGCGACCTCCTGAAATCGAGCGCTAACCTCGAGTTCTACGAAACAACTCCCCTTACCGACATTCAGGGCGCGCTTACCGAACTCGACAATACTCTCCGCAACGACTCAACCGGCAACGGCAAAGGTTTCTTCGACTACTTTATCCAGGTCGGCAACCCCTACAACCGCATCGGCGTCGGAAACGCTACCGAATCCGCACGCGACACAATCAACATGATTCTCGCTTCCGCCACCGCAAAGCGCATCCTTCCCACCAACCTCAAGCTCGCATGGGAAGTTAAGCCCGAAATCGTCCAGATCGACGATTCCGTCCGCGGCAAGCGCAACATGACCATCTATCAGCTCGTGGCCCTGAAGACCACCAACGGCAAAGCTGCTCTCAGCGGCGACGTCGTTACCACCGCTTCAAACGACTACGACGCCATGCAGGGCGGCAACTACGTCTCTATGACCATGAAGCCCGAGGCTGCCCGCCAGTGGGCACGCATCACCGCCGCCAACATCAACAAGCAGGTGGCAATCGTGCTCGACGATCAGGTGTATTCCGCTCCCAACGTGAACTCCGTCATCGAAGGCGGCCGCTCGCAGATTACCGGCAACTTCTCCACCGACGAGGCAAAAGACCTTGCCAACGTGCTCAAGAGCGGTAAGATGGCTGCTAAAGTCGACATCATCAGCGACACCGTAATCGGTCCCTCGCTCGGTCAGCAGGCTATCGAAGACGGCCTCTGGTCATTCGTCGTCGCCCTCGTACTCCTCATGATTTTCATGATGATGTTCTACGGCGTGATACCCGGTCTGATCGCAAACCTCGGCCTGATATTCAACATCTTCTTCACGTTCGGTATCCTGGCATCCTTCCAGGCCGTCCTCACCCTCTCCGGTATCGCCGGTATCGTGCTTGCTCTCGGTATGGCGGTCGACGCCAACGTGCTTATCTTCGAGCGTGCTAAAGAGGAACTCCGCGCCGGAAAGAACTCCCGCACCGCTATCGCCGACGGTTATGCCAACGCCTTCTCAGCTATCTTCGACTCCAACCTTACTTCGGTAATCACCGGTATCATCCTCCTCGTGTTCGGTACAGGCCCCATCAAGGGCTTCGCAACCACCCTCATCATCGGTATCGTGGTTTCATTCTTCACCGCCGTTTATCTCACCCGTCTGGTGTTCATCTTCGGTGCGAAGAGCAAACCCTTCGAGCGCCTCACCTTCACAACCTCCCTCTCGCGCAAGATGTTTACCAACACTCACTTCAACTTCCTCGGAGCTCGCAAGGTCAGCTTCACCGTGGTGCTCGCGTTTGTTGTGATTATCGTGGTATCATTCTTCACCCGCGGCCTTAACAACGGTATCGACTTCTCCGGCGGCCGAAACTACGTGGTTCAGTTCGACCATCCTGTCTCAACAGCCGACCTCCAGCAGAAGCTCGCTCCCCTCTTCAGCGGCGCTCAGGTCTCTGTCATCACTATCGACGACAACACTAAGGTCCGCATCTCGACCAACTACAAGATTGAATCCGACGACGAGAACATCGACAACGAAATTACCGACATTCTCTACAAGGGCCTTGAAGGCGAACTCAACGGAATGAGCCTCGAAGACTTCTCCACCACCAACGAGAACGTAGGCATCCAGTCCTCGCAGAAGGTAGGTCCTACCGTGGCTAACGACATGCGCACCGACGCCTACATCGCCGTGGCTCTCGCACTCCTCGCCATGTTCTTCTACATCCTCCTGCGTTTCCGCAACATCGCCTTCTCGCTCGGCGCGCTCGCCGCTGTTGCTTTCACCGCGTTCACAATCATCGGCTTCTATTCCCTCTTCTGGGGCGTCTTCCCCTTCGCTATGGAGATCGACCAGACATTTATCGCTGCAATCCTTACCGTAATCGGTTACCAGATCAACGATACCGTGGTTGTGTTCGACCGTGTCCGCGAGAATATCAGCCTCTATCCGAAGCAGAATTTCTTCGACACAATCAACTCTTCCGTCAACTCTACCTTGGGCCGTACGGTAATGACATCGTGCTCCACCCTTCTGGTACTTCTCTGTATCTTCATTCTCGGCGGCGACTCTATCCGTTCGTTCACCTTCGCAATGATTTTCGGTGTGATAATCGGTACACTCGCAACCATGTTTGTGGCTGCTCCCGTCGCTTACATAACCGACAGGAACCGCACAGCCGACAAGCGGATCGTCAAGGCATGATAGCCTGAAATGATATTTCTCCCTTTACCGGGCCGGCAGCTCATTCCAGCTGCCGGCCCGGCTAATTTTCCCTAACTCAGCTATCTTAACCAACTTAGCTGTCAATATCTCCCTCCGACATTTGCATTCTGTTCAAATAAATGCTATCTTTGCCACCTGAACGCACAGACTGTACCCCGACGTGAAATTCAGCTATCAAGGAACCGCGCTAAACCGGATGATCGAGTGGCTCGCTCTCTCGCCCGAAAACTCCGCAACCACAGCCGAGGAAACCTCCCGACGGAAGGAAATCCATCTCTGGCTATCGGTGTGCAGCGGCATCTTTCTGCTCCTTTCCATCGTCGCCGTGCTCTTGGTGAACCACGTCAACACTCCCGAATTCCTATATCGCCACGGACTCTACGAACAGGCCTACGAAGCAGGCCACCCCATGGCCGCGCTGCAGCTCGCACGCCGCGCCGAAGCCGACCCAGCACTCCGTTCCGGAGCCAGAATATGGTGGCAGCGCGCATACGAAAGCCTCAGCCGCGAACTCCGGGAGAATCCCGGTAGTCCCGGTGCCGCCGACGCACTTAACGAAATCCTCGGCTCCGGTGCAATCAGCGATACTGAAAAAGAGCAGGCTCTCCGCCTACTCACCCCCTCCCCATAAACAACATACATTACATACATCACATAAACCACCTCCCCTCAGCATCTACGGAAATTTGTTATGGAAATATCATCTAAACTTAATTTGGCTGTTATGTCAGCAATCATAATAGGTTCGGCGGCTACAGTCGGCTGCTCGCAGCAGAAGGTAGCTTACCCCGCCGCTCCGTCCGACACCACCGTGGTCGACAACTACTTCGGAATTGAAGTGAAAGACCCCTACCGTCCGCTCGAAAACGACACTTCGGCTGCAACCGCCGCATGGGTCAAAGCCGAAAACGAGGTTACGGAGCGCTATCTCAGCGCTATTCCGTATCGCGACAATCTCCGCAAGCGCCTTACCGAGCTTAACGACTACGCCAAGCAGGGCACTCCCTGGCGCGGCAACGACGGCCTTTGGTACTTCTCGAAAAACGACGGCCTGAAAAACCAGTCGGTCATTTATCGCGCGGCAACCCCCAACGGCTACGACGCTGAACTGTTTCTCGACCCCAATACACTCAGCGACGACGGTACCGTGGCCCTTACAGGCCTCACCCAGTCGAAAGACGGCCGCTACACCGCCTACACCATCTCGCGCAGCGGCTCGGACTGGACCGAAATTTACGTGATGGACACAAAGTCGAAGCAATTGCTCGATGACCACATCGAGTGGGCCAAATTCACCGACGCCGCATGGTTCGGTGACGGTTTCTACTACAGCGCCTATCCGCGCCCCGAGGCCGGCAAGGAGTTTTCCAACGCCAATGCCGGCCATCAGGTCTACTACCACACTATGGGCACCCCTCAGAGCAGCGACCGCCTCGTGTTTGACGATCCGGCGCACCCGCTCCACTTCCACACCGCGCAGATTACGGAAACCGAGCCCGTTCTCTTTGTCCACGACAGCGGCGAGGGCAACGGCAACGGCATCAGAATGAAAAATCTCCTTTCCTCAGCCAACGATTGGATTATCGTAGAGCCCACCCAGGACTACGAAAGCTCCATTATCGACGTGGTCGGCGGAAAAATCTACATTCTTACATCCTTCGGAGCACCCAACCGCCGCATCATGGTGGCCGACGTGAAGAACCCCGCCCGCGAAAACTGGAAAGCTCTCGTACCCGAACGCAAAGAGGTGCTGAAAGGCGCTCAGTTCGCCGGCGACAAACTCCTGCTCACCTACGAGAAAGACGCTTCCGACATGGTCGTCATCATGTCGGCCGACGGAAAGCAGGCCGATACGATGGAGCTCCCCGCCCTCGGCAGCGTGAGCCTCAGTTCCGACCGCAAAGGGTCTGAGATTCTGTATTCGCTCACTTCGTTCACCTCTCCCGCCACCGTTTATGCCTACGACCCCGACTCCCGTATATCCGAAATCCTCTTCACCCCCGAAATCAAGAATTTCAACCCCGACGACTACGTGACGGAGCAGGTGTTCTACCCCTCCGCCGACGGAACGAGAATCCCCATGTTCCTCACCTATAAGAAAGGGCTGAAGCGCGACGGCAGTAATCCCGTATACCTCTACGGTTACGGCGGCTTCAACATCTCGCTCACACCGTCCTTCTCCGCCAACCGCCTCCTCTGGCTCGAAAACGGCGGAATCTACGCCCAGACCAATCTCCGCGGAGGCTCCGAATACGGCGAGACCTGGCATCAGGCCGGAACGAAGCTCAACAAGCTCAACGTATTCAACGATTTCATCGCCGCGGCCGAATATATGATCAAAGAGGGATGGACCTCGAAAGAGAATATAGCCATTGAGGGCGGCAGCAACGGCGGTCTGCTCGTGGGTGCCGTCACCAACATGCGTCCCGACCTCTTTAAGGTAGCCATTCCCCGCGTGGGTGTGATGGACATGATGCGCTACCACCTCTTCACCATCGGCTGGAACTGGGCGCCTGACTACGGCACGAGCGCCGACTCGCGCGAGATGGCAGAATATCTCCGCGCATACTCCCCGGCCCACAACGTAAGAAACGACGGAACTCCCTATCCCGCAATACTCGTCACAACCGCCGATCACGACGACCGTGTGGTGCCCGCCCACTCCTTCAAGTATGCCGCAGCTCTCCAGGCAGCTGATACCGGCGACGCTCCCAAGCTCATACGCATCGACAGCAAGGCCGGTCACGGCGCCGGGAAACCGATGTCGAAAGTCATCGACGAGTATGCCGACATATATTCCTTCATTTTCCACAACATCGGAAAGGAGCCTCGGAAATATTGATGACAGGACTCCGCAACATATTCTCATTCATAGCCGCCGCGATGGCGCCGATACTGCTCACGGGATGTTTCACCGGGGTTGAGTCTACCCCGCGCATCACCGCTTCCGATGTCAGGCGCACACGCCCCGTCGTGACGCCCGAAGACACTTTCCTCGCCGGAATCGGCGGGGAGAGCCCGGGGAAATGGCGCCCCGGCAAGCTCTTCTACGTGGCCGACCCGAAAGTGTCCATTATCTTCGGCGCTACTGCTCCGCGCGGCGAAAATCTCGCCGGAAAGTGGATAGCCTACGAGGGCGTCGGGGCTGTCGCCGGCGTGACGGGCAACGTTGAGACCGACCTGCGCTTCCGCTCACCCGCAGGCGCGGAGATGGTCTACCGCGTGGCCATGTCGCCCGACTCGCTCGCCGCCCGTCGCTCGCTCGAAGTGCCGTTCACAGTCGAGAAGTCGGTCGTGGATTCCGTCCGGAGCCGCCTGCAGGGACGCCGCTTCTACACCATGACCCGCGACTGGCGCAACGACAGCGACAAGATTGTGGGCGGCCGCAAGTTCGTGCCCGTTACCGTAGACTCCGTAACCCCGGGAACAGCCGTCTACCCCGTCAAGGTAGCGTTTCACGACGACAGCGGCCGTTCGGCGCGGCTCTTTCTGGCGCCCGGCGCCACCGGCTCTTCCCCGCGCACATTCGCCAACCTATTTGCCTTTTCCGACCCGCGCACGAGCCATCCAGCCATCAGCGACGAGAACTGGGCGCTCATAATCGACGGCAAAGTGGCGCCCGACATGACCCGCGAGGAATGCCGCCTCTCGCTCGGCGCGCCTGTCGACGTTGACCGCCGCGCCGGCTACAGCTTCCTGCAGGAAGTGTGGGTGTATGAAAACGGCATTTACCTGTTTTTTGAAGACGGACTTCTCCGGCGCTACAGACGATGAAGATTACATTTCTCGGAACAGGAACCTCAACCGGCGTGCCGCAGTTGCTATGCGACTGCCCCGTGTGCCGCTCCACCGACCCCCGCGACCGCCGCATGCGCTCGTCGGTGCTCATTGAGACCGGCGGTGCTTCTATCCTCATAGACTGCGGCCCCGATTTCTACCAGCAGATGCTCCGCTCCGGCACACGGAGTATCGACGCCGTCCTTCTGACCCACAGCCACTACGACCACGTGGGCGGAATCGACGATCTGCGCCCCTTCTGCTACAGCATGGGCGGCCACTTGCCCGTCTACTGCAAGGCCGACGTGGCGGCCGATTTGCGCTCCCGTGTTCCCTACTGCTTCGCCGCCCACCTCTATCCCGGAGTTCCCACTTTCGCCCTCCACGAAATCGACCGTCTTCCCTTTACCGCCGCCGGCGTGGAAATCACGCCCGTCCCCGTATGGCACGGGCGGCTCGATATACGCGGATTCCGCATCGGGCGCATGGCTTACATCACCGACTGCCTCCACCTTCCCCCCGAATCGCTCGAACTCATAAAGGATCTCGACATTCTGGTCATAAACGCTCTCCGTATCAAAGAACATCCCTCCCACATGAACCTCAGCGAGGCGCTTGACGTTATATCTGTAGCCAAGCCGCGGCAGGCGTTCCTCACCCACATGAGCGACGGAATGGGACTTCACGCCGAGGTCGACAAAACGCTGCCCCCGGGGGTCAGACTCGCTTACGACGGATTGGCTGCAGAAATTATCTGATTTGCCAATTTTAACGTACAAGCGCTATGATAAAAGTTACTTATCTCGACCACAGCGGTTTTGTGGTCGCAACCCCTCAGGCTTACCTCGTGTTTGATTTCTATAAAGATCCCGACAAGAAATTTGAACACGCCATCGACGCCGACCGCAAGCTGCCGGTGATTTTCTTCGTATCACACCACCATCCCGACCACTTCAACAAATCGATTTTTGAACTCTGCCAGGACCGCGACCACGCCTACGTGCTGTCAAATGATATATTCTCCGATCTCGTACCCCAGAAGGGACTCTCTGTGGCATGGGTAAGCGCCGGCGACGTCATTGACTCGCTCCCCGGCGGCATAACCGTCAAGGCCTACGGCTCGACCGACGCCGGCGTGTCGTTTATGGTAACCCTCGCCGACGGCAGCCGCGTTTTCCATGCCGGGGACCTCAACGACTGGCACTGGCAGGACGAATCCTCCGAGCGCGAGGTTGCGAAAGCAGAGTCGAAATTCAAAACCATCGTGGACCGCATTGCCTGCGAGGTGCCCGAAATCAAGATCGCCATGTTCCCCGTCGACGCCCGTCAGGGTACCGACTTCGCACGCGGAGCCGAAATTTTCCTCAAGAGCGTGAAGGTAGACTACTTCTTCCCCATGCACTTCTTCGGCGAGAGCGGTAAGGCCTGCGACTTCAGCGACTACATCCCCGTGGGTGTGAAGACCACCGCCTACTGCCTCGACCATCCCGGCATGTCGGCCAAAATCGACTGACCCGATTCCTTCTGAAATAAAAACCGGAGGCTGCGCCTGTTATTAACTGCGTGGCCTCCGGTTATGTTTCGTCAGTAGGGGGAATTGTATTATGCTTTTTTATTGTTAACTTTGCGGTCAGAACAGGAAAGAATTATGGCGATAAATCAGGAAGAAAATCTCGGCCCGATGAAGCTGATTTTCAACTACAACAACGTATTTTACAGTTTTTTCTATGATGACCTGAGCGGCTGCATACACCGCTCACGTGAGTACGCGCTCAATTATGTGTATTCAGGCGAGATGATTCTTGACAACGGCACCGAGAAAATCCATGTGCGCAAGGGTGAATGTGTCTTCATTCCCCGTGACCATCATATCACTATGTATAAGAAGACATATGAGGGGGAGCGTTATTGCGGTGTATTTCTTATGTTCACCCGCAATTTTCTTCGTGAGATGTATGGCAAACTGTCGCTCAGCAAAATCAAGGCAAAGACAGCCAAACTCCCTGATGGAGTAATAAAACTGCCGAAGACAGTGGAACTCGCCAGTCTTTTCGCCTCGATGACTCCCTATTTCGACCCGGAGGTGAAGCCCAAGGCAAATTTTATGGAGCTGAAACTACAGGAGGGGCTGATGGCTCTTTTAGCTATTGACGACAGATTCGTGCCGACGATGTTCGATTTCAACGAGCCGTGGAAGATCGATATTCTCGGCTTCATGGAAGATAACTTCATGTGTGACCTGAACATGGAGGAGATAGCCCATTATACCGGCCGGAGTCTCGCCACGTTCAAACGTGACTTTAAAAAAATCAGTGATCTGACTCCTGAAAAATGGCTTATAAAGAAACGCCTTGAAAAAGCGTATGAGCTTATGAAAACCGGGAAAAAGAAAGTGGTTGAGGTCTATGCGGAGGTCGGATTCCGCAATCCGTCGCATTTTTCAACTGCGTTCAAAAAAGAATTCGGTGTAGCTCCGACAGCGGTAATGAGCTGAGAAACGACACTGAACTTTTCAGAAATTATATTTGAGCCTCACAGCAACTTCGCTGAGGGGCTCTTTGTGTAATTTTGCACCATGAAAATTTTCAATCTCTTAATATCAATGATCATGGCAATGACAGGAAGTGCCTGTAACCATTCCGAGGATGACCATATCAAGAATGGGGAACAGGAGCCGGCTCAGCCCGTATTGAGTGAAAAGGGCCGGTTTGACCTCTCTAAAGGGACAAACGGAAATCCACCCGTCATAAAACTCAGCAGCGGATATGATATGCCGATTGTAGGTCTCGGCACCTATAGTCTTCACGGCGACAAATGTGTGAACGCGATATTATCCGCAATCAGACTCGGATACCGCAAGTTCGACACCGCAAGTTTCTACGGAAACGAAGAGGAGGTCGGAAAGGCGATACGACAGGCGATAGATGAAGGCCTGATTAAGCGCGAGGATGTTTTCGTAACCACAAAACTCTATCCCAACGAGTTTGCCGATGCCGAGAAGAATATCGAGAAATGCCTCCGCAAACTCGACATAGGCTACATCGACCTGATGCTGCTCCATCATCCCGGCTCACACGATGTCGAGGCATACAAGACCATGGAGCGATATGTAAAGGAGGGCAAAATCCGCTCCCTCGGCGTTTCCAACTATTACATCAAGGAGATGTCGGAATTTTTGCCGAAAGTAAACATCAGGCCGGTACTCGACCAGAATGAGATACATCCCTATTATCAGGATAAGGCCGTGATAGAGTATCTGCATAACAACGGAATAGTGGTCGAGGCATGGTATCCCCTCGGAGGCCGCGGCTTCAATTCGGAACTGATGAAAGAGCCGGTAATCATGGATATAGCCCGCAAACATGGAAAATCGCTGGTGCAGACCATACTCCGCTGGGATCTTCAGAACGGCGTAGTGGTTATTCCCGGTTCAGGCAACCCCGACCATCAGAAAGAGAATATCTCAATCTTTGACTTTGAGCTGACTCCTGAAGAGATGGGCCGCATCGACGCCCTTGAACGCCGTGAGAAACATGACTGGTATTGAAAACTAAATTGAACAAGATATGACTAATATGAATTTTGATCTTTTCACTCCGACGAAACTTCTTTTCGGATGTGGAAAACTCAACGAACTGTCGGAACAGGAACTCCCCGGAAAGAAAGCACTGCTTCTTATTTCCAACGGAAAGTCTATTCACACAAACGGCTCTTTTGACCGTACTGTCGAACAGCTTGACAAAGCCAGAGTAAGCCATGTAGTATGCTCGAATATACATGAGAATCCATCAAAGGAGGTTGTCATGGAGGCTGCTGCAGTGGCACGTGAAAACAAATGCGATTTCATAGTGGCTTTGGGTGGTGGTGCCGTCCTTGATGCCGCTATCGCAGTCGCAGCTATGGCTACAAATCCCGGAGATCTATGGAATTACGTCAACGGCGGTACCGGAAAGGCGCAGCCGCTCGTCAATCCCGGTCTGCCTATCGTTACAATCGCCACCACATCCGGCACCGGCTCGGAAATCAACTGCTGGGGTGTGATCTCCAATCTCCAGACAAATGAAAAAATAGGGTTCGGCTTCCCTTCGCTCAACCCCGTCCTTGCCATTGTAGATCCCGAACTGATGAAGACAGTGCCGGCGAAATATACGGCATATCAGGGATTCGACGCGCTCTTCCATAATACGGAAGTTATGATAAGCCGCTTCCTTAATGTTCTGAGTGAGCCTGTCGCACTATCTGCCATAGAGAATATCGCTAAGTATCTTCCACGTGCCGTTAAGGACGGCAACGACATCGAGGCACGTACAGGTGTAGCTTACGGCAGCACAATTGCCGGACTTACGATGCAGCTTACAAGCACCACCGCTGAACATTCTATGGAACACGCCATGAGTGCGTTTCATCCCTCGTTGCCTCACGGAGCCGGGCTTATAATGATTTCCAACGAGTTCTATCGTTTCTTCGTTGACAAGCACGCCTGCGACGGGCGTTTCATTAAGATGGCGAAGGCGATGGGAATCAAGGATGCCGACAAGCCCGAGGATTTCCTGACAGCTCTTTCTGAACTTCAGAAGGCTTGCGGCGTTGAAAATCTTAAGATGAGCGACTACGGCTTCACTCAGGACGAGTTCATGAAACTTGCAGTCAATGCACGTGAGACCAATCCCGGACTGTATGCCGCCAATCCTTGCGAATTGTCTGATGGAGATGCAGCTGAAATCTATCGCAAATCATACAGATAAACATTTGGATACAATAAACTTAACCCGATATGAATGTAAAGCAATTGCTGGCGGTTGGTCTGCTGATTCTTTCAGCAGGAATTACAGACCTCTACGCCTCCAATCCAAAAGAAAACAGAAACGATATGGAAAATCTGACTCTGACAAAAGAATGGGACAAGACGTTCCCCAAAAGTGACAAGGTTGACCACAGCAAGGTGACATTCGTCAACCGCTACGGCATCACGCTTGCCGCAGATATGTATAAACCCAAAGGCGCGACAGGCAAGCTTCCCGCTATAGCCGTTTGCGGTCCCTTCGGCGCAGTCAAGGAGCAGGCGGCAGGACTATATGCCCAGGAGATGGCGGAGCGCGGTTTCCTGACCATAGCCTTCGACCCGTCGTTTACCGGCGAAAGCGGGGGCAGTCCGCGCTATATGACGTCGCCCGACATCAATACCGAGGATTTCAGCGCAGCAGTGGATTATCTGGTAACCAATCCCGAGGTTGACCCTCAGAAAGTAGGCATTATCGGTATATGCGGCTGGGGTGGTCTGGCAATCAACGCGGCAGCCGCCGATCCGCGCATCAAGGCTACTCTCGCATCCACTATGTACGACATGAGCCGTGTGACAGCCAACGGTTATTTCGATGCCGACGACAGTGCGGAAGCACGCAATGCACTTCGCGAGAGTCTTGCTGCCCAGCGCACTGAGGACTATATCAATGGCACACCGAAACTTGGGGGCGGAGTGCCGGACGTATTGCCCGATGACGCGCCCAAGTTTCTCCGTGACTACTACGATTATTATAAGACGGAACGCGGCTATCATCCGCGCTCGCTAAATTCCAACGGCGGAAGAAACGCGACATCCCCGATTCCGTGGATAAATTTCCCGCTGATGAGCCGTGCCGGAGAGATTGAGAATGCCGTAATGATTCTCCACGGTGAGAAAGCCCATTCGTTCTACTTCGGCAGCGATGCCTACAAGAAACTGACCGTAACTCCGGGCAAGCTCAACAATAAGCTCTTCATGGTCATTCCGGGCGCAAGCCATACCGACCTCTACGATCAAAAGGATATAATTCCCTTTGCCGAAATTGAAAAGTTCTTCAACGAACATATCGGCAAATGAATCCGGAAACATTATATCCGTCGGACAATACGCTGACAGCATACTGTTTGTACGGACGGGTTTCAATAACGGTTACTTAGCTCGGATATGAGTGAGGGTGAATTTCTCCACAAGCTGCGCGCACCTACGGAGCGCTTGCAAGTGGCTACCATTAAGATGCTGCTACGCAGCATTATAGGCGGCTACGCCGCTGCCCGGGAACCGGTAATTAAAACAGTATTAGGTCCTACATTTAGCGACTGCTGTGTCCGGGCATTTTATTACCTTCGGTGAGAAATGCTTTTGATCCGGTGAGCGCTCAGCATAGCGCCCGTACCGGTTTTCAACACTTTAGGGATCAGCTGCAAAACCCGGTTGAATTGTTAAAAATTCGCGCGCCTTGGCTAACGCCGGTTTCGAGGCTTCGCGCCCTCCGGGGCTCGCCTCGAGTATGTGGGGGTGGCGGTCTGCCCCACGGCTCCGCTTCGCTCCGCGGTGGGTTAAAGAGACATCGCCCTTCCTGGGCTTTAAGGATATTTTTAACACCCGTCTTTTTACATTGACCCCACTTTAGCAGCGCTATAACGTTGGCTATTCTTCAATTTTCAAAGTGTTTTAATGAATGGCAAACGAGACTGCGTCGTAATCTGGATTTACGGCGCAGTCTCGTTTTTTATTATGGAAAAGAAATTCCGCGGTCAGTCCATGATGAACTCGAGGGTGCCTCCGGCGACTATGTCGGAGTGGCGCAGGCGAGTTGATTTCAGAGGTTTGCCGTTGAGCTTCACACTCTTCACTCCGTAGCTGCCGGGAGTACGGCGGCTGGCGGTGACGGTGAACTTTCTGCCGTTCTCAAGATTCAGGGTGCAGGAGTCGAACAGCGGGGTGCCGAGATAATACTCGCCCGAGGCCGGATTGACCGGATAGAATCCCATGGCAGAGAATATGTACCATGCCGACATCTCGCCGCAGTCGTCGTTGCCGGCGTAGCCCGACGGCGAGTTGTTGTACATCTCGCGCATGATCCGCGCCACCAGAGCCTGACATTTGCGGGGTGCTCCGGCGTCGTTGTAGAGATATGCCACGTGGTGGCTGGGCTCGTTGCCGTGGGCATACTGGCCGATGAGACCGGATACGTTGGAGTTGCGCTCGCCGCTCTCGGCGTCGAGGCTGAAAAATTCGTCGAGTTTTGCCTCAAAAGCCTTTTTGCCCCCCATGAGGCCGACAAGACCGTCGACGTCGTGGGGCACGTACCAGCAGTACTGCCAGGCGTTGCCCTCGGTATAGGGATTGCCGCCGTTGGCACCGTGTTTCAGCGGATCGAAAGGCTCCATGAAGTTGCCTTTTTCGTCGCGGGCGCGGAAGAAACCGGTCTTCGGGTCGAAGAGGTTCGCGTAATACTGCGAGCGCTTTGCAAAGCGGTTGAGGTCTTCCTCATGTCCGAGACGCTCAGCCAGACGGGCGGCGCACCAGTCGTCGAACGCCTGCTCGAGAGTGATGGAAACCGACTGGGTCTGGAGCGGTTCGGGCATATAGCCGTAATGCTCCCATACGTCGAACGGGCTGTTGGGATGGCTCTGCGTGAGAGAATTGCGCACGGCGGCGTAGGCTTTCTCCTCGTCGATACCCTCCACGCCGTTGACGATAGCCTCGGCAATAACCGGCACGGAATGGTTGCCGATCATGCAGTAGTTGTCCTGCCCCCAGAGATGCCAGACGGGCAGATAGCCGTAGTCGTCGTAATGACGGATGAGCGAGTTGACAAACTGAGCGTTGACGCCCGGGCAGATGAGCGTGTAGAGTGGATGAGCGGCGCGATAGGTGTCCCAAAGGGAGAAAGTTGTGTACTGCGTCTCTCCCTCCCCTACTTTGCGGGTTGTGTAGACGGGGGTAGTGTATTCGCCGTTGACGTCGCTGAAAGCGTTGGGCTGTATCATGGTGTGATACATGGCAGTATAGAAAGTGACCATTGCGGCGGAGTCGCCTTTCACGTCGATTGCTCCGAGACGGCGCTCCCACTCGGCGTCGGCAGCCTCGCGATAGTGTCTGAAACCAGCTTTCGGAGCCTCTTTTCTCAGGTTTTCGCGGGCATTTTCATTTGATACACCCGAGAGAGCCACTCTGACGGTGAGGGGCCGGCCGGCATTGCCGAAACCAAGCCATGCCTTGAGGTCGCGGCCGTTGACAACGGTAGCGCCCCCGCGCTTCTGTCCGCCGTCGGAAATCTCGAGCGACGCGATGGGTTCTGAGAATTCGGCGATGAAGTATACCTTGCGGAGTTTGGCCCAGCCGGTAATCACGCGGTAGCCCTCGATGGTGTTCGGGCCGGTCCGGCGCAGCTGCGACTGGATAATCTTCCTGTCCCAGCTGCCTTTCTGACACGAATGGTCAAGGTCGATAAGGATATTGCGCTGAGCGTTTTTCGGGAAAGAGTAGCGGTGGATTCCGGTGCGCGGAGTGGCTGTAAGTTCGGCGGTGATGCCCTCGTCGGCGAGACGCACCTTGTAGTAGCCGGGACCGGCCGATTCCTCGGCATGGCTGAACCCGGAGGAGGTGGCGCGGCTCACGGAGGGGAAGAGCGACACGTCGATAAGGTCGGCAGCTCCCGTGCCGCTCAGGCGCGTGTGGGAGAAGCCGTAGATAATGCTGTCGGTGTAGAGATAGCCTCCGGCGTTGTACCAGTCGGGCGACGGGTGAGTGTCGGGGCATAACTGCACCATTCCGAAAGGCACTGTCGCTCCCGGATAGCAGTTGCCCGAGAGACCGCCGTCCATGGCGCCGGTGCCTATGAAGGTGTTGACATAGGCGGTGTGCTCGCCCGCCGCCGCTGCGAAGGCAGCGGCGAGCGCCACAGCTGCCGATAATAGTTTACAGTTCATTTTTGACTTTCAGATGATTGTGACATCACATTGCCTTGAGCTCGTAGACACGGCTCTGGAGGCGCGAGGTGGAGAAGAGGGGCAGACCAACGGTCATGAGGTACTCGCCGGAGTAGTTGGCGTAGTGCGACGAGGTGGCGTCGGAACGGTTGATTTCCGAAATCGAGTAGGTGACGTCGGGGTCGAGACCCTGCAGCTTCACGTTGGTAAGGTGCTCGACGTTGAGGGGGAATATGTCGAATGCGAAAGCCACGGCATTTTTCTTATCCTTACCCACGTACATGGTAGCGGCGTGAGTGTTGCCGTAGGGCGACACGAGACGGTACTGGTCACCTTCGAGAATCACGGGCTGGAGGCGGTTGTATTCTTTGATTGCGTTCTGACAGAAGCGGAGATCTGATTCGGAGATGTCGTGGAGATTGATGTCGAAACCGAGCTTGCCCATCATTGCCACGTCGGTGCGGAATTTCACGGGGGCAGTCTTGTTCCATGTTGTAACGTGGGCGCACTGGGTCTTTGCGGGGAAGAGCTGCGAGTAGCTCCACTGGATGTGGAGACGGTCAACGGGGTCGGTGTTGTCGCTGGGCCAGAACTCAGTGAAGTACTTGAGACCCTCGTAGTCGGTACGGCCTCCGCCGCCGGAGCACATCATCATCCAAAGGTCGGGATATTTTGCCTGAATGCGCTGCAGCACGTTGTAGAGACCCCTGACGTAGTCAACATAGAGGTGAGTCTGCTTGTCTTTCAGATAGTTGGAATAGATGTTGGTGATGGGGCTGTTGCAGTCCCATTTAAAGAACGCGATGTCGGGATATTTTGTCTTCAGGCCGTCGACCACTCCGAAAACGTAGTCCTGCACCTGAGGATTGGAGAGGTCGAGCACGAGCTGGTTGCGGAAATAGTATTCGTCGCGGTTGGGAAGGGTGATTACCCAGTCCTTGTGCTTCTCGTAGAGCTCGCTCTTGGGGTTGACCATCTCCGGCTCAATCCAGAGACCGAACCTGACGCCCTGCTTCTTTGCCTCCTCGGTGAGACGACCGATGCCGTCGGGGAGTTTGTTTTTGGTCTCATCCCAGTCGCCGAGACCCTGAGTGTCGCTGTGACGGGGATACTTGTTGCCGAACCATCCGTCGTCGAGCAGGAACATGTCGACGCCGAGTTTCTTAGCTTCGCCGATGAGGCTCACGAGCTTGTCCTGGTCAAAGTCGAAATATGTAGCCTCCCAGTTGTTGAGGAGGGTCATACGGGGTTTGTCGCCGTTGTGAATCTGATATTTGCGTGCCCAGTCGTGGAAGTCGCGGCTCGCTTTTCCGGTACCTTCGTCGCTGAGAGTGAAGATGAACTCAGGGGTGGTGAAAGATTCGCCGCCCTTGAGCGTGTAGGACGAAAAGTAGGGGTTGATGCCGGAAATCACACGGAGCTTGCCGAGGTTGTCGACCTCGAAAGTGAATCGGAAGTTTCCCGACCATCCGAGGGTGCCGGTGAGGACTTCGCCTGAATTCTCATTTGCCGGATTATCGAGGGCGAGCTGGAAGAAAGGCTGCACAAACATATTGGCGCGGGCGCCGAGCTTAGTGTCGATTTCCTTCTTTCCGAAGCTGAGCTTAGTTTCGGTGGGACGACCCTCGCTGATCCAGTCGCCGTTGTACTGGGTAAGGTAGTAGGCGTTGCGGTTGAAGTGGAGCATCGAGGATGCGTAGTTGTCGAGGGTGACTGGCTTTTTGCCGTTGTTTTTGATGACGGTGTATTCCTTGATGATGTTCTCATCAGGGTAAGCCACGATGTGGAGGTCGACTTCGTCGGGATACTTGTCGTCGGCGAGGGTAATCACTGTCTCCTTGGCTCCGTCGGGGAGCACCGACGTCTTGTGCGAGCGGTATTTCAGGAGGCTCGACGAATTGCTGTCGGCGTGGTTGATTTTCAGAGCCGGCTCGAAATAGTCCTCCATACCGTGGGTGATGAGGGCCTCGGCGCCCCGGGGAGCGGCGGCATAGTCGGCGGGATTCTTCATTTTCTTGCCGAAATACTGCTGGTAGAGACGGCCGTTGTCGCCGACGCTGTAGACCAGCGCATTGCGTCCGGTCTCAACGACGATGTTTTCGGCGGCGGATGCCACGATGGCGCCCGCGGCGGCTAAAGCCGCGAGTAACACTTTAATTTTCATGAATTTATATATTAGATTTTATTATTTTTCAATGATGGACAGGAATGCCGGATTATTTGTCGGTGGCGAAGGGGGCGACGGGAAGTTTGTCGGCTCCGCAGAGGTTTCCGCAGGGGTAGTCGGCCCAGTCGTAGCGTGCAATCTGAGGCGCGGGGATAAGGATTGAACTTACTTCGAGAGTGTTGGGAGCGGTTTTACGGGCGGTGGCGGGAGCGAAATTGCCTTTGCCGTCGCCGACAATGAAACCGGTGACTGCCGAGGAGGTCGGGAAGAGTTCACCGCTGAAGGTAAGGATGATTTTACCGTCTTTTGCCTCCTTTTTCACAAGCTGCGGAGCGGCATAAACGACATCGGAACGGCCATAATCGCGGGCGAGGGCTATGCGGCAGAGGCGGTCGGCCACCGACTGCTTGTCCTGCGGATGAATGTCGGCGGGATTACCGAGGTCGATGGCCACGGCCATTCCGGTGTTGCCGAGCTTCAGCGCCTTTGCCTGCGAATTGCGGAGTGCGGCCCATTCGGAATCAGGCTGACAGTTGCTCGGCTGGAGGAACCCTGCGAGCTGCACGAAATAGAAAGGCATATCCTTGCCGAAGAGCTTGCGCCAGTCGCTGATGAGCGACTGGAAGAGAGGCTCGTACTGCGCATCGCGGCCAACGTTGGCGCAACCCTGATACCAGAGGGTACCGCGCACGGGCAAGTGGCGCAGAGGATATATCATGGCGTTGTAAAGCACTGTAGGATAGGAAGAGGATGCGGTAGACACCGGTTTTGCAGGGAGAAGCGAGAAATCGGCGCCAACGCAGTAGTTCCAGTCGCCAGAGAGGTCTATGCGCATACCGTCGACAGAGGCATACATATCGGAAGCCTCACCGTTGAAGCCGCCACCGCCACCAAAGTCGGAGATGCGTATGGTAAGGACGTTCTCGCCGTCGCGGAGAATGCCTGCGGGAATGCTGTAGGAGCGAGGAGTGGAGTAGCCCGAGCCGCGGGCAACTTCCTTGCCGTTGAGATAGGTCACGTCCTCATCGTCGATCGGGCAGAGGCTGAGCGTGAGGGGTTTGCCGGCGCTTCCGGCCGGAACATTGAAGCTATACTGAGCCCAGACCACACCGTCGAAAGTCGAGGGGAGCACGGTGGTGTCGAAATTCTTGCCGGCGGGCATCTTCGCCCATTCCTTGCCGGTCTGATATACAGCCTTGTCGAAGTTGATGTCGGTTTTTCCGGCGAGTTTCGTCCATTCCTCCATGCGCTTCTCATAGTCGGCGCTGATGGCGGCGGGGTCGAAATTGCAGCGCTTCATGGCGTCGAGCTCCTGTTCGAAGCCCTTAATGCCACCGAGACCGGTATAGGAAGTCCACGCCTCGGCGGGAGTACCGCCCCAAGTAGCGTCGATCACACCCACGGGCACACCAAGTTCCTCCTGAAGCTGACAGGCGAAGAGATATGCGATGGCGCTGAAATCCATCGTGGCGGGACTTGCCACGACCCATCCGCCCATGTTAGCCTCGATGTCGTCGAGCTGCTTTACGGAGGTGTTTTTCCTCACCTGGAGGAGGCGGATGTCGGGGCGCTGCGCGGTGTTGACCACACGGTCGGCGTCGATGACGGAAGTCCATCCCTTTATGGGGAATTCCATGTTAGACTGACCGGAACATAGCCATACCTCGCCAGAAAGCACGTTGGAAATCGCAGTCGGAGCACCGTCGGCATCGTCGAAAACAATGGTGTAGGGGCCTCCGGCGCCGGGAGTTGCGAGCACGAGTTCGAAAGAGCCGTCGGCGGCAGCTTTCGCCGTGACAGTCTTTCCGGGGTTCCACTCTGCCTGCGCCTTCACCGTTGAGCCGGGCTTAGCCTTTCCGGCGACAGTGAGGGAAGCGTTGCGCTGAACCACCATATTGTCAGTAAGATAGTGTGGAAGCTCCACTTTTGCCGAGGCGGCTGCGCTCACCATGAGCGCGAGCGCGGCTATCAATATTTTTCTCATAACTCTCTTATAATAAGTAGATATTCAAATTAAAACGATAATATTTGCAGTAGATGTCCCGGGAGTATCTTGCATATAACCAGCTTGCCCTTCCGGGTCGTTTCGGTCTTGTCGTTCAGTCGCAATGCCCGCATTGCTCCTTCGCTCCGCGACCAAAACGCCTCCGTAATGGCCACGCTTCTGATATGCATTTAATTTGAACATCTACTTATGCTGTTATTTCACGGTTATAGTCTTTGTCGATTTGATGTCGTCGGAAGCGGCACCGATCTGGATTTCGAAGTCGCCCGGCTCAACCACGTATTTGCGGTCGATATTGTAGAGGCGGAGTTCCTGCATGGGGAGGGTAAGTGTGAAGGTGCGGGTCTCACCGGCGGGAATGTTCTGCTTTGAGAAAGCGCGGAGCATCCTGTCGGGGGTGGAGACGGAGCTGATGACGTCGCGGACATAGAGCTGGACGGTTTCCTTACCGTCGCGGTTGCCGGTGTTTGTGACGTCGACCTCAACAGTCAGGGTATCGTCGGGGCCGAAAGTATCGGCGCTGAAACGAGGTTCGCCGTATTCGAAAGTGGTGTAGCTCAGACCGCGGCCGAAGTTCCAGAGGGCGTAGGGACGCTCGAAGATGTAGTGGCCCTCGGGATCGGAGAGAGAGCCGCCCTTGTCGAATACCTGCTCGCGGTCGGAAGTATAGTAATTGTAGTAGCAGGGAGTGTTGCCGGTGCTGCGGGGGAAAGAGATGTTGAGACGGCCGGAGGGATTGACGTCGCCGAGCAGGATGTCGGCAAGCGCGTTGCCCTGCTGCTCGCCTGCGTAGAACTGACAGATAATGGCATCGGCATTGTCCTTGACCCACGACATTACGAGAGGTTTGCCGGTGATGAGCACCACAATCATGGGCTTACCGGTGGCCTTAACAGCCTTGAGGAGGTCGAGCTGACGGCCGGGGAGGTCGAGCGACGAGATGTCGAAGCCTTCGCCGGATGTAACGTTGTGGTCTTTGGCACTGCGTCCGAGCCAGAGGCTGCGGGTTCCGACAGCCACTATGGCGAGGGCGCTCTCTTCGGCAAGTTTCACGGCGCCGGCGATCCGGGAATCGTCCTGGCTCCACCAGTCGCAGCCGTCGGCCTGAACGATTTCAGCCTTTCCGGCGAGTTTTGAGCGGAGAGCATCGTTGAGCGAAACGCATTCCTTGTCCCAGGCGTTGATCCAGCCGTAGTCTCCGGCCACACCGAAGTCGCTGTTGGGGCCGAGGAGGGCTATTTTGCGATATTTCTTTATGTCGAGGGGGAGAATGCCGTTGTTTTCGAGGAGCACGGCGCTCTCGTCGGCAATCTCTTTGGCAAGAGCCACGTTGGCCTTGCTGCGCACAACTTTTCCGACTTTCTTCGGGTCGCCTGTTATCTCATCGAAAAGACCGAGGCGGAATTTAGCCTCAAGCACGCGGCGGCACGCGGTGTCGATGTATTTTTCGTCGAGCAGTCCGTTTTTCACCTGGTCTTCGAGCGAGGTATAGGCCCAGTCCCACACGTCCATGTCCATACCGGCCATAAGGGCCTGACGGCCGGCCTCCTCGGTGGTGGCCACACAGTTGTGGAAAACCTTCAGACGGTCGATCGAGCCCCAGTCGGAGTATGCGAAGCCGTCGAAGCCGAGTTCGCCGCGGAGGAAATCGGTCATATAATAACGCGAACCCGCCATGGGGACACCGTCGTAGGCCGAATAGCATCCCATGATAGCGACGGGATGAGCGTTTTTAAACACTTTCGCGAACGGATAGGCATAAAGATTGCGGAGCTCGTGCTCGCCGCCGGCCACGTGGGCGCAGTTCAGACCGCCTGCGGGGGTACCGTGCGCCACGAAGTGCTTGGGCATGCAGCCGACGTTTTTCTTCTGGGCGCCGTTTACAAACGCCGTGGCCATCTCACCGATAAGATAAGGATCCTCGCCAAAGGTCTCCTCCACACGGCCCCAGCGGAGTTCGCGGGCGATGTCGAGCACCGGAGAGAGGAGCTGGCTTATGCTCATGACGCGCGCCTCGTCGGCTATGGCTCCGGTCATGCGCTCGATGAGGGCGGGATTGAAAGTGGAGCCTTGCGCTATGGCCTGCGGAAAGATTGTGGCGCCGTTCTGTATAAGACCGTGGATGCCCTCGCAGGAAGTCAGCGCGGGAATTCCGAGACGGGTAGAGTCCCTGAGGTATTTCTGCATTTCGGTGAAAAGCACCGAAGCATCGTAGGCAGAAAGCCCCATCTCATGCACACTGCCGGGCGACACTTTTCCGTAGCGGCCGCTCAGCTCGGAGGGATTGCTGATTGAGTTGTTCTGGAGCTGCTGCACTTTCTCACGGAGAGTCATGCGGCCCAGCAGATCGTCGACACGCGCCGAGACAGGAGCTTTCGGGTTTTTATAAAGGGGCTTTTCAGCCGATGCCGCGCCTGCGAAGAGGAAAGCGGCGGCGGCGAGAGTGATCAAGGACTTTTTCATTGCTTTGGATTGGTTTCACCGGACTGTTCGTCGGCAAGCAATGACCGGGCCTTGTTTTTGCACTGCTTTTCAAATTCCTTAGGCGACAGACCGAATTGTTTGAAGAAAAGTTTGCTGAAATACGAGGGAGAGTTTATTCCGACCATATAGCAGACATCGCCGATGCGGTATTTGCCCTCCTGAATAAGCTCGGCGGCCTTCTTGAGTTTTACGGTACGGATAAGCTCGATTGGCGAGAGATTAAAAAGGGTCTTGATTTTGCGCAGGAGCGAGGAGCGGCTCATGCAGAACACATCGGCCATGGACTCGACGCTGAAATTCTCGTCGGAGATATTGTCGGTGATGTTTGCCATCACCTTGTCCATAAACTCCTTGTCGGCGGCGGTGAGCTTCATATTGTCGATAGAGAAGAACGGCTGCTTGAGGAAGGCTTTCCGCTCGTGGCGCCGGTTTTCGAGGATGGAAATCACCTGCTGACGGAAGTATTTGACGGAGAACGGTTTCTCGATATATGCCTCGCCTCCGCACTTGAGTGCCCGGAGCTTACTCTCAAGGTCGTTTTTGGCGGTGAGGAACACGACGGGAAGATGCGAGCGGTTGAGATCCTCCTTTATGGCAGAGCAGAGTTCGAAACCGTCCATACGCGGCATCATGATGTCGGTGACGATGAGGTCGAAGTTGTGTTCTCTTATTTTTTCGAGGGCGACAACGCCATCTTCGGCAGTCTCGACTACGAAATTCTGCGAAAGCTGGTCGTAAAGGAAATCGCGCATCTGGTCATTGTCCTCCACAAGGAGTATGGAATAGCTCTGTTCGGTGAGTTCGGCGAGGCGGGCACCGGCCTCGTCCCTGAGGATGAAATCGTCCATCTCCGACTCGGTCACGTCGGGTTCGGCAACCTCGACTCCCTCCTGCACGAGGGGCATGACGAGAATGAAGGTGTTTGTCTCGGCCTCAGTCTTCTCCACCTCAATGCGTCCGTGCTGCAGATGGGCGAGCGTGCGGCAGAGGGGCAGGCCGATTCCCACGCCGTTGTTATCGGCCTTGTTGTCGACCTGGAAGAAGGGCTCGAATATGCGGAGAGAGTTCTCTTCGGAAATCTTGCCACCGTCGCTGGTAACGCGGACGGTGAAACAATCGTCGTCGGCGTCGAGCTCCACCCGGATATACTTGTCGGAGTATTTCAGAGCGTTGTTGAACATGTTGCTGAGAATCTTAACGACAGACTCGCTGTCGATGACGGCGTAGATGGAGCGTGAAGGAATGGCTTTGACCACTTCCTTGTCCTTGAGCGCCATGGCGGGTTCGAACCGCTCGAGAGTCTCGTTGACGAGGGCGGTGACGTCGGTTTTCGCGAACTTGAGATCGAATTTCTCGGCTCCGATTTTCTGGAAGTCGAGGAGCTGGCTGGTGAGATTCAGCAACCGCTCGGTGTTCTGCTTCATGACCTTTACATAGCGGAGCACGCGCTGATCCCCGATACCGAGATCCTCTATCGCCTGGAGAGGCGCGTCGATCAGCGAGAGGGGCGTACGGATCTCGTGGGCGAGTTCGGTGAAGAACGACACCTTGTTTTCGTAGAGTTCCTTCTCTTTGTTGACCTTATAGAACTGCTCTTTCTCGCGGAGCTGCTTGTTTTTGTAGTTGCGGTACCAGAAAATCCAGCCGGCGATGCCGAGGGCGATTATGAGGATATAGATAAGGATTGCGGTCCAGGTAGCATACCATGGGGCGAGAATGTCGATACGTAGAGTGCGCCGGCTGTCTGTCACGCCGTTGGAGGCGCGGATCTCGAGAGTGTAGGAGCCGGGGGCGAGATTTGCGAACGCCAGGTAATTGTCCTTGACGGGAGTCCAGGTGGAGTCACCCGGGAGCATGCGGTAAGTGAGCGAGACGGTTCCGGACTGCGTGAACGACGGGGAAGATATGCCGAGCGTGACCATGGGGACGTCGTAAGGGAGGCAGACACGTTCGGCAAACATCATGCCGCATTCGAGGGGGGAGCCTTCCTCGCCGGGACGCACCTCTTTCGAAGCAATTCTGAGTGAGGAGAAATATACAGGGGGAACGGTGTCGGCCTTGAGGTCGAGCTGCGGGTCGAAAGCCACGAGACCTCCCATTGAGCCCATGTAGAAATAACCGTCGTCGCCGATAGCGGCGGCATGGTAGTTGAACTGATTGCTGAGCAGACCGTCGCGGGTTGTGTAGGTCTTGGATGTTCCGTCGGCGGGATTGAAGCGCACGATGCCGCTGTTTGTTCCGAACCACAGATTGCCGTTACTGTCCTCGAGGACGTCGTAGACCACATTGTCGGGGAGGCCATCTTCGAGGCTGTAGGTCAGAAAATTGTCTGTTTCGGGTATGTAGCGTGAGAGACCTCCGCGGTCGGTTGAGAGCCAGATGTTGCCCTTCGAGTCCTCGGTAATGGCGCTTATGGAGTTGCTGCGCAGGCCGTTGGAGTATTTTTCGTCGTAGGGATAATAGCGGAATCGTCCGGAGGAGGGCATGTATTTCCACACGCCGCTGCCCATGGATGCAATCCAGATAACCCCGCGGCTGTCCTGATAAAGGTCGAACACCCATGCCTGGCCGACCTCATTAACCGGAACGAACTCATTGCTACCGGCTTCGGCACGGAAAAGGCCCCAGTCGGAGCCTACCCACCGGTTGCCCTTGTTGTCGACCAGGAAGGAGTATACGCTGCTGGGAAAACCGGCGTCGGGGATAAGTCCGCTCATGATGTTTCCGACGACCTTGCCGTCTTCCACCACGGCCATTCCGGCGCGGGAGTATCCTATATAGGTGGTTTTGCCGTAAGTCTTCGCCACAAGCGAAATGTTGCCGTTGTCGTTACGGGTCATGGTGCCGGTGCGGGGATTGAAGATGTTGAATCCTGAATCCTCTGTTCCGACATAGATGTTGCCGTCGGCGCCCTTGGCAATACCGCGGAGGCGGTTGCTGGTGAGCGAAGCCGGGTTTCCTGTGCGTGTGTAGCGCTCGAACCGGAATCCGCTCCTCTGGAAGTAGCTGATGCCGCCGAACATAGTACCGATCCACATATTGCCCTCGCGGTCGCCGTAGAGGTAATAAATGGTATTGTCGGAGAGGGAGCAGGGATTGTCGATAATCTCGGTGATGTATTCTTCCCGGCCGGTCATGAGATTGATGATATAGAGACCGTTCTGGGTGCCGACCCAGATTTCGTTGTCGACACATTCGATGGCTCGCGTGTAGACATTTCCGCTCTGCGAGAACGGAAGCACGGTGAGAGCACCTGTCTTCACGTCGTAGTGGTACAGATTTCCGTTCTGGGTTGCGAGGCAGAGGTTGCCGTCGATACCCTGACGTATGAGCTGGAGGTCTTTTCTGACGAGTTCGGGGAAGCCGGCGCCGTTGTTGCCGAGAATTCTGAAGCTGTCGGAACGCGGGTCGAAACGGTGGAGACCGAAGCGTGAGGAGGCCACATAGACGTCGCCGGAGGAGGTGACGAAGAGAGCGCCGGGGCGCTGATTCTTATCTTCGTCGTTGCCCGTCACGGAATAGTATTTAATTTTGCCGCTGCGGTAGCAGAACACACCCCGGTTGGGGACGAGAATCCATACGGCACCGGTGCGGTCGGCGGCTATGTCCTGCACCCAATCGTCGGGGGCGCGGCCTCCGGGATCGGAAGCGGAGAGATAGGTGAACTTCTCGAGGTAACGGTCGTAGATGTAGACACCGCGGTCGGTACCCACCCAGAGTTTACCGTCGGGGGTCTCGTAGAGAGCGCCGATGTTGTTGTTGCCGCGCATGGCGTCGGAATCGTAGCAGTCGTAGCGAACCATCGTGACGCCGTCGTAGCGGTTAATGCCGTTCTTGGTGCCGATCCACAGGAATCCATAGTGATCCTGGAGGATGCACTTGACGCAGGGCGAGGAAAGGCCCTCGTTTCCGCCGATGCGGTTGAAGGAATAGTTTACGGTTCTGCCATGGGCCGGCGCAGCGAAAATGAGCGTCGAAAGCAGAAATGAAATTATTTTTCGGAGAACAGACATTGCAGGGGAAACAGCCTAAATAGTTATTTTGCAACAGCTTTCACGGCGCGGCGGGCGCCGGATGCCATGCGACAGTTTACAATATATATGCCGGGGGCAACCGAAATTTCGAACTCGGCCGCCGCGGATGATGCGACAGTCTTGCCGGACATGTCGAGAATCTCTACGCCGGTCAACGGCTCGGAGGAGCTGACCCGGCAGAGGCCGCCGGAGATTACGGCGGAGAGGGAGGCCGCAGCGGAAGCGGTGATTTCGTCGATTGCGCTTTCGTCGGGCACGTAGTCATTCTTTGTGATACGGTACACCTTCACGTCGCAGGCGGGAATGACATAGTCGATGCCTTCGTCGGAGGGAATAATCTCGTCGCCGCTCCAGAGTTCCTTGATCTTGCCGACGTTAGTGGCCTTTATGCCGATGCGCTCAAAGGCTGCAGTGCCCTTGAATTCGGATGAACTGCTCCAGTTGAACACGGCGAGGTAGAGGTACTGCGGGGTGTCGCGGACGAATAGGGCTTCCGACTTGCGGATTGCGAAAACGTCCTGATTGTCGCCCTCGACGGGACGGAAAGAGCCATCGTTGTTGCGCACGTATTCGTTGATGTCGGCGTTGCCGAGAAGCTGGAGGGCGCGCTCGCGCGACTCGGCGGGATAGCCGCATATTTCGCCTTTATTGTGGTTGTCGGTGTTGTCGGTGTAATAGCAGTGGTCGCTGAGGTTGTCGCCGAATATGAAGGCTCCGGTACACATTCCGGAGGTCACGCGGACGCGGTTCTCGCCTATCGTCTCGCTGTGGTTCTGTTCGTTCTGATGGAGAGTCATCTGGTCGGGGTCATTGATGTAGAACTTGTCGGTCCACCATGCGTAGGAGATAGCGTTCATGACGCGCTCGCTCTCGCCGAGGCGTCCCCAGGCGTCGCAGCAGGTGCGGCGGGCGTGGGCGTACTGGTATGGGAACATCGGTGCCATGGAGAGAACCACATACATGTCGTATTTGTCGGAGAGTTCGCGTACGATTTCCATACCGTAGTTATAGGCCATAACGCCGGTTGTAATATCGGGGTTGTACCATGAGTCGCCCTCACGCATCGGTGCGTTCATGAAGTCCATCTTCACGTATTTAGCTCCGAGACGGGCCCATTTAGCGAACTGGTTCTCCATGTTGGCGCGCCAGGCGGGATGCGTCGGGTCGCAGGCGAGCGCTTTAGCGCCCTCGCCGTTGTAGTAGAATTTTTCGCCGTTGACCTTCAGGAGGACGTCGTTCCAGTAGTAGTCGCGGGTTCCTCCGAGGCCGGTTCCGGGAATTTTGGAGCCGAGTGTCCAGTCCCAGACCACCATTCCGCCGTACATTCCGAGCGACATGTTCCAGCCGTCGATATATTCGTTCTTGCCTACCTGCACTTTTCCTTCGGCGAATAATTTGTTGCCGAGATATGAGAGATTGGAAGAGCCGACGTTGTCGTTGAACGAGTCGAGGCTTATGGCAATCTTGCCGTCCTTGCCGTAGAAGCCGAGGGGGCGGAGCTGCTCCTGGATGAAGCGGGCGGTCTCGAGTACGCCGTCGTAATTGATATGGTTCATCATGTTGCCCCAGGAATTCCATCCCACGGGAGTTCCGCCTTTCCAAACGCGGCGGGGCTGAACGAGAGTATTGGCTTCGGCGAAGGTGTCGAGGCCGTCGCGCCAGTCGTCGAATACGCCTACCATGAAGCGGGAGGAGGATACGGTCTCACCTTTCACTTTTCCGTGGGGCAGCACGTCTTTGGTGAGCACGGGGTCTGTCCAGCCTGAGAGCACCTGCATGGAGGCGAGACGTCCGCCGGTCTTGGTGTCGAGCTGAATGCCGCTCTTCCACTTGTCGTGGTCAACGGAGCCGACTACCACTCCGCGCCGGGTTTCGGCATCGAAGATAGCGGTGACCTCGCTCGAAGTCTTGGAGGTTGAGCCGAAGCGGTAGGAACGCATGGGATCCCAGGTCTCATTGTCGGCGAGAATCTGGAGAGAGCGCATGTTGGTGTTGGAGCTGCTGCAGGGATAGGATGAGCGGGCGGCGGAGAAAGGCTCCATGTGGCGCGACTCTACGCGGGCGGTTCCGTCGGCGGATTTAAGCTCTACGTTAACTATGAAATAAGGGTGCGAGTCGTAGAAGTTGAACCGGTGGGTCATCACAGCGTGTCCGTCGGAGTATGAGAGGGTGTAGCTGATGCCGGAGCCGAATTCGTCGGATATGTCGGTCTGCGCCTCGGTCGGGGTTATGCCGGAATTAGACTTGATGGTGTATTCGGTCTCCTCGCCGGCGAGGTTGTAGGTAACGGAAGCGAAAACGTCGTGGAAGAGGATCTCGCCGCCGTGTTTTACGTCGAGAACGTTGTTATCGAGCACAACTGACCACTGGCCGTTGTCCCATTGTGAGGCACCGGCCATGAGGGCCGCGGTTGCCATGGAAATCAGAAGAAGACTGCGTTTCATTCCGGTATTATATGAGATGATTTAACGTTGTAAAAATGCTGTTATGGCATTACAAAATTAGTTCGGCGCAACAATAGGGGCAATCAAAAACTGTCCAAAAAATGATACAAATGCGGAAATAGGCTCGATTTTAGCAAAATAGAGGCCAAAAATAAACGAATGAGGTGGCAAAAATGATAAATTTCGAGGGTTAGCGGGCGCAGGCTTTGGCTGCGCCCGAACCGGGGCTGTGTGCGCTCCGCGGATTGCCTCAAGTATAGGTGGCATCGCCGGGTTACGGGCACCGGGATGCAGCAGGCACCGATAAAGCGCCCCTAAATAACAATGTTGCGATAACACAATAAATGATTGATAACCGGAATATTGTAGGGGCGCTATATTTAGCGCCCGCTGAGTCCTGCATTTTCTTACAGCATCATATTGTTCCGGGTGGAATATGCTTTTGATTCAGCGGGCGCTAAATATAGCGCCCCTACAACACACTGTTTATAAGCATTTTATCATGCAACTACAAAATAAAAAAGCTCCGAAGGGGGAGCGGGTAAAAAAGGCGGCGCCCGGGTGGGACGCCGCCAGTGTAGCTATCAAAACGTAGCCTTTGGAAACTGTTGTTTTTAACCTAAAACCTGAATATCTTTTTTACTTTGCGATCTTTACTTTCTTGTCGGCGGTGAGAACTACAAGGACACCGGTAGCGGAAACGTTGACGGGCTGGTTGGTCATGCCTTCAGCAACGGTCTGGCCGAGGATGTTGACAATCTTCACGGGCTCAGTCCGGTCGGTTACGACGGTTACGTCGTCGCCTGCAATCTCAACCTTGAGGTTGTGGCTGTTTGCTACGATGTTCTCGATAGCTGACTCACCTACTTTGGTGGTGGCGAACTGAGAGTAGCGTTCGTTGTAGAGGCTTACAGCCTGTACGCCCACGGTGTATTCGCCGTTTGCGGGAGCGTCCATGGTGTAGGACTCAACCGTAGGACGGATGCAGGCTTCCTTGCCGTCGGTGATGCGGACAGCGCCGGTCTCGAGGTCGGCGGGGATGATGGAGAAGATTTCGCCGTTGGGTTTCTTTACTACGATATTGTAAGCGCAGGTGTAGTTGTCGGCATCCTCAACATCTTTCCAGGTAACAGTGAGCTTGCCGTCGGCAAGAGTAGCTGCAACTTCAGTGGGAACTGCGGGAGCGGGAACTTCGACATCGGTCTTGTTGAAGTAGAGGTTGCGGCCCCAGAGATAGCCCTGGGTAACTTTTGTCCAGATGTAGCCTACCTGGAAGAAGTCGCAGAGACCGTTGCCGGTAAGGTCACCGTAAGCGCCTACGCCGTCGCGGCAGTTATAGCCACGGCCGTTGAAGTCGGAAGCAGAGCGCATGAATGTTCCGTCGGGCTGACCGAAGTAGAAGAAGTAGTCGCCTTTGCCTTCGAAGGAAACGTCGAGAGTGCCGTCGCCGTCAAAGTCGCGGAAGTGAGTGTTGGTGCGTTCGAGCCATTCGCCTTCCTGACCGTCCTGGTTCTGGATGATATCACGGCCTGCGGGAGCATCGAAAATCTCGTCGGACCAGCCAAGCTGATTGATGAACTGGCTTACGATGGGGCCGCCGCCATTGTCGGACCAACCGCTGAAGAAGAAGTCGAGATAACCGTCCTTGTCGAAGTCGGCAACGCAGGAGCGGCCGCCGCGGCCTGCAACGGTTCTGTCGCAGTTAGGAGTAAGAGGAGTGACGTCGTCGAAGTAACGTTCGCCGTTTTCGCCTTCCTTGTTGAGGTATACGCGAACGAGCTGACCGTTCTCATTTACACCGTCGTAAACATTGTCGACCTGACCGATGGTGATGATGTCGGCCCATCCGTCGTTGTTGAGGTCGGCGAAGTGGCAGTTTTCGCGGGTGGGAAGGAACCATCCGGGGAGGAGCTGTTTTTCTTCGATCACCTCGATTACGTTGCCCTCGTCGTCTTTCTCGACGATTTCGTTGGTGTAGACACCACCCTGAACTTTGGCAATATCCTTGCGGACGAATTTGCCGGAGCCGCCTTCGTTGTGGAAAACAGCGGTGAGGTATGCGGGAATCTTCTCGTCTTCACGATCAAGGAGTTTGCCGCAGACGAGGAGGTCGTTGTAGCCGTCGTGGTCGTAGTCGGCAACGGATACGGAGTTGTAATACATGGCGTCGCCCTTGTCCTCATCGTCGGCGAGATAGATGGGGGGAATGCCGTGGTCGGGCACGAATTCGAACTTTTCGTTGCCGAGGTTCTTGTAGAGGAATACGCCGGCGTTGTTACCTGAAGGAGTCTTTTTCTCTCCGCCGAGTTTTCCGATTTCATTAATCAGGTCGTTTCCGTCGGAAACACATATGATGAAAAGGTCAACGAGGCCGTCGTTGTTGTAATCGAAAGGTACGATTTTGCTCTGGTTCATGGGCGCGATGCCGTGCTTCCAGTCGAGTTTGTATTTGGTGCGCTCTTCCTGAATGGGATTGCCCTCGCCGTCGAGGATATCGTTGCCGTCGTCGTCTTTTTTATTGACCATTTCGGTGCCGTCTTCAACGGGGGTCATGATGTTGGGAGTCCATGTACCGTCGCCGTTATTATAATAGATGCTCGTGCGGCCCTGCCAGCTGTATACACCGGGTTTGTCTTTCCAGGGGCCGGCCTGCTCAGCTCCGGTATAGTCGGGCTGATTGGCATCGAGGCTTCCGGTACCGGTAGTAAGGATGTCGAGGCGACCGTCGTTGTTAAGGTCTATGAAATTTGCGGAACCGGACTGACCCCAAAGGAACACGCGGTTATCCTGCTGCTCCCAAGTGATGTCGGCGCTTGCGGTGAGGCCGCAGAGGGCAACTGCACCGAGAAGCATTACTCGAGTAGAATTTTTCATTGATATTGAAATTTTTAGTTAAAGAATGTTGATTTCACTGATTGCAAAATTGGCAATTCTGCGCATTTTATAAGACTCCGAAAACGCCATTTTTTGACAAATCTGACGCAATCGGAGCCTGAAATGGTTTATTTAATCCAAAGATTGTCACAATTGAGCAAACGCTGCCTTGCGGCCTCGGAATCGGAGAAACGGACGGCGACTTTTTCGGCGAAATAGGCCGGGTGGTCGGCGCGGTGGTGCGACACGCGGAGAAGGTCGAAGAAGCGGTTGCCTTCGAATGCAGTCTCAGCCGCCATCTCGCGCACGATTTCGTTTTCAACGAACTCGATGGAGTCGGCAAGGGCAGGCAGTTCGGGGATAACGTAGGGCGAGCTGTCGAGACGGATGCCGATGCCGCGGCCGCGCATTGCGGTGCCGTTATTGCCGAGGTCGAGGGCGGCGAAGTTGGTCCAGGTCTCACCGGAGGCAAGCTCGGAAGGGTTGATGACGGGGGTTCCGATGCGGTTGCCCTCCTCGTCGATTTCCTGTCCGACGGTCATATATTCGCGGTTGAGGCCGTATTTGAGCACGGCGAAAGCGAGCGTGGGCTTGCCGGCACGGTTGGCAGCCTCGGCGAAACGCAGATAGATGTGGGGGGTACGGCAGAGAACCACACGGCGCACGAGGCGGGCCTCGCCGGCGCCGATGAGCTCGTTTTCAGACGAGGTGATCGAGGAATTGGTCTCGGCATTGTTGAAGAATTTGGTGATGAGCCGGGTGGTGGAACCTATGCCGGTTACGATGTTGCCGAAGGTGCAGTTGTCGGAAGTGTTGTTGCGGTAGCGTATCTCGCCGCGGAGGTCGCCCTGAAGATAGCCGGTAATGAGGTTGCCCGACATATTTTCAGTGAAATAGTGAGGGATGTCGTTCATCTCGTCAACCCACCACCGGGCGGGAAGGAGGGAGGGCTTGGAATTGTAGGTGAGGTTGACGAGGTCGGGGTGATACCCGCCTGCCTCGGATGAGTACGGTATCATAGTGCGCGACTCATTGTTGTAAGCGTTGACGTTGCCTATGTTGGCGCGGTCCTGGGTTGAGGAATTCCAGAGGTTGCCGTTGCCGGTGGAGATGGTAAGACTGAAGCGCTCGATATAGTTGTAATACATCTGCGCGGCCCGGTCGTAGTCGTTGTTGTAGAGGCAGAGGTCGGCGAGCAGAAGGCGGGGCTGGATGAAGAAGTAGCGCGACTCCATTCCGTCGATGTTGCCATAGTCGGGAGTATCGATTTCGGCGTATGGCTCGAGGTCGGATATGAGCATAGGCACGAGGGCGTCGAGTTCAACCTCGGGGTACTCTTTCAGGCTCTGCTCGAGCGAAAGGATGGGTTCGGTGAAATACCGCGCAGAACCGAACGCAAGCCCCATTTGAAGATATGTCCAGGCGCGCATGGCCTTTATGGCCGCGTATTCGGGCAGGAGCACCTGAGTACCGTGGATGGTTACACCGGTGTCCATGCGGTCGAGCGCGAAGTTGCAGTTGTTGATGATGGAGTAATAGTCGATGCGGGGGAGAAACTCATTGTCGGGGGTGACGTTGAACTGAGAAACCTCGCGGAGCGAGAAATCGGCTTCGGGAGTAACGTCGACAAGGTCGCCGCGCAGTTCTCCGAGGAGCACGTAGCGCTCGCCCACCTTCTGGAGCTGGCTCATGATTCCGAGGGCGGAGTAGAGCGAGTCGGCGGCGGAGTCGAAGCGGATTCCGTTTTCGTAGCGGTATGTGGTGGTGTCGGTATCCATCATGTCCTCGCAGGAGGAGAATCCGGCGCCGAGGAGCAGAGCCGCGGCAGCGGCCGACAGGAATTTGATAGTTTTCATGATTGCTTACAGATTGATTTTAACACCGAAGTTGAAGTCGCGGGTGGAGGGAATCAGGCCGGCGTCGACACCCATGTAGAGAGGTGATGATCCGAAAGAAAATTCCGGGTCGGGCCCGAGATATTTGGTCCAGGTGCAGAGATTGTGGACGGCAAACGAGAAAGTGAGACCCTGGATGTAGGGATTGGAGATGGGGAGGCGGTACTCGAGCGAGAGAGTCTTCCACTTGAGGTAGCTTCCGTCCTCGATCCAGCGGTCGGAGAATCGGGCGTTGCCCATGGGGTCGCCGAAGGTAGCGCGGGGAATCGAGGCGTTCTGACCCTCGGCAACCCAGCGGCCGGCCATTGCGGTAGACTGGTTGAAGATGTCGGAACCGCTCTCGAGGTTGGCGCGGAGAGCGTTGTAGACGTCGTTGCCTACGCTATAGGTGAAAATAGAGCCGAGAGTAAGGTTCTTCCACGAGAGGCGGAAGTTGAAGTTGCCGTAGATATCGGGGTTGGGATCGCCGATGATCTGACGGTCGGCGTCGTTTATGACACCGTCGGGGGTATTGTCGACAAACTTCATGTCGCCTGCGGCGAAAGCGGTATAGGAGCCGTTGGCGTTGCGGATCTTGAGGTCGGCGGCAGCGGCGGCGGCAGCGGTGGAGAACACACCGTCGGTCTTATAGCCGTAGAACACACCGACGGGGTTGCCGACGGAAGTGAGTACGGAGCCGCCGCAGATATCGGTTACGAAATCGCCGTCGTCGAGCTTGGTCACTTTGTTCTTATAGTGACCTACCGATGCTCCGAGGTCGAGTTTCCAGTCGCGAGTGTTGACGGCGCGGAAAGTTGTGGAGAAGTTTATACCGTTGTTTTCGAGGTCGCCGCCGTTGGTCCAGTAGCTCTGCACTCCGGCAACGTCAGCGAGGGTCTTGCTCACGAGGAGGTCGCGGGTCTTCGACTTATAGATGTCGAAGCTGAACTGCCAGCGGTCGTTGAAGAGGCTGGCGTCGATTCCGGCGCGGAGGGTCGAGGTAGTTTCCCATTTGAGGCGGTCGTTGCCTATGTTGGTGAGCACGGGCACGTAGGCGTTGCCGAGGAAGTGGGTTGAAGCGAAGTAGGTGCGGTTGGCGAAGAAGGGGAGATTGTCGTTTCCGGCCATGTCGAAGCCCGCGCGGAGCTTGAGGAGGTTGACGAAACGGGCGCCGGCCATGAAAGACTCGGAAGAGATGAGCCATGCGGCGTTGACGGAGGGGAAAATGCCCCAGGATACGCCCCCTATATGGAGGGCGTCGGGAGCATCCTTACCGAAGCGGGAGCTGGATTCGAGCGCTGCCTCCACACCGAGGATGTAGCGCTGCCAGAGCTTGTATTCGCCGGTGAAGTACCACGCCATGTTGCGCCATTCGGTATCGAAGCCGTCGGTGAAGCGTGTGGTGGTGTTGCCGAGGTCGTTGATATAGTCGCTGGAGGTATTGTAGCCGTAGCCGAGCGACGAAATGAAGGTATCGTTCTGATAGCGGTAGCCGAGACGGAGGGCGAGGTCGTCGACGGTGTTGCGGACAGGAGTCCAGTCAACATGGATGCCGGCGTTGAAGGTGGTGTGGCGCACCATGAGGTTCTCGACGGAGTTACGGGCGGTGAAGTAGGTCTCGCCGGTGTTGTTGACGAACTCGGTCTCTCCGGTACCGTAGTCGGGGATGAAGGAGTTTTCCTTGATCTTATCGAAGGTGTAGTCGATGTCGGCTATGATGGCGAGGCGGTCGTTGAAGCGGTAGCGCGGCGAAGCGTTGAGGTTGAAGCGGTAGTTGCGGCTCTCTCCTACTCCCATATCGAGCACCGACATGGGGTTGCTGACGCCGAGCTCGTCGGTGTCGGAATACTTCACGGTTACTTTGCCACCGGCAGTGAGCACGTTGGGGTGATAGAGAGGCGACTTGATCATGGAAAGGTAGTAGGGAGAAGTTCCGGCGTTGAGGCCGTCGTCGCGGAGCTTGTAATTGACCTGTGCGTAGGCGATGTCGAAGCGGAGGTCGGCGCCTTTCCAGAGTTTGATATCGGAGTTGAAGCGGACATTGATGCGATCCATGGAGGTTTCCTTCACTGAACCGTCGTTTTTGGTGTAGCCGAGCATGAATGCATAGAGAGCGCGGTCGTCGCCGCCGCGCACGCTGACGCCGTAGTTCATGAGCAGACCTGTGCGGGTCGTGAGGTCGAGCCAGTCGGTGTTGTTATGGGTGGCGTAGTACTGCGACGACGAGGGGTCGTCGTTGAGGAAACTCAGGCGGTCGACCATCGAGGTGTTGGCGTACTTGCCGCGGATTACGTCGGATGCGTATGAACGGTACTGTCCGGCGTCCATGACGGGGATGGACTTCACTGAGCCGCGCCAGCCCATGCGGGCGAACGCCTCGATTTCGGTAGCCTCGCTGCGTGCGCGCTTTGTTTCGATTACAACCACGCCGTTGCCGCCCTTGGCGCCGTAGATGGCCTGTCCGTTGCGGAGCACGTAGATATTCTCGATATCGTCGGGCGAAATGAGGGCGAGGGGATTGTTGACGTGACCGTCGACAGTTGAAGTTACGTCGCCGTCGGTGGTCCAGACAACGCCGTCGACCACATAGAGAGGCTGCGAGGAGGTATTGATGGAGTGGAGGCCTGCGAGATAAACGGTGTGGCCGGAGCCGGGCATGCCGGAACGGGAGATGGCAAGGAGGTCGCCCTGGAGGTCAGCTACGCTGCGGTCGGCAACAGTCTCGCCGATGGGGAACTGCGAAGCCACGGCCTTGCTTGCGGATCCGGTCACGCCGGCATCGTAGAGCGAAGCGGCGCCCGCGCGCTGCATTCTGACGGAAACGGTGCGGCGACCTGCCGCGGGAACCGTAACGGTGACATATCCCGGAAACTCTACTGAGAGTGTGACGTCGGAAGAAGGAGCCTTGAGAAGGAAAGCGCCGTCGTCGCCGGTAGATACGGTAGCGGTGCTGTTGACCACGCTGATGCGGGCACCCGCAAGAGGGGCGCCGGTAGCGCCGTCGGTCACCTTACCGGGAATCTCCACATTGAGAGCCTCGGCGGAGGCAGTCTCGGCAGGGGCGGCCGAAACGGGGACAGCTGCCGCGGAAGCCGCTGCCACAAAAAGAGCTCCAAGTAAACTCTTAAGGTTGAAATATCTTACATTCATGGCGGTTAGTTCTTAACAGGGACAAAAATTATACGGTCAAGGCGGAAGCGACGGGTCATCACGCCGCGGTTGAACTCGGAGTTGCTGACGTTGGTGGTTACGTAGACCGTTGTAGTGATGGTGCGGGAGAGTTCGGAGTGGGTCTCGTCCATCCACCAGAGGCGGTCGTAGTAGTTCGACACGGGAAATTCCATCGCCTCGGCAACCTTGATGAGGGTCATTTCCGTGGGACTGGTCTTGAACTCAGTGTCGCGGAACTGCTTCGACGTGGAGCGTCCGTTGGCTCCCATATAGGAGACGGTGAACGAAACGCGGGTGGAGTCTGTGAGGTTTGATGCGTCGAGCGCGCAGGCGGGTACGAAAGAAGCGTAAATATCGTAAGCGCCGGACAGAACGTCGGGAACCGAAAGGGTTACGCCCGGCTGGCGGGAGGGAGTTGTAGACGATACCTCGATGAAACGCATTTCGCTGATGAGGTCGGCGAATGAGTTGCTGGAGTCTACGCTACGCTCGTTGATTGTAGTGCCGGCGCCGGGGGTGCGTCCGGACATCGACTCGGCCTCGACCTCGATTTCCTTGTTCCAGGTAAGAGTGTTGTCGTAGTTCAGCACCGAGGGAGCCTCCCAGATCCAGCCGTTGCTCGCCTGGATGCGGTTTGTGCCGGCAAAGAGAGATGGCACGTCGGTGATCTCACTGCCGGTGGTAGACATAAGCACCGGGAACGCGGCAGGATCGGTCACCTCGGCACGGTATACGAGGTCGCTGAGGATAGCGAGCGAGGTCTGGACGTCGGCTATCGAGTCTGCCACGGCCTGATCGGCATTGTAGACCTTGAAATAGGGGGAGATGCGCTCGTAAGCCTGCTGCCAGGCGGCGTTATCGGGTATTATCATCGAAAACACGGAGTCTTCGTCGGCGATTGCGCCAAGACCGCGCACGGGGGTGTTGAAAATCGGGTTGAAGTCGATTAGTACAGAGTCGTAGACGGTCTGACCGTTTTCGTCGACGCCTATAGCCACGCTGGCATCGACGTCGAGGCGCTTTTCGTCGAACCGGCGGATGAAGGCGGCGATGTCGGAGGTCGAGGCGTGGGTGTCGATATACTCGCGCAGATTATAAATGTAGGGAATCTGGGATGAAACGACGTGGAGAATGCCGTTTCTGGCAATTTTGTCGGTCTGAAGCAGCGAAGCTCCTCCAAAGCCGCCGTCGGTGAAGAAGAAACGCTTGCCGTTGAACATCTTCACGCCCTGAGTGGCGGAGGTGGCGGTTGAATTGTTGAAGCGCGCCATGTGGTTGGCCACGATGCGCTTCACCTCGTCGACGTCGGTCAGGTCGACGGAAGCGAGGGCGTCGTTGGTCGGAGCGAACACTGTGAAAGTCTGGCTTGAGCCCAACAGCTCCTTATAGCCGGAGATCTCAAGCATCTTGGCGAAAGTAGAGAGCTGCGGGTCTGCCTCCACCATTTCGAGCACCGACTCGGAAGCCGCTGACTCGTTGCGGTCATAGTGGTTGTCCCAGTCGTCGGAACACGAGGTAAGCGACAACGCCGCAACCAGGAATGCCGGAATTAAATTAAAGGTCTTCATATAGGGTTATGGTTTATTATCATTAATAAATGTCCTCGGTATCGATGAGGCTGGTGGGAATCAGTTCGATATAGTCGCCGTTATACTCCATGTCGGTACTATAGACGTTTTTGGCGCGGTAGAAGTGCTCGCCGTAATCCTGGAACGTAAACGTGCCGATAATCATGCGGAGGGGGCCGTCGGCGCCCTGATCCCGGAGAGTACGCTGGTTGCCGGCATTCCACATGGAAGCGGGAGCCTTCATGTAGCCGAGGTTTCGCATGGCCTTGTCGTTTTCGGCGTCCTGAGGGCCGCCCGTGTCAGGCTGCCATCCCGTGAGTGGACTGGAAAGACCGATGCGGAGGTCGCGGGGGATGCCGACGATCTGTCCGTCGATAAAGAGCTGTGCGATTCCGCGCCACCAGCAGGGGGAGTAGCCCACGCGGAGTTCGTAAGAACCGGGAGGAACAGGAAGGAGGCGCAGGGTGAAGTCGTACCAGCCGTTGAGCTTGAGCTCGTCGGCCTGATGGACAGACCAGCCCTCGCTCGCCCACATCACCACGCGGGTCTCTTTGGAGAACCTCATGTGTTTGCCGCAGAAATCCGGGGGCACAGTGTAGCCGTTGGCTTCACCCTGCATGCCGTGGAGCTGCCAGCGGATGTTGTTGTTGGTAAGCTCGGGAGGCACGTTGTAGACGTCGAAGCGTATGCGGCAGTTGAGGACGTCGTTCTCCATGCGCGGAGCATCGTAGACGAGCATCTGCCTGAGCGAGTGGATATAGCCGTTGATGGCGCTGATATTGCTGCGGCTTTCGTCGAGGGCGACGAAGTCTTTCTTGTTGCGCTCGCTGCGGTTGAGGGCGATACCCACGTTGATTTTCAGGAGACGGAAGGTGTACATAGTCTCGTAGAACTCCATGCGGTCAGCGGCGCTGTTTGGGGCAGTGCAGGCTCCGGAGTAGAGCAGCGCGTTGGTGGCCATGCGGCGGTCGAGAATATGGTACGACACGAACTTGTTGAGAGCATTGTCGCGCGAGGTATAGTCGTCGCTGCCGTTGTCGTAATAACGCCGGGCGTAGCTGTCGAGGTCGGCGAGGGAGCGGATGCCGGCTTCGTTCATCACCGCGTCGGGTTCGGCGAAGACAGTATAGCCGTAGCGCTTGGTGACGGGGACACGCATGGGCCAGCCGCTCACCTGCATTATTCCTGTGGGCGACGGGCAGACGTAGTCGGGGTCGAAGGTGCGCTTGATGCTGTCGCAAAGGTGTGTAACCTTCAGTGCCTCGGCGAAGAGGCTGAACGACTGGCCTCCGAGTTCGTCGGAGTTGAGCATCACGTCGGTGATATATTCCTCAGTCGGACGGATTACGGAAGACACGCGGTGGATGACGCCGTTGTGAACCTCGATGTCGCGCTCAACAATGCGCACGTCTTTGTTGACGAAAATCTGGAGTCCGCCACCCGCCTTGTCGGTTTTGTAGGAGATGACGATGTAGTTGTTGCTCATGGAGGGCTCATACAGCGCACCTTCCTCAAAGCGGTCGGAAGTAAAATCGGTGGCATCACTCTTGATGACGTGGTTGTAAACGATTTCCTTCTTCTCCTCGTCGGTCAGCTCAGCGTAAGTCTTGCCGACAGAGGCGAAGTAGGCCTCGAAAGCAGCATTGTCGGGAATGAAGCATGAATAGTGACCGTATGTCGACAATAGCGCGTCGTTGCCGGTGTCGTTGATGAGATCGGTGAAAATCGAGTAGGTATCGGGGCGCTCCTCGCAGTAGGATGCGACAGTATCTCCGGTAAACGTGTAGTAGGCTTCCTGAGCCACGTCGTCGGAGCATCCTGCCGACATCGCTGCCGCAAGAGCAATAATGATATGTCTGAGACTGAATTTCATTTTCAATAGATGTCTTCAGTGTCTATGAGGCTGGTGGGTATAAGTTCGATATAGTCGCCGTTGTATTCGCGGTCGTCGGAATACACGTTTTTAGCGCGGAGATAGTGTGCGCCGTAGTCCTGGAAGCTTACGGTACCGATAATCATGCGCAGCGGCTGTTTCTGCTGGATGTCGCGGAAGGTGCAGTTGTCGTGGTTGGACCACATGGAGGCCGGAGCCTTCATGAAGCCGCGGTTGCGCATGGCCTTGTCGTTTTCAGCATCCTGGGCGGTGCCGGTGTCGGCAATCCAGCCTACCTGAGGATCAGAACCGACAATACGCTGGTCGCGGGGAATACCCTGAATCTGACCGTCGATGAAGAACTGGGCGATGCCGCGCCACGATTCGGGACGGTAGCCGACGCGGATTTCGTAGGAACCCGGCGGCACGGGGATGAGACGCAAGGTGAAGTCGAACCATCCGTCGAGTTTCATTTCGTCTTCCTGGTGGACGTCCCAGTAAGGGCTTGCCCACATGATAATGCTCGTTTCTTTTGAGAAAGAGATATGTTTGGAGCAATAGTCGTGGGGGATGGAGTAGGCGGGGGTACCGGCAGGGAGAGAAGAGAGCTGCCAGCGGATGTTGTTGTTGGTGAGTTCCGGAGGAACATTGAACATATCGAAACGGATGCGGCAGTTGAGCACGTCGTTCTCCATGTGGTCGCGGTCGTAGACGAGCATCTGTTTCAGGCCATGGACATAGCCGTTGATGGCGCTGAAGTTTGAGTTTGCCTCGTCGATTTCGATATAGTTGTTTTTGTTGCGGGTGCTGCGGTTGAGCACGGGGCCAACGTTGACCTTGATGATGTGGAATTCATACATCGTCTCGTAGAACTCCTCGCGGTCGCGCATGCTGTTCGGAGCGGTCTGCGGGCCGTTGTAGAGGAAGGAGTTGGTAGGCATCTGACGGTCGAGGAGGTGGTAGGCCACGAATTTGTTGAGAGCGTTGTCGCGTGAAGTGAAGTCGGAGGGATTGCCGTCGTCGTAATAGCGGCGCGCGAACTGAACGAGATCCTCGAAAGAGTTGATGCCTGCCTGCGCCATGACGGCGTTGTTTTCGGCAAACACGGTAAAGCCGTAGCGTTTTACCTTGGGAAGCATCACGTTGTCCCATCCGCTGACGGTTGCGGTGCCCGTAGGCGAGGGGCAGACGTAGGTCTCGTCGTAGGTTTTGCGGAGGCTGTCGGCGAGATGGGTCTCGCTGAGGGCGCGGGCGAAGAGCGAGAAATCGTTGGAACCGACCACGTCGGGGTTGAGAAGAATGTCGTAAGGATATTCTTCGGTAGGCTCAATGACGGCGCCAACGCGGTGAACCACACCGTTGTGGAGCTCGATGTCGCGCTCAACGATGGGCACGTCCTTGTTGACGTAGATTGTCAGACCTGCGCCGGAATCGTCGGTCTTATACGATATTACAATGTAGTTATCGCTCATGGTCGACTCCGCAAGGGCGCCTTCCTCGAAGGTGTCGGAGGTGTAATCCACCGAACCGCTCTGGATTATGTGGTTGAAAACGATTTCGTTTTTCTCGTCGTCTGTGAGCGAGTCGTAGGTCTTGCCTATAGAGCGGAAGTAGGCGGCGAAAGCGTCGTCGTCGGGCATGAACACGGTATAGTGACCGTAGGTGGAGAGCAGTGAAGCGTTGCCTGTATCCTCGATGAGGGTGGCGAAGGTGGAGAAGGTGTCGGTGTTGTCGGCGGCAAAGGATGCCACAGTCTGACCGGTGAAGGTATAGTAGGCATCGTCTTTCACGTCGTCGCTGCACGACGAGGCCATTGCAGCCGCGAGCACGATAGCCGCGGCGGCGGACTTACGTAGGAATCCGAATGATTTCATATTGTAAATTCAGATTAGATTCGTGAAAATTATTTGCCGTTGATGCCGATGTCGCTCGACGTCTTGTAGAAGGGATTCTGCACGAGCTTGAGGTTTGCCTTCAGCTCGGAGTCCTTGACAGGCATGAAGAGGCCGTCGTACTCGCTGAGCTTGCTCTTGACGGTGGTCTGGTCGAGATTGACGTATTTCGGCACGAGATACTGGTTTACGATAGTAGAGAAGCGACTGCGGTCGCGGTTGATGAGCCGTATTATGTCGAAATAGCGTTTGCCTTCGAACATGAGTTCGCGCTGGCGTTCCTCGAAGACAAGGGTGCGCATGGCGTCCTGCGACTGGTCGGCGCCGGGCGAAGCCATTCCGGGTTCGAGGTCGGGGTTGGCACGGTCGAAGGTGCGGCTTACGAGCTGATAGGCCATCGGAAGGTTCTGATTCAGCTCAACGAGGGCTTCGGCCTTCATAAGAATAATGTCGGCGAGGCGGTAGACAATCCAGTTGGAGTTGCCGGCGCTGTAGCCGAGGTCGGAGTATGACCAGGAAGAAACGTTGTCGAGGCTCGGATTTGAGCGGTAGGACACGTACTTTTTAATGGGGCATGTGCCGCTGGTGGAGGGGTAGAAAGCGTCGTAGCCGCGGAGGTCAGTCTCGCCGAAGAGTTCTGTAGAGGAGAAGTCGTAGGCGTTCATGACAGCTGTGGAGCTTCCGTCGGTACCGTAGAAGCGGATGAGCGATGAGTTGGCCACGGTTGAGCCGGAGCGGTTGAACTGAAGCTCGAAGATGCTCTCGGAGGAGTTGCCTTCGACAAAAACGTTGTAGTTGTAGGATGGCGAAACATCGAGGGTGACAACGTTGGTGGCGTCGTTCATGATTTTGTCGCAGTAGTCAACGCAGTCCTGGTATCTGCCGAGCCAGAGGCTCATGTCGGCGATCAGGGCGCGGATTGCGTTCTGGGTAATACGGCCCTTCGTGTAGGCCTTGTTGGTCCATGAAGTAAAGGCGGTGTTCTCAACGCCCTTGAGGTCGGTGATGAGGTAGTCGAGTATTGTCTCGGGGTCGCTCTGCGCCACCTGAAAAGTCTGTGTGTCGTCAATAACGGGGTCGAGCACGAAGGGAACGTCGCGGAAGGCGCGGACGAGAGTGAAATAGCAGAATGCGCGGATACCCTTCACCTCGGCAATATAGCCGTTGAGCTGACCCTGAGTGAAGTTGGGGTCCTTCTCGCGTGCGATGGGAGCGAAGTGCTCCACGGTGTTGCAGAGGTTGATTACCTTGTAGAAGTCGCCCCAGTAGGCGTAGTTATTGGAGGCGAGAATGTTGAGGTTGGCGATGTTGGAGATGTCGCCGCCGTCGCCGTTGCCGAGTATCACGTTGTCGCCGCGGAACTCGCCCCAGATGAATAGGCGCTCCATGAAGCCACTCTCCTGCATTGTTCGGTAGCAGCTGCCGGTTACGCTCAGCACGTCGGACTCCGACTGCCAGAACTCGTCGAGAACCAGCTCGTTCTGCGGCTTGAGATCGAAGAAATCGTTGCACGACGATGCGCCGAGCGCGAGAGCCGCGATTGAAATCAGTCTGAATATCTTGTTCATGATGAATAGTCTGTTAAGCGGTTAGAAACCAACTGTGACGCCGAAGGTGAAATACTGCGAGCGGGGTGTAGAGCTCCAGTCCTCCACGACGCCGGTCATGGCGTTGGGGGTGATTTCGGGATCCACGCCGGTATATTTGGTCCAGGTGTAGATGTTGTTGAGCGTCAGGTAGAAGTTGAGCTGGTTGAGATAGATTTTCGAGAGGACGGCCTTGGGCACCGCGTAATTGAAAGTAAGATACTTGAAGCGGAGGAAGGAGCCGTCTTCAATAAAGCGGTCGGAGGGCATCCAGTTGTAGCCGTAGCGGTAGAGGGCGCGCGGCATGTCGGTGACGTCGCCTTCCTTGCGCCAGCGCCAGTTTGTGGAAACGCTCTGGTTGTCGTTGGTATACATATTCTCTGCGCGCATCCGGGCGTAGTTGGCAATCTTGTTGCCGGCGCGGAAATTGAAGAATGCGTTGACCGAAAGGTCTTTCCAACGGACGGTGAATCCGAAGCCGCCGTAGATTTTCGGGTTACAGTTGCCGAGGTATACAACGTCGAGCTCGTCGATGGTACCGTCGTGGTTTACATCCTCGTAGATGGCATCGCCGCCGCGGAACTTATAATTGATACCGCCATAGTCGTAGTACATTGGGAGTGGTGCTCCGTTGGCGTCCTTGACAACGTTGCCGGCAGCGTCGTGAACCACGGGCGAAGTGCCTTCGCGACCCTCAACGTAGTCGCTCCACTGGTATACACCCTTGTAGCGCAGACCGTAGATCGAGCCGTAAGCGTTGTTGAGCTGGATGCGGTTCACGTAGCGGCTCTCGTTGGGAGTCTTTACGAACTCGCCCTGATACGACTCGAGGATTTCGGGACGCATCTCGGTAATCTTGCTGTTGTAGTTGGCGAGGTTGAAGTTGACGTCGAATGTAACGTTTCCGACCTTGAGGAGGTTCTGGGTGTAGAAGTTGAGTTCCCAGCCGTTTTTCTCAAGGGCGCCGCCGTTGATGTAGCTGATGGAGCCGAAACCGGTCGATGAGGGAATGGTCTGATCCTTGAAGAGGAGGTCGTTGTCCTTTTCGTGGAATACGTTGAAGTCGAAATTATACTTGTAATCGAAAAGATTTACGTCGAAACCGAGGTTATAGGAGGTAGCGGTCTCCCATTTGAGGTTGCTGAGGCGGATCGATGCCGGCTTGAGGGTAGGAATGTCGATGTAGCTGTTGTGGCCGCCCTCGGTTCCGTAGCTCGAGTTGTAGCGGGCATAGTGGAGGTATTCGTAGTCGGGCACACGGCCTGTCTTGCCGTAGCCGACGCGGATACCGAACATGTTGAACCATTCCCAGTCCTTGAACCATTTCTCGTCGGAAAGAATCCACTTGGCGGAGACTGCGGGGAAGGTACCCCAGCGGTTGGAGGCGCCGAAGCGGGTGCTTCCGTCGCGGCGGACAGTGAGGTCGAGGATGTAGCGTTCCTTGAAGGCGTAGTGCAGACGGCCCATGTAGGCCATGGAGTGCCATTCGCCCTTGGCGCTGCTTATCTGGCGTTCTACGCCGGGCTGGGTGGCGTTCTCGATACCGTTGGGGAGGTTGGAGCGGGTGAATTCCTGTACCTGGGAGTTACCGGTAGTGAGTTCCCATGCGCCGAGGAGCATGAAGGAGTGGTTTCGGCCGAGATCGGGCACGAAGAGAAGTTCGTGCTTGGTCTGGGTGTTGTGCGATTCGGCGTCGCGGCGGTAAGAGCGGTTTACCGATTCGTTGTCCCATGTATAGGTGGTTATCTCGCGGGGAAGGAATTTGTCTTCCTTCTTGTTCTCGATGTCGAACTGTATGTAGCCCTGATAGCGCAGGCGGTGCTTGCGGGGATCAAGGATGTCGTACTGCAGGCGGAGAGTCGGGATTATACGCATGCCGGTCTCGTCGTATTTGGCCTCTTTTGCGAGGGCTACGGGATTGACGAGGTTTTTCTGCGAATCGTCGAGCGACGAGCTGCGGGGGATAATGAAGTAATCGCTTGTGGGATTACCGGCGTCGTCGTGGCGGTAAACTGCCACGTTAGGCATCTTGCGGTAAGCGATATCGAGAATGTTGCCGTCGTTGTCGTAGGTCTTCTTGTTCTTGGAGTGGGTAAGGGAGAACTCGGTGGAGAACTTCAGACGGTCGCTCACCTGATAGTCGAGGTTCATGAGCGAGGAGATACGGTCGTAGTGCTGCTCGATTATGGTACCGCTCTGGTTGAGGTAGCCTACTGACACGCGGTAACGGGCTTTTTCGCCGCCACCGGTTATGTTGACTGTGTTGTCGTGGGTATAGCCGTACTGCGTCACTTCTTTCACCCAGTCGGTGTTGGCATTGTAGTTGTAATACTCCGCGAAGGTTGGATCATAGTTGTATTCGGGCACGTTGCAGGCGTCTTCGTTCTGGTAGGGGTTGAAGTAAGCCTGCTTCATGAGCATGGTATAGTCGTCGCCGCTGAGCATGCGGCGTCCGCGGGGCTGCTTGTGGGTGGAGAACTTGTAGAGGTACTGCACGCGGGGAGGGCCCTGCACGCCGCGCTTTGTCTTGATCATGATCACACCGTTGGCACCGCGGGCACCGTAGATGGCGGCCGACGCACCGTCCTTCAGCACGGTGATTTCCTCGATATCCTCGGGATTGATGCTCAGAAGGTTGGCGAACTGCTCGGAAGTGGCGTTGGCGTAGTCGAACGATTCGTCGACATGGCTTTCGTAGGGAATGTCGTTTAGCACGATAAGAGGCTCGGCGTTGGCATTGATGGAGCCCGAGCCGCGGATTCGCATCGAGGAGCCGGAACCGAGGTCGCCGGATGCGCTCACGATGTCGAGACCTGCCATACGGCCCTGGAGTGCATCGTCGACCGAGGAAACTGAAAGTCCTTCAAACACTTTGGTGTTGAGGGTCTGAGTTGCGCCGGAGATCTCGCGCTGGGGAATGGGCATGGAGTTGTCGCTCGACATTTTCTGAGCGGTCACCACCACCTCGTTCATCACGTTGGCGTCTTTCATGTGGATTTCCATTTTGGGCTCGATGTCGAGGGTCTGCGGGTCGTAGCCGATGTAAGTCACGCGCAGTTTGTTCTTGGGATTCTTCACCTGAAGGGTGAACTCGCCGTTGATGTCGGTGGCGGCGTTGCTGTACACACGGTTGTTCTTGTCGATTTCATGGATGAGCGCACCGATGATCGGGTCGTTGAATTCGTCAAGGACCGTGCCTCGCACCACTGTCTGAGCCGCCGCCAGCGATGGCAGGAGGATAAGCAGCATCAGCAGTGTGATATATTTAATTTTTTCCATTGCTTTACTGGTTAGTCTTTATAATTCAAAACTCGGTCAATCTGATGAATGACGGCTCTCGACGACGAGGTGATGAGCTTGGCCTGTGCGGCGTCCTTGTTGTTGACCACGAGGTCGCGCGCCATAATGTTGAAGAGACCGCCCGAGGTGACGACGCTGGCGGTGTTGCCCTGTTCGTCGGTAACGGTGAGGCGGCTGCCGTCGCTCTTTACGGTAACCTTATGGAACTTGTCGTACTTGTTGCGGGCACCTGTCTCGTAGTTGAGCGGGCCGAAAGCCTCGCCCGACACGTAGGCGGAGTTATCCATAAAGTGGTAGCGCAGGAACTTGAGCAGGTACAGAGCCTTGGTCTTTTTGGTGACCGGATTCTCGTCGAGCGCTATCTCCTCCCAGGTGTATAGCTGGGGATCGTCGGCAAACGCCTGGCGGATAGCATCGTTGGTAGGTACGAAGAGCGTGTAGCGGAAGTTGTTGAATGAGTTTACGATCTGACCTACGCCGGTAGAGTTGTCGGTGAGTTTGGTTGAGAAGATGTCCTGGAATTCCTTGTCGTTCTCAAACATGGTGCTTACGCGGTCATCGCCGCGGCAGAGGTCGAAGAATTCGCTGAATTCGGGGTGTGCGTTGAGCGCGTCGTAAACGTTGATGGAGGGGTCGTGGAGCAGGCGGTCGATGAAGAAGGTGCGGCCGTTTTCCGACTCATAGATGGCGTTGCCGCCGGTCTCGTTTTTCTCAACGCGGGCGTTGGGGAGGGAGAGCTCGCGCTCGCCGCCGCCATAGAACGTCACGTTGTCGCCCTTGCCGTCCACACCTATGGTGGCGCCACCCTTGGTAAGGAAGAATCGGGCGGTACCTTCGTTGACATAGCCTGAGAGCTGATTGTTGACATTGTCGCCGACCACAATGAGCATGTCGAGTATATCGCGCATGCGGTTGCGGATTTCCGACACATTCTTTATTGTGCGCTTGCGCGGGCCGATGATATTGCCGTCGGCGTCGGAAGGATATGCATCGGCAATCACCCTGTTGTCGGCACTGGAGTAGTAGAAATCCCAGATTTCGCGGGCGCTGCCGCCAATGGCCCAGCTGATGGGATCGCGGTAGCTGTGGAATGCTTCATCGGTAGGCACAAGGAGGTTATACATATTCTCCATTGATCTGAGATACATATAGAATCGCATGGCCTCCGAGTCGCCGAGGTTAGTCCAGTCGTCGGTGATGGCCCATTTCATCACGGTAGTGTTGTCCGAGGTGAGAGTAGCGGAATAAACACCTTTATAGTCGATGGGAGGGAGCACCTTATTAATAACGTATACAACACCGTTGTTCGACGGGATGACCCGTTCGATGTTGGCCTCGGTGATGTTGAGCGCGTAGCTCGATTCATCGGTAATATTGGTCCAGAGATGGGGAAGCGAGACTCTGAACGATTTTTTCTGATGGTTTTTCACGAAAAGCGCGAGAATGTCGGTGGGCACATTGTCCCATGTTCCGTAGGAGTCGCGCAGATACTCACCGTCGCCGCCGGTGAAATAGGCTTCCATGGCAGCATCGGAAGGCACGAACATCACACCCATGTCCTGCTCGGCCGAGGAGCTCGAGTAGTTGGGATCGTTGGGGTCGTAATACAGAAGGCCGTAACGCGAGAGATTTTCGCCATTGGGGCCAGTGGTGAGATTCTGGTCGTTGAAGAAACGACGAACGAAAACGGAATCGTTGGCACCCAGGCCGGGAATTACCGGACGAAGGTCGGTTGAGCCGTTATAATATTCCTTGATGGCGCGATCCTGCGCGGCGTCGTAGTAGGGAGCGCAAAACTTGTCGAGAATCCGGGCGAAGGTCTTGGTGTCGGACTGGCTTTCTATGACCTGTGCCATTGTCTTTTCGGGGAGCATCACCTCTTCCATCACGTGGATGTAGCCGTTCTTGCAGATAATGTCGCGCTCGGCCATTCTGACGTTGTCGACATAAATATCAGAGTTGCCGGGGGCGGTTCCGAAAATTGTTGAGAAATCGGATGCGCTCATGTCGGCAGTAGCCATATACTCCGGCGTGAAATGTATCATCATGGCCGGATTCTGGGTAAGGAAGAGTTTCTTGTCCTTGAAGCGGCTCCAGAATGGAGTGTCGATAATGTCACTGCTGCTTACCACAGTAATCGAGTCGAGATAAGAGCCGGAAGTGTAGCGCCGCAGGGCGAGGCCTTCGCCACTGCCGTCGTTGCCCGATGTGTTTGCCACGTTGGGAAGCATGTCGGTGAGATAGGCCATGTTGATCATGGATCCATTCATGATCATGCGCTTCTGGGCCGGGGTCAGATCCTCGTAGCTACGGGCGCCGAAAGGATTGTTCTGGAAAAAGCGTTCATACGCTTCGTCGGTAGCCGGAAACAGAGTTTTGCTTCCTGTTTTGGAAAGCACCTCCGTATAGCCGAGATCGTCGATCAGGCGGGTGGCGTAGGTGAAATTGTTCTGCGATTTCAGATAGCCGTAGATACTTTCTCCGAGATTGCCCGGCTGCTTGTCGTCGTAAACATAGTCGTCGGAGCAGGAACTCAGAGCCGCAGTACCGCCCGCAAGCATCAGCATGAGAATTGCCTTTGCAAGGTTTCGTGTCGGTTTCACGTGCATTTTGATTGGTATTTTTGAATTTATTAGTGTTTCAATGGTATATGGTGCGGCCGACTCTACATCCTAAGCCGCGCTACATTTTGCGGCACAAAAATAACTACATTAAAAAATGCAAATTAGCATATTTTTAGATTTTTCAGACAACTTTGATTCCCGCTTACCCTGCCGGTATACACTTGCCGCGATTTGTCAAATTTCTGACGCATTTGTTGCAAATTTGACCGGCATTCCTCATTTGCAGCCGTTTTGAAGAATTATTTACATTATCTTCTTTTTTCTGCAAATTTGACATATAATGGAGAATTTGCTAAAAAGATTCTTTTGGCTATGAGGTAATTTTGCAAAAAACCTGAAAAAGGGTTAATACCGTGAAAATTCAGATCAACTCAAATTATAACCATGCATACCAATCTCAAACTTACCGCCGCGATGCTTGTGGCATTCGCAGCTGCAGCAAATGCAGCCCAGGCAGGCACTCCTAAACTCTGGTATCAGACACCGGCCAAGGAGTGGATGGAAGCCGTGCCGCTCGGCAACGGCCGTATCGGCGCGATGGTGTTCGGCGGCATCGACCGCGACCGCATCGCCCTCAACGAAGTGACCCTCTGGGCCGGTCAGCGCGACTCGCTCCAGAACGACGGCTGCGGCCCCGAACGCCTTGCTGAAATCCGCCAGGCCTTTTTCAGCGGCGACCTCGACCGCGGAAACGAACTCACCCAAAAATACCTCACAGGCCACAACACCTCGTTCGGCACCCATCTGCCGCTTGGCGAAATGGTGATGGAATTCGAGTATCCAGGCAAAACGGTGGAAAACTACAGGCGCGAGCTCGACCTGTCAACCGCAGTAGCAACCACAACCTTCACCCGCGGCGGAGTCACTTACACCCGCAGCTATATCTGCGACTATCCCGACGACGTGATGGCCGTAAACATCGCTGCCGACCGTCCGGGAGCAGTCACAATGACCCTGTCAACCGACCTTCTGCGCGAATCGGCCGTCAAGGCCTCTTCCGACGGCATCTATCTCGACGGCAAAGTGAATTATCCGATGTTCGGCCCCGGCGGCGTGGAATTCGCCGCCGACATGCGCCTTGAGCCAAAGGGCGGAACCATCAACGTTACCGACGGCAAAGTAAAGGTAACCGGCGCCGACGCCGTTACCATATATATAGATGTACGCACGGACTACGACAATCCCGACTACGCTTCCGACGTGAAAACCACCACTGCCGGAGCGGCCGGCAAAGGATTCGCCGCTCTCAAGGCCAACACCGTGGCCGACCATTCGGCGCTCTTCAACCGCATGGACATACGCATCGGAAAAGATGACCGCTCACATCTTCCCACCGACGTGCGCCTGCGCCTTGCCAAAAACGGCGCGGAAGATCCTGATTTCGACGCCCTTTTTTTCCAGTACGGCAGATACATGCAGATTGCGTCGTCGCGCCCAAATTCGCCGCTCGCATCAAATCTTCAGGGAATCTGGAACGACAACCTCGCCTGCCATATGGCGTGGACATGCGACTATCATCTCGACATCAACATCAACCAGAACTACTGGTCACCGAACCGCACGAACCTCGCCGAGTGCAACGTGCCGATGTTCAACTACGTGAAGCTCCTCGAAAAATACGGTTCTGAAACCGCGCGGAAGCTCTACGGATGCCGCGGATGGTGCGCCCACACCGTAACCAATCCATGGGGCTTCACTGCGCCGGGCGGCTACGTGGGCTGGGCGCTCTGCCCTACCGCCGGAGCGTGGCTCGCAACCGAGCTATGGAGCCACTATCTATATACACTCGACACTGACTATCTGCGCGATACCGGCTATCCTCTGCTTAAAAGCTGCGCCGAATTCTTCACCGATTATCTCGTGGAGGATCCCAACACCGGCTATCTCGTGAGCGGCCCCTCCATCTCGCCCGAAAACGGCTACCGCACGGCCGAGGGCAAGGATTATCCTACAGCCATGGGCGTGACAATCGACCGCAACATCGTGGAGCAGATCTATACCGCCTGCATAGAATCTTCGAAAATACTCGGCGTCGACAAAAAATTCGCCGCACGCCTGAAAAAGGATATCCGCCGGCTGCCGCCGCTCACTGTCGGTTCCGACGGACAGGTCAAGGAATGGCTCTACGACGTAAACCGCTCCGACCCGTCGCACCGCCACTCGTCGCATCTCACCGCTCTCTACCCCTTCGGTCAGATTTCAGCCTCGAAGACTCCCGAACTCATGGCGGCTTCCGCCAGGGGCCTTGATATTCAGACTGCTTCGGCCAACTGGGAGGACACCGAATGGTCGACAGCCAACATGCTCTGCTTCCAGGCGTTCCTCAAGAACGGCAACCGCGCCCACTCATGGCTCCAGAACCTCTTCAAGGTATTCACCCGCGAGAATCTCATGACAGTTTCGCCCGCAGGCGTGGCAGGAGCCAACGAAGACATCTTCAGCTTCGACGCCACCGAGGCTTCCGTTGCCGGAATGTGCGACATGCTCCTGCAGAGCCACGACGGCTTTATCGAATTCCTCCCCGCGCTTCCCGACCTCTGGCAGGAAGGGGAAGTGAAGGGCATCTGCGCCCGCGGCGCCATCGAGGCTGACCTCGCATGGAACGGCGGAAAGATGAAGAACGCCGAACTCCGCGCCGGCAAGGACACCTCCTTCAACCTCCTCATTCCTGAAGGCACGGCTCCCGAGATCACCCTCGACGGAAAAGCCTTCACCCCCAAGGCAAAAGACGGCAAAATCAACGTCGCCATGAAGAAAGGTCAGAAACTCAACCTCAGTTTCTGATATTTCCGAACAGAAACCACATTATTAAGAATTATAGAATTATAACATAGACCAGACATGAATAAACCGACACTTTTCGCCGCATTAGCGCTCGCGCTCTCAGCGCTTACCGCAGGTGCGGAAGTAGCCACACGGCAGCTCCACGACGGCTGGCAGTTCCGGCAGCAACGATCCGACAACTGGTTCCCCGCAACCGTGCCCGGAACCGTCCACACCGACCTTATGGCCAACGACCTCATCGAAGACCCGTTCTACCGCCTCAACGAGCGCACCGTGCAGTGGGTCGACAAAGAGGACTGGTGGTATGAGACGACCTTCAAGGCTACTGCCGGCGAAGTAGCGGCCGAGAACCAGGAACTCGTGTTCTACGGACTCGACACCTACGCCAAAATCTACCTCAACCACCAGCTCATAGACTACACCAACAACATGCACCGCACCTGGCGCTACAGCGTCAAGGGCATACTCAAGGAGGGCGACAATCTTCTCGAAGTCCAGTTCGATTCTCCCATAAAAGTCGATCTTCCGAAATACGACAAATTCGACTATACGTTCAATACCGGGCCTGACCAGTCGCAGAACGGCGGCATATTCAACAAAACGCTGTCGATTTTCGCACGCAAGGCAGGTTATCACTACGGATGGGACTGGGGCCCCAGGCTCGTGACTTCCGGTATCTGGCGTCCCATCGAGCTCCAGACCTGGACCGGCCAGCGCATCGACGACGTGCAGTACATCCAGAAAAACGTCACCGCCAAGCGCGCCGATCTCTCGACAGTGGTCGAAATCCGCTCCGACGCCGACGTTGAGAAGGCCGAAATCGCCATCGCCGCCAACGGCAAAACCGTTGCCACCAAGGAAACAGCGCTCAAGAAGGGCGTCAACACCGTAAGTCTCGACTATTCGGTGAAAAATCCGCGCCTCTGGTGGAGCAACGGCCTGGGCGAACCTTATCTCTACAACTTCACCGCCACTCTCAGCGTGGGCGGCGACAAGGTTGAGGCACGCGACGAGGAAATAGGCCTCCGTTCGCTCAAGCTCATCCACCATCCCGACGCCGACGGCCACTGCCTCTACTTCGAGCTCAACGGCAAACCAGTGTTCGCCAAAGGTGTCGACATGGTTCCGCTCGACAACTTCCTCCCCCGAATCACCAGAGAAAAATACGAAAAACACGTGCTCGACGCCAAAAACGTCAACATGAACATGATCCGCGTATGGGGCGGCGGCGTATACGAGGACGACTATTTCTATCAGCTTTGCGACCGGAACGGCATTCTCGTATGGCAGGACTTCATGTTTGCATGTTCCACCTATCCCGCCGACTCCGCTTTCATCGCCAACATCCGCCAGGAGGCCATTGACAACGTGAAGCGCCTGCGCAACCACTGCTCCATCGCCCTCTGGTGCGGCAACAACGAATGTCAGGACGTTTACTACGGCTGGGGCGGACGCCAGAAATACTATAAGGAAAAAGGTGTCGAGGAACTCACCACCAAACAGTTCAAGGACATGTACTTCCGCTGCCTTCCCGAGGTCGTGAAGCAATATGGCGGAGGCATCTCCTACCGCCCGTCGTCGCCCTTCGCCTTCGAAGACACTGCCTCCGACGGCGTCAACGGCGACTCCCACTACTGGGGCGTATGGCACGGCCGCGACTCAATAGGCCACTACAACATCGAGAAATCACGCTTCTTCTCTGAATACGGATTCCAGTCGTTCCCCGAATTTGAATCGGTGAAGATCTACGCTCCCGAGGAGCGCGACTGGGCGATTACCTCCGAGGCAATGATGTGCCATCAGCGCGCCGGTTCCTATGCCAACGGTCTGATACGCGACTACATGGACATGGAATACCGCCGTCCCGATGATTTCCCCGCATTCCTCTACGTTGGCTCCGTGCTTCAGGGCGATGCCATCAAGATTGCATATGAGGCACACCGGCGCGACATGCCCCACTGCATGGGCACACTCGCCTGGCAGCACAACGACTGCTGGCCCGTGGCCTCCTGGGCTGCCCGCGACTACTACGGACGCTGGAAAGCGCAGCAGTATTACGCTAAATATGCCCTCGACGACATCCTCATCTCGCCCGTGGTAATCAATGACACCGTTACTGTCAACGTGGTCACCGACCGCCGCACTCCAGCAAAGGGCAACGTGGTGCTCACCGCCATGAAGCTCGACGGAACCCCCGTATGGAGCAAGAAGTTCGGCTACACCGCCCGTCCGCTCACCTCGAAATGCATATTCTCCGCACCAGTGGCAGATGTACTCGCCGGCAACGACCGCCGCGACATCATTTTCACCGCCTCCTTCACCACCGGCGACCGCGAATATAACAACGTGGCCTTCGCTACCAAGCAGAAGAACATGAACTACACACGCCCCAACCTCGCCATCGACATCAAGCCCGCAGGCGACGGCTACGACGTGACATTAGGCTCCGACGTGTTTGCGCGCGCCGTGTTCCTGTCGCTCGACGGAATCGACAATTTCTTCTCTGACAATTACTTCAATATCCTGCCCGGTGGCCGGCGCACCATCCACGTGACAACTCCGCTCAGCCGTGCAGATTTTGAGAAACAGCTCAAGGTTATCTCGATGGGCGACATCCATGCCGCCGTCGAAGCCGGCTCGAAAGAGGTGAAACTCAACCGTTCCGGCGACTTCAAACCCCTCGGAGGAGCATGATAAAGACATTTGTACTCGAGAATGCCCGCGGCGCGAGGGTCGGTTTATCCGCCCTCGGTGCGGGCATTACTTCTATAATTATTCCCGACCGCCTCGGCCGGATGGCCGACGTGACAATCGGCTACCGGGATCCCTCCGATTATATGGCCGACGGCCCGTGCGCCGGCAAGACGCCCGGACGTTTCGCCAACCGCATTGCCGCCGGACGCTTCACTATTTGGGGAAAAGAGTATCAGCTCGCCTGCAACAACGGACCGAACGCGCTCCACGGCGGCCCGACAGGCTTCCACAACCGCATATGGGAAAGCGAAGAGATTCCGGGCGGCGTGAGATTCTCCCGAATGTCGCCCGACGGCGAGGAAGGTTACCCCGGCAACCTCCGGGCCTCGGTGGAATACCTATGGAGCGACGACTGCGAGCTGACAATCAGTTTCGAAGCCGAGACCGACGCTCCCACGATAGTGAATCTGACCAACCACGCTTATTTCAATCTCGCGGGTCATGATGCCGGATCGGTGCTCGGCCAGTCGCTCAGTATGCGCTGCTCGCGCTATCTACGCGCCGACAACACCGACATTCCCACCGGCGAAATCGCAAACGTGAAAGGCACCCCCATGGACTTCACTCTCCCACGCCCTATCGGCCGCGACATCCTCGCCGATTACGAAAATCTCCGCATAGGCAAGGGCTACAACCATTATTTCCTGATTGACGGATGGATACCCGACGGACAGTTGCGCGAAGCAGCACGGCTCGCCGACAGATCGTCCGGACGCACACTCTCCGTGCTTACAACCGCTCCCGGCGTTATGCTCTACTCGGGCAACTGGCTCGATGATTCGCCCGTAGGCAAATCCGGACGACGCTATCGCGACCACGACGCCGTTGCTCTCGAGTGCCAGTTTCCGCCCGACGCGCCAAACCATCCCACGTTTCCACAGACCACTCTCCTGCCCGGTCAGGTATGGCGCATGGTCACCGTCTATAAATTCGGGGTGTCAGATAACTGACAGAAAGTATCCAGCGGCGTAAAACAGCATCAGTACCGCCGTCATCCCGAGCTGCTTGTTAAGCTCCCTGCCGCGGTGAGTTCTAAGCCGGAAATAAAGCGCGACATGCGCTCCGAGATAGACCGTAGGGACAATCCAGTCCTGAGGGGGCAGCTCGAGCCACACCGGCCACGTCAGCACTACGGCAACTATGCCGTTTACGAGATTGATTCGCCCGTAGGCAAATCCGGACGACGCTATCGCGACCACGACGCCGTTGCTCTCGAGTGCCAGTTTCCGCCCGACGCGCCAAACCATCCCACGTTTCCACAGACCACTCTCCTGCCCGGTCAGGTATGGCGCATGGTCACCGTCTATAAATTCGGGGTGTCAGATAACTGACAGAAAGTATCCAGCGGCGTAAAACAGCATCAGTACCGCCGTCATCCCGAGCTGCTTGTTAAGCTCCCTGCCGCGGTGAGTTCTAAGCCGGAAATAAAGCGCGACATGCGCTCCGAGATAGACCGTAGGGACAATCCAGTCCTGAGGGGGCAGCTCGAGCCACACCGGCCACGTCAGCACTACGGCAACTATGCCGTTTACGAGATATATGATTCCCGTGGCCCTGCGCCCGATTTTCACGGCAAGAGTATTTTTACCTACCGCGGCGTCGTCATCGGCGTCGCGGTAATTGTTTACCACAAGCACGTTGGCACCCATAAGTCCGATTCCGACCGAAGCGGCGACTGTCGCCGCCGACATCAGCCCGGTTTCAATATAATACGTTAGCGAAACCGGTATAATTCCGAAAAAGAAAACCACCGCCACCTCGCCCAGACAATGGTGCGACAGCGGATACGGCCCGGTACTGTAAGCCATGACGGCAAACGCCGTCACGACACCTATAATATACATCCACCATTGCCCGTAGAGCGCCACGAGCACACATCCCGCAGCGCACGCGAGTCCGAGAGTGGCAAACGTGGCCGCTTTCATGGCGCCCGGAGTTATGTCGCCCTCCGTCACACCCCGGCGCGGGCCTTCGCGGCCTGCCTTGTCGAGTCCGGCCTTATAATCGTAATATTCATTGGCAAAATTCGACGCGATCTGAGCTAACAGCGCGAATCCGAGACACAGCAGTGCCGGAACCGCCGGAACCGAACCCGCCGCCCGCGCCATGGCTATCGCGAAAATCACCCCGGCGAGCGACACTGGGAGTGTGCGGAGCCGCATAGCCTCTATCCATATCTTTATCTTGTTCATTGTACGTACTTATTTCTTTTTCCGTCCGCAAAGTTAAGCAATCGCCGCGGCTTTCATCGCATTTTCTATTTGAGAATTATCGCTGTAAGCTGAAACTCTTTAGGAAACTCTTTGAGGGAAGCTAAACTCCACGGCTTCGCCAGGGTCGGTAAAATCAGGGGTATAGTTTTAACATGCAGTGATTCAGCCGATTAGTACGGACGTGATTCTTCACGTCCACCCCATCATATTCGCTGGATAAATGCATTTTACGCAGTGGACGCGAAGAATCGCGTCCGTACAATTCATTGTTAATCAGCATACTATCAGCGCCAAAGCACCGTGAGGCGCGTTTTTTAGAAGCCGTGGAGCCTGAAGCGGTCACGTGCAGATTTCTTTAATAAAATTTGCACATATTCTATTGCAAAACGCTTCGGGATTTCGTATCTTTGTGGCGCCCAACAACAACGGGTTTCCTTAATACAGCAAGTAAGAACAATCAATTCTATTATAGATTAACATTATGAAAATCGAAAAAATCATTGGTCGTGAAGTCCTCGATTCCCGAGGCAATCCCACTGTTGAAGTTGACGTAATCCTCGAGTCAGGCGCATTCGGTCGCGCTTCCGTTCCTTCGGGCGCCTCTACCGGCGAAAACGAAGCTCTCGAGCTCCGCGACGGCGACAAGAGCCGCTATATGGGCAAGGGCGTTACCAAAGCTGTTGCCAACGTCAACGGCCCCATCGCTGAAGCCCTCATCGGCATGAGCGCTCTCGACCAGATCAAGATCGACGAAACCATGCTCGCTCTCGACGGCACCGAAACCAAATCGAACCTCGGCGCCAACGCCATCCTCGGCGTTTCGCTCGCTGTTGCAAAAGCTGCTGCCGACTATCTCGATCTTCCCCTCTACAAATACATCGGCGGATGCAACTCTTACGTGCTCCCCGTGCCCATGATGAACATCATCAACGGCGGCGCTCACTCCGACGCCCCCATCTCTTTCCAGGAATTCATGATCCGTCCTATCGGAGCTCCCTCTTTCAAGGAAGGCATCCGCATGGGTACCGAAGTATTCCACAACCTCAAGAAAGTGCTCCACGCCCGCGGCCTCTCTACCGCTGTCGGCGACGAAGGCGGTTTCGCTCCCGCTCTCAAGGGCACTGAGGACGCTCTCGACTGCATCATCAAGGCTATCGAAGCTGCCGGTTATGTTCCCGGAAAAGACGTGACCATCGGTCTCGACTGCGCTGCTTCCGAGTTCTACCGCGACGGCAAATACTGCTACGACAGCCTCAACAACGGAACAAAGAAGGAAGAGAACGGCAAGCACCTCACCTCTGAGGAGCAGGCTCACTTCCTCGAGAACCTCATCTCCAAATACCCCATCGACTCTATCGAGGACGGTATGGATCAGAACGACTGGGAAGGCTGGAAATACCTCACCAAACTTATCGGTGACCGCTGCCAGCTCGTTGGCGACGACCTCTTCGTTACCAACGTCAAATACCTCAAGAAAGGCATCGAAAACGGCTGCGCCAACTCTATTCTCGTTAAGGTCAACCAGATCGGCTCGCTTACCGAGACCCTCCGCGCTGTTGAGCTCGCTCAGCGCAACGGCTACACCGCTGTCATCTCCCACCGTTCCGGTGAAACCGAAGACGCTACCATCGCCGATATCGCTGTTGCTACCAACGCCGGACAGATCAAGACCGGTTCTGCAAGCCGTTCCGACCGTATGGCTAAATACAACCAGCTCCTCCGCATCGAAGAGCAGCTCGGTTCTGCCGCTGTCTACGGCTACGGCAAAAAGACCAAACGCCCCGAAGCTTAATCAAGCCCTTGATTTCATAAAAAGTTCCGCGGCACTGCGCCGCGGAACTTTTTTATTCTATTTAATCGGATCAATATAAACACGGGTTGTAAAACCGTTAAAAAAGCCCCGGAGGGGCGATATCTCTCAAACCCATTGCGAAGCGAAGCGGAGCTGTGGGACAAGGAATCACCCTCCACTTTATCGAGGCGAGCCCCGGAGGGCGCGATGCCTCGAAACCGGCGACAGCCAAGGTTCGCAATTAATCCGTTTAACTCTTTTAACCGCAAAATGTCTGAATCCGGCATAACAATCGTAATCCCCGTCTATAACCGCGCCGAACTACTTCCGCGTACACTTGCCTCGATCGACCGGCAGACCATGCCACCCGACAGGGTGATTCTCGTCGACAACAATTCCACCGACAGCTCCGCGCAGGTAATGGAGGAGTGGCGCCGCAGCGTGAAGGATTTCCCCGTGCTGCTGCTTTCCGAAACTACTCCCGGCGCGGCTGCCGCCCGCAATCGCGGTCTTCGCGAGGTCGATTCGCCCTACGTGATGTTCTTCGATTCCGACGACGAGATGCTGCCAAGCCACATTGAAGACTTCGCGCGCGCACTCCGGCAGAATCCCGACGCGCAGATTGCAGGAAAGCCTATCCGGAAGTGCGGACTCCACGGCGAAACCGGAACGGGCGCCTTCACTACTATTATGCCGGAATTTCAGCATATTTTCCGCGCCACCCTCTCCACCCAGCGCATTGTCGTATCGACGGATTTCTGCCGTAGCGTGGGGGCATGGAACGAGCAGTTGCACCAATGGGATGACCTCGAACTCGGAGTTAGATACCTGCTTGGATCCCCTCGGATTGTTCGCGTTCCCGACAAACCTACAGTCATAGTACATTCTCAGGAAAAGTCTCTGACCGGAACCGATTTCACATCGTGTGCCGGAAGCTGGGAAAAAGCACTCTCAGCCTGCCGCACAGAAATAATCCGCGCAGGCCGTACCGACCTGCTGCCGTGGATCGATGCCCGCTACGCCATTCTCGCCGCACAATATGCCCGCGAAGGTTCCCACCGACTCGCTTCCGACCTGCTCCACAGCATATTGTCCCTGACACCTTTCCCCCGTAGAATCCGGTTGCTTTACCACCACAACCGGTTGTTCGGCAGATTCACCTGGTGCCTCGCCCGGTTACTTTTTCCTTGCTGAGTCCGCCGATATTTATTATCTTTGTAAATCATTTGCACAGACGCCATGCCAGAACAACCAGCACAAACCGCCATACGGGCCGCACTCTATCTCGTGCCCTCCGCTCTCAGCGACGCTCCCGTCAGCGACGTGATTCCAGCGCGGAATATAGAGATAATCAGAGGCATACGCCATTTTGTGGTGGAAAACATCCGGTCGGCAAGGCGTTTTCTCAAGCGTTGCGACAAGGACATCGACATCGACAGCCTTTCGTTCACCGTCCTCGACGAGCATACCGCTGCCGCCGAAATTCCACCCATGCTTGAGCCGCTCGAACAGGGATTACCTATTGCAGTTATATCGGAAGCCGGATGCCCCGCCGTTGCAGATCCGGGCGCCGACCTCGTGGCTGTCGCCCAGGCGCGCGGGCTGGAAGTGATTCCTCTCGTCGGCCCGTCGAGCATCATACTTTCCCTCATGGCCTCGGGCTTCAACGGACAGACCTTCGCCTTCAACGGGTACCTTCCCATCGACGCCCCCCGGCGGTCCGCCCGTTTCAGGGAGATGGAGCGCAGGATAATACGCGAGAATCAGACCCAGATTTTCATCGAGACTCCATACCGCAACAACCGCCTCATCGAGGAACTGACGCGCGTTCTCCCACCCTCGTTCCGACTCTGCGTTGCATCCGACATCACCGGCCCCCGCCAGTCGGTTGTCTCTTTGCCGCTCAAGGACTGGAAAACGAGGAAGTATGACTACGACAAAATTCCATCGATATTTCTACTCTTCAACTGAAAAACCTGAATGGCACGTTATCACGACAGAAAACATACGTTGCAGATGCCGGGACTCTTCGACAGTCTCGACAATGACTTTCAGGTTATCCCGCCAAAAAAGATGAAGCAGGCTATCGCCTCACTTGCCGCTGCGGAACCGGCTCCGGTTATCGACGATATGCCCCGCGTAAATCCCGACGACGATATTTATTTCATGTCGTTCGGCAGCGGCTCGAGCGGCAACTGCTCATACCTCGGCGACAGATCGTGCGGCTTCCTCATCGATGCCGGTGTCGAATCTGATTTTGTGGTCAGGACGCTGCTTGCCAACGGTGTCGACATGTCGGCTGTCCGTGGTATAATCCTTACCCACGACCACAGCGACCATATGAAAAACATCTACCAGATTGTGCGTAAATACCGCCACATTCCCATCTACTGCACCCCCAAGGCTTTCAACGGAATACTGCGCCGCCACAGCATCTCGCGCAGAATAAAGGATTACCATAAACCGATCTACAAAGAATTTCCGTTTCAGATCGGCAATTTCGAAATAACGGCTTTCGACGTAAGCCACGACGGCACCGACAACGCCGGATTCTTCATCACCCACGGCAATAAAGCGGTAGCCATAGCTACAGATCTCGGTACCATCACAGACCGCGTGGATTTCTACATGCGCAAGGCACAGTTCATTGTAATCGAGGCTAACTACGATGCCACCATGCTCCGGCTCGGGCGCTATCCGGAATACCTGAAAGCGAGAATCGAAGCAGACAACGGCCACCTCGACAACGCCGTGACCGCCCGGTTCCTTTCTGAAATCTATGCACCCTCGCTGCGCGCTGTACTCCTCTGCCATCTGAGCCACGACAACAACACACCAGAAAAGGCCCTTGCTGCAGTATCCGAAGCGCTGAAAACCGCAGGAGTCACGGCGTTTTCCGACGGCGTCAGCTCTCTTACCGCAGAAGACAAAGGCCTTATTCTCGCAGCACTCCCCCGCTACGACGCCTCACCGCTATTCACATTCAAAATTCCCGAATTATAATTGATGAATCCCTTCAAGCGAATTGTAAATGTCATGAAATCGATAAGGGAACGTAGCACCCAGCCGCTCCGTATCGAGTTTGTTCTCTCTGATTTCTGCAATCTCAACTGCAAAGGATGCACCCACTACTCTCCCCTCGCCCCGAAAGAATTCCTGTCGATGGAGCGCTTGCGCAAAAACATGGAGAAAATAGCATCAGTCTGCGGCGAAGAGGTAAAAAAACTATATCTCATCGGCGGGGAGCCTCTCCTGTATCCCGATCTCGTGGAAGCTATGGAAATGCTGCGCCATTATTTTCCGTCGCAGAGCCTGTATATCTTCACCAACGGCATCGCATTGCCCCGCATGGACGAGAATTTTTTCGAAACCTGCCGCAAGCTCGGGATAATTATCGCCTTAACCCGCTATCCCATAAAATTCGACTACGACAAAGTAATTGCCGACCTCGGAAAGCGCGGTATACAGACAGAAGTATTCGGCGACCGATCGCTTGAGAACTCCTTCTTCCGGTTTGCACTCGATCCGGAGGGGAAACGGGATCCTGTAGTCTCACATTTCAAATGCTATAACTTCGGATGCCTTTCCGTGATAGGCGACAGGCTCTACCCCTGCTCCATTTCCGGATGCGTCAGTCATCTCAACGCCACCCACGGTACTGATTTCCGCCATGCCCCCGGCGATTTTCTCGAAATCGACAACATCACTTCCGTAGAGCAGATCCTCGGACTCCGCAACAAGCCCGTGCCGTTCTGCCGTTACTGCATACTGCCGCCCGACTCGGTGACTTACGGCCCCTCGCGCCGCGAAAAATCGGAATGGGTCAGAGAATGATACCGTTTTTCCGTCCGTAGCGTATCCCCCTCACCATTTCCCTTACCGCAGCGAAGAAACCGTATTGATCTGCCCTGTAAAGCCTCCACGCTTTCAGCAGTATACGCAAGGGAGCTGAGAATGGATAATACTGCTTTATCACCACTCCTGAACCTCGCGCCGCCCCGACAGTCAGACGGCGGTTGCCGGTGGTCAGGCCCTCGTGGCGGGTTACGGTTATAGGAAAGAATCTGGCTTTCACCCCGCTCATGATCGCTTCATAGAGAAACATTTCCTCTTCGCCTGCCTGGATATATTCTGCTCCGAGTCCCATTTTTTCATTGAACCGCAGACTGCCCGTCCCGACGGTACGGCGCAGCGCCATCTCAAAAGAGGTCAGAGAATATCCTTTTGGCAACGGAATCCGTAGTTCACATTCACCTGCCGGATAACTCTTTACGTCGGCGCCATCGTATCGGAACGTCGCCAGCTCAAGCGCAGTATCCTTCTCAAATACCCGTATCACCTCTCTGAGGCGCTCAGGAGTATACGTTAGATCATCGTCGGCTATAAGCACAATCTCGGCCGAAGCATTGTCAAGCAGCATATTTCGGTTCCGGCTCAGACCACGCTCCTCTTTTGTAAGTATTTTTATATCCGGCCGCCGCAACTCTTCGGGAATTTCACCTTCGGGCATCTGCCATCCCACAAGATAACCTACCTCATCCATCCGAGGCAGATTCATGGCCGCCGTACGACGGATACCGTCAGCGCCAAGTGTGGATATGAGCACTTCGAGTTTCATTTCCCCGTATCCTTCAGTCTTTTGTTCCAAAATTCGAGAAAACGAGCCGCCACGGTCTCGCAGTCATTGTGTTTCTCCACAAAACTGCGGTTCTTCTCCCATAAATCCGGAATCCGTTCAGGATGGCACACAAAGTCTTCCAATATAGAGATCAGTTCTCCCGGTTCGGGCGAAGCATTGATTATGGGGCGATTATCATATTCGCCTATGAAATCATAAAAATCCGGTTCGCCGCCCGAAAGCACCGGTATGCCGTAAGCCATGGCAAGCAGAGCGTTCATGGCCGGAGTATAGCTGTAGATCTGATCCAGGACGAGATGAGCCGACTTAAGCAGCCCGAGATATTCGTCATACGGCCTGTTTTCAACAATCGTGAGCTTGCACTTGCCGGGATGCCTTGAAATCACCCTCTTTGCCACCTCCTCAAGTATATCGGTTCCCTTGACCGCTTTCCGCGCCACGTGGCGCCCGAGGAAAAGATTCACGCATCCGGGCACCTCTGGTTTCGGCAGCATTCTGATATTCTTCAGATCTATCGGAAGGCCGCCGTAAGCAACCTTTTCAGGGGGAAGCACTCTGCTCATCGAAACATTATATTCATACAGAACAGACACCGCACCGTCGATATTGCCATAGACCTTCTCGCAGGTTTTTCGCAGTTCCCCCGAAGTCCAGTCCCGGGCAGCGCCGGGAGTTGAGATATCATACGGACCTCGTCGGCCGAAAACTCTGAATTCATTATATTTCAGCTGCGATGCTGGGTCGAGACATTCTTCTACAAAAGCGGTGTCGGTAGCAAGCGCCGTAAGAAATATGCTGCGGTTCTGAGCCTTGAGTATATCGAAAGCCTTTCTGCTGAAAACCGGACGCAACTGGAGGAAATTGGGACTGAACAGTGACACCACATCGAAATCCTTCAGCCGCGGAAGCACTGACAGACACAGACGTGCCCACAGTTCCATGCCGCCTAATTTGTTGTTCCACCTACGGGCAATGTCGATGTCCCGGTCGGTGTTCATCCACTGAGTGCCGTCCGACACCACCGTCACGTTCTGCCCGAGCTGGCGCAGGCCGGTGGCCAGCGTTCGGTGACAGTTGCTCGTATCACCCATCAGCAGTATGTTAAGCGGCTTGTCCATGGAGAATGCTTTTTTATTTTAACGCCCGTTCATCCTCACTTATTGCAAAATGAGCCGAAATCGGCCAATCAGACTTTCAGACCATAAATAGGCCTCTTCATAACCAATTTTTTCGTTAAAAAATTCAACTATTTATAGATTATAGGGGTTATATTTGCAGTCAGATAAAAGAAATCCGACCCTCTCACGTTTTTAATCCTTTGTTATATTATGTCCCTACGACGTTTAATCATCTGTTTGACAGCCATATTCGGGCTTTCGGCTTTCGCGCAGGACTACTCGGTGGCACCGGGAGGATCCGGCGTTGTATCCCTCGATTCGTGCCGTTCTATGGCGCTCAACAACAATAAGAAGCTCAGGATGCAGTCGGAACGTGTAAAAGCCGCCGGCTACACTAAAGACGAAGCGTTTGCCGCTTATCTGCCTGCCATCGATTTCGCCGGCGGTTATATGTATAACTCTAAGAAGATTTCGGTTTTCGATTCCGACCAGTTGCTGCCGGTAAAGAATTTCGATCTGCAGTCGCAGAGCTACCAGTTTTCAGTTGTGAAGAACCCCGTGACCGGAGAGCCGGTTAAGGGCCCCGACGGACAATATATCCCCGATCAGGTGGCTCTGATTCCGAAAGACGCCATGACCTACGACATCCACAACGTGTTTTTCGGTGCCGTAACCCTTACCCAGCCCATCTACATGGGTGGCAAAATTGTGGCGCTCAACAAGATGGCGCGGCTCAACGAGCAGCTGCAGACCGAGTTGAAAAGCAATGCCGCCCAGGATATCGTATATGCCGTCGACGCCGCATACTGGCAGGTGGTTTCACTCAAGGCCAAGAAGAAGCTCGCCGACAGCTACGTGAATCTCCTCGACACCCTCCGCAACAACGTCAACGCTATGATTAAAGCCGGCGTGGCCACCCGCGCCGACCTGCTTTCGGTTGAGGTGAAACTTAACTCCGCCCAGATCGATCAGACCAAGGTCGACAACGGACTCGTGCTCTCGCGCATGGCGCTCGCCCAGGTCTGCGGCCTTCCGGTAAACACCGTATTCACTCTCGCCGACGAAGACGCCATCAGACCGCGGATGGAATCGCCGGTTGCGAAGAGCTACAATATGGCCGACGTCTACAGCCGCAGAGCCGACATGCGCGCTCTCGAACTCGGTGTGAAAATCTACGGTCAGAAAGAGAAACTGGCTCTTTCGTCGATGCTCCCCAACCTGGCTCTGGTAGGCGCCTACGAGTTCAGCAATCCCAATATGTACGACGGCTTCAAGAAGCGTTTTTCAGGCGCCTTCTCCGTCGGCGCCATGCTCACCGTTCCCCTCTGGCACTGGGGCGGCAACTACAACAAATACCGCGCGGCCAAAGCCGAAACCGTGATAGCGAAACTCGAGCTGGAGGATGCCCGCGAAATGGTCGACCTTCAGGTAAGTCAGGCCTCCTTCAAGACCCAGGAGGCGATGAAGACCTTCAGTATGACCGAAACAAATCTCGCCAAAGCCGACGAGAATCTCCACGATGCCCAGACCGGCTACCGCGAGGGGGTGATGACCGTCGACAACGTAATGGAAGCCCAGACCGCCTGGCTCAAGGCTAACTCCGAAAACATCGACGCACGAATCGACGTATGTCTGTGCGACGTTTACCTCTCCAAGGTGCTCGGCACCCTCGATTATTAAATCTTTTCTGAATTAAATTATTACCTCACGCTTAACACTATACAACACTATGGCTGAAGAAACTAAACAGAGCGCTGAGACGCGCGAAAACATCGTTCTGATGACTGCGCTCGGCATCATAGTCGTAGCATGCATCATACTTGCCATAATCGGATTCTGTGTGCTCGACAAACCCGACGACATCGTAGAGGGTCAGGCCGACGCTACCTCTGTCAGGATTTCGGGAAAACTGCCCGGAAGAGTAACCGAAATATTCGTTTCGGAAGGCGATATGGTAAAGGCGGGCGACACGCTCGTCCACATCCACTCCTCGCTCGCCGAAGCCCGCCTCATGCAGGCTGAAAGCATGAAAAACGTGGCGGCCGCAGCCGACCGGAAAGTCGACGCCGGCACCCGGAGCCAGATTATACAGTCGGCTCAGGATCTGCTGTCGCAGGCTGAAGCCGCTTCAAACATCGCAAAAAAGACCTACGACCGCATGGAGTCGCTCTTCAGCCAGGGCGTGATTTCCGAGCAGAAGCGCGACGAAGCAAAGGCGGCTTACGACGCTGCCGTTGCCGGCGAGAAGGCAGCCCGCAGCCAGCTCAGCCTCGCTCGTGAAGGCGCCCAGCGCGAGGACAAGGAAGCCGCAGCCGCTATGGTAAATGCTGCCCAGGGCGGCGTTGCCGAAGTGCAGAGTCTCCTCGAAGACCAGTATCTCATCGCACCCTGCGACGGGCAGATTGATCAGATCTATCCTCAGGAAAGCGAACTCGTGGCAATGGGTTCCCCCATTATGTCGCTCCTGAAAATCGACGACAAATGGATTACTTTCAACGTACGCGAGGAACTTCTCAACGAAATGCCCCTCGGCGGCGAAATCGAGGTCATGCTGCCCGCACTCGACAAGAAGAAAGTGAAAGCCAGGATATACTACGTGCGCGATCTCGGCACCTACGCCACCTGGAGAGCCACTAAATCCACCGGACAATGGGACAGCCGCACCTTTGAGGTAAAAGCCCGTCCGGAAGAGAAACTCCCGCAGCTCCGCCCGGGAATGACCGCCGTATATTTTAAGAAATAATTTACGAATAAGTATGTTTGCCGCATCGTTAAAACGAGGAATCCGTCAGCTCTGGAGCCGCAAGATGTATCTGTTCATGATGCTTCTCGTGCCCATAGGTGTGACGTTCTTTTTCCTCAATCTTATGGACAAGGGCCTGCCGCTGAAAGTTCCTGCCGGAATGGTTGACCTCGACCATTCGTCGATGTCGCGCACCATCACACGCAATCTCGGCGCCACGGAGCTTGTAGACATAGTATCCGACTACGAAAGCTACAGCAAGGCCCTCGACAAGGTAAAGGCCGGAGAAATCTACGGTTTTTTCCTCATCCCCGAGAATTTTCAGGAAGATGCCCTGTCGGGCCGCAATCCCTCGCTGGCCTTCTACTCCGACCTTTCGGTCTTCATTCCCGGATCGCTCGCGTTTAAAGGATTCAAGACAATAGCCGTCAGCACAAAAGGAGGAATCGTGATGACTTCGCTCGTGAGTGCCGGAATAAGCGACGCCGCCGCCGGAAGCCTCATCCAGCCGGTAGTTGTCCAGGATCATCCCATAGGAAATCCCTGGACAAACTATTCGATCTATCTCTGCAATTCATTCCTGCCATGCCTGCTGGCACTCGTAATAATGCTCATGACGGTTTTCTCCGTATGCCATGAAATGAAAACCGGAACCTCCGTCGAGTGGCTTGCCGCGGCCAACGGAAACATCGCGGTCGCTGTTGCCGGAAAACTGCTTCCGCAGACTCTGATTTTCACCGCTGTAGGGGTAGCCATGCAGGCCGTGTTCTACGGATTTCTCCATTTCCCGCTGCTCAACCATCCGCTCCACATCATTTTCGCCATGGTTCTGCTGGTAATTGGCTGCCAGTCGTTCGCACTCTTTATCTGCGAACTGCTGCCGAACCTGCGTCTTGCCGCGAGCATATGTTCGCTCGTGGGCATCCTGAGTTTCTCCATCGGAGCCTTCTCATATCCCGTCCCGTCAATGTACGGAGCCGTCGGTATCTTCAGTTATCTGATTCCCATCCGCTACTACTTCCTCATCTACATCGACCAGGCGCTCAACGGCATACCCATCTATTACTCGCGTTATTACTACGTGGCGTTGCTCATATTTCCCCTTGTGGCCATGACCGGCCTCCGGAGGCTTAAAAAACATGCGCTGAATCCGGTCTACGTACCCTAAAACTGAAGCCTTATGAAACTGATCTCAAATATCGGCAAATGGTTCTATGAACTCTACGACGTATGGCGCAGGGAATTCCATATCGTGTTCAGCGACGTCGGCGTTCTGCTGTTTTTCTTCGGTCTGCCTCTCTTCTACCCTATCGTATACACGCTGATTTACAACCCCGAGGTTGTAGACAGCATCCCCGTAGTCGTGGTGGATCACAGCCGCACCGCCGAAAGCCGCACACTCGCCCGCACCATCAACGACACTCCTGAGATTGACATCATAGGCTACGCCAACGACCTCTCCGACGCCCGCACGGCCATGAACGAGAAAAAATGCTACGGCATACTCGAGATTCCCGACGATTACGCCCGCAAAATCGGCAACGGTGAGCAGGCTGTCGTGGCATGGTACGACGAAATGTCGCTGCTTCTGCGTTACAGAGCCTTCCTTACGGCGCTTACAAACGTACAGCTCGAACTCGGGAGCCGGATTACGGCTGAACGGATCAATGCCACCGGTCTTCTGGGTCAGACCGTCACCGGAATGGCAGGCGAAGTCGCCACCGAATCCTATTTCCTCGGCAATCCCACGCAGGGATTCGCCTCGTTCATCATGCCGGGTGTACTCGTGCTGATTCTGCAGCAGAGCATGCTCCTCGGAATCGCGATGCTCGGGGGCACCTCCGCCGAACGCCGGCGCCGCAACAACGGTTACGATCCGCTGAGCCGCGACGCTTCCGCCGTCACCACCGTCCTCGGCCGCTCCCTATGCTATCTCGTAATCTACCTCCCGATGAGCTACTACGTGATGCGCATGGTTCCATATATGTTCGCCCTTCCCCACGTAGGGAGCGAATGGTCTTATATGCCGATTATACTCGTGATGCTTCTCGCCACCTCCTTCATGGGACAGGCTGTCGTTGTGTTCGTCCGCGAACGCGAAACCTGTCTGCTGGTTATCGTTTTCACCTCGCTTGTTTTCCTTTTCCTTTCCGGTCTCACCTGGCCGCGCTACGCCATGTCGGCCTTCTGGAAATGTATCGCCGACTGCGTTCCCGCCACGTGGGGAGTGGAAGGCGCCATCCGTGTGCTCGCCGACGGGGCGACTCTCGAAGAGCTCAGGAGCGACTATCTCAACCTGTGGATTCTCTCAGGCGCATACTTCATACTCGCCGTAGTGGTTACGCATTTCCTGCTCCCGCGTCATAAAGACACCCTTGCGAAGGTTCCTGTTGAAATCTGATTTTGGATTATTCGCAAATTGTGGTTACATTTGCGTAAGTAACTCTTGAAAATTACAACAAATCTCCGAAGAGGAGCCTGAATGAAATATGGAACTGCAATCTATGCTTCCGGAATGGATCGACATGCCGGAATGTGCGGTCACGATATGCGATGCTGACTGCAAGATAATATTTATGAACCGGCGTTCGCGCGAAACTTTCGCCGAAGGAACCGACCGCCTTATAGGAGCAAATCTTCTCGACTGCCATTCGCCCCGCTCAAGGGAAATTATACGCAGGCTGCTTTCTGAAGGCGGCTCTAATACTTATACCATCCGCAAGCGCGGAATCCGCAAGATGATTTATCAAAGCCGCTGGCTCACCTCCGGAGGCAAAACGGGCGGATTAATCGAACTCTCGATGGTCATTCCCGACGATATGCCGGAATACGTGCGCGAATAAACGAACAATCACCCACCGATCCGCATTTTACTGATATGGAACATCAGGACAACCTCATATCATACATCGAGCAGACCATCCGCAACAACTGGGGGCTCACCGCCATGACCGACTTTCAGGGAGAGTCGTTCCAGTACCGCGACGTCGCACGCAAAATTGCCAAACTGCATCTGCTTTTTGAAAACGCCGGACTGAAACCGGGCGACAAGGTAGCCCTGTGCGGGCGAAACTGCGCCCACTGGGCTATCGCCGCCATTGCCTCGATTACCTACGGCATCGTGGCAGTGCCGATTCTCCACGATTTCAAGGCCGACAACGTACATCACCTCGTAAATCACTCGGAAGCGCGCCTGCTTTTCGTCGACTCCTCGACCTGGGAAAATCTCGACCCCTCGAGCCTCACAAAACTCGAAGGAGCGGTTCTGATCAACGACTACTCCTTACTGCTGTCGCGCGACAGAAAACTGACCGAAGCCCGCGAAAATCTCAACAGACTGTTCGGCCAGCGGTATCCCGAGCGCTTCACACCCGACGACATCCGCTATTCACCGCGCAATCCCGACGACCTCTGCCTCATCAACTACACCTCCGGCTCAATGGGATTCTCTAAAGGGGTAATGCTGTCGTACCGGTCAATCTGGTCCAACATACAGTATTCCATCGACGGACTCGGCTTCCTGAAACCGGGCGACGACATGGTGTGCATGCTCCCGCTCGCCCACATGTTCGGATTCACCGTAGAACTACTCCACCCCTTCGTAAAGGGATGCCATATATATTTCCTCACCCGCGTTCCCTCGCCGAGAATCATCATGGAGGCCTTTGCAAGTGTCCGGCCGAAGCTTATTGTGGCGGTTCCGCTCATTATCGAAAAGATCGTAAAGACGAAAGTATTCCCGATGCTCGAGAAGCCGCTGATGAAAATTCTGATGCACCTGCCGTTTGTCGACGAGCGTCTTGAAGCCCGCATACGGACAAAACTCATCGAGGCCTTCGGCGGAAATCTCCGGGAACTCATAATAGGCGGAGCCGGCCTCAACAAAGACGTGGAACGGTTTCTGCGCCATATCCGCTTCCCCTACACCGTAGGTTACGGCATGACAGAGTGCGGCCCGCTGATTGCATACGCCCCCTGGGATGAAAACCGTCCCGGAGCATGCGGCAGAATCGTCGACCGCATGAAAATGCGCATTGATTCCCCCGAACCCGAAAAAACGCCCGGCGTGCTCTGGGTGAAAGGCGATAACGTAATGAAAGGATATTATAAAAATCCCGACGCCACGGCCTCGGCTTTCGATTCCGACGGCTGGATGAACACCGGCGACATCTGCCAGACAGATTCCGACGGCTTCCTCTACATACGCGGCCGCGACAAGAGCATGATTCTCGGACCGTCGGGCCAGAACATATACCCCGAAGAAATCGAACAGCCGCTCAACAACATGCCCTACGTGGCTGAATCGCTCATCGTCGACAAGGGAGGCAAACTTATGGCCCTCATCTACCCCGATTTCGAGAACGCCACCCGCCAGGGACTCTCCATGGAGCAGATAGGCGAGCAGATGCGCAAAAACATCGACGCACTCAACGAAACCCTCCCCTCCTACAGCAAGATATCCGACTACAAACTCTTCTCCGAAGAATTCGAAAAGACCCCCAAACGCTCAATCAAGCGCTACCTCTACCAGCACTGAACACCCGGCCCCGCCGTCTGGCAGGGAAATTCACCTCCGTTGGATAATTAATACCATTCCGAACATTTGCGCTTAGAAATTTTTAGTATATTTGCAATCGCACTCCGCCAGAAGTCCCGGGAGCGGGTCAGAGGGCGGGGACAGTAATTATAAAAGCGTTTATCCGCGCTGATTCTTGACGAATCGAAATTCTCGCAAAATTTCTGTCTAAGTCAAGGGTTGAGCAACGGTAGATGCCCATTTGGATATGTAATTTTACCAGCATCCGCTATCTGCTTCGCGAGAAGCATACGGCGGGATGCCTTTGTTGCATATACAAGCGTAGGGCTTCTTCGTTGCCGTCCGACTTAGACAGGGCAATGCGAGAAGCCTCGATTCGTAGGACGGTGACTGATACAGATTCCTACGCTTTTTCTTTTTGTCTATTCGGTTATGAGAGGAGTCCGGGCCGCTAACTTAACCCTTACCATGAGCAGAAATGCACAGACAGTTTTTTATTTGCTCGGCGGATTGATGTTCAGCGGATTTTTCTGCGCCGCTAAAGCACAAAATCCTGTTCCGTGCCTGATTTTCTCAGGCAACGCCGACACGGAACATAGCATTGACCTGGCGGAGAAAAACCGCATTTACGTAACCGCCGACGGCATGAAAGTCAGTTCTCGGCATGAAGATCCGTCAGCAGAGGTTTTACTCCCTTTTTCCAACTACCACCGTTTCCGTATAGGGATGAGAATCCCCGACACTCTGACTGAAACCGGTTATATTCTTTCCGACGGCTCTTCGAGCCTTGTTTTTCTGTCCGACACTAAATCCATTTTTCTTAAATCGGTGAAGGAATCGGTTTTCAGCATCGGCATATACAACTTAAGCGGCATGCTTATTGCCACTTCCTCCATGCATCCCGGTCAGAGTCTCGCTCTCGAACCGCTACCGGCAGGAATGTACATCGCTACAGCCAGCGACGGCGAAACCAACCTTATGCTTAAATTCATAATCCATTAAAACCATGAGAAAATCCATTTTCACAAGCATCCTTATTCTGTGCTTCATATCACTTTCCGCAGTCATGGCTTATGCCGGAAGAGACAAAGTCATACAAATATTCAAAAACGGCGAAGTAATCCAGGAATTCCCGGCCGCCGAAATCGACTATATCGAAATAAATGACCTTGTTCCGGCCCCCGGAGGGGTCGACACTAAAATTTCAGCCGGAGAAATCACTATTACGTGGGAAGCCGTAGAGGGAGCTGCTTATAATGTATATCGCTCCGCCGACAACACTGATTTCACGCTTCTCGCCTCGGGGATTGAGGGAAATTCCTACACCGACAAATCGCCGCTTGAACCGACGAATTATTACCGTGTCACGGCTGTAATCGACGGCCAAGAGAGCAGTCATACCCCGACAGAGGCAGTCAGCTTCAGCGGGGAGGGGCTTCAGAGCGGCATTTATCTCGGCATCCACGGGTTCAGCAAAGGATTGCAAACCAGGCCGATCGGACGCCTGACCGACGAAACCGCAGCGTCGTACCATACATTCATAAACGGTCTCACCGCCAACGAGGCTTTCACCTGGCTGTATTACACTGTTGAGAAATCCATCGACCTGCTGGAGGATACGCAGTTCCCCGAAGACCTGTATAATGTTGCCGTAGTTACCTTCACCGACGGCCTCGACATCGGCTCGCTCGATGAAAAAGACAAGGAAGAACCGGGCAAATATCTTACAGCCACCGCCTACCGCGACGACCTGCACAACCGTCTGACCACCGAAACCGTACAAGGAAGGAACATTTCGGCCTATACAGTCGGCATCATTAACGACAAAGGCTCAAGCCTTACAACTTTCAGAAGAAACATGTCGTCGCTCGCCACCTCTTCGTCGAACGTTTATGAAGTGGACGACATCAACAATCTCAATCAGATTTTCGAAGAAATCGCCAACTCCCTGAGCGAAAACAAATACGTGCAGCGGTTCGTGTTATCCATCTCCGGACAGTCGCACGGAGAAAAATGCAGATTCACCTTCGACAACGTGACTTCATATTCAGCTTCAAAACTTTATATTGAAGGCACCTACAACCGCCTGACCAAATCGCTCACCGATATCGTTTATGAAGGTCTGACATCTTCATCGGGTTCCGAAGTCAAAGGCATCTACAACGAAGCCGACGGGAAGTATGACTATATTTTCGAAAATCTGCAGGCCGACGACGGCTCTCTTATCCCTACCGATCATGTGAACCACTGGTTCACGGATGAAGGCATCTGGCAGGATGTAGACGACGAGTTCTTCTTTTCTCCCGACGATGCATCGCTTGAAAAAATCAAACGCTCCGCAGCCATCATACTCAACCTCGACTGCTCGAAATCCATGAACGGAGAAAAGCTCTCAAAACTTCAGTCTGCGGCAAACTCTTTCGTACAGACGCTTGCCGATAACACAACCGACCCCACGGAAGTTTCATCAGTAAGTCTCGACAGGACTTCTCTGACGCTTATCCCCGGTGCGACTTCAACTTTGACTGCCACTGTTCTCCCGGCTACCGCCAAACTCAAAGACGTCGACTGGTCAAGCTCTAATCCAGCTGTAGCGACTGTTGACGAAAACGGCACGGTAACCGGCGTTTCTTCCGGTGAGGCTACAGTGACGGTCAAGACCCGCGACGGCAATTTCACCGCCAGCTGCAAGGTGAATGTCGTAACCATCCCCACCCCTCAGAATCTCGCAGCCGTGATGGAAAATGAACAGGTCAAACTCTCATGGGACATGAGTGAAGGCATGGACTATAAAGTCTACCGCTCTTCAGACGACACTGACTACTCTCTCCTCTCATCATCCGTCACGGTCAACAGTTACACTGACGCCGCTCCGAAGCCGGGTCGCAATTACTACAAAGTCCAGGCATACAGCGATGATTTCGCAGGTGAGCTCAGCAAATCCGTAAACGTTGTCTATGCCCCTGTTCCGAAAAATGTAGGAATAAAGAGCACTTCCGGTTCCGTTAACCTTAGCTGGACAAAAATTGCCGGGGCGCAATACAACGTGTACCGTTCCGCCGATAACTCGGATTATACGGCTATCGCATCGGGACTGAGCGCAAACTCGTATGCGGACAATACCCCCGCGCAAGGTGAAAATTACTACAAAATCACTTCGGTAATTGAATCGACCGAAAGTGATTTCAGCACGCCGTCAAGGTTCTATTTCATGCCTGCTCCCGACAACGTTACCGCGACGCTGACCGACAAAACAATTGTGGTGAAATGGGCGGCGGTAGACGGTGCTTCATATAACCTGTACCGTTCAACCAATGGGACGACTTACACCCAAATCGCCTCACAGCTGACAGCCACATCCTATACTGACAGCAATCCTGTAATACAGGATAACTATTACGTGGTGACAGCAGTTGCGGAAGACAATGAAAGCTCTTACAGCGCGTCCGCCAAAGCGTTCTATCCCTTCCTCAACGGTCACGAAATGGTAGATTTAGGTCTTCCCAGCGGAGTGAAATGGGCTTCGATGAACATAGGAGCCTCCAATTCCGGTCAGGGCGGAGGCTATTTTGCCTGGGGCGAGACTTCGACAAAGAACTCCTACACACAGGCAAACAGCACAACCACGGGCAACACCTCGATTCGGTTCATAGGCGGCGACAGCAAATACGATGCAGCCACAGCCAAGTGGGGAGCGACATGGCGCCTTCCCACCGTCGAGGAGTTCAATGAACTGATTGAAAAATGCACATGGACCTGGGCCACCGTGAACGGCAGTAACGGATACCTCGTGAAAGGTCCCAACGGCAACTCGATATTCCTTCCGGCGGCAGGCAATATGCTTGACTCCACAAAAGGAGGAAGCGGAGGCGGATACTACTGGTCGTCGGCTTATAAGAACAACATTGCAGCATGGCGACTCAACTTCGACAGCACAACGTATACCGTAGCCGACAATTACAAACTTGCCGGACTCACCGTCCGCGCCGTTACAGATTGATCCTAACATAAACTCGCCCAGGCAGGAGGCAAACGAAGCTGCTCGCGTTTACCTCCTGCCTTTGTTTATGTGTCCCCATTTCGGGAAACTCGGACGGGAAAGGGCAAAACGAAAAGAGGCTGCGACATAGGGGGTATGACACAGCCTCTTTTTGGTGACTCATACAGGATTCAAACCTGTAACCTTCTGATCCGTAGTCAGATG
>ERZ1673743.254-NODE-254-length-91306-cov-7.988515_pt1 | contig 91306 bp, 79 predicted proteins | sample MGYA00580197_ERZ1673743 | MGnify/ENA primary metagenome ERZ1673743 (study PRJEB41218, sample SAMN15661795) | gut metagenome | host: Homo sapiens | place: Canada: London | collected 2015-08-20/2019-03-30 | study: EMG produced TPA metagenomics assembly of...
TCCGGCGAAATGCCAAAAGATAAAAATAAAAGAATCAACATGATCTTCCCGGAATTCCGAAAACGGGTGGGAATGAAGCGAGTGTAACACAAATACAAAAACAATGCAATAGAAAAATTGCTTATTCTGATATAGTGAACACGAATAATGAATACAAATAAAGTATCCAGATCATGAACGCAAAATGACCCACCCGTTAGGGGCGGATCATTTTAAAAGGAAGGTATAGAAAATTAGTTATGGGCTTCTTTATTGTCCAGAGCAGCTTTTATAAAGCCTCTGAACAACGGATGTGGTCTGTTCGGTCTTGATTTCAACTCCGGGTGAGCCTGTGTGGCGATGAAGAAGGGATGATCTGACAGTTCGCACATTTCTACGATACGCCCGTCCGGTGAAATGCCGGAAAGCTTCATGCCATGTTCGGTCAGGGCTGCACGGAAATCATTATTTACCTCGTAACGGTGCCTGTGACGTTCATGGATCATTTCCTCACCATACAGATTATAGGCAAGAGAATCTTTATCAAGAACACAGGGATAAGATCCAAGCCTCAGTGTGCCACCGATATCTTCCACACCATTCTGATCCGGCATCAGTGCAATGACGGGATGTGTGGTAGAAGGATCAAGCTCAATACTGTGGGCATCATTATATCCAACTACATTTCTTGCAAATTCAACAATAGCAAGCTGCATACCAAGACACAGGCCAAGATAAGGTACATGATGTTCTCTTGCATACTCGATGGCGAACAGCTTGCCATCAATGCCTCTCGGACCAAAGCCGCCTGGAACAAGAATGCCATTCACATTACCGAGCAGCGCTGTGACATTTTCCTTTGTAACGGTTTCTGAATCGATCCATTTGATGTTTACCGTTGTACGGTTGGAAATGCCGCCATGCTTCAATGCTTCGACAACACTGATATAAGCATCATGAAGCTGAACATATTTTCCAACAATTGCAATATTCACTTCGTGGAGAGGTGTCCGCAAAGCCTCCACCATCGCCTTCCAGTCTGCAAGATCCGGTTCTGGACAGTCCAGATTCAGGCATTCTAAGGCAACCTGCGCCAGGTGTTCATTTTCCATGGCAAGAGGTGCTTCATACAGATATTCCACATCCAGATTCTGAAGGACACGGTTATTGGGGACATTACAGAAAAGAGCAATTTTATCTTTAATATGCTGATCCAGTGGATATTCGCTGCGGCATACAATAATATCCGGTTGAATACCCATTCCCTGCAGCTCCTTAACACTTGCCTGCGTAGGCTTTGTCTTCATTTCCTGAGAGGCCTTCAGGTAAGGGATCAGAGTAACATGGATCAAAATGGCATTCTCTTTTCCAACCTCATGCTGGAACTGTCTGATGGATTCCAGAAAAGGCTGGCTTTCAATATCACCCACCGTACCACCTACTTCGATAATGGCAATTCGGGTATCTTCATCTGTAAAGTTACGATAGAAACGACTTTTGATCTCATTTGTGATATGAGGGATCACCTGAACGGTACCACCGCCGTAATCACCACGACGCTCCTTTTGCAGAACAGACCAGTAAACCTTGCCGGTGGTAACGTTGGAATTTTTATCCAGATTTTCATCAATGAATCGCTCATAATGTCCAAGATCCAGATCGGTTTCTGTACCATCCTCCGTGACAAAAACTTCACCATGCTGGATCGGGTTCATCGTGCCGGGATCAATATTGATATAAGGATCAAATTTCTGCATGGTGACCTTATAACCTCTGGCTTTTAATAATCTTCCCAAAGAAGCAGCAGTGATGCCCTTACCTAGACCGGAAACAACACCGCCGGTTACGAATACATATTTTACTCCCATAATAACTCCTTAGTTTAGTATAAATACAATAGTTCCCTTTGCAGAAAAACCGTCAATAGCAGTTTTTCTGCATTTTTGAAAATAAAAAAGGGTGCTATCTGGCCTGAACCAATAGCACCTTTGCTTTGATAGAAAAATCATAGCACCCGCAGTTTTCACTGTCAATACGGTTTATTTATAAAAAATTGATATTTGTTCATCCCTTTTTTATGGAATAATCATATAACATGTGCTAAAATGTAACAGGTGCAATGGAAAAACAAGCGCTGCGAAGCAGCATTTGTTTTTCCAGCACCGTTAACGAGCAAACGGTCTGCGAAAGCAGACAAGAAGTGCGAAGCACGGGTTTGCGAGTTTTTTCACAATGGAAAAAATTGCTGTGAAGCAGCATTTGTTTTTATTATAAATATGGATGGATGGAAATTATGAGAGTGGGATTTGACAACGAAAAATACCTGAAGATGCAGTCAGCACATATTATGGAAAGGATCGAAAAATTTGGCGACAAGCTGTATTTGGAATTTGGTGGTAAGCTGTTTGACGATTTTCATGCATCCAGAGTACTTCCGGGATTTGAACCGGACAGTAAGCTCAGAATGCTCATGAAGCTTTCGGACAGGGCAGAGATCGTTATTGTTATCAATGCGGCTGATATCGAAAAGAATAAGATACGTGGAGATCTGGGCATTACTTATGATGAAGATGTACAGAGACTGATGCAGGAATTTGAAAGCAGGGGGCTTTATGTGGGAAGTGTTGTCCTGACACATTATGCAGGGCAGATCCGTGCGGCAGAATTTAAGGAGAGACTGGAAAAGAAGAATGTAAAGGTATATCTTCATTATACAATAGAAGGATATCCTTCCAATATCCCGCTGATCGTCAGTGATGACGGGTTTGGAAGGAATGAATATATAGAAACCACAAGACCGCTTGTTGTGGTAACGGCACCAGGACCGGGAAGTGGAAAAATGGCAACCTGTCTATCACAGCTTTACCATGACAACAAGAGAGGTATCAAGGCCGGATATGCGAAGTATGAGACCTTCCCGATCTGGAACCTGCCATTGAAGCATCCTGTCAATCTGGCATATGAGGCGGCAACCGCAGATCTGAATGATGTTAATATGATAGATCCCTTCCACCTGGAGGCGTACGGAGAAACAACAGTTAATTATAATCGTGATATCGAGATATTTCCGGTACTGAATGCAATCTTTGAAGGCATTTACGGAGAAAATCCTTATAAGTCCCCCACTGACATGGGTGTCAACATGGCGGGTAACTGCATTATAGACGATGAAGCCTGTAAGGAAGCTTCTTATATGGAGATCATCCGGCGCTATTATAAGGCTGCAGGAGATGTGGCAAGAGGCAAGGGAAGCGAGAATGAGGTATACAAGATCGAGCTTCTCATGAAACAGGCAAGGATTACCACTGAGGACCGGAAGGTGACGGTGGCAGCCAATGAAAGAGCAGAAAAGCTTGGCGTACCTGCAGCAGCGATTGAATTTGCGGATGGAAAGATCATCACATCCAAGACGACGTCTCTGCTTGGAGCAAGCGCAGCATTGCTGCTGAATGCACTGAAGTATCTTGGCGGCGTAGATCATGATACCCATCTGATCTCACCGGCAGCGATCGAGCCGATCCAGGAACTGAAGACCCGGTATCTGGGCGGTACGAATCCCAGGCTTCACACAGATGAGGTACTGATCGCACTGGCAATTTCAGCGACTACGGATCCGAATGCAAGAAAAGCACTGGAACAGATTCCTGCGCTGACAGGATGCCAGGTGCATACTTCTGTTATGCTTTCTGATGTGGATATGAGGACATTTAAAAAGCTGGGAGTAGATCTGACCAGCGAGCCGATATTAAAAGGAAAGAGTAAGTAATTTATGAGTGAGCAGAACTTAAACCAATATGAACCGGGAAACGGAAATAATTCCGGTCAGGGAGATCCGGGAAATAAAGGAAATGAAGGCAGAAACGGCTCCGGTGGCAGTGGAAAAGATCCCAAACGCCAGAGCATTGTCCTGTTTCTGATCGCAGCATTAGTGACACTGCTTCTGATGAGCAGTTTTATGAAGATGATGTCCGGAGAAACACAGAAGGAGATCAGCTACAATGAGTTTATCCAGATGCTGGAGGATAATAAGGTAGAGTCCGTTACCATCAGCACGGACAGAGTTAATATTAAACCAAAGGAAGAAGAAAAAGCAAACAAGCTGCTGTATCTGTATGGCAGTCCATCGGCTGTTACTTATTATACCGGTAAGATCGAAGATGATGACACGCTGACCCAGCGGCTGCTGAAATATGATGTACCTGTCAAGGGAGAAGTGGCAGACAGCTCAAGTGTGATCATCAGTTTCCTTTTAACTTACGTCGTACCGATTCTTCTGATGTGGGTACTGCTCAGCTTCCTGTTCCGTAAGATGTCCAAGGGCGGCGGTCCCATGGGAGTTGGAAAGAGTACAGCGAAGGTATATGTACAGAAGGAAACAGGAATTACCTTTAAGGATGTTGCCGGAGAGGATGAAGCGAAAGAATCTCTGCAGGAAGTTGTGGATTTCCTTCACAACCCCGGAAAATATGCGAAGATTGGAGCAAAGCTGCCCAAGGGAGCACTGCTTGTAGGACCTCCCGGAACCGGTAAGACACTGCTTGCTAAGGCAGTGGCCGGGGAGGCAAAGGTACCATTCTTCTCTCTGTCCGGTTCAGATTTTATTGAGTTATATGTAGGTGTAGGTGCTTCCAGAGTAAGAGATCTGTTTAAGGAAGCAACCAAGAATGCCCCCTGCATTATTTTCATCGATGAGATAGATGCCATCGGAAGAAGCCGTGACAGCAAATATGGCGGTGGCAACGAAGAAAGGGAACAGACACTGAACCAGCTCCTTTCTGAAATGGATGGCTTTGACACCTCCAAGGGAATCCTGGTGCTTGGTGCTACCAACAGACCAGAGATCCTGGATAAGGCATTGCTGCGTCCCGGACGTTTTGACAGGCGTATTATTGTAGATAAGCCGGATCTGAAGGGAAGGGTAGCGATCCTGAAGGTGCATGCCAAGGATGTTCACCTGGATGACAGCGTGGATCTGGATGCGATCGCACTTGCAACAAGCGGTGCTGTTGGTGCGGATCTTGCCAATATGATCAACGAGGCAGCGATCAATGCCGTACAGCATGGAAGAGAATATGTGAACCAGAAGGATCTGTTTGAGGCTGTGGAGCAGGTGCTTGTAGGCAAGGAAAAGAAGGATCGGATCATGAGTCAGGAGGAAAGAAGGATCGTTTCCTACCATGAGGTTGGTCATGCACTGATCAGTGCTTTGCAGAAAAATTCCGAGCCGGTGCAGAAAATCACGATCGTTCCCAGAACCATGGGGGCTCTTGGCTATGTCATGCATGTGCCTGAAGAAGAGAAATATCTGCAGACAAAGGCAGAGCTTCATGACAGACTTGTCAGCCTGCTTGGTGGACGTGCTGCTGAGGAACTGATCTTTGGCGATGTGACTACGGGCGCAGCCAATGATATTGAGCAGGCAACCAATATTGCATCCAATATGGTGACCCGGTTTGGTATGAGCAAACGGTTTGGTCTGATGGGTCTTGCCACGGTAGAAAATGAATATCTTGGAGGCGGTGCAAGACTGACCTGCAGTGACAGAACAGCAGCTGATGTAGATACAGAAGTAATGGAAATCCTGAAGGAATGCTATGAGGAAGCCAAACAGATGCTTTCCGGTAACAGGGAGCTGATGGATAAGCTGGCAGCCCACCTGATCGAGAAAGAAACGATCAGCGGCAAGGAATTTATGAAGATCTACCGTGCTGAAAAGGGAATCCCGGAACCGGAGGAGAAGAAAGAGGAAGCGGATGATACAGAAGAATCTGGCAGAGCAGCAAAGCTGGAAGAGGAAACAGAGGCTGAGCTGAAGGCAGAGGAACGTACCCCGGAGGATTTCCTTAGACAGGAGCCTGCTGGAGATGAAGGTGAAAACGGATCGAGAGGAATCTTCTCAGGTGCCAGAAAATAAAGAAAAGAAGTGACTGCAGTTCATGCAGTCACTTTTGTAATAGGAGAAGTTATGTTTGATATTCAGGAAGAATTAAAGAAGCTTCCCAGGTGTCCTGGTGTCTATATCATGCATGATGAAGCGGATACTATTATTTATGTGGGGAAGGCGGTCAATCTCCATAATCGTGTCCGCTCTTATTTTCGCAAAAATATTGGAAGAGGACCACAGATCGACAAAATGGTAACGCTTATCAACCGGTTTGAATATATTGTGACGGATTCTGAGCTGGAAGCGCTGGTGCTGGAAAATAACCTGATCAAGGAACACAGGCCCAAATATAATACCATGCTGAAGGATGATAAGACTTATCCTTATATCAAGGTGACGATGGGAGAAGAATTTCCAAGAGTCCTGTTTTCACGTGAGATGAAAAAGGATCATGCTAAATATTTTGGACCATATACCAGTGCCGCAGCGGTAAAGGATACCATAGAGCTGCTTAACAGACTGTATCAGCTCAGAACCTGTAACCGGAGTCTGCCAAGAGACTGTGGACAAGGAAGAGCCTGCCTGAATTATCATATCAAGCAGTGTATGGCACCCTGTCAGGGAAACATTACAAAGGAAGCCTATGGAGAAAATGTAAAGAAAGCCCTGGATTTTCTGAATGGACATTATCAGGAGATTCTCGGAGAATTAAAGCAGAAGATGCAGACGGCATCTGATCAGCTTGAATTTGAAGAGGCGATCCGTTACCGGGATCTGTATAACAGTGTGAAGCAGGTAGCGCAGAAACAGAAGATTACAGACAGTGATGGAGAGGATAAGGATATCATAGCCCTTGCAAGTGATGCGAACGATGCGGTAGTGCAGGTTTTCTTTGTCAGGGATGGAAAACTCATGGGACGGGAGCATTTTTATATGACACATGTGTCACAGACTCCAAGAGAACAGATTCTTTTGGATTTTGTGAAGCAGTTCTATGCAGGAACGCCTTTTATTCCAAAAGAGCTGATGCTGCAGGAGAAAATCGAAGATCAGGAGGTACTGGAACAGTGGCTGACCGGGAGAAGGGGAGCGAGAGTTTATATCCGGGTACCGAAGATCGGAACCAGAGAAAAGCTGGTAGAACTGGCCGCCAGGAATGCAAGTCTGGTGCTGGACCAGGATAAGGAACGGATCCGGCGGGAAGAGGGAAGGACGATCGGAGCGGCGAAGGAAATTGCAGCACTGCTTCATCTGGAGAAGGCAGACAGGATGGAAGCCTATGATATTTCCAATATCAGTGGTTTTGCCAATGTAGGCTCCATGGTGGTATATGAAAAAGGAAAGCCAAAACGCAGTGACTATCGTAAATTCAAGATAAAGAGTGTGTCAGGACCGGACGACTACGCCTGCATGCGTGAGGTGCTGACAAGACGCTTTACCCATGGCATAGAAGAAAGAGAAGAAATGGAGGGAACCGCAGAAAAAAAGGAAGTGGGCGGCTTTACAAAATTTCCGGACGTGATCATGATGGATGGTGGACGTGGGCAGGTAAATATCGCGCTGGCTGTCCTTCAGGAGCTGAAGCTGTCTATTCCGGTCTGCGGCATGGTAAAGGATGATAATCACAGGACGAGAGGACTTTATTTTAATAATGAAGAGATTCCGATTGACAGGAACAGCGAAGGGTTCAGGCTGATCACAAGAATCCAGGATGAAGCCCACAGGTTTGCCATTGAATACCACAGATCTCTTCGCGGCAAGGCACAGGTGAAATCGGTATTGGATGAGATCCCGGGAGTTGGACCGGCGAGAAGAAAGGCACTGATGCGCGGTTTCAAGTCTATCGAGGAGATCCGGGAAGCGGATGTTGAAACACTTTTACAGGTGGAAGGAATGAACCGGCCTGCCGCCCAGGGAATCTATGATTTTTTCCACCAGAAAAAATGAAAATTTTACGGGAGAAACATGGAAAGAGAAGAGAGCAGATTGTTGAGATTCCCCAGTTGATGTGGTAAACTATTTAAGATAACGGTCTTCCGTCTGTAAAGGCGAGAGGGGAAAGGCATGGAGGGAACATATGGCAAGCGTAAAACTGGAAAGCATCATTGAAAAGATGAAGCTGGAAAATCTGACACCTGATATTGATATTTCGAAGATCAAGATTACCCAGCCTGATATTAACAGGCCGGCGCTGCAGTTAGCCGGTTATTTCGAACATTTTGAAGCAACAAGACTTCAGATCATCGGTTTTGTGGAATATTCCTATATAGAAGGACTTCCGGTGGCAAGGAAAAAGGAGATCTATGAGAGACTTCTTTCCTGTGAGATCCCGGCGATCGTGTTCTGCAGGGAACTGAAGCCGGATGAGCTGTTTACAGAGATCGCAGAGGCACACAAGGTACCGCTTCTGATGACCAAGAAAGCAACATCTGCATTTATGGCAGAGATCATCAGATGGCTGAATGTAAAGCTGGCTCCCTGTATTTCAGTACATGGGGTTCTGGTGGACGTTTTCGGTGAGGGTGTCCTGATCACAGGCGAAAGCGGTATTGGTAAGTCAGAAGCAGCCCTGGAGCTGATCAAGAGAGGACATCGTCTGGTTACAGATGATGCTGTTGAGATCCGCAAGGTCAGTGATGAAACGCTTGTTGGATCCGCACCGGATATCACCAAACATTTTATCGAATTGCGTGGTATCGGAATCATTGATGTGAAGACACTGTTCGGTGTTTCCAGTGTTAAGGATACTCAGAATATTGATCTGGTCATTCGTCTGGAGGACTGGGACAAGGACAAGGAATATGACAGGCTCGGACTGGAAGAGGAATATACAGAATATCTTGGAAACAAGGTAGTATGCCACAACATTCCAATTCGTCCCGGACGTAACCTCGCCGTGATCTGTGAGTCCGCAGCGATCAATCATCGTCAGAAGAAGATGGGATACAATGCGGCACAGGAGCTTTACCGCAGAGTACAGGAATCTCTGGCAAGAGGCAGAAGTGATGAGGATGAGGACGAATAGAAGCAACCTGTAAAGAATAGAATAAAGAGGGAGAATAAAAATGAAATACGTATTTGGTGTAGATATCGGAGGAACTACTGTAAAGATCGGACTGTTTGATGTAGAAGGAAATGTACTGGACAAGTGGGAGATCCCTACAAGAACCGAGAATGACGGTGAGAAGATCCTGCCTGACGTAGCAGACAGTATCAGGGAAAAAATGAAACAGATGGATAAAGATGCGATCGCCGGTGTTGGTGTTGGCGCACCTGGTCCCATTGACGCAGGTGGTGTGGTACATCGTGCCGTAAACCTTGGCTGGAAAACCTTTAATGTAAAGGAAACACTGGAAGCCCTGATCAATCTTCCTGTCAGAGCAGGCAATGATGCCAATGTGGCAGCCCTTGGAGAAATGTGGATGGGCGGTGGAAAAGGCTATAAGGATCTGGTTGTTGTTACACTGGGAACCGGTGTAGGCGGCGGCATCATTGTAGATGGAAGGATGATCAGCGGAAGTACCGGAGCAGCAGGAGAGATCGGACATATTCATGTAGATGATACAGAGACAGATATATGTAACTGTGGAAACAAGGGGTGCCTTGAGCAGTTTGCTTCTGCAACCGGTATTACCAGACTTGCAAACAAGAAGCTTGCTTCTACAGACATGGATAGTGTTCTGAGAGGCGGAGAGGTTTCAGCAAAGACAGTATTTGATGCTGTAAAGGCAAGAGATCCTCTGGCTATGGAGGTAGCAGAACAGTTTGGAAAATATCTGGGAGACGCCCTTGCAGCAGTGGCAGGAGTTGTAAATCCGGAAGCCTTTGTTATCGGAGGAGGTGTGTCCAAGGCAGGAGAGGTTCTGATCGATTATATCAGACCTCATTATGAAAAGAGTGTATTCCATGGATGCCGTGAAGCGAAATTTGCACTGGCAACACTGGGAAATGATGCAGGAATCTACGGAGCAGCAAAGCTGGTGCTGGATGCAGTAGCAGACAGATAATAAATATTAAGAAGCAGGTGCGGACATTGAGGGGATTTGGCGAAGCAGTTTATGAATATATCAGAGCGAATGTACCTGAAGAGGATATTCTGACAGAAGAACCGATGAGCAGGCATACAACATTCCGGATCGGCGGTGAAGCAGCATGCTTTATCCGGATCAGCAGTGAGGAACAGCTGCGGAAGCTGATCCCTTATTTTGAAAATGTCGGCGTTGAATATTTTGTCCTGGGAAAGGGCAGCAATCTGCTGGTAGGAGATAAAGGCTATCCGGGAGTGATCCTTCAGATATCAGATGCCTGCCAGCAGATAGAAGCAGAAGAAAACAGGCTGCAGGTGCAGGCAGGTGCAGCACTTTCAAAGGTGGCGCTTTTTGCCATGGAAAGAGGACTTGAAGGACTGGAATTTGCCGCAGGGATTCCCGGAACGGTAGGCGGCGGTGTGGTGATGAATGCTGGCGCCTATGGCGGTGAGATGAAACAGGTGGTGGAGAGTGTCAGAGTACTTTCTTCAGAGGGAGAGATCCTTACGCTCGACAATGACACCATGGAATTTGGATACAGAACCAGCATTATCAGAAACCGAAATTTTATAGTGCTGAGTGTGACTTTCCTGCTGCGGGAAGGAAACAGAGAGGAAATCCGTGCAAGAATAGAGGATTTTCAGAAGCGCCGTATGGAGAAGCAGCCTTTAAATTATCCTTCTGCAGGCAGTACGTTTAAAAGACCGGAAGGATATTTTGCCGGAAAGCTGATCATGGATGCAGGACTTCGGGGATTTCAGATCGGTGATGCAAGAGTATCCGATAAACACTGCGGATTCGTGGTAAATGTTGGCAAGGCAACGGCAAGGGATGTAACAGATGTGATTGAGGAAGTACAGGAAAAGGTCAGAGAACGTTTCGGAGTTTCCCTGGAAAGAGAAGTCATTTATCTTGGAAAATTTTAGCTGCTGTGTCTGAAAGAAGGATAATGACTGCAAAGGTTAATTTATAAAAGCAGGGCTGTATAAGTACAGCAGGAGGAAATGGAATGCGCTTTGTTGTAGTGACAGGAATGAGCGGCGGCGGAAAAAGTACAGCACTCCATATGCTTGAGGATGTTGGATTTTATTGTGTGGACAATCTGCCGGTTCCACTGATCGAGCAGTTTGTAGAACTGATCGCCATGCCGGGAAGTGAAGTGGAAAAGGTAGCTCTCGGGCTTGATGTACGTGTGGATCAGCCTTTTGAAGATGCACAGAAGGCGTTGGAGAAGCTGAAAAAGAATGGCTATAATTTCGAGATCCTGTTTATGGAAGCTGGAGACAGTGTCCTGCTGAAGCGATATAAGGAAACAAGGAGAATGCACCCGCTTTCTCCTGGAGGCAGGGTTGAAGACGGTATCCACAAGGAGAGAAAGATCCTGCAGGATATCAAAGGGAAAGCCGATTATGTGATCGATACCTCAAATCTTCTGACACGGGAGCTGAAAGAGGAAATCGACAGGATCTTTGTGAAGAATGAAGAATATAACAGTCTGATGGTAACAATACTGTCATTTGGCTTTAAGCATGGGATACCGGCAGATGCGGATCTGGTATTTGATGTAAGATTTCTGCCAAATCCCTATTATATAGAAGAATTAAAGTATAAAACGGGAAATGATAAAGAAGTACAGGATTATGTCATGGATTTTCCAGAGGCAGGGATATTTATTGACAAGCTGACTGATATGTTGGAATTCCTGATCCCTAACTATGTGAAGGAGGGAAAATATCAGCTTGTGATCGGAATTGGCTGTACAGGGGGAAAGCACAGAAGTGTCACCCTTGCGAATAAGCTGTATGAGCGGTTGAAGAATAAGGGAAATTACGGACTGAAGATCGCACACCGTGATGTGCGGGCACAGGGGATTTGACCAAAGGCAGGAAATTTATGTCGTTTTCAGCAGAAGTAAAGGAAGAACTGGAAAAAATCATGCCGCAGGCAAGACACTGCAGACTGGCGGAGCTTTCTGCAATTGTAGAGTTTGGCTGTCATATAGAAGAAACAAATGGAGAAATACGGATTACGATCCATTCGGAAAACGATGCAGTTGCCAGAAAGTACTTTACATTATGGAAAAAAACATTTAATATAAGTACTGATGTTGCAAAAGCACTACAGGCTTTAAAATTCACGGGAGATCATGCGGGAGCAGGAAAGGGGGCAGATCCTGTCCTGATCAAAAGCAGCTGCTGCAAGAGAGCATATCTCCGGGGTGCTTTTTTATGTATAGGTTCTATGAGTAATCCGGAGAAGGGGTATCATCTGGAGTTTGTCTGTGAGACTGATCGTCAGGCTCTGCAGATACAGGAAGCTATACATAGCTTTGACATAGAGGCGAAGGTAGTCAGACGCAAGAAATATGATGTTGTGTATTTGAAGGAAGGCGCCGGGATCGTAGATCTTCTTAATGTAATGGGAGCGCATGTATCTTTGATGAATCTGGAGAATCTGAGGATTGAGAAGGAAATGCGCAATTCCATAAACAGACAGGTGAACTGCGAAACTGCCAATATCACGAAGACGGTGAATGCGGCCAGCAGGCAGCTGGAGGATATTCAGCTGATTCAGACACATATTGGGCTTTCGGGTCTGCCAGAGCATTTAAGGGAGATTGCCCTTGTAAGACTGACACATCCGGAAAGTTCTCTTCAGGAGTTGGGTGGTTACTTAAATCCGCCGGTTGGAAAATCCGGTGTGAATCATAGATTAAGGAAGCTGAGTGAAATAGCCAGTCAAATTCAGGTTAAAGCTTAAAGGAGGAGAAATATTATGATTGAAAAGTCCATTGAAATCAAGATGGCAGAAGATTTTGATGCACGTCCTATTGCCATGCTGGTACAGATTGCAAGCAGACATGACAGTGATATTTATCTTGCGACAGAAGGAAAAAAGGTGAATGCCAAAAGCATCATGGGAATGATGAGCATGCCTCTGAATCAGGGAGAGAGCGTAACTGTAATTGCAGAGGGAACTGATGAGCAGGCTGCTGTGGATGCCATTGGTAGTTATCTGAACGGCAAAACGGAATAGATGAAACTGAAATACGGACGCCACACTTGTCAGAGTGTGGCGTCTTTTGTAACATGGAAAATATAAAAGGATAGGAAAAGAAAAGCTGCCAGAGGCAGCTGGAGGATTTTATGAAGAAGAAAATGCTTTTTATTTACAATCCGAGAGCGGGAAAATCCCAGATCAGAAGTAATCTTCTTGATATGATCGATATTTTTGTGAAGGCCGGATATGAAGTGACTGCCTATCCGACGCAGGCACAGGGGGATGGGATCAGGGCAGTTACAGAAAGACAGATTGGTTACTATGATATGATTGCCTGCAGCGGTGGTGATGGCACACTTGATGAAGTGGTGACCGGTATGATGAGGTGTGAAAAAAGACTGCCGATCGGCTACGTTCCGGCAGGAACAACAAATGACTTTGCCGGAAGTCTGGGAATCCCGAGGAGCATGGAAAAGGCAGCAAGAGTGATTGTGGATGGCAGAAGCTTCCGCTGCGATGTTGGTGGATTTAATGAGAATATTTTTGTCTATATTGCGGCATTCGGCCTTTTTACAGATGTTTCCTATGAGACAAGGCAGGACATGAAGAATGTGCTGGGACATATGGCTTATGTGCTGGAAGGCATGAGAAAGCTGTCGAAAGTGAGATCCTATACCATGAAGGTGACCTGTGGGGACAGGGCGATAGAGGGAGATTTTATCTTTGGAATGATCACAAATTCCCTTTCTGTAGGCGGTTTCAAGAAGATCACCGGTGACAATGTAAAGCTGGATGACGGTGTATTTGAAGTAACTCTGATCAAAAGACCCGGGAACCCGGTGGAGCTGAATACGATCATGGCAGCGATGGTGAACCGGAATATTGATACCGATCTGATGGAATGCTTTACAGCATCGGAGTTGCAGATTGAATCGACAGAAGAGATCGCATGGACACTGGATGGAGAATTCGGAGGACGGCACAGCAGAGTTGAAATCCGAAATTATAAACAGGCACTGGAGATCAGGGTGCCGGAGGAAGAATAAATAGCCCTATAAAAGGGAGGATGCCAGGTAAGCTGTCTTACCTGGCATTTATTATGAAAAAGTTATTATAAAATCAAGTAGATGTTGTTTTCTTTGTTTCATCTTATGCTCTTAGTATAAAGGGCAGAAATGTCTAAAGAATGTTGAGGTGTTGAAGTTTTTTTAAATGAAATGTTAATAAAATATGAACACCTCACATTTTTTCCGGTTCCGGATAATCTACGCCAAAGGTTTCTACTGTGACAGCAGCGATCTTCTGATCCTCCAGTGGTCTGTCGGAATAGTCGGTAGGGGTCTCGGCGATCTTGTTCACAACGTCCATACCTTCAATGATCTTGCCAAAAGCTGCATAGGAGCCGTCCAGATGGGGTGCATTCTTGTGCATGATAAAGAACTGGGATCCGGCGGAATCAGGCATCATGCTTCTTGCCATGGAAAGAACGCCTTCTGTATGCTTTAAATCATTCTGGAAGCCGTTAGCGGCAAATTCACCCTTGATGCTGTAGCCGGGGCCGCCCATACCGGTGCCCTGGGGATCACCACCCTGGATCATGAAGCCTCTGATCACACGGTGGAAGATCAGTCCGTCATAAAAATTCTTCTGGATCAGACTGATGAAATTGTTTACGGAAACGGGGGCGATATCAGGATAAAGCTCTGCTTTCATGATATCTCCGTTTTCCATGGTAAAGGTTACAACAGGATTTTGTGCCATAATAATATTTCATTCCCTTCTTTTCAATTTTTGTAAACTATACTATAATAGTAAAATGGTATGGGATTTCATAGAATGAAACCCACGTATTTATTCTACAGAATCCCAAAGGACTTTTCAATGCTTAAATATGTTGTGTTTGCAGTAACAGAGATGGGGAGACAGGTTCTTGACAGAAGCAGAGGGGAACTGGAACAGTTCTTTACCGGAGAAAAGACAGAATTTCTGATCGTTTCTGCAGCACAGACGGAAGAAGGCATTTTAAGGCTCCGGATGGAAGAAAGCCTGATCCTGACAGATGATCCTGCATATCTGAAGGCATTGCAGGCAGCAGGATTTTATACAGCAGGTCTCCATCATAAAGAAAATCAGGGCACCTTTTTTGAAGGAGCAGTTTATGTTATAGAGGAGATCGGTGAAATCACTTTTTCTGTGTATGATGAGATCTACAGGCGGCTTGCTGGGTTGCCGCTGATGATCACGAGGACGAAGCGACTTCTGATCCGGGAGAGCACGGTAGAGGATGTTCCAGAGTTTTACCGGATCTACAGGGATCCATCCATTACGAAATACATGGAGGATTTGTTTGGGGATCCCGAAGAAGAGATAGCTTACATGAAGGAATATATCCGTCAGATCTATGGATTTTACGGATATGGGATGTGGACAGTACAGCTTCTTTCCGGAGAAGTGATCGGCAGAGCAGGGCTCAGTGTGAGAGAAGGCTATGAACTTCCGGAACTGGGATTTGTGATCGGCTGTGACTATCAGGGACAGGGCTATGCAGAAGAAGCGTGCAGAGCGGTGCTTGCCTATGGAAAGAAGGAGCTTTCTTTTGAGCATGTACAGGCACTGGTAGAGGAAGAGAATCTTCCGTCCAGAAATCTGCTTATAAAGCTTGGGTTCCATTTCGATAAAAAAGTGAATGAGAAGGGAACTGAATACCTTCTTATGATAGATTGACAACATTTTGAAAGGAGTTTTTGCATAAAAATGAGTAAAGGGAAATATTATATTACAACGGCGATTGCCTATACATCAGGAAAACCGCACATCGGAAACAGCTATGAGATTGTTCTGGCAGACAGCATTGCCCGTTTCAAGAGAAAAGATGGCTATGATGTTTTTTTTCAGACAGGAACGGATGAGCATGGACAGAAGATCGAGCTGAAGGCACAGGAGGCCGGTATTACACCGAAGGAATATGTAGACAATGTGGCTGGCACGATCCGGAAGATCTGGGATCTGATGGACACCTCCTATGATCACTTTATCCGTACAACAGATGATTATCATGAAAAACAGGTACAGAAGATCTTTAAGAAGCTGTACAATCAGGGAGATATTTACAAGAGCTCCTATGAGGGACTGTACTGTACACCCTGTGAATCCTTCTGGACAGAATCCCAGCTTGTGGACGGCAAATGTCCTGACTGCGGAAGAGAGGTAAAGCCGGCAAAGGAAGAGGCATATTTTTTCAGGATGAGCAAATATGCTGACAGATTGATCGAGCATATTAACAGCCATCCGGAATTTATACAGCCGGTATCCAGAAAGAATGAAATGATGAACAACTTCCTGCTTCCTGGTCTGCAGGATCTGTGTGTTTCCAGAACCTCCTTCAAGTGGGGGATCCCGGTAGACTTTGATGATAAGCATGTCGTTTATGTATGGCTGGATGCCCTGACCAACTATATCACCGGTATTGGCTATGACTGTGACGGAGAAAGCAGTGAGCAGTATAAGAAATACTGGCCGGCTGACCTGCACCTGATCGGAAAGGATATTATACGTTTCCATACGATTTACTGGCCGATCTTCCTGATGGCGCTGGGTGAGCCCCTGCCAAAGCAGGTATTTGGCCATCCATGGCTTCTGATGAACAATGACAAGATGAGCAAGTCAAAAGGAAATGTGATCTATGCAGATGAACTGGTAGATTTCTTTGGAGTGGATGCTGTCAGATATTTCGTCCTGCATGAGATGCCTTTCGAAAATGATGGAAATATCACCTGGGAGCTGGTAGCGGAGCGTTTTAATACAGATCTAGCCAATACCCTTGGTAATCTGGTGAACCGTACCGTATCCATGAGCAACAAGTATTTTGACGGTGTTGTTACCAATACCGGCGTGACAGAGCCTGTGGATGAGGAACTGAAGAATCTAGCTGTGACAGCCTATGACAGAGTAGCAGATAAGATGAAGGATTTGAGAGTGGCTGATGCCCTGACAGAGATTTTCACCTTATTTAAGAGATGCAACAAATATATCGACGAGACAGAACCGTGGGTACTGGCAAAGGATGAAGCGAAGAAGGATCGTCTTGCGACCGTTCTTTATAATCTGACAGAAAGCATTCTGATCGGTGCTTCCCTGCTTGAACCCTATATGCCTACAACGGCAAAGAAGATCGCAGTGCAGTTTAACACAGAGATCAGAAGCTTTGAAGATCTGGCCGAGTTTGGAAGATATCCCTCTGGCAGCAAAGTAACAGAAACACCGGAGATCCTTTTCGCAAGACTGGATCAGAAGGCAGTTTCAGCAAAGATCGAAGAGATGGAAGCTGTAAGAACAGCTGCAGCAGAGAAGACGGAAAAGGAAGAGAAAGCAGAGGAAGGCATTGATATTGAGCCGAAGGCTGAGATTTCCTATGATGATTTTGCAAAGCTGCAGTTCCAGGTGGGCGAGATCATTGAATGTAAGGAAGTACCAAAGTCCAAGAAACTCCTCTGTTCACAGGTGAAGATCGGAAGTCAGGTAAAGCAGATCGTTTCCGGAATCAAGCAGCATTATTCCGCAGAGGAAATGGTAGGCAAGAAGGTGATGGTTCTTGTGAACCTGAAGCCGGCAACCCTGGCAGGCGTTGTTTCTGAAGGTATGCTGCTCTGTGCAGAAGATGCAGATGGTAATCTGGCACTGATGACACCGGAGAAAAAGATGCCGGCAGGAGCAGAGATCTGTTAGAGGAAATAGGGGACTCTCCGGCAGAAAACAGGAAGAGGGTTATATATGGTCAAAAAAAAAGAATTTGTATTTGACTCCAGGGACGGACAGAGTAAGATCCACGCGGTCAGATGGATTCCGGAAGGAAAAGTGATCGGGATTCTTCAGATTGTCCACGGAATGGCCGAATATATTGAAAGATACGAGGAAATGGCACACTTTTTCGCAGAAAAGGGAATCCTGGTTACAGGAGAGGATCATCTTGGACATGGAAAGAGTGTGGACGAAAAGGAAACCTATGGTTATTTCTGTGAACAGGATCCGGCGACGGTAGTTGTGCGGGATGTACACAGACTGAAAAAGATGACACAGGAGGACTATCCGGGAATCCCTTATATTCTGCTTGGACACAGTATGGGTTCCTTTATTACAAGGAATTACCTGTTCCGTTATGGCACAGGAATTCAGGGAGCAATCATCTGCGGTACCGGCTCACAGCCCGGCGTGGTGGTGAAATTCAGCAGGGCACTTGCTGCATTCCAGGGACTGTTTCTTGGAGAGAAGCATACAGCAAAACTGATAGATAAGCTGGCTTTTGGAAATTATAATAAACAGGTAGAAAAGCAGAGGACTTCATTTGACTGGCTGTGCCGGGATGAAGCAGTGGTTGATGCCTATATAGCTGATGAGCTGTGCGGATTCATTTTTACCGTAAACGGGTTCCGGACATTGTTTACCCTGCTGGATCGTCTGAACAAAGAAGAAAATCTGAAAAAAATGCCGGAAACCCTGCCGGTGCTGTTCATTGCCGGAGAGAAGGATCCAGTAGGAAATTATGGAGAAGGAGTCAAAAAAGCTTTCCGGGATTTCCAGAAGGCCGGACTGACTACTTTAAGCATGAAGCTGTATCCGGAGGATCGTCATGAGCTTTTGAATGAACTGGATAAGAAAAAAGTTTATGAGGATATTTATTCATGGATATTGGAACGGATCAAGGAGTATCAGTTATAAGAGGTGTATGTTTTTATGAAAAAATTGAAATTTTGGCTTTTGGGAATTTTCTGTATGGCAGTTCTGACTGTTACGGCAGGGCTGTGTATTCCTGCAACTGTCAGGGCTGCAGAGGCAGGACAGGGTACAGAAAATATCGATACAGAAGAGCTGCTTGGAGATGTGAAGGATAAGCTCTCCGAGGCAGTATCAGAAATGGATCCGAAGACAGTAAAAGAGATTTTCAGGTTTGCTTCCGAAAAGATTTCTGATGGAAGTCTGGACAGTGAAGAAGGGTTAAAGGCGGCTATTCAGGAAAGTGAAGAAAAATTCGGGATCATCATTAAGGAGGCCGATGCCAGAAAAGTGGTAGAAGCTATGCAAAAGCTGGAGAATATGGGCTTTTCTGCTGATTATGTACTGGATAAGGCAGAAACACTTTATGACAAATATGGAGCAGACTTTGTAGATCATACAAATGAAATTATCAGGGGTGCTGTGGAAAATGCAGTAAAGAATGCCGCAGAAAGCTTTTTCAGCAATTTATGGCAGTCCACGAAAAATTTTTTCGGTGGACTGCTTGGTGGCTTTCAGATAGCGGACAGGCAGTGAAAGGACAGTAAATGAACGCAGGATTGCCGTGTGTGATTCGGTTTGTATCATCGGATGAATGGGAAGAAGCAATGGGACTTGCCTGGAAAACCTTCCTGGAATATGAGGGCGATGTTTATCCGCCAGAGGGAGTGCGCAGCTTTGAGGATTTTATCACCGACTCTGATCTGAAAAGAATGTTTGCGCTTGGAACCTATCAGATGATTGGAGCATTCTTCTCAGGAAAGCTGATAGGGATGATATCCCTGCGCAATAAAACGCATATTTCATTGTTGTTCGTGGACGGTGATTATCACCGGAGAGGGATTGGGAGAGCATTGATCTCGTTTCTTTCTGAGTATGTCAGGAAGGAAGAGGGACTTAACAGGCTGACGGTAAATGCGTCGCCTTATGGAGTTGGATTCTACCACAGACTGGGATTCCGGGATCTTGGTCCGGAGAAACAGCAGGATGGGATTATTTTTACTCCCATGCTTTTAGAATTTGATAGAGGATAAGGAGAAACAAATGGGAAGAATTTTTGGACTGGAAAGCCCTTTTATGAATTTTTTGAACAGAGTAGCAGATCTGATCTGGCTGAATATACTGACGATGATCTGCTGTATTCCGGTCGTAACGATCGGAGCATCTCTGACGGCAATGAATTATGTACTTTTGAAAATGGCAAAAAACGAAGAAGGATACATAACAAAGGCATTCTTTAAATCATTTAAACAGAATTTTAGACAGGCGACACTGATCCTGCTTATACAGCTTGTGATTTATGGAATCCTTGCGGGTGATCTCTTTATTTTCCGTTATGCATCTATGGATTTCCCGGAATGGCTGCAGATTGCTGTGATAGCGGTGGGAATCCTTGTGACATTTGCGACTATATATCTGTACCCATTACTGGCAAGGTACGATAATGCAATTAAGGCAACCTATAAAAATTCTTTTCTTATGGGAGTGCTGAGTCTGCCAAGAACACTTCTCATGGTGCTGTGCTGGCTTATTCCTGTGATCGTGTTTTTCTTTGCTAATCCGATTCTGCCGCTTGTGTTCCTGCTTGGAATTTCAGGTCCCGGATATCTGAATGCACTTTTATACAGGAAGAGCTTTGAACGCTTTGAGGAAAAGGACGACGATACAGAAGAAGGATCTGGGGAAGCCGGGGATGAAGCTGTAGAGGAAGTTTCAGGAGAAATGACAGACCAGCATATGGAGTAGAGATGGAATCAAAAAAAAGGCAAATCTTACAGTGGTCGATTTTGGGAGGAATACTCGTCATTGTAGTGACGGTCATGCTCTGTGTCTCTTTTTCCAGGATCAAGAGAGAGGGCATTCAGAATTATGAAGATGTGATGACGAGTTCTGCATCCAAATATGCACAAAAAGTGAATATGGAATTGTCAGAGCTGCAGACAGCAGCTGATGTGGCAGCAGATGTCCTTTCCACGAGCAGCCATTATGGACAGAATCTGATCAAAGAGACGCTTATGGCGGTGCAGGAAAATACAAGCGCAGAAAAAGCAGTGTATTATAATGGTGGAAATACAGGATATGTATGGGACGGAACAGACTTTGCAACAGCAGATCTGAAAAAGGAGCCGTATTTTGGACAGCTTGCCGGACTGTCAGAAACCAAGGTTTTCTGTATGAGAAATTCCGAGGATCTGAAAACGACAGAGCTGGTCATCATGGCTCCGTCAGGGGAGACTGGCAAGGGGAGCGTGCTCCTGTATTTACCGGTACGGAAGCTGGATAAGCTTTTCAAGATCAGTGTTGACTTTGGTGCAGATGCATTTGCCCTGATTATTGACAAGAATGGCTATATTGTTACCAGTGGAACCTATGAAAGTGACTTTCTGACAGAGCTTAATTTCTGGAACAATTTTGCAGATAAAAATAAGGAGTCTGTTTCAAAGGCGAGAGTCAGGCTGGTCAATGCCATGACAGGATGTATTGAGGCCTCCTCCAGGGAAACAGGAGAAAAGAGGACAGTCGTATATGCACCTGTCCTGAACAGTGGATTCACCGTTATCATAGGTGTTGACCAGAGCTATGTTGACAAGAAGGAATCCAATTTCTGGAGGAGCAGCGGTGTAATGCTGACACAGCTTCTGCTTGTGCTGATCGGCTTCTTTGCCGCCTTCCTTACCATCAGCTATACGACCAGGAAGAATGTGGCGGAGCATGACAGACTGCTCCGTGAGGAGGCGGATACCGACCTTCTGACAGGACTGACAAACAAGCTGGCAACAGAGAGAAAGATCAAAGAGTATATGAAAGAAAATCCCAATTCCCTCGGTATGATGTTTGTACTTGACATTGATAATTTCAAGAAGATCAATGATACGATGGGACATGCCTTTGGTGATGAGGTGCTGAAGACCCTTGGCAGAACGATCAGCTCCCTGTTCCGTGTAACAGATATTATTGGACGTACGGGTGGTGATGAGTTTACCATATTCCTGAAATTTCTGAAATCCGATGAAAATACACTGAAGGAGGCCAGAAAGCTGGTGCAGTTCTTCAAGGATTTCACAGCAGGTGAATATGTAAAATATTCAGCAACAGCAAGTATTGGTGCTGCAGTATTCCCGGAGAATGGAAGTGATTTTGATTCCCTGTACAAAGCGGCAGATAAAGCACTTTACAAGGCAAAACAGAGAGGCAAGAACCAGCTGGCATTTTATGATGACAGAGACAGAAAATAGGAATTGTACAATTTGTATATAAAAATATGCACATGATGTACAAACTGTCGAAAGCAAGTGGAATCAGAAAGGTTTCTAAGCATTTCTCACAATGGAATCAGAAATCTTTGTGGAATAGTGGTATAGCTAATTTGGACTACGTCCGTTATACTAATCTTAACGTTGAAGTTGAACCTATTTTTCAAGGAGGCTAATGAAATGGCAAGTTTATCATTAAAAAATATCTGCAAAGTATATCCTAACGGATTTGAAGCAGTAAAAGATTTCAATCTTGAAATCGCTGATCAGGAGTTCATCATTTTCGTAGGACCTTCAGGATGTGGTAAGTCTACAACCCTTCGTATGATCGCTGGTCTGGAGGATATTTCTTCTGGTGAATTAAAGATCGGTGACAGAGTTGTTAACGATGTAGAGCCTAAGGACAGAGATATCGCAATGGTATTCCAGAACTACGCTCTGTATCCTCATATGTCAGTATATGACAATATGGCTTTCGGACTTAAGCTGAGAAAGGTTCCGAAGGATGAAATCGATAAGATGGTTAAGGAAGCAGCTAAGGTTCTTGATCTGACAGCACTTCTTGACCGTAAGCCCAAGGCTCTTTCTGGTGGACAGAGACAGCGTGTTGCAATGGGACGTGCTATTGTTCGTAATCCTAAGGTATTCCTTATGGATGAGCCTCTTTCAAACCTGGATGCAAAGCTTCGTGTACAGATGCGTATTGAGATCGCTAAGCTGCATCAGAGACTTGGTACCACCATCATCTATGTAACACATGACCAGACAGAGGCTATGACTCTTGGTGATAGAATCGTTGTTATGAAGGACGGTGTTGTTCAGCAGGTAGATACACCTCAGAATCTGTATGAGAAACCTGTAAACCTGTTTGTTGCAGGATTCATGGGATCACCTCAGATGAACTTCCTGGATGCTGTTGTAGATGTTAAGGGTGATACAGCATACTTAAAGGTAGCTGGAAGTGAGATTCCTCTTCCTCCTGCTAAGTCCAAGAAGCTGATCGAGGGAGGATATGCTGGAAAGACAGTTACATTTGGTATCCGTCCTGAAGATGTATATGATTCAGAGATGTTCATTGAAACTGCTAAGTGCGTATTTGAATCTACTATCAAGGTTTATGAATTGCTTGGTGCAGAAGTTTACTTATACTTTGATCTGGCTGAGTTCCCTATCACTGCAAGAGTTGATTCCAGAACAACAGCAAGACCTGGCGATACTGTTAAGTTCGCATTCGATGTTGAGAAGATTCACGTATTCGACAAAGAAACAGAGCAGGTTATCACAAACTAGGAATAATCTTTATGAGGGATGCACATTGCATCCCTCTTTTTACTGATCGCCCAGATATGAAAAGAGAGGAATGAAAGCGGATGATATCTTCACAGGTAATAGCAACAAGTATTGAAGAGCTGCGTGCCATAACGAGAGTAGAACTTTGTGTCTATGATCCGGATGGAACTACGGTAGCGTCTACTTTCGATAACAAGGATATAGAAGCAGGACTGATCAGAAGCTTCGTGGAATCTCCGGCAGATAGTCAGGTGATTGGTTTTGATCATCTTCTAAAGATCATGGATGAGGGAGAACTGGCTTTTGTTCTTGTGGCAAGAGGAAGCAGTGATGATACTTATGTTGTTGGAAGAATTGCAGCAAGCCAGATCCAACAGCTCATGGCGGCTTATAAGGAACGGTTTGACAGAAATAATTTCTTCCAGAATCTTTTACTTGACAATCTTTTGCTGGTGGATATTTATAACAGGGCAAAGAAGCTTCATATTGAAGTAACAGTACCGAGAGTGGTGCTGATCGTGGAGACGGAGAAGGAAAGAGACAGTACGGCAGCAGAGTTTCTGGGGGGACTGTTTTCTTCCCAGTCAGGTGACTTTATTACCGCCATTGATGAGAGCAGTGTGATCCTGATCAAGTCACTGGAACCGGGAGAAGGCTATGAGACGGTAGAGCAGACCGCAAATATGATCGTGGATATGATGAATGCTGAAGCAATGATGAATGTAAGGGTTGCTTATGGAACGATTGTGCAGGAGCTGAAGGATGTGTCAAAATCCTATAAGGAAGCCAGCCTGGCGCTGGATGTTGGCAAGATATTCTATGTTGAGAAGAAGGTCAATGCTTATAGCAATCTGGGTATAGGAAGATTGATCTATCAGCTGCCGGTAAATTTATGCAGGATCTTTATTGATGAGATTTTTGGAGATGCTGACCCGGCAGAATTTGATGAGGAGATTCTGACAACAGTGAATAAATTTTTTGAAAATAACCTGAATGTTTCAGAAACCTCCAGACAGCTTTTTGTACATCGGAATACACTGGTGTACCGGATTGAAAAGCTTCAGAAGAGTACAGGGCTGGATGTCAGGACATTTGATGATGCCCTCACCTTCAAGATTGCCATGATGGTAGTTAATTATATGAAATATCTGGATCATCTGAATTGTTAAAAGAATAGATGATAATGAAGGTAGAAATACCTTACAAGAGATAAAAAGTACTGAACAACCCGTATCTCTGCATATACATATATGTGGAGGGATGCGGGTTGAATTTATATGAAAAGAAAATTGTATATTTACATAGAACAAAAGGAGATGGAACGGTAGAAAACTGTGGCTTTGCTTCCTTTCAGTGTATTCCGGGAGGTTATAAGCTGGCAGTACAGCTCCGGCCGTTGCAAAGAACTGCAGGGGAAATGAAAATTTCGGAAGAAATCAAAGAAGAGGTATCTGTATATCTGGGTATGGCAGAGGAAGATAGGGACAATACTGCGGCAGGAGGAGCAATAGCGGGAAGACAGATAGAAATAGGGAAGCTGTCTGTCAGATGCAGCAGTGGAAACGGGATGTTCCGGTTTCCGGGTAATCAGGACGAGATCAGGATTAATAATAACAGGTATGCGGTCAGCAAAGCAACAGGGATCCGGATAATACGGCATGATGGATGGGAAGCTGCAGGCAGTTTCGGACAGGAGAAAACAGATGGGGATGGATTTTGCAAAGAGGACTTAATACTAATGCCGGATAAATGGGAGCAATTAAAAAAGCAGTATGAAATCCTGCATCCATTTGGTGACGAAAGAGAATTTATTTCGATCAGGCCGGCAGATTTTGTCATAATGACGCAGCAATATCAGAAGCTTGTCCATAACAGCTTCCTTCTCCATGGCTATTTCAACTACAGGCATCTTATACTGGGCAGGGATACAGGATCTTTTGGGAACGGTGATATCTGCTTCTGCCTGGGGGTTCCGGGGGTATTTTATGAAAGAGAGAAAATGGTAGCCATTATGTTTGGGTTTGAGGGCTTTGAAACTGAAGGGAAGGTCGAAGATGGAAAATTTGGATATTATCTGAGAAAAGTAGAAATTTGAAAAAAAAGATGTTATCATGTACATAGGTACCAGAGTCCATGTTTGATGGATAACGAAGGATTAACAGCTATGAAAATTGCAGTCTTGATCGGTGGTCTGCGTTTTGACAGTCAGCGCCGTATTATGAATGGAATATTGGAAAAGGCGGTCTTTGACGGGACAGATGTTTATATTTTTACCTGTGATTCATGGACCTATTCTTCTTTTTATTATACCAAAGGAGAAACTGCTATTTTCTCATTGCCGGATCTGAAAGATTACGACGGTGTGATCCTTCATGGTGACACAGTATATGACAAGAGTGTCATATCTGAACTGGTAAAAAAGATCAGGGAAGCAAGGATTCCCTGTATCAGCCTGAATGTAAAATATCCGGGAATGCTTTATATGGGTATGGATAATGCCAATGGAATTTACGGGATTGTGGAGCACCTTCTCCAGGTACATCGGGCGAAGCACTTTGCTTTTATATCAGGACCGGAAGAGAATATGGATTCCACGGAGAGATGGGAGAGCTTCCGGAAGGCACTGGCGGACAATAAGATTCCCTTCGATAACCGCTATTTTTATTACGGTGATTATCATCCTGAGAGTGGGAAAAAGGCAGTTGGATATTTCTACGACCTGCCGGGAGCATTTCCGGATGCTATTGTGGCGGCTAATGATGAAATGGCATTAGGGGCTTTTTACAAGCTGAAGGAGCTGGGGTATGAGGTTCCAGAGCAGGTGCTCCTTACCGGGTATGATAATGCGATCGTTGGCAGGAACCATTCTCCAAGGATCACCAGTGTGGAGAGACCGGAGACAGAGCTTGGAGCAAAGGCATATGAAAAGCTCAGGGATGTGATCCTTGGGAAAGAGGGGTCGGAAGAAACAACCCTGAAAAGTCATCTGATCTTTACCGAAAGCTGTGGCTGCCATGACAGTGAAGCAGAACCGGAGGAAAGCTTCCGGATGAAGATGATCACAGACAAGCTTCATGTGACAGAGTTTTCTGAGATCGTGAAATCCTCATCAGCAGATTTTACCGGGGCACCCACCTTTGAACAGCTGCTGGCAGAGATACGCAGATACATTAAACTGATCAATCCGGATGAGTTCTATATGTGTATGTGTGTGGTGGAGGACTCTTACCAGACAGACAGAAATTATGAGATTACGGGAAAAACACAGATAGAAGCACTGTCACAATATGCACCGGAAATCTGCATTCCGCTGATCTACAGGCGGGGAGAATTTGAGAATTATGGAAGATTCCCGGTAGAAAAGTTTCTTCCGGATAAATACACAGTAGCAGGAAAAGGCAGGTTCTACACTGTAGTTCCGCTGCATTATCAGGATCGCTGCTATGGTTACTGTGTTATCGGAAACAGCCGTCTGATGATGGACAGCGAGCTTTTCCATTTATTTATCATGAATATTAATAATGCCCTGGAGAATTTAAGAAAGCAGTCAATGCTGAATTCTGTGGTGCACAGACTGAACCGGATGTGGATCTATGATACCCTGACAGAAGTATTTAACAGAGCAGGATTTTTCAAGTTCGCACCGAACCTGATCCATGAGGCTATCGACAGGAAAGAGAATCTGTTTATTCTGTTCCTGGATCTGGATGGACTTAAGAGCGTCAATGACAGGTATGGTCATGACGAAGGAGATGCTTTTATCAAGGCAATGGGAATGATCCTGCGTCAGTTACATGGAAACGGGGAACTGGTGATGCGCTATGGTGGTGATGAGTTTGTCGTTATGTCCAAAAATTATACGGATGAGAAGGCGGCAGGCTATATCCGCAGGATCGAAAGAAGCATTGATGAATATAACATGACCTCCGGCAAGGAGTATAAACTGGGCGCCAGTATTGGGTACAGTCTGGTAGAGCCGGAAGAAGACATGAAGCTGGAGGATCTGATCGAAGTAGCAGATCAGGAGATGTATAAGGTAAAAAAAGCCAAAAAGAAAAGGCTGAAAAACCAGCAGCCGTAAGGCGTGTACCTGATACAGAAAAAATCAGGAGGGGCGGTTAAGCTCCTCCTGTTATTGTGTGTGCGGTATCTGCGCTAAAGGAAGCTGCCATGCGTTACCCTTCTGATTAACTCGGGGCAGGTGACCCTGCGGCACATGGAAAAATTCCTCTTAGTGCTGCTTTGTTCCCAACCTGACACGGTTCGTGGACATCCATTGCGCAGGACCCACCCTTCAGCGCCATCAAAAAGGGGCAGCCACAGCAGCTTCCTTCAGAGCAGATATGTATTACTTTAGTAGTATATGGGGTTTTCGAAGATTTGTCAACTTGAAAGGAAACAGGAAATGACTGAGCAGGAAAAGTATATGAAGGCGGCCATAAAGCAGGCAAAAAAGGCATACGCTCTGCTTGAGGTACCGATCGGCTGTGTCATCGTCCACGAAGGAAAGATCATAGGAAGAGGTTATAACCGTAGAAATACGGATAAAAATACGCTGGCACATGCAGAGATCACAGCGATCAACAGGGCGAGCAAAAAACTTGGTGACTGGCGGCTTGAGGGCTGTACGCTGTATGTGACACTGGAACCCTGCCAGATGTGTGCGGGGGCGATCGTACAGGCCAGGATCGATGAGGTGGTAATGGGATGCATGAATCCCAAGGCAGGCTGTGGGGGTTCCATACTGAATATTCTGGAGAATGAAAGATTTAACCACCAGGTGAAGGTGACAAGAGGAGTTCTGGAGGAGGAGTGCTCCAGTATGCTGAAAGAATTCTTTAAGGGACTTCGGGTGAGAGTAAAGATGGAGAAGAAGCTGCGGGTGTCGGCCGTGGCTGAAAATACTGCTGTGCAGCAGAAAGAAACAGGAGAAGAGAATGTTAACGAAGATAAAAAATAAATATATAGATACTGCATTTTTTAGATATGTACTGGTGCTTGCTGTTCCCATGATCATTCAGAATGCCATTACCAGCTTTGTCAGCTTTCTTGACAATATCATGGTCGGGCAGGTTGGAACAGAGCAGATGTCTGGTGTAGCCATTGTCAATCAGCTTATTTTTGTATTTAATATCTGTATCTGGGGCGGTGTGTCCGGCGCCGGGATATTTGGTACCCAGTTTTATGGTAAAGGGGATTATGAAGGGCAGAAGTATGCATTTCGATTTAAAATGTATGCCTGTATCATTATCGCCGGGATCGCCCTGCTTTTGTTTGGATTCTTTGATACGGATCTGATCTCCCTGTACTTAAGTGACGGAGGAAGTGTGGGGAACACTGCACTTGCCCTTCAGTATGGAGAGCAATATCTGAGGATCATGATGGCAGGACTTGTGCCATTTGCTGTCAGCCAGGCCTATGTGAATACGATCAGGGAAACCGGGCATACATTTGTGCCGATGCTGGCGAGTCTGGCAGCAGTGGTAACCAATCTGGTGCTGGATTATGTGCTGATCTTCGGGATAGGAGGGGTTCCAGCCTATGGGGTGCAGGGTGCAGCCATAGCGACAGTGGCAGCCAGATTTGTGGAATGTGCCATTGTGGTGATCTGGGCACATACTCATCTGGAGCAGAACCCGTATCTGAAGGGAGTCTATCATGGATTCTCTGTTCCGGGACATATTTTGTCTGGCATTATTAAAAAGGGAACACCGCTGATGTTCAATGAAATGCTCTGGGCAGTGGGAATGGCTGTGATCGCCCAGTGCTACGCTGTCCGTGGCCTTGAGGTAGTAGCGGCACAGAATATTTCCTCTACCATAAGCAATCTATTTAATATTGTTTACCTCCAGCTTGGCGGGTGCATTTCCATCGTAGTCGGACAGCTTCTTGGTGCAGGACGACTGGAGGAAGCCAGGGATAAAGATAATAAGATGATTTTTTTCTGTGTGCTCTGCTGCATGGGAGTATCACTTATTATGATATTTGCAGGCCGTTATTTTCCAATGATCTACAAGACAGAGGACAGTATCAAGGAGCTTGCCGGCAGATTTATTATGATCTCCGCTCTGGTCATGCCGCTTTGTGCTTTTTCACATGCGTCCTATTTCACACTGAGGTCCGGGGGCAAGACTGGAATCACCTTTCTGTTTGACAGTGTTTATACCTGGGTAATTGTAATTCCGCTCGCTACAATACTTGCCAAGCATACAGCACTTACCATAGAAATGGTGTTTTTCTTTGTATCCTTTACGGAGATCATTAAGGTTACCATCGGTTATTTTATGATCCGCAGTGATATCTGGCTGCAGAATATTGTAAAGGAGCCGTAAACCCGTTTAAAATGTGAATGCTACTTATAATAACAATATTTTGATATTTGTGGCTTGTGTAATACTATATCTTGTACTATAATTAAAAACGTACATCGTTAGTACAAGGAGGGGTTTCATGAAGGTAATTAAGAGGAACGGGTCAGAGGTAGACTTTGACATCAGAAAAATTGTAGCTGCAGTTGCCAAGGCGAACAAGGCGGCGATCAGGGAAGAGCTCACAGAGGAGCAGATCGAGGAGATCGCGGATTATATTAATTTCAAATGCAGCAAGATGAACCGAGCTATTTCCGTAGAGGAAATGCAGGATATGGTAGAAAATCAGATCATGGCACAGGGTGCCTTCAATGTGGCGAGATGTTATGTAAAGTACCGCTATACCCGTTCTCTTGTAAGAAAAAGCAATACAACAGATGACAGGATCCTGTCTCTGATCGAATGTAATAATGAAGAGGTTCTGCAGGAGAATTCCAATAAGGACCCGATCATCAACAGTGTGCAGCGTGATTATATGGCAGGAGAGGTAAGCAAGGATCTGACAAGAAGGCTGCTGCTTCCCCAGGATATCGTAAAGGCAGACCAGGAGGGTCTGATCCATTTCCACGATGCAGACTATTTTGCACAGCATATGCACAACTGTGATCTGGTTAACCTGGAGGATATGCTGCAGAACGGAACTGTTATCAGTGAGACATATATTGACAAGCCTCACAGCTTTTCCACAGCCTGCAATATTGCCATGCAGATCATTGCGCAGGTGGCCAGCAACCAGTACGGCGGTCAGAGCATTTCTCTGACACATCTGGTTCCCTTTGTACAGGTATCCAGAGAAAAGATCCACAGGGAAGTGCTCGAGGACGCAGAGCTGATGGGTGATACACCATCAGACGAAGTGATCAGCAGGGTTGTTGAGAGACGGCTCCGCAAAGAGATCGAAAAGGGTGTACAGACGATCCAGTATCAGGTGATCACATTGATGACCACCAATGGTCAGGCTCCGTTCCTTTCCGTATTTATGTATCTGAATGAGGCAAAGAGTGCACAGGAAAAGAAGGATCTTGCGCTTGTGATCGAGGAAATGCTGAACCAGAGGATCCAGGGAGTCAAGAATGAAAGCGGAACCTATATCACACCGGCATTTCCCAAGCTGATCTATGTGCTTGAGGATGACAATATCCATGAGGGAGATCCGTATTTTTATCTGACAGAGCTGGCAGCAAAATGTACTGCCAAGAGGTTGGTTCCTGATTATATTTCCGAGAAGATCATGAAGCAGCTCAAGGAAGGAAACTGTTTTCCTGTTATGGGATGCAGGAGTGCCCTGAATCCTTGGAAGGATGAGAATGGAAATTATAAATTCTATGGAAGATTTAATCAGGGTGTTGTAACCATCAACCTGGTGGATGTGGCACTTTCTTCCCAAAGAGATATGGATAAGTTTTGGAAGATCTTTGATGAGAGACTGGAGCTTTGCTATAAGGCACTGATGTACAGGCATAACCGTCTGAAGGGAACTCTTTCTGATGCAGCGCCAATCCTGTGGCAGTATGGTGCACTGGCAAGGCTGAAAAAGGGAGAAACGATTGATAAGCTGCTGTATGGAGGATATTCTACAATTTCCCTTGGCTATGCTGGACTCTGTGAATGCGTCAGATATATGACAGGAAAGTCACATACCGATCCGGAGGCAAAGCCCTTTGCACTGGAAGTGATGAAATATATGAATAAGGCCTGCGAGAAATGGAAGGAAGAAACCAATATTGCATTCAGTATTTATGGTTCACCGATCGAGAGCACTACCTATAAGTTTGCCAAGTGTCTCCAGAGAAGGTTTGGTATTATCGAAGGCGTGACGGACAAGGGGTATATCACAAACAGCTATCATGTGCATGTAACAGAGCCGATCGATGCTTTTTCCAAGCTGAAGTTTGAATCGGATTTCCAGGCACTTTCCACAGGCGGGGCGATCAGCTATGTAGAGGTTCCCAATATGCAGGATAATATCCCGGCGGTGCTCAGTATCATGGAATTTATTTATGACAATATCATGTATGCAGAGCTGAATACCAAGAGTGATTTCTGCCAGGAATGTGGCTATAACGGAGAAATCCGGATTGTAGAGGATGATGGCAAGCTGGTATGGGAATGCCCGAAGTGCGGCAACCGTAACCAGAATACCTTAAATGTGGCAAGACGTACCTGTGGCTATATTGGTACACAGTTTTGGAATCAGGGAAGAACGCAGGAGATCAGAGAGAGGGTGCTGCATTTATAATGAACTACGCAAATATTAAATATAATGATATTGCAGACGGAGAGGGCATACGCACCTCTCTGTTCGTTTCCGGGTGTACCCATCACTGTAAAGGGTGCTTTAATGAGGAAGCCTGGGATTTCAATTATGGAAAACCATTTACCAGAGAGGTAGAGGATAGGATTCTTGAGAGTCTTAAGCCATCTTATATTGCAGGACTGACGCTGCTTGGTGGGGAACCCTTTGAACCGGCAAACCAGAGAGTGATTGTGCCTTTCCTGAAACGGGTCAGAGAGCAGCTTCCGGACAAAAATATCTGGTGTTATTCCGGATATACCCTGGAGGAGCTTCAGGGAGAGAGCCGGGCACACTGTGAATGTACAGAGGAAATGCTGTCGCTTTTGGATGTGCTGGTAGACGGAGAATTTGTAGAGGAGAAGAAGGATATCAGTCTGGCATTCCGTGGCTCTGCAAATCAGCGGATCCTGCGGATGAAGGAGAGACAGACCTTTTAAGGACAGATACTCACAAAGATAATCATACAATGCTTTTTTACGTGGAATGAAAAATGCAACATTTTATTGTAAAATGTTGCATTTTTTCGTTCACTATTAATATCGGCACTTAGGGAAATTACTTTATAGGGAAATTGAAATTTTTTAATTTGGTCTTTTTTAATTTGATATGTTTAGCGATATCTAATCTCATCCAGATTCTTTTCTTTTTGCCCGTAGAATCTCGTTTATTTGATCAATATAACTTGTGCCAGCCAAAAGCGTCATTGGATACCTGTCTGAACCTGTTCGACCAGAGAAGGATCACATTCCAAAAACCTGCAGATATTTTCGCAGGAGATACCACCAGCCAACATATTGGAAATGATGGCCCTGATCTTAGCATCACTGTTCTGCTTCTCCAGGAGAATCCCTTCGTGCTTTCCAATAAGAATCCCCTCATTCATTTTATCCGCCATTAATTCATCTAAAGCCTGGCACATATTAAATCCCTCCTGATTTCCATATGTATTTCTGAAAGCCTCTTTGTTTTGAAGCAGGGCTGCATTGTCTGTCATGACAGCAATGGCATCCCATGTGTCTTCGTTTAAATGGGAATAGAGCTTATCCCCCATAAGCTCGGTCAGCTTCTGCTTGTCCTTCCTACAGTTCATGGCACGAAAAAGCTGCCGGAGGTCTGTATGAAATTCATCAAATCCACTATGCTCATTAACACAAAACAGATTGAGCGGATAGTCCCTGAACAGGAATCTCAGATAATTATCATTTGGATGGAATGCCATCATATCTGAAAGTGTCCGTGGACCATCCCATGGATCTGTACCGCTGTAGAGACAAACAGTATAAACCGGCTGCAGCCGGTCCGTTTTCAAAATTCCGGACAATTTTTCATGGCTCGTTGCAGCAGACACTGCGCCGGATGTGATGCAGGGTCCTTTTTGACGCCTGTTCATTAAATTCCATCTACGCTTCTTTGCTTTTAGCTGCCTGTGATATTCTGCGGCATCATACCCCATGCACCGTACCGGCATGCTGTAGTCAATGTAGCTCTGATTTTCGACAGCCAGTATCTGCAAGGCTGTACCTGAGCAGAGATACATTTTAACATCCCGGAAAAACTGTGTTTTCCTTTGGGACTGGCGCGAATTATGCCCCTGGGCATCAGCCCCTTTTGCAGCTTTCTTTTCCGGGGGAAAATTTTCAATGATATACATTTCAGAGGCATCCTGAAGCTCCTCTGCCCGAATCACCTGTTCCCCCTGAAAACAGCAGCCATTGAAGAAGTCTGCAAAGCGTTCTTTGTTTTGCAGGAACTCCCTCATACAAGTATCATATTTCCCCATAAAATACCTCCTTTGTGCGCAAAGGATCCTATGGGTTTGAAAATCCTCTGCTTATTCAATTACATGTTGGATTGAAAAGCATGGATTTTCTGATCTGTTAGAATGTCAGAGCATTTCCCGATGGAAAAGCATCTGATCCGGGAAAGGGCTTGGCCCCTGGTTTACAGAGTAGCTTTTTATTTTCGCCTGTCTGTAAAAAGAAAACGTCTATGCTTTGATCTGAGTCTATCACAGAAACTTCCGAACTGCAATAAATGTTTTTCCGTTAATCTGTTACAGAAAAGGCGGGAAGCAGAGGGACTGATCACAGACGGATTTTTTCAAATACCTGATCCTTGTCATCCTGATCAATTCCAAGATACCGTTTTGTGATCTGATAGGAAGAATGGTTATAGATATCCATCAGCATGGCAGGGGGCACACTCTGCTTCCAGGCGTGATAGCCAAAGGTCTTGCGCAGGGAGTGGCAGCTGATATGCTCTGGCAGGCCTGCATAGACGGCAGCTTTTTTGATTATGCGGTAGGCCTGGTAGCGGCTTAGGGGACTGCCTTTATACTTATGGCTTGGAAAAAGAGCATCATCTGGATCCAGACTGGTAAGGTGACATGCGGATAAAGCCTGCCTGACCTCCTGGTTTATATATATGGAAGTATTTTTCCCGGTTTTCCTCTCCGTAATTTCAATGTGCCTGTTAAAACAATGCTGCCGGAAATCCCAAACATCTGCGATGTGGAGCCGGAGGATATCCGAAATCCGGAGGGCGGTATTAAGACCAAGGATAATAAGGGCATAATTGCGGCTGTCAGGTGAAACCTCCTGATAATATTTTTTGAATTGTTCCAGCTGCTTTACTGATTTGATCGGCTGTGTTGTACTCATAAAATCTTTTCTCCTTTCAGGCATACTGCCAATGTCCATTCTCCGGACAGGACACGGATATTGCAAACAATTTGCTGGAGCAAAAATGAAACGTTTTATTACACTTTGGCACCTGGGGCTGATGGCGTGTATGAAGCAACAGAAAAAGCTGATCCCACTACTGAAGAATGGGATAAGGTAAAGACAAGCGTTACTGTATATGACAATAATGGTAATGAAATAGCTGCAAATGGTCTTGGTAATTACATTAACAATGATGGAACTCTCAAGGCTAATTCAGGTCTTTACGTTAATGGAAATGTTGCAACTCAGGATGATATTGATAAGATGGTTGATTATTCTAAGGCTTTTGATACAGGAGCTTTAACATTGAAACTTCATGTTGGTGCGGATGCAACTGATAATAACCAGATTTCTGTGAAGATTGATGCTATGAGTGCTGATGGACTTGGTGTTAAAAATCTGAAGGTTGATGGTGCTGATGATACCAATGCCAAGAATGCTGTTGAAACAATCAAGGAAGCAATCCAGAAGGTTTTCACACAGCGTTCAGCTCTTGGTGCTGCCCAGAACCGTCTTGAGCATACCATCAGCAACCTCGACAACGTAGTTGAGAATACCACCAGTGCAGAGAGCCAGATCCGTGATACTGATATGGCTACAGAGATGGTTAAGTACTCCAACAACAATATCCTGGCTCAGGCTAATCAGTCTAACCAGGGTGTACTTTCCTTATTACAGTAATTTCTGTAAGAGTAAAATTGCAAAGATAAGTTGTAAAAGAAAAGACCGGTTTATCCGGTCTTTTCGATTTCAACTAAACAGGATATGCCTTTTCTGAGATGAATCACGGTGTCGCACTCCAATCCATTCTTGTCGCGGTAGCGGCAGACTTCGCTGTTCAAGACATCAGCAAAGACGCACAAATCAGGATTCTGAACAGGCATATCAAAATACTAAAGCAAAATTTAAGACTGGTAGAGCCGGTTTGGTGTCTAAAAAATAAAACCTGTAAATATATTTATTTACAGGTTGAGCGGAGACGGAGGGATTCGAACCCTCGTGCCCCGGAGGGCTAACGCATTTCGAGTGCGCCCCGTTATGACCGCTTCGATACGTCTCCAACTTTTTTTATTATACTGAGTTACAGAAATGAAGTCAATGAAATAAATTCAGACTTCACAGCCATCAGAATTTCCAGAGTGACCGCAGCTTTTCCCAGATATAGACGATCCACGCAAACATATTACCACCTCCTGTTTATTTCTATTATATGCATATTCCGACAGCATAACCGACAAGAAAGTGTAAAGCTATTTTGTTGTTATTCTGGCTGAAATTTTATATGATAGAAATAGAAGAAGGGAGGTATTTTTATGCTTAAGGGTAAAGTAGCAGTTGTAACAGGGGGAACCAGAGGGATTGGTTATGCGGTTGTGAAGAAGTACCTGGAAAACGGGGCACAGGTGATCCTTTTCGGATCGAGAAAGGAAACCGTGGAAAAAGCACTGCAGAAGCTGAAGGAAGAAAACCCGGACTGGCCGGTAGAAGGTGCATGGCCAGATCTGAAGGATCCGGAAGCAGTAAGGGAAGAGATAGAAAGGATTCATCAGAAATACAGAAGAATTGATATTCTGGTAAACAATGCCGGTATTTCTGACAGAGTACCTACCATAGATTGTGACCCGGCTCACTTTGATGAGGTGATCAGCCTGAATGTCAATGCGATCTTCCATGCGGTACAGCCTGTGGTAAAGATCATGAAGGAGCAGGGAGGCGGCTGTATTCTGAATACCAGTTCTATGGTCAGTAAGTTTGGCCAGCCGTCAGGAGTTGCTTATCCGGCCAGCAAATTTGCAGTGAACGGGCTTACCATTTCTCTGGCAAGGGAGCTTGGCCCTTACCAGATCAGGGTAAATGCGGTGGCACCGGGGGTGACAAGAACGGATATGGTCGTCAGCCTTCCGGAGGAAATAATAAAGCCGCTGGTTGACCGGATTCCCTTAAGAAGGGTTGGAGAGCCGGAGGACGTAGCCAATGCATTTCTGTTCCTTGCCAGTGATCTGGCAGCCTATGTGACAGGTGAGATTCTGTCCGTGGATGGTGCAGCGATGGGCTGATCTGTGACAGGAGCAGCCGCTTGATCAGCTCATATCTCCATGCAGGAGAAAGCCTCCAAGTGTTGGAACCCGCCCGCCGTTGTGGGTGATATAAATGGCATGGATGCCATCCGGTATTCTGCAGGGAGCAGAGAAGGTTTCCCATGTGTTACATTCTGTGACCGGAACGGAGACGAGCACTTCCCCGTCCGGGGAGATGCGTACTTCAAAGCAGCCATCCATGTAGCCTCTGGCACGGATATCGATCCGGGTGACGTTCCTGCAGTCAAAATATTTGAAGCCGGCGGTTGCACCGTCAGGAATGTATTCCCAGGAGGGAAGAAAAGGGTTCAGTGTCTGTTTTTCATAAGAACCTCCTTTGAACCGGAAGCTGGAAGGGAAGGGCAGTCAATCCGGCAGCATTCTGAAGATGGATTTCTGCATAGTCACGGTATCCAAGTGAAACACTGCATGGACCATCCGTGAGAGAAAGGGTGTCAGGAGGCGTGAGAATAACATCTGTGTCATTGATTTTTACTGCGGCAGGCGGAACACTCTGCGGATCCTTACCCTCTGTATGCAGGAGAAAATCGGAGCTGCCCTTTCCGGGATTCAGTCCCTCTGCATGGGCAAAGGAAACCAGGATGGTTCCTTCCTCAGTAAGAGAGGCGGAAACAGCCTTTGGGGAATCACACAGGATGGGTTCGCCATAAACATGTCCCCTTGCAAGCAGGGCAAGTCTTCTTCCTACCTCCATTTTTTCCTTAGGATGAATGTCATAATAGGAGCCAAGATCCATGATGCCGGTAAGAAATACATCGGGAAGAGTGCTCGCTGTCAGTTCCTGCTTTTCACGTACTATAGCGTAGCCCTTGTTGTCGCAGGAGAGCCATTCACCAAAGGGAGCAAGCTGAACCAGCAGGAAGGGGAAGTTATCCTGCCAGTTGCTGCGCCATGCCCGGATCAGTCCGGAAAGCAGCTTATCATACATGGGAGCCAGTTCCCCGGCATCTGATTCGCCCTGATACCAGAGAACCCCCTTGATGGAGAAGGGGATCAGGGCAGACAGCATCTGTTCATACAGTCCGCAGGGCCGGTTAAAGTTATAGGGTCCCATGGGAATGACAGGATCTGTTTCATGCTCCTTCATATAGATAAGCTGCTCAGCCCGGCTCATTCCATACAGAAGGGGCTCAAAGGCAATGGAATGCTGGAGGGAATCTTCAAATGTCCATCCTGCAAGGGAAACCTCTCTTATGGCATCACTGCAGGTGTCTCTGACAGCGTCCTCATAGGCTTTCAGGTAGGTGTCAAGGGGCGGCTTTTGCAGAACCTCCTCCGGAACCCAGGCACTTGCGCTGGAACCGCCCCAGTTGCAGCCAATGATACCGATGGGGATACCTGCAGCCTCCTGGATCTCCCTGGCGAAGCTGTAGGCAGGAGCAGAAAAGGTATTGACGGCACTGTCATCATCACGGAACCAGTAGCCATAGCCGCTTCTGTTATGGCTGCTGTGTCCGCAGAAGGCCTGCTGGGGCATGTTGAACATATGGATTTCGGGATTGCGGGGAAGTCTGCTGACCGCCTCAAAATCCTTGTCGTATTTCAGAAAAAATTCCATATTGGACTGACCGGCAGCAATCCAGATATCACCAAAGGAAATATCCGTCAGAAGAATGGGCGGTTCCCCCGTGTTTTCTGCATAGATTTGGAGAGAAAGGCTCTCACTGGCAGGAAGAGGCGGCAGTGTGAGCAGAAAGTGTCCGCTGGTATCTGCGTGGGCCTTCCCGGAGAGAATGGGATGAAGGCGTCCGGAAGCGGAGCTGTCAGCGCTGTAAAAATCAGCAGCAATAGCTGCAAGGGGTGCAGCATCACCATAAATATGGATCTCCTTGTCCCGCTGGAAGATCATGCCGCTCTTAAAAAAAGTGGGAAGTGTAATGGAATGTCTGTTCATGTATGGAATCTCCTTAGCAATATTGGTACATATTCCGGAATTCTGTAGGGGTACAGCCCTTTACGATCTTGAACATGCGGATGAAGGAAGAAAGTGATTCAAAGCCACAGCTCAGGGCAACGTTAGTGATGGAAATATTGGGCTCGGTGAGCATTTCGGCGGCTTTTTCAATGCGCTTCTGGTTTACATATTTATAGAAGGATACATTTGTAAACTGCTTAAACAGTCTGGAAAAGTAAAATTTACTGAAGCCGCTCATGGAGGCCACTGCTTCCAGATTCAGTTCATCAGAACAGTGGGCAGAAATATAATTGCAGATTTCGATGAATTTTTCAATATATTCCTCCTGATTGCGGGGTGCGTCCGGGGAAGGGGTCTCCATGCCAGCAGCAGCCCTGCTTCTTCCGATCAGGGTTATGATCTCCAGTGTCTTGCTGTAAATGCTGACCTCGGAAAAGGAGGTGGAGCTGCTAAGATATTCATTCTTGATCTCCAGAAGGAGAGATTTCACCTTGTCATAAATCGAAGGGAAATCCTCCGGTGTGATGACGATCAGCGGAGATATGATGGTCACCAGGGTTTCGATTTCCTTCATAAAGCGTAAAGGATTAATGTCAGCCTGAAAGATAATACGCCGTCCCTTTTCCGGAGCATACAGTGTGTGGATGCAGCCTGGGCAGATCAGGACGATATCGCCCTCCCGCAGGGTGATGATCTGATTATAACACTCTACGGTATAGATGTTTTCTGTTGGCATGATGATTTCCGGGGTCGTGTGCCAGTGTGCCGGATAGTCTTCGTATTCATCATTATCATAAAGCTTGATAGAGGTGCTCTGCTTATAATTAATGGTTTCAAAAATACCGTTTAAAGATTCTATCATAATAAATGGCTCCTTTCCTGCTTCTATAGTAGCTCATTTTCACTCTTTTTAGAACATAATAATTGCTGTTGAGTTATGAAAAATTGCGCATATAAAAAACATAACTTATGCAGAATGCATAGCTTTGATATATAAAATTGCATTATAATGCACAAATGCACAATGGAAAGACTTGTTATCATGACAAGAATTAGTAATTTCTAAATAGCAATTTGAATAATACTGACAATTAGCTGTGCTATGGGTTATACATGAACAATCACAGACGATCGTGACAGATCACATTTTTTGAAGGAGGGTTATGCATGAAAAAGAAATTACTGGCAGCAGTGTTATCTGACAGCCCTGGCAGACGGTTCTGCAAGCTGGGCAGATGGCAAGCTTGCAAGCGCAGCAGAGAAGCTGGTTCAGCTTTCCCGGTATTTCCAGAAGACAGCAGCAGGTGATACTAATGATGTGGCAACCGCAAACTTCTACAATGGAGAAGCAGCGATCCTGGTCCAGGGTTCCTGGGCAATCGCACAGATTAACGGTTCCAATCCTGATTTTGAATCCAAGTGTGGTGTATTCCAGTTCCCTGGTGTTGAGAGAGTTATCGCCAAGTCAGACTCTCTGGCTATGAGTTCTTCTACCAAGAATCCGGAAGCATGTATTGCGCTGATGAAATATTTTACAGATGATACTGCACAGAAATATACCGCAGAGGTTGGTGGTAAGATCCCCGTTACTAATGTAGAATATGATGCTTCTGTTGCACCTGCACAGCTTGGATATGTTATGGATGTATTCAGCAATGCAACCGGAACCTTCGGAATAACGAAGACGGGACCATACAGACTATTTTCCCTTACGATCACAAAAAAGCATAAAAAGGGGATGCTGCCTCTGAATTGCCCGCAAGGAAAGATTGCAAAGGAGAATATTTTATTTTATACTGATTACTGATAAACAGCAATCAAAGGAGGCAACAGATACATATGGTTCAGGTATTGGGCAGTGGTGCTTATCTTGTAAATGGAGTGGAGATCATTCCGGGTGATGAGCAGGCAGGCGTAGTGCTGAAAGCAAAGACCGGCAGAGAGATTTCAAAAGAAAGTGCCAGAAAGGGTACGATCGCTTATGGGATTCTGGAGGAGCATAATACTTCCGGAAATATGGACAAGCTTAGGATTAAATTTGACAAGCTGACATCCCATGATATTACGTTTGTGGGAATTATTCAGACAGCGAGGGCTTCAGGCCTTACGAAATTCCCGATTCCCTATGTACTGACCAACTGTCATAATTCTCTTTGTGCGGTGGGTGGTACGATCAATGAAGATGATCATATGTTTGGACTGACCTGCGCAAAGAAGTATGGCGGTGTCTATGTACCTCCTCATCAGGCAGTCATCCATCAGTTTGCGAGAGAAATGCTGGCTGGCGGCGGCAAGATGATCCTGGGAAGTGATTCCCACACAAGATATGGTGCTCTTGGAACCATGGCCATGGGAGAAGGCGGACCGGAGCTGGTAAAGCAGCTTTTGTCACAGACCTATGACATTAACATGCCGGGTATCGTTGGTGTGTATCTGACCGGAGAGCCGAAGAAGGGTGTGGGTCCGCAGGACGTGGCACTTGCTATCATTGGTGAAGTATTTGCCAGTGGTTATGTAAAGAATAAGGTCATGGAATTTGTAGGTCCCGGTGTGGCTTCCTTAAGTGCAGATTTCAGGATCGGCATTGATGTCATGACGACAGAAACGACATGCCTGTCATCTATCTGGAAGACGGATGAGACCATTAAGGAGTTCTACGAGATCCATGGCAGAAGTGAAGAATATAAGGAATTAAATCCTGCAGATGTGGCATATTATGATGGTATGATCACGATCGATCTGGGAACCATTGAGCCCATGATCGCCATGCCGTTCCATCCGAGCAATACCTATACGATTGCAGAACTGAATGCCAATCTGATGGATATTTTAAATGATGTAGAGAAAAAGGCAGCCGTTTCTTTGGACGGTGCTGTACCGTATACCCTGAAGGATAAGGTAAGAAATGGCAGGTTCATGGTAGATCAGGGAATCATTGCAGGCTGTGCCGGTGGTGGATTTGAGAATATCTGTGCAGCGGCGGATATTATGAAAGGCAGCTACATCGGATCTGATGAATTTACCTTAAGCGTATACCCGGCTTCCATGCCAGTCTATATGGAGTTGATCAAAAATGGCTGTGCAGCGACACTGCTTGAGACAGGAGCTGTTTTGAAGACGGCATTCTGTGGCCCCTGCTTTGGCGCAGGAGATACACCGGCAAACAATGCGTTCAGTATCCGTCATTCCACAAGAAACTTCCCGAACAGAGAAGGCTCCAAGCTGCAGAGTGGACAGATTGCTTCCGTAGCACTGATGGATGCACGTTCCATTGCCGCAACAGCGGCAAATAAAGGTGTTCTGACACCGGCAACAGAGTTTGATGGCACGATCGGTAAATACAAATATCATTTTGATGCCAATATTTATAAGAACAGAGTCTTCGACTCCCAAGGCGTGGCAGATCCTTCAGTGGAGATCCATTTTGGACCCAATATCAAGGACTGGCCTGCAATGGAGGCACTCCCGGAGAACCTGGTGCTTCAGGTTGTTTCCGAGATCCATGACCCGGTAACCACCACAGATGAGCTGATTCCTTCCGGAGAAACCTCATCCTATCGTTCCAATCCTCTTGGACTTGCAGAGTTTACCCTTTCCAGAAAGGATCCTGCTTATGTGGGACTTGCCAAGGAGATCCAGAAGGCAGAGAAGGAAAGAGTACAGGGAGGACATCCCTGTCAGGCATTCCCGTATCTGAAAGAAGTCATGGGAACGATCAAAGAGCAGTTTGCAGAAGTAAATCATACCAACACCGGATTTGGCTCTACTATCTTTGCAGTAAAGCCAGGTGATGGTTCTGCCAGAGAGCAGGCGGCCTCCTGCCAGAAGGTGCTTGGCGGCTGGGCAAATATCGCCAATGAATATGCGACAAAGAGATATCGTTCCAACCTGATCAATTGGGGTATGCTTCCTTTCCTGATCCCTGAAGGAGAGCTGCCATTTACCAATAAGGATTTCCTGTTCTTCCCAGGCATCCGCAGTGCTGTAGAGGAGAAGGCAGAGGAGATCACAGGCTATACGGTAAAGAGCGGCAGTATGAAAGCATTTACTGTGAGGCTTGGAGATCTTACAGATGAAGAACGGCAGATCATTCTGGATGGCTGCCTGATCAATTATAACCGCGTTAAATGAGTCAGTATAAAGGACAGTATTTTGAAAACGATTCAGAATACTGTCTTTTTTAGTATCTCTCCATGAATAAACAGGAAGTATCGGGTAAAACTATCCATAGAACAATGAATTTCATCAACCGGATGGAAAAGGAATGGAGAGATAGAAAATGAAAAGGAAAATAAGAAGAAAAGGTCTGCTGAAGGAACGGATCGCCATGGCAGTCTGTGCTGTTACGGTGCTTGGGGTATTAACAGCCACAGGCTTGTGGATGAAGGACAGTACTTCCACGCAGGACCGTGGATATGTTGTGGACTTAAGTGAAATGGAAAACGGAGCGGCAAATGATACTGGGGATGAGATCAGGGCGATCCAGCATGTGCAGGAACAGGAGGTGACGGGAGACGACCTTGATTATGATCCATATTTTCAGGAAACAGGGTCGCAGAACGTGGAGAATCCGGATGGGTCTGTAAGTGAGAGTATGTCAGCATCACCGGCAGAGGATGTGGCAGCAGGAGAAAAGCTGTCTGAAGATGCGGCAGAAAAGGAAGGAACAGGCACGAAAGCTCAGGAAACAGATGCACCAGCAATCTCCACGGCCATGCAGCCGACTCTTTCCTTTGGAGATACGGATACTCTTGTCTGGCCGGTCGTAGGAAACGTGCTGATCAATTACAGTATGGACAAGACCGTGTATTTCCCGACACTGGATCAGTACAAATATAACCCGGCTATTGTAATCGCTGCAAATGAGGGAGACATGATCACGGCAGCGGCAGCGGGTAAAGTGACAAGTGTATTTGAGGATCCGCAGATCGGGCAGGCGGTTACTATGGATCTTGGTAATGGATATGAGATCACCTACGGACAGCTTAAGGAAATACTGGTCTCAGAAGGCAGCTATGTGTCCATGGGAGATATGATCGCCAGTGTGGCAGCTCCAACGAAATACTACAGTATTGAGGGAACCAATGTATATTTCAAGCTGACAAAGGATGGTAATCCTGTCAATCCCATGACAAGACTCAGCTAGGGAACCCACGGCTAGGAACCGGAAAACGAAAATATCTTTACCCGACTGTCAAAAACAGGTATAATCAATAGAGATATACCATTTGGGAGGAAGAATCTTGCGAAGGCATTCGGTAATTTGGGTTTTCCTTTGCCTGATTGTCCTTACGGGATGCGGCAGTATAAAGGAAAACCGGCAGAATGGCCAGGAAAATATACCTGAGGCTGACAGTATGGAACAGGAACCACAGCTTTCTTATGAGGTGCCGGTAAGCATGCCGGGGATCCTGGTTGACCGGCTCGGCTATCTGCCAGAGGAGAATAAAACTGTTATTTTTAAAGGAAAGGATCTGCCGCAGGAATTTTATGTGGTAGATAAGAAAACAGAACAGATTGTTTATCAGGGGTATCCGGAGATCCGAAAGGAAGAGGGAGAAGAAAAGGAGGCATACGGTGACTTTTCTGATTTTGCTGCTCCGGGCACCTATTACATAGAAGCACCGATCCTTGGGAAATCCTATTCTTTTTCCATATCGGATACGGTGTATGATTCCCTTTTTCAGGAGGCCTGTAAACAGTATTATTATAACCGGTGCGGTATGACCCTTGGCAGTGAGTATGCGGGGGATAAGGCACATAATGCCTGTCATACCGGTAAGAGTGTGCTTCGGGGAAATGGTTCTGTAAGTATGGATGCTTCCGGCGGATGGCATCAGAATGAAAATGGTGAAAAAAATATTACCGGTGCTTCCGGGGCTATGGCTGTGCTGATGATGTCCTATGAGCTGTATCCACAGGAATATACCGACCAGGAAGGATTACCGGAAAGTGGAAATCAGATCCCGGATATTCTGGATGAGATCCGTTATGAAACAGGGTGGTTCCTTAAAATGCAGGATAAACAGACCGGCGCAGTATATGCGGGTGTTACAGCCTATGACAAGGGCAGTTATGTGGAACCGGCCTGTGCAAAGGCAGAATTTGCTTTTGCCATGACGATGGCAAAGTTCGGATATCTGTATCAGAATTATGACAAGGAATATGCCATGACCTGTCTGAAAGCAGCGGACCGGGCATTTAAACATGCAGTTTTATGTGAGGAAGCAGATGACCGGGAAGAAAAAATCTGGCGGTTTGCAGCTGCGGCAGAGATTTACCGGGCGGCAGGGCAGGTATCCTATCAGAAATATCTGGTAGAATATCTTTCAGATGGAGATCTGACGCTGGCAGGGGATATGGTGCAGCTTTCAGGCTGTGTTACATATATATCTACGAAACAGACGGTAAGTATGGTACTGTGTGAAAAGATCATGACGATGCTGATGGATCAGGCTGAAGAAATTTCTGAGGAAGTCAGGGGATCCCTGTATATGACTTCGACAGAAGCAGAGGGTGACAGCAGCAGGATACTGACGCAGGCAGCATATCTGACAGTGGTCAATCACGTGATTTCCAATTACGAGTATAAGCTGATGATAGAAAACCAGCTCCATTATCTCTTAGGCAGAAATGAGAGGGGGATTGATTATATCAGCGATGACACAGAGGAAGCTCCCTGTGTGATCAATCAGTTCAAAGAAGACAGTATGCTGGTATTTATGCTGGCTGGTATTGTTTCCGGAAGCTGAAGATGTGACAGAAAAGAGAGGATAAAATATGATACGTTTGATTTTGGTTGCAGTATTTCTGGTACTTTTTCTGGTGCTTGGCATACCGCTGCTGCTGATCGAGTGGGTGATCGGTAAATTTAATCAGAGGGCGAAGGATATCAGCTCCCTGCGCATCGTGCAGTGGGCATTTAAGATGATCCTGTTTCTTGCTGGTACCAAGGTTGTTATAAAAGGTGAGGAAAATGTACCAAAGAATGAACCGGTTCTGTACGTGGGAAACCACAGGAGCTATTTTGATATTGTTATCACATATTCAAGAGTTCCAGATCTGACAGGATATATCGCCAAGAAGGAAATGCTGAGATGGCCGCTTCTGGTAAACTGGATGAAGAATCTGCATTGTCTGTTCCTGGACAGACAGGATGTGAAGCAGGGACTGAAGACCATATTGACTGCCATTGACAAGGTAAAAGCAGGCATATCCATCTGTATTTTCCCAGAGGGAACCAGAAACCGGGTAAATGATACCTTTATGGAATTCCATGAGGGAAGCTTCAAGGTGGCAAGCAAAAGTGGCTGTGCAGTAATTCCGATGGCGATCTATAATTCCGCAGCTATCTTTGAAGATCATATTCCGTGGATTAAGAAAGCCACAGTGATCGTAGAGTACGGCAAGCCCTTCTACATTAAGGATCTGCCGAAGGAAACCCAGAAAAGGGTTGGCGCATACAGCAGAGATCTGATCATGGAAAATTATTTCCGTCTGAAGGAAGAAGCAAAGGAGAACGGATATGGATAAAATAGCGGTTTTAATACCCTGTTATAATGAGGAAAAGACGATTGCCAAGGTGGTAGCAGATGCAAAGGCAGCACTGCCAGAGGCGGTGATCTACGTATACGATAATAATTCCACAGACAGAACGGTAGAGCTGGCAAGGGAAGCAGGGGCTGTGATCCGGCATGAATATATGCAGGGAAAAGGCAATGTCATCCGCAGGATGTTCCGGGAAGTGGAAGCCCGCTGCTATATCATGGTGGACGGGGATGATACCTATCCCATGGAATTCGCACCGGAAATGGTAGACAAGGTATTACATCACAATGCAGATATGGTAGTCGGTGACAGACTTTCCTCCACTTATTTTTCAGAGAATAAGCGTCCTTTCCACAATATGGGAAATTCCCTGGTACGCGCCAGTATCAATCGGCTGTTTCAGTGTGATATCAAGGATATTATGACCGGATTCCGCGCATTCAGTTATGGCTTTGTCAAGACTTTCCCAATCCTGTCAAAGGGCTTTGAAATCGAAACAGAAATGACGATCCATGCTGTATATAATCAGCTGCAGATCGATAATGTGATCGTGGATTACAGGGACAGGCCAGAGGGCAGTGTATCCAAGCTGAATACCTATGCTGATGGATTTAGGGTTCTTGGGACCATTTTCAGGCTGTACCGGGATTATAAGCCCTTTGGCTTTTTCAGTCTGTTTGCACTTCTGCTGGCAGTAGTTTCGGTGTTGTTTTTTATACCGGTACTGGCAGAATATTTTGCTACAGGACTGGTACTGAAGTTCCCGACGCTGATCGTGTGTGGATTTGTCATGCTGGCTGCCATCCAGTCTTTCTTTGCGGGACTGATGTTATCCAACAGTGCGCAGAAGAACCGGAGAGACTTTGAATATCGTTATACTCTCGTCTGCGAAAAAGAACTGAGACAGAGAGAGGAGAAGTAAAGAGTGAAAAAAATAGCAGAAAAATGGTATCTTGTTCTGATCATCGGCTTTCTTGTTTTTGCAGCCCTTGTGTTTGGGATTTTCGGAAAGGGAAGTATTATTTCCGTGCATGACAACCTGGATCTGTTCGTGGCACAGTTCCAGATGCTGAAGAATACAGGAGCCTTTTGGAAGCATGGCGTAGAAATGCCGTTTCTTGGAGGGATCAGCCGGGATGTACTGCCTTCCGAGTTTTCACTTTATTCTCTGTTGTATATGATCCTGCCATCTTACTGTGCGTATGTGGCAGGATATTTGCTGAAGATCGTGATCGGTACCTTTTCCATGGTACTCCTTGCCAGAGATCTGTTTAAGGATCAGTATGGAGAAAGTAAGCCGGTGATTTTTCTTGCTGGGTTTGCTTATGGGATCCTGAATGTTTTTCCGGCCTTTGGTATACCCTTCGCATCTGTTCCTCTGGTGGTTTATCTCCTGCGGAAAATATACAGAAGTCCGTCGGCAGGGTGGTATCTGCTGTTATTTCTTTATCCACTGTTATCCTATTTTTCTTATTTTGGCCTGTTTATCCTGGGATATCTGGCGATAGCCTTTGTTATTCTGTGGATCAGGGACCGAAAATTTCCGTTTCGGATGATCCTTTCCCTTATCGTACTTTCAGCGGGCTACATCCTGTTTGAGTACCGGCTGTTTGGAACCATGCTGTTTGGAAGTGAGGAAACGATCCGGTCTACCATGGAGGCGGGAAGCTTTACAGGTGGAGAAATTGTGAAAACCATGGTCGAGGGATTCAGACAGGGAATGTTCCATGCGGAAAGCATACATACATATCTGGTGATGCCGGTCTGTCTTCTGTATTTCCTGTTTCTCAATGTGTCTTACATCCGGAAAGGAAATATGAAAGGGATCTTCCATGACGGTTACAATCTGCTGATGGTGCTTCTGGTGTTTAACAGCGTGGTATATGGCATTTACTATCTGGAGCCTTTTCGCAGCCTGATCGAAAAGATAGTGCCACCGCTGAAAGGCTGGCAGTTCAACAGGACGATCTTCTTTAACCCCTTTGTCTGGTATCTTGCATTTCTTGTTGTTCTTGTGAGATTGTATCAGGAAAAGAAAAAATGGCTGTGCGTTCTGACGGATCTGCTGGCAGTGGCAGCAGTACTACTGATCGTATTTTCGGGAACGAGATATAATGATCTTTATCATACCTGTGTAGCGAAGGCATATGAGATTCTGAAAGGAAAGGAATCCAATGACTTAAGCTACGGGGAATTTTATTCGGAAGAGCTCTTTGCGAAAGCGAAGGAGGACATTGGTTATAATGGAGAGTGGTCGGCGGCTTATGGCTTCCACCCGGCGATTCTTGAATATAACGGAATTTCCACCCTGGATGGCTACCTTGGCTTTTATTCCCAGGACTATAAGGACAGGTTCCGGAAGGTGATCGCACCGGCTCTGTCGCAGAATGCGGCATCTGCGGAGTATTTCGACACCTGGGGAGCCAGAGCATATCTGTATTCCCCAACGGAAAACTCTCTTGTGATGGCGGTTAGGGATTATCACGTGGAGGATGAGAGTCTTGCCATTGATGTGGATGCCTTTAAGGCACTTTCCGGAAGATATCTGTTCAGCCGGATCTGCATTTCCAATGCAGAGGAGGAAGGGTTTACACTGATCGGAACCTATACGGATGAGTCATCTCCGTATACACTGTATGTTTACCGGACAACGACTCTCTATCAGAGTAATAACTGGTCAGAGGTTCCTTTTGCAGAAAGGGATCTGACCTATGACAAAGATGTCATATATGAAACTGCGGATCAGCTTGAGGAACTGGCCAAAGAAGCGGTCAGACAAGAAGAAAATCAGGAAACAGTAGTTCTTCAGGAAGAGAAAGCTCTTTCTCTGTATGAAAGTCTTCTGGATGGCTGTATCCGGGTGAGAACCTGTAATTCCCTGTCTCAGATCCGCTACGACATGGATGTGCGGGATGAAGAGAATGCCAGCCTGCAGGAACAGCAGTATGAGGATGCTATGGATATTACGGACAGAGTTTATGCAGCTATGGCGCAGATATGTAATTCTCCTTACAAAGAAATTTTTTCTGAGGTATTTACTGAAAGTGAAATAAGCTCCCTTCAGGATTATGAAGAAATGACAGAGCAGGAAAAAGATTTGATCCTGAAGGAAAACAGCCTGCAGCAGGAATATAATGAAGCACTGCTGGATGATTATGATGCAGAGTATGAGGGAAAAACCTGGAGCTTTGCCATGCTGGAAACGGAGGAAGACAGCCTGGCAGTAGAGAAATATCAGGCGGTTCAGAGAGCACTGTATGAGGAGAAAAACAGTGTGATCGGGGAAATTTACTGTGAACTGGTATCTGTCAGGGATCAGCTTGCCAGAGAGTATGAATATGATAACTATGCTGAGTATGCCTATGGGGGCTTGTATCTGCGGGACTATGACACGGCAGACGCTAAAGCCCTGTTCAAACAGGTAAAAAAAGAAGTCATGCCATGGCTGATCGAAATAGAATCTCTTTACTATGAAATGGATGATTCCGCACTGGAGGAGCTGAATGACAGTCCAGCAGCGGAGAGGCTTTCGGCTGTGCAGAAATACATTGGGGAGCTGGATCCGGAGATGGAAGAAGCCTTTGATCATATGCTTGCATATGATCTTTATGATATGGATGCGGGAGAAAGCAAGGCACAGACTGGATATACCATAGAACTTCCCTGGTACGGAGATGCTTTTATTTTCGATGCACCATATGGAACCTGTCAGGATTATGTGACGACTATTCATGAATTTGGGCACTACAACTACGCAGTCCATAAAAAGAGTAATCCATTATTTGTCGTGAATAATATGGATCTTTGTGAAATTCATTCCCAAGGACTGGAAATGCTCTTTTATGATTACGATCAGGATATGATCCAGGGTGAAGCTGGAGACATGTTCCGACTGCAGGATGTGGTGCAGCTTGCAGAGCAGACAGCTAATGCCTGTATGCTTGCTGAATTTGAGATCTGTGTGTATGAAAACCCGGATATGACAAGAGAAGAGATGAACAAACTGTACTGTAATCTGGCCAGAGAGTATGGAATGGCTGTAAATGATCAGGATATCCAGGAGCTGTATTCCTGGGTGGATATTCCCCATCTTTTTATGCAGCCCTGCTACTACCTTGGTTATGGTACATCGGCTTTCACAAGTCTTGATCTCTTTGCTCTGGCAGGAGAGGACAGGGAAGCAGCGGTTGATAAATATCTGGAGCTGACTGCTGTTTCTGCTGAAACACCTTACTGTGAAGCTGTGCAGAAGGTGGGACTACGGGATATCTTTGAAAAGGGAGTTCCCGGAGAAATCCTTAAGGAAGTAAATAACAGACTTAAGAAGGATTATGAACAGTAAAACTGAACAGAACAAAAAGAAGGTGTACCGGAGAACTGCTCTGGTACACCTTTTACTTTTGGTTGGATCATTGGATCAGGAAGATCAGATCCTTTCGCCTCTTTTGTATTTGCCGACAACCTTTTGAATACGTTCATTAGGATCCAGAAGATCACTGATAGATGCATCGTGGTTCAGGGTGTCGATCAGGTAAGCGATGTATTTACTCATATCACAGTTGATATACCATTCTCTGGAGAGAAGCTCCGGTGTCTGGTAGATCAGGTTGGTGGTCAGTACTTTGTCAATGATACCGCTCTGATATGCCTTATCAAAGCGCTCCAGGCCATTTGTAAACAGACCGAAGGTAGTGCAGATAAACACTTTTCTTGCACGTCGCTCTTTCAGGGCAGTAGCAACCTCGATCACGCTTTCTCCAGATGAGATCATATCATCAATAATGATCATATCCTTGCCTTCTACAGATGAGCCAAGAAATTCATGGGCAACGATGGGATTTCTGCCATCAACAATTCTTGTATAATCACGGCGCTTGTAGAACATACCCATATCAAGACCGAGTACGTTGGCCATGTAAATAGCACGTCCCATACCACCTTCATCTGGGCTGATGACCATCATGTGGTCGGAGTCAAGCTGCAGATCGTCCACGTTGCGGAGCAGACCCTTGATAAACTGATAGGTAGGCTGTACTGTTTCGAAACCATGCAGAGGAATCGCATTCTGCACACGTGGATCATGTGCATCAAAGGTGATGATATTATCAACACCCATATGAACCAGCTCCTGCAGTGCCAGTGCACAGTCAAGGGATTCACGGGCTGTTCTCTTGTGCTGGCGGCTTTCGTAGAGGAAAGGCATGATCACAGTGATCCGTCTTGCCTTACCACCCACAGCGGCAATGATACGCTTCAGGTCCTGATAGTGATCATCCGGGGACATGTGGTTTTCGCGTCCACAGAGAGAATAGGTCAGGCTGTAATTGGCAACATCAACGAGAATATAAAGATCTGTACCACGGACAGATTCTAGGATCATACCCTTTGCTTCACCGGAACCAAAACGCGGTACCTTGGCCTTCAGAATGTAGGAATCGCGCTGATAACCTGAAAAGGCAAGGCTGTTTTTATGCTCGCTTTCACGGACAGTCCTCCATTCTACCAGATAATCATCTACCTTCTGACCGAGGGATTTGCAGCCCTCCAGGGGAATAATACCCAGAGATCCGACAGGTATGGTCTCAAGATTTCTTGTTTCTTCGCGTTGTGACATGGGAGTCCTCACTTTCTGTTCTGAAGTCTTTTTTTATACATCCGGATATCAGGTCCGGTTATCTTACAGATTTCGTAGTTGCTGGTGATTCTGGAAAAGATCCTGTCAGAATATCGGTTCCGGAAATCCTCCAGTGAAAGATTAGTGGATATAATAGTAGCTTTTTTACGCAGGTGTCTGTCATTGATCAGTGAAAAAAGCTCAGAGGCAATCAGGTTGTTGGTAAATTCTGTGCCAAGATCATCAATGATCAGCAGATCACTTTCGAACAGGTCTCCATAGGAACTTCGGAGGTCATCACTGTTTCTATAGTCAAATTTATATTTGGACAGGGTATCGAAAAGTCCAGTAGCACTGAAGTAGATCACAGAATGACCACTTTCAATCAGCTCTTTGGCAATACAGCCTGAGAGAAAGGATTTGCCCGTACCAACTGTACCATAAAAAAAGAGATTGTGGTAGTCTGAATTAAAATTATTGATAAAGTTTCTGCAGGTGAGGACAGTATTTTTGAATCTTGTCAGATCCTCTCCCTGATAGTATTCATAGGACAGGGTAGAAAAATTCTCATTCTCCAGCATTTTGCGGATCCCGGACTGTTCGTACAGGAGATCGATCTGCGCCTGCAGAAAACAATGGCATTTCCTGCCATCGATATATCCGGTATCCCTACAGGCGGGACATTCATAGACCGGAGCAAGGTAATCAGTGGGAAGACCGGCATCTGTAAGGAGTGCATCCTGCTTCCTGCGCAGCCTTGCAAGCTCCGTTTTCAGATCCTCCATGGCATCTTTGTTCCCGAGAAGAAGCTGTTTTCCCTGTCTGACAGAAACAGAGGCGATCTCATTTCTGACTTCATTGTAGCCAGGGATGTGTTTCATGACGTAAGCTGTCCGCTCTTCGAGAAGATGGCGGCTATTCGTCTGCCTGGCTTCATAGAGCTTCATAATGGTTTCATACTGGGAATTGGTAAGTGCCACGGGTACGCTCCTTTTAGTTACTTAAGATCTCTTTTTCCAGAGTATCAAAGTCATAATCAGTGTGCATGAACTGGTTGAACTGTCCGTTCCTGGGAGCGGTTTTGGCTGCCGGCTTCCGGGAATGGGCTTCATCCATGGTACGGATATCTGCCTTGTGCTTTACGTGGTTTTCATGCCAGCTTTTCAAAATACTGTCAGCATATTCGAAGCGGTGCCTGTCAGTAGCAAGGACAGTTCTTTCACAGGCTTCCATGATGATATCGGAAGTAAAGCCATACTCTCTGACCCATTTCATGGCATAATCAGCTTCTGCCTTGGTCGGGATAGAGGATTTGCCAAGAGCCTTCATGATATCATATACGTTCTTGTCGTATTTGGCAGCATATCTGGCGGCCTGTGCAGGAGTAGAAATACCCTCCTGTGCCCAGCTGATGGCCACCTTTTCTATGTAACGGAAATCCTTCTTGCCCTTTTCCACACAGTACTGGATCAGATAGTCGATCAGATCAACAGAGAAATGCAGTCTGTCTGAAAAGAAAAGAATGGTTTTCATTTCGGGGGCAGTCAGTGGTCTGCCGATATACTGTTCGGCAACAAAGATGATCTGGGAGGTTTCCTCGTTATTCTTAAATTCCTTCAGCTCATCCAGAGAGTAGGAGGGCTTTGCAAAAGGATCAGCCGTTTCAGTAGCTGTCCGGACAGCAGGCTCTTCTGTGATACTTCTGCCTGCTATGTCCTTCTTCGAGACAGTAACAGGCATGCTGACGATTTTGGTCAGGGGAAGAACATCGTTTTCACTGCGGCTGGTTACATCCAGCAGACGGATGCCGCACAGGGTTCTGTCCTCGTTATATTCCAGTGCGAGAAGATTATTCTTTTCCCAGTACTTCAGTGCCCGCATCACATCCTTTTCAGTGTGATTAAACTTGTCCGCAATATCGGACACGCTGGTAGCCTTATGCGCACTCATCATACGCAGAAGATATAAATAGATCTTAATCTGCGCATCATTGGCATCCTTCATATATTCATCAATAAATAAATTGGACACAATGGTGGTATCGGCATAGTTGTCCTGGTAAATAGTAAAACGACTCACGTTGATCCCTGCTCTCTGCTGTTTACATTTTCATTTCAAAGCAAAATGATTATAGCATATGAAAAAAGAAATGCAAACCTCATTTTTCCGGAAAACCCAGTATTTACAAGGGTTTCTGGACTTTGTGGACAATGTGGATAATGTGGATAGTTTACCGGAGGAGAAGAAAAACTATTGTAAAAAACAGGTAAAATCTGCTCCCACCATAAAAATAAATATCCACATACAAAAGAGGCCTTTGCAGCTTCCTGAATGTGGATATCGTGGATAAAAAATTATTTCAGAAGATTTTCTCCGATTTTAACAACATCTCCGGCTCCCATAGTTATCAACAGGTCACCCGGCTTACATTTTTCCAAAATAAATTTTTCGATAGAAGAAAAATCCGGGAAATAATAACAGGTTTTGCCAAGAGCCTCAAGCTCTTTCTGAAGTGTTTCAGAACTGATCCCGAGATTATCAGTTTCCCTGGCCGGATAAATATCCGCAAGGATCACATAATCGGCATGGGACAGAGCCTTTGCAAAATCCTTCATAAATGTCTTGGTACGCGAAAATGTATGTGGCTGGAATACACAGTACAGATCCTTGTGGGGATAATTTGCAGCAGCTTTCAAAGTCGCAGTAATTTCTGTGGGATGATGTGCATAATCATCTATTATAGTGATACCATTGATACGGCCCTTATACTCAAACCGTCTGTCAGTACCATGAAAATCGGACAGGGACGCTGCAGTAACAGATGGATCTACAGAAAGGAGGTCTGCGAGTGCGATTGCTGCAAGAGCATTCAGAATATTGTGTTCTCCGGGGACAGACAGGGTAAAATGTCCGTCAGGAGCTCCTTCCCTCAGTAAAGTAAAGGAGGCACAGCCCTTTTCGTCATAAGTGATATCGGTGGCACTGTAGGTAAAGGAAGGATCCATACCAAAGGTGATAATGGGACAGGCTACGTCCGCTGTGATCTCGGAAAGATCAGAAATACTGCCATTTATGATCAGTGCACCGTCCGAAGGAAGGAGCAGGGCAAAACGGTGGAATGAAGAACGGATATCTGCAAGATCCTTAAAGAAATCCAGATGGTCTGCTTCGATATTAAGGATCAGACCGATCTTTGGATAAAAACTCAGGAAGCTGTTGGTATATTCGCAGGCCTCTGTTACAAAGTACTCAGAATGACCGATCCTGATATTGCCGCCGATAGTCTTCAGGATACCGCCGATGGAAAGGGTAGGATCGAGCTCTGCATGGAGCAGGATCTCAGAAATCATGGAAGTGGTTGTGGTTTTGCCGTGGGTGCCGCTGATGGCAATGGGGAGCTTATAATTCTTCATCATTTGACCAAGGAGCTCTGCTCTTGTGAGAAGAGGAAGAGAAAGCGCTGCAGCTGCCTGCATTTCCGGATTATCCGGATGGATGGCGCTGGTATAAACAACAAGATCCAGGTCACTTGACAGATTTTCGCGCCGCTGGCCATAGTAGATATGGGCACCTCTTTTTTCGAGAAGCTCAGTCAGGGGAGAGGGGCGCATGTCAGAGCCGGATACGGTAAAGCCTTCATCTAACAGGATCTCTGCAAGACCGCTCATGCTGATGCCGCCGATTCCGATAAAATATATATGAATGGGGTGGTGAAAATCGATCTGATACATGGAAATAACCTCCAAAGATAATTATACTGATATTATAAACATCCTATACAAAAAAACCAATAGCATTTTGAATAAAATGTATGGTCTGCTTCTTTTGCATAACACAAAATGTTGTAAACACGATTCGAAAGTGTAAATTTAAATAGTAGAGAATTGTAAGATATTTACATAAAAGCATGTAAAATGAACAAAATTTTTGTAAAAAATATTCACATTCAAATGGTTATATGATATACTATTCGTAAACTTGATGATTGGAAACTGTAACGGTCTACCGATTATTAAGAACAAAATATTCACAAAAAATACTGGTAAGAGGTGACAACATGATTAAAAAGGAAATGATTGCCATGTTATTAGCGGGCGGTCAGGGAAGCAGACTTGGTGTGCTCACTTCAAAAGTGGCCAAACCTGCGGTATCTTTTGGGGGAAAGTACCGTATCATTGACTTCCCGCTCAGCAACTGTATTAACTCCGGTGTAGATACAGTGGGTGTGCTGACACAGTATCAGCCCCTCCGGCTGAATACGCATATTGGCATTGGTATTCCGTGGGATCTGGACAGGAATATTGGTGGAGTCAGTGTCCTGCCGCCTTATGAGAAGGTGACAAACAGTGAGTGGTATACAGGTACCGCAAATGCGATCTATCAGAACATTGATTACATGGAGAGCTTTAATCCCGATTATATCCTGATCCTGTCAGGAGATCATATTTATAAGATGGATTATGAAGTGATGCTGGATTTCCATAAGGAAAAGGGAGCAGAGTGTACCATTGCAGTCATGCCGGTTCCGATGGAAGAAGCGAAGCGCTTTGGTATTATGATCACAGATGAGGATAAGAAGATCACAGACTTTGAAGAGAAGCCTGCCAATCCGAGAAGCAACCTGGCATCCATGGGTATTTACATATTCAATTGGAAGACACTGAAGGAAGCCCTTCTTGCCAATGCAGACCAGCCGGGACTTGATTTTGGTAAGCATATCATTCCGTATTGCCACGGCAAGGGATCACCACTTTATGCTTTTGAATTTAATGGCTACTGGAAGGATGTAGGAACGCTGAATTCTTATTGGGAAGCCAATATGGAACTGATCGATATCGTTCCGGAATTTAATCTTTATGAAGAGTACTGGAAGATCTATACCAAGAGTGAGATTCTTCCTCCACAGTATTTCGCAGAGACCAGTCTGGTAGAGAGAAGTATTATCGGTGAGGGAAGTGAGATCAGCGGACAGGTTTACAACTCCGTGATTGGTTGTGGGGTAACCATTGGTAAGGATACGGTGATAAGGGATTCCATTATTATGAACGGAACTGTGATCGGGGATGGCTGTGAACTGAACAAGGCCATCGTTGCAGAGAAGGCCATCATCGGAAACAATGTGAAGCTGGGTATCGGTGAAGAAGTGGAAAATGAAACAGATCCGCATATCTATAACCACAGCATTGCAACTGTTGGTGAAAAGAGCGTGATACCGGATGGCATCACTGTTGGTAAGAATACCTGTGTATTCGGAACCACTGCTGCTGAGGATTATCCGGATAACTGCCTTGCAAGCGGTAAAACACTAATTATTAAGGCGGGTGATGAAAAGTGAGAGCGATCGGTATTATTTTAGCAGGTGGCAGCAGCTATCGTATGAAGGAACTTTCTACCAAAAGAGCAGTGTGCGCAATGCCTGTGGCAGGAAGCTATCGTAGCATTGATTTTGCACTGAGCAATATGACGAACTCCCATATCCAGAAGGTAGCTGTACTGACCCAGTACAATGCCAGAAGTCTGAATGAGCATCTCAGCTCTTCCAAGTGGTGGGATTTTGGCAGAAAGCAGGGGGGACTGTATGTGATGACTCCGTCTGTGACAGCAGAAAGCAATGCCTGGTACAGAGGAACAGCAGATGCTATTGCACAGAATCTTTCTTTCCTGAAGAACTGCCATGAGCCTTATGTGGTAATTGCTTCCGGTGACTGTGTCTACAAGCTGGATTACAATAAAGTGCTGGAGTATCACATTGCAAAGAAGGCAGATATTACAGTGGTATGCAAGGACATGCCGGCAAGTGAGAATGTAGATCGTTTTGGCATCCTGAAGATGAATGAGGAAAGCCGGATCGAGGAGTTTGAAGAGAAACCGGTAGTTGCCAAGTCCAACACGATTTCCTGTGGTATCTATGTTGTCAGAAGAAGACAGCTGATCGAGATGCTGGAGAAATGTGCAGAAGAAGAAAGATATGATTTGGTTAAGGATATTCTGATCCGTTATAAGAACATGAAGCGGATCTATGGATACAAGATGCAGGAATATTGGAGCAATATTGCAAGTATTGATGATTATTTCAATACCAATATGGATTTCTTAAAACCGGAAATCCGGGATTATTTCTTCAGACAGTATCCGGATATCTATTCCAAGGTGGATGACCTTCCGCCTGCCAAATACAATGTAGGAGTCAGTGTGAAGAATAGTCTGGTTTCCAGCGGCTGTATCGTTAATGGTACTGTAGAGAATTCCGTAATCTTCAAAAAGGCTTATATCGGAAACAACTGTTATATCAAGAACTCTATTATTCTCAACGATGTGTACATTGGGGATAATACGCATATTGAAAACTGTATTGTAGAAAGCCACGGCACGATCAGAGCCAATTCCTATCATGCAGGGGAAGAGGGAAAGATCAAGGTTGTTATTGAACGCAGTGACAGGTATGTGATCTAAGCCACAGCAGCATTGATGCAGAATAAATAAACGAAACAGGGGAGAGGAATGCTATGCAGATTACAGATGTAAGGATCAGAAAGGTTGCGAAGGAGGGTAAGATGAAAGCGATCGTATCCATTACGATCGATGATGAATTCGTAATCCATGACATTAAAGTGATAGAGGGAGAAAAGGGCTGCTTCATTGCCATGCCGAGTAAGAAATCGACAGATGGAGAGTACCGGGATATCGCACATCCTATTAATTCCTCAACAAGAGAAAATATCCAGAAGATCATTCTGGATCGTTATGAACAGGCGCTGCAGGAACCGGACGAAGAGGCTTAGGCAGAGACCTGAAAAACCTGATACCAGTTACAATAAAGAGACTGAAAAGCCAGTATGATGATATGGTTTTTCAGCCTCTTTTTTTGAGACTTAAGACTGGCATTATTACCAGTCTTTTTTACTTTCTGAGAACGAAACAGTGTTTAGTAAAGATGTAAATTGTGCAATATGTCGGAAAACAGTTTTGCTTTTTGAAATTATTGCACCATATCGCACAAAATGATAAGATGTTATCAAGCGAAACGAGTTTACTAAAAGCTTTTAGAATAATTTAGTTTGGTGAGGATTTCATGAATATACGGGATATTGCAAAAATAGCAGGAGTATCTGCCTCTACGGTATCAAAAGTTATGAATGGAAAAGACCGTGATATCAGTGAGGAAACAAAGAAAAAAGTTCTGGATGTTATTGAACAGGAACATTATATTCCTTATTTTAAATTTCTGGAAAAGGAGGGGATGAAATCTCGTCTCATAGGGATGATTCTCCGCAAAGACAATCGGACAAAGCAGGAGATGCAGCTCGTAGCCGAAAAGGCCGCAAGGGAGAATGGTTACAGTCTTGTTGTCGGATATGCGGATGGTATGGAAGATACAAAACAGCTTGTAAAGGAGATGAAGACGAAAAAGATATCCGGATTTCTGATTGACGAGTCCCATTGGGTTGCAGATGGGAATATGGAAGATACAACGGTATATCTGAGTGATACAAGGACATTTGATGAGAGACAGAAAACAACATTTTATTATCGGCCATCAGAAGCTGCCAGAATAGCAGTTAGTCAGCTTTACAAAGAAGGGCATCAGAAGATTGCCTGTATTGTTACACAGCAGGATAAAAGTATTCTGGACGGTTATAAAATAGCAATGCAGAACAATAATCTGCACTACAATCCGTTGTGGATCTATATCTTTGATTCCGTGAACGACATTGAAAAAATTGGAATACCGCAGGTAATGAAAGAACGTGTAACAGCCATTGTCTGTGGATCACCGGAGGTTGCCTGTTACGTAGAACGTGTACTGTCCAAAAATAATACAGTAGTACCGGATGAAATATCCCTGATTTCCATAGGAGATGAAAATGAACTGGAATATGTGGGAAATGGTATTACGGCAGTGCAGTTTCCTATTGAAAAAATGGTATCCGCTGCAGTGGAATGTCTGCTGGAAATCATTAACCAGGAAAAAAGAATTGAGGTGGTCAGAAAATTTGAACCACAGGTCAAATGGAGAAACAGTGTAGTGAGACCACCGGCAGACAGACAGGGTGAGAAGATCGTAGTAGTTGGAAGTATGAACATAGATGTGACAATCTATGTAAATGAAATTCCAGGCGCAGGTGAAAACCAGATGGCAAATAAGGTGTATATTTTCCCGGGAGGAAAGGGAGGAAATCAGGCTGTCGGAGTTGGAAAGCTGGGAGGTCAGGTTTATATGATCGGATGTCTTGGCAACGACATGGAAGGAAAACAGATTTATACCAGTCTTACTGAAAATCATGTGCATGTAGACGGAGTCAGATTTAATACAGTGCTTCCTACGGGAAAAGCATATATTCATGTGGATCAGAGCGGAGAAAGTGCAATAACTGTTTATACAGGTGCTAACAGCGGTTTAAGTATGAAACAGATTGATCGATATGAATATCTGTTTGAAAAAGCAAAATATTGCCTGGTATCTACAGAAATTCCGGAAATGATAGTGGAGCATACTGTCAGACTTTGCAAGGAGAATGGAACACAGGTAATTTTGAAACCTACAGTGGCAGAAGTCCTGAATGAAAAAATATACCAGGAGATTACATATCTTGTTCCAAATGAAAAGGAATTGCACATACTGGTTCCGGGAAACGCGACAATAGAAGATAAGGCTTATATTTTAAGGGAAAAGGGAGTTAAGAATGTCATAGTGACTCTGGGGGCAAGGGGATGCTATCTGAAAAATGATGATTATTCTATGTACTTTGATGGTACCGGTTTTGAAGCTGTAGATACTACTGGGGGTGCTGATTCTTTTATCAGTGCATTAGCGGTTTATCTGAGCGAGGGAAGAAATCTGCTGGAAGCGGTTGAGTTTGCAATCTATGCTTCCGGGATCAGCGTTACCAGACATGGAGTGCAGCAGGCGTTGCCAGACAGAAGGGCTGTAGATATTTATGAAGATGAAATTCATTCCCAATATTACACAAGGAGGAAGGTGAAGGCAGATTGAAACAAATTTTAGTAGTGGGAAGTCTGAATATGGATACTGTGATAGAAACACCTCATATGCCTAAATGCGGAGAAACGATCACTGGGAAAAGTGTAGAACAGATTCCAGGTGGAAAGGGCGCTAATCAGGCATATGCAGTGGGAAAACTGGGGGGGAAGGTTGTCATGCTCGGAGCGGTTGGGGATGACACGAAAGGACAACAGCTTCTGGACAACCTGAAAGCGGTAAATGTGGATGTTTCACATGTGGAGAAACTGAAGGAGGTTCCTACAGGACAGGCTTATATTACGGTGGACAATAATGGAGATAACGCTATTATCATCATATCGGGAGCAAACGGAGAGGTAAATAAACAACTGATCAGTGAAAACCGGGAGCTGATCCGCAGAAGTGATATTATTGTCATGCAGCTGGAAATACCATTGGAAGTTGTTCAGTATGTTAAGGAACTGGCAGTAGAGGAGGGAAAGACGATTATTCTTGATCCGGCACCTGCCAGAAGGGATATACCGGAAAGCCTGTGGAATGGAATTGATTTTATTAAACCGAATGAAACTGAAATAGGAATTCTTACGGGAACCGACACCGGAGATCAGAAGGAAAGGATATGTGCAGCACGGGAACTTATCAGGAAAGGAGTAAAAAATGTAATTGTTACACTTGGAGGTAAAGGCTGTATTCATGTGACTGCGGACTCAGAAGAGTATTTCCCGGCACATAAGGTGAAGGCGGTGGATACCACAGCAGCAGGAGACTGCTTTACAGCTGCTTTTGCACTGGCACTCAGCCAGGGAAAAAACTGCAGAGAGGCAATTTCCTTTGGACAGAAAGCATCTGCCATAGCGGTGACAAGAAAAGGGGCGCAGACCTCTATTCCAACTTTGGAAGAAATTAGAGAATATGGAGGAGATTAAGGAAGAGATGCAAAAAATTATTATTGATACAGATCCAGGAATAGATGATGCGATTGCGATCTTACTTGCATTATCTGCAAAGCAAGAACTGGAAGTATTGGCGCTCACTACGGTAAATGGAAATGTGGGACTGGATAAGGTTACGAAGAATGCATTCAGGATACTGGAAATTGCCGGAAGGAATGATATTCCTGTTTATAAAGGAAGTGCAGAACCGCTGGTCCGGGTGCATGAGCATTGTGAAGCATTTCATGGAGATGACGGACTTGGAAATCTGCAGATGGCCGAGAGCCAGAGAATGCCGGAAGAAGAGGATGCTGTAGATTATTTGATCCGTAAAGTAAGAGAAGATAAAGGTAATATTACCCTGGTGCCGATTGGACCACTCACCAACATTGCAAAGGCAATTCAGAAGGATCCGGAGTTTATACATAATGTGAAAGAAGTTGTTATTATGGGTGGGGCAGAAAATGGTGGTAATATGACACCGCATGCGGAATTTAATTTCTGGATGGATCCGGAGGCTGCTAAAATTGTATTCCAGGCAGGATTCGAAAAAGTTACAATGATTGGTCTGGATGCCACACGGGATGTCTGGCTGAACTCAGACTTAAGAGAATTGCTCTGGCAGATCAATACACCGGCATCCCGTTTTATACATCAGATTACCCGTGTATATGTAGATGGACACTGGAATTATGAAAAAGAGATCGGATGTGAGCTTTGTGATGTATTGATTGTTGCATATCTGCTTAATCATGACATTGTAAAGACGAAGGAAGCCTTTGTAGATGTGGAAACAGAAGGACTCTGTCAGGGAGCATCAGTCGTATATCCCACTTTTATCTACAAGGATAAAAAGAAGAACTGTCTGGTGGCAACCGGAGCGGATAAAAAGCTGTTTTTTGAAACATTTTTTCACTACCTGTTTCCAGGATATGAAGATATCGTAAAACAATATAATGTATAGGATGAAGGGAGAAACACTATGAGCAAAGGAAAAGAATCAAAAATCAATTTAGTTACTATCTTAATTATTCCCATTGCAGTTGCTATTAACTGGGTTGGAGGAACACTGGCCGGTTTGCTGAAGCTGCCGATTTATCTTGATTCGATCGGAACTTTTCTGGTATCTATCCTGGCAGGACCGATCGTGGGATGTATTACAGGTATTCTGAGTAATGTTGTTGTTTCCTTGACAGCACCGACAGCTCTGCCGTATGCGATCGTAAGCGCAATTTTTGGTATTACAACCGGTCTTTTGGCTAAAAAGGGCATGTTTATTGATGGTAAGAGATTCATTATTTCTGGTGTGCTTATTATCTTAATGGGTGTGTTTGCTTCCATCTTTGTTGTAGTTGTATTTTTTGGAGGATTTGACGGAACCACAAGCTCAGCTATTATCGGAGCCATGATCACAGCAGGGGTTCCTTTCTGGCCAGCACAGGTAATCGGTAACTTCATTGCAGAGATACCGGATAAATTTATTTCACTGTTGATTCCTTATATGGTTATCCGTAATATGTCGGATCGAAATCTGTATAAGTTTGCAAATGGTCCTGTCTTTATTGAGGCCAGAAAAAGAGCGAAGGAAGCAAAGGATGCCCAAAAGTCAAAATAAGTATAACGGAAAACCAACAAAAAGATAGGAGAAAGAAATGCAGAATAATAAGGAACAGAAAAATATACTGAATCCTTTGACAAATTTATATATTATTTTGGCATTGGCAATCATTTCCGCGCTCTTTGGTAACGGAACAGCTATAATATGTGTGTTGGTAATGATAGGGATAGCATTTGCATACCGGACAGGAAAGGAATACCTGAAGCTGTGGGTAAAAATGATCTTCTTTGTAACAGTAGTCTGTTTTATTTTCCAGATTTTGTTTATTCCTGGGGATACTGTGATCTGGAAATTGTGGGTATTTTCAATCACACAGGAAGGACTGGATAAGGCGGTTTCCCTGTGCTCGAAGATCCTGGGAATTGGTTCTGCCGCAATCCTGTCAGTAAAGATCCTGAATTTGAATAAACTGATGGCGGTACTGGAAAAAAAGGGAGTATCCCCGACAGTCAGCTATGTGCTGATGTCTACAGCAAGTATTATTCCACAGATGAACAAGAAGATGGGGACTATTCTGGAAGCACAAAAATCCCGTGGGATTGAAATGGAAAGTAATCTTATTGTACGTGCCAAGGCATTTTTTCCATCTGTAGGACCACTGATCCTGAATTCCATTGTCAGTGCAGAGGAAAGAGCGATCACGTTGGAAGCAAGAGCCTTTTCAGCTCCGTGTAAAAAAACAACCCTGCATGAAATCCCGGATACCGGGACAGATAAGGCAGTGCGGATTTTGGCTATTGCGGCCGTTGTTGCAGCGATTGGAGGGAAAATTGTCTTATGGATAGTATAGTCATTAAGGATTTAACTTATCAGTATCCGACGGCTGAGGTACCAACGTTGAAAAATGTGTCCCTCACAGTAAAAAAAGGAGAACTGTGCGCCATTGTGGGAGCGAATGGAAGCGGAAAAACGACATTATGTAATGCAATTCGTGGTTTTGTACCTATTTTCTATAAAGGAGATATTTCGGGAGAAGTCCTTGTTAATGGGAAAAATGTGCAGGAGGAAGAACTGGGGACTACAGCGATGGATGTCGGATTTGTATTTCAAAATCCGTTTACTCAGATCAGTGGTGTTGCACCTACAGTTTTTGATGAATTGGCATATGGACTCTGCAATATGGGAATTGAGCCGGATGAAATCCGCAAACGGGTCGAAGAGATCATGAAGCTGACTAAAACAGAAGAATTTCGTGATCGGGATCCGTATCAGCTTTCAGGCGGTCAGCAGCAGCGCGTGGCCCTGGCAGCCGTGCTTGTTATGGGACAGGATATTTTTGTTATTGATGAGCCGACCTCCCAACTCGATCCCCAGAGCACGGATGACATCTTTGAGATCATCAAACTCATGAAGAGCATGGGGAAAACGATCGTACTGGTGGAACATAAGATGGAACAGGTAGCAGAATATGCGGATCAGGTGGTTGTTATGGATGAGGGCAGGATTGTAATGGAAGGAACTCCGAAAGAAGTTTTTGCAAATCCGAAATGCAGAGAATATCATACAAGGCTTCCCCAGTGCACCCAAATTGCTCTGGAATTACAGGAACAGGGAATTGATTTGGATTCGATTCCGGTCACTGTAGATGAAATGATACAAATGCTGCAGGAAAAAAGGAAGAACTAGCAGGAAGGTGACGAAATGGCATTAGTAGAGGTAAAAAATATATCTTTTAAATATCCTAATGGTTATCTGGCTGTAGATGATGTGAGTTTTTCTATTGAAGCGGGAGAAAACATTGCAATCATAGGGCAAAATGGTGCAGGAAAGACAACAACAGTGAAGATGCTGAATGGACTTACAAGACCTTGTTCCGGTGATGTACTAATCAATGGAGAATCTACAAAGAAATATACGACAGCGCAGATGGCACGCAGGGTAGGCTATGTATTTCAGAATCCGGATGACCAGATCTTCAATGCGACAGTTTATAAAGAAATCGAGTATGGGCTGAAGAAGATGAAGGTGCCGGAAGAGGAAAGGGAGCGCAGAATCAAGGATGCAGCAGAGCTGACAGGCATGGACAAATACCTGGAGGAAAACCCATATGATCTGCCACTGTCTATCCGGAAGTTTGTAACGATCGCGTCGGTGATCGCCAGTGACTGTGATGTGATGATCTTTGATGAACCCACAGCCGGGCAGGATCTGGATGGACTGGAAAGACTGTCACAGTTAAATAGCATTCTGACAGGACGTGGCAAAGCGATTGTGACGATCACGCATGATATGGAATTTGTGGCAGATAACTATAACCGAGTGATTGTCATGTGTCAGAAGAAGATTCTGGCAGATGGAAAGACAGAAGAAGTCTTTTTTGAAAAAGAGATTATGGACCGAGCCATGCTAAAACAGCCGGCAGTTGTAAGGATTGCAACAAAGCTGGGAATGACAAAGCACACACTGGATGTAAAAGAACTGGCACAATATATCAGAGAAAATATATAAGAAATTATAGCCGGGAAAGGAGACTACTGAAAAAGTGGTTTCCTTTCTTTGCTTCCAGCGGATAATGTGCTTTTTATCTGGTTGCCAAAAGTTTAGGGAATATGTTATATTGAAAACAACACAGGGGCATATGGTAAATATGGCCTTATTTTATCATGTATAAATAAATTTCAGCTATGCACCCTTCCAGGTGCACAGGAACAGAAAACGAGGAAAAGAAAAATGTATCTCATCGCAGGACTGGGGAATCCAGGGACAAAATACGAAGGAACGCGGCATAATATTGGCTGGCAGGTTATTGATGAGCTGGCAGAGAAATATAATATAAGGGTATTGGAAAACAAGTTTAAAGGACTGACCGGAAAGGGCATGATCGGTTCTGAAAAGGTGCTTCTGTTAAAGCCACTGACCTATATGAACCTCAGTGGGGAGAGTATTGCAGAGGCAGTACGCTTCTACAAGATCGATGAGACTACAGAACTGATCGTCATTGCAGATGATATCAGTCTGGATGTAGGACAGATCAGGATCCGGAAGAAGGGCAGTGCAGGTGGACATAATGGACTGAAGAATATCATTGCACAGCTTGGACATGAAAACTTTGCCAGAATCAAAATGGGTGTCGGGGAAAAGCCTGCAGGCTATGATCTGGCGGATTATGTGCTTGGACATTTTTCGAAGGAAGAGGAAAAGATCATGGCAGAGAGCAGAAAGACGGCAGTAAAAGCCATTGAAACGATCCTTGCAGAAGATATTGATAAGGCAATGAATCTGTATAACTCGAAGAAAAACCAGAAGGACTGAAAGGAACAGGAATCATATGAGGGCACTGACAGCTCCGTTATATGAGCTTTCGGAATTTGAAGAAATAAGGAAACTATTAAAAAAGCCGGGGAAATATGCAGCTCTGACAGGCTGTGTGGAGTCCCAGAAGCTTCATATGGCATATGGCCTTTCGGAAGGACTCCGGTGCAGGCTGATCGTGACCTTCAGCGACCAAAGGATGAAGGAGCTGCAGGAGGACTACCGCTTTTATGACAGAAATACGACCTGCTTTCCAGCCAGGGATGTGATCTTTTATCAGGCAGATATCCATGGGAATCAGCTTACCAAGGAGAGGATCCGGTGTTTCCGCAGGATGATGGAGGGAAGACCCTTTACTGTGGTGACGACCTTTGGGAGTCTTCTTGCACCGCAGATTCCACTTTCTGTTTTCAGGGATAATGTGATCACGGTAAGCTGTAATGGCTCTCTGGATGAAAAAAAGATGGCAGGGGAGCTCGTGAAGCTTGGCTATGAGAATGTCTATCAGGTGGAAGCACCGGGGCAGTTCAGCATTCGTGGCGGGATCATTGATATTTTCGATCTGACAGAGGAAAACCCGTACCGGATCGAGTTGTGGGGAGATGATGTGGAATCCATCCGCAGCTTTGATGTGCAGAGCCAGAGGTCTATTGAGAAGCTTTCTTCCGTAACGATCTATCCGGCCTGTGAGCTGATCCTTACAGAGGAACAACTGAAAAAGGGCATGGAGCGGATTGAGAAGGAAAGCAAAAAGTTCTCAGAAAAACTCCGGAAGGAATTTAAAACGGAAGAAGCCCACCGGGTGGAAGAGCAGATGAATACGCTGAAGGAAGAGGTATTTGCTTATAAGAGCCTGGCCAATCTGGATGGATATGTCAGATATTTTTATGAGGATACGGTATCTTTCCTAAACTGTCTGAACGTGGAGAACAGTATTGTTTTTTTGGATGAACCGGCGAGGATCAGGGAGCATGCGTCAGCAGTAGAACTCGAATTCAGGGAGAGCATGAGCCACCGTCTGGAAAAGGGCTATATTCTTCCGGGACAGGCAGACTTTCTGTATTCCGTAGCTGAGGTAACAGCCAGGATGTCCGCATTCCGTCTGGCATCCCTGGCTGCACTTGACCTGAAGGGCGGACTGCTGAAGCCTGACTGGAAAGCAGATATTTCTGCCAAGAGTATCTCTTCCTATAATAACAGCTTTGAAGCACTGGTATCAGACCTGCAGAGATATAAGAAAAACGGTTATCGTGTGCTGTTGCTTTCCGGTTCCAGAACAAGGGCGAAACGACTTGCGGCTGATCTGTCAGAAGATGGACTGACATCATTTTATACCGAGGATCCGGACAGGGAGATAAAGCCAGGAGAGATCATGACCTTCTATGGAAGAGTATTCCGGGGCTTTGAATATCCGCTGCTGAAGTTTGCGGTCATTTCTGAGAGTGATATCTTTGGTGCTGAAAAGAAGAAAAAAAAGAAGAAAAAGCAGTATGAAGGAAGGAAGATCAACGACTTTTCCGAACTGTCTGTCGGAGATTATGTTGTCCATGAAAATCATGGGCTTGGTATTTATCAGGGTATTGAAAAGGTAGAGGTGGAAAAGGTAGTCAAGGACTATATCAAGATCTCCTACAGGGATGGCGGTATCCTGTATGTTCTCGCGACAGGTCTTGATGTGATCCAGAAATATGCCTCTGCAGATGCAAAGGTGCCAAAGCTCAATAAGCTTGGGACGGCAGAGTGGGTTAAGGTAAAGAATAAGACAAAGGCGGCAGTTAACGAGGTGGCAAAGGATCTGGTGGAGCTGTATGCCATCAGACAGCAGAGTGAAGGCTATTCCTATGGAAAGGATACTGTCTGGCAGCGGGAATTCGAGGAGCTGTTTCCTTATGAAGAAACTGAGGATCAGCTTTCTGCCATTGAAGCCACCAAGAAGGACATGGAAAGCAAAAAGATCATGGACCGTCTGATCTGTGGTGATGTGGGCTATGGGAAGACGGAAATTGCCATCCGGGCAGCGTTTAAGGCTGTTCAGGAGGGAAAACAGGTCGTATATCTGGTGCCGACTACGATCCTTGCCCAGCAGCATTACAATACCTTTGTACAGCGTATGAAGGACTTTCCGGTGCGGGTCGATCTGCTTTCCAGATTCCGGAGCAGCAGTGAGCAGAAGAAAACAATAGAGGATCTCCGGAGGGGACTGGTGGATATCGTGATCGGCACCCACAGAGTACTGTCTTCCGATGTGGTATTCAAGGATCTTGGACTTCTGATCGTAGATGAGGAGCAGCGCTTTGGGGTTGGACACAAGGAGAAGATCAAGAAGATGAAGGAACAGGTGGATGTGTTGACGCTGACGGCGACACCGATTCCGAGAACCCTCCATATGAGTCTGATCGGAATCCGGGATATGAGCGTCCTGGAGGAGGCTCCGAATGACAGACTGCCAATTCAGACCTATGTTATGGAATATAACGAAGAAATGGTGAGGGAAGCCATCGTCAGGGAGCTTTCCCGGAACGGACAGGTTTATTATGTATATAACAGAGTCAATAACATTGCAGATGTTGCAGCACAGATCCAGAGTCTTGTACCGGAGGCTGATGTAGCCTTTGCCCATGGGCAGATGCAGGAACGGGAGCTGGAAAAGATCATGTATGATTTCATCAATGGAGATATTGACGTACTGGTATCCACAACGATCATTGAAACCGGACTGGATATCCCCAATGTCAACACCATGATCATCCATGATTCGGATAATATGGGACTGTCCCAGCTTTACCAGCTCAGGGGAAGAGTCGGCAGGAGCAGCCGGACGGCTTATGCCTTTCTGATGTATAAAAGAGATAAGATGCTGAAGGAGATCGCCGAAAAACGTCTTGCGGCGATCAAGGAATTTACCGAGCTTGGAAGTGGCTTCAAGATTGCCATGAGGGATCTTGAGATCAGAGGTGCCGGCAATCTGCTTGGGGTGAAGCAGTCCGGGCATATGCAGGCGGTCGGCTATGACCTGTATTGCAAGATGCTGAATGAGGCGGTGAAAACGCTTAAAGGGGATAGTGTGGCGGAGGATTTCAATACCACAGTAGACCTGGATGTGGATGCTTATATTCCTCCGTCCTATATCCTTAACGAAGTACAGAAACTGGATATTTATAAAAGGATTGCCGGGATTGAGAGCCAGAGTGAGTGCGATGATATGAAGGAAGAACTGCTGGATCGTTTCGGGGAGATCCCGGTACCGGTGCACAATCTGCTGCGTATCGCTCTGATCAGGTCTCAGGCACACAGACTGTACATTACCGAGCTGAAGGGAAAGAACGGTGAAATAAAGCTTCTGATCAAGGCGGATGCCAGGATCCATGCGGAGCGGATCCCGGAGCTTCTTGGAAAGGTGGAAAAGCTTTCCTTCAATATCAAGCTGACAACCTTTGTGTATCATTATCAGAGATCTGGTGTGGCAGAGAAGGATGCCAGATCCCTGCTGCAGGAAACAGAAGAGCTTCTTAACGTCATGGAAGAGGTTCTTCTGTGATAGAGATCCTGCAGGATAAATATATGGAATAATTTGAAATGTGCGCTTTTGTGGCGCACATTTTGTCTTTTACACAAATCTTACATAATCCTTACCTCTCTATGATATTTTCTTATACTTTCTCATGCTAATATACAAAGCACAGACAAGGAAAGCACAGGGCTTTTGAAATGTCTGCAGATGAATAACAATAAGAGGAGAAATGAAAAAATGAAAATGAAGAAGATTCTTGCACTGACATGTGCAGCAGCAATGGTGTTTGGTCTTGCAGCCTGCGGAAGTGCAGCGGCTGATACAACCGGAGCAGCAACAGAAGAAACAGCAGATCTTTCCGGAACTATTTCCATGGCAGGATCCACATCTATGGAGAAGCTTGCCAATGCAGTAGCAGAGAGCTTTATGGCAAAGTATCCTGGCGTTACTGTAACAGCAGAGTTCACAGGATCTTCCGCAGGTATTGAAGCAGTAACTGCAGGAAGCGTTGATATCGGTAATTCCTCCAGAGCATTAAAGGATGAAGAGAAGGAAGCTGGCGCTGTAGAAAATATCGTAGCAATTGATGGTATTGCAGTAGTAACAGATCCTGCAAACACTGTTTCAGGTCTGACAAAGGATCAGCTGATCAGCGTTTATAAGGGAGAAGTTAAGAGCTGGAGTGAACTTGGCGGTGAAGATGCACCTATTGTAGTGATCGGACGTGAAGCAGGCTCCGGTACAAGAGGAGCCTTTGAAGAGCTTCTTGAGCTGGAAGATGCCTGCGCTTATGCAAGTGAACTGGACAGCACAGGCGCAGTGATCGCTAAGGTGGCAGCTACTCCTGGAGCAATCGGATATGTATCACTGGATGCACTTGATGATACAGTAAAGGCTCTTGCGCTTGATGATGTTGAAGCAACTGCAGAAAATATCAAGGCTGGAAATTATTTCCTGAGCAGACCTTTCGTAATGGCTACCAAGGGCGAGATCAGTGAGCAGAGTGAAGCTGTACAGGAGCTTTTCAAATATCTGGCATCCGATGAAGGAAAGCAGGTAATTTCCGGTGTAGGTCTGATCACCGTAGACTAAAGAGAGGTAATCATCTTGAACAAGCAGCAGACTTTTTCCATCCTGGGAAACCGAAAGAATAAGTCCGCAGTGGAGGAAATCGCACAGGTTATATTTACCCTGTGCGCATTTCTTGCCATATTGGCGGTTATTTCCATTACGGTATATATGGTGATAAACGGAACACCAGCCCTGTTTCAGGTAGGTATCAGGGAAATCCTTTTTGGAACAGCATGGAAGCCAACGGCAGAAAATCCATCTTTTGGTATCCTGTATGTTATCCTGACATCTATTATAGGAACAGCACTTGCGGTACTCCTTGGCGTTCCGATCGGAATCCTGACAGTGGTATTTCTGGCAGAAACAGCACCGAGGAAGCTGGCAGCTCTTGTGAAGCCTGCAGTAGAGCTTCTTGCCGGCATCCCTTCGGTAGTATACGGACTTCTTGGACTGATGATCCTGAACCCTCTTATGTATAAACTGGAGCTTGCCATATTTAAAGGCTCAGATACTCATCAGTTTACGGGTGGAGCGAATCTGCTGTCGGCTGTGATCGTACTTGCCATTATGATCCTGCCCACGGTGATCAACATCAGTGAGTCAGCGATCCGGGCAGTGCATCCTTCCCTGAAATCAGCGTCACTGGCACTTGGGGCATCCCATATACAGACAATCTTTAAAGTGATCCTTCCTGCAGCAAAATCAGGTATCATCACAGCAGTCGTTCTTGGTGTTGGAAGAGCGATCGGTGAAGCCATGGCGATCACACTGGTTTCGGGAAGCAGTGTGAACATGCCACTTCCCTTCAACTCCGTCAGATTCCTGACAACGGCGATCGTAGCAGAAATGGGATATGCATCCGGACTTCACAGACAGGTGCTTTTTACGATCGGACTTGTATTGTTTGTATTTATTATGATCATCAATATTACGTTGAACAGTATCCTGAAGAAAGGGGAAAGGGAAGATGCATGACAGTATCATGAACAGAAGGAAAAGGACATCAGATGTATTTGTAAGTGGTCTGATCAATCTTTCTGCTGCTTTTTCTGTAATCCTTTTGGCTGGAATCATTGCTTATGTGTTTGTAAAGGGAATCCGGAGTGTGAATCTGCAGTTTCTGACAACGGTAACGAGTACCTTGAACAAAACTGTAGGTATTGCGGGAAATATAGTGAATACCCTGTATATTATAGTGATCACTCTTCTCATAGCAACACCGGTGGGAATCGGATCTGCTATTTATCTGAATGAATATGCAAAGCCCGGAAAGCTGGTAAGGGCGATCGAGTTTACAACAGAAACACTTTCCGGTATTCCATCTATTATTTTTGGTATGTTTGGTATGATGTTTTTTGGAACCGGACTTGGACTTGGCTACTCCATTCTGACAGGCTCTCTTACGCTGACGCTTATGGTATTGCCGCTGATCACAAGGAATACGCAGGAAGCGTTAAAAACGGTACCGGACAGCTACCGGAGCGGTGCCCTTGGAATGGGGGCAACGAAATGGTATATGATCCGCACAGTACTCCTTCCCTCAGCCATGCCGGGTATTATTACAGGTGTGATCCTCGCGATCGGAAGGATCGTTGGAGAATCGGCGGCGCTTCTGTTTACAGCAGGTAGTGGTTATCTGCTTCCGAAATCAGGGATCGGTTTCCTGAAAAAGATACTGGAATCAGGAGGCACCTTAACGATCCAGCTGTATTTAAGTATGGCTAAGGCCGAATATTCTACCGCTTTTGGTATTGCAACAGTTCTTCTTGTGATCGTACTTGTGATCAACTGGCTGACTAAGGTTCTTTCCAGAAAGCTGGATGTAACCAGAGCTGAATAAAGCAGGAAAAAGAAAGATAAGGGTATCATAATGAACGAAAACCAGAATAAAATTATCACCGAAAACTTAAATCTCTATTATGGAGAGAATCATGCGCTGAAAGACATCAACATGAAGATCCGGGAAGGGGCTATTACGGCTTTCATCGGACCCTCCGGGTGTGGAAAATCCACCTTTCTGAAAACACTGAACAGGATGAACGATCTGGTAGATTGTGTCAGGATAGAGGGAAAGGTTTACCTGGACGGCGAGGATATTTATGATCCAAAGGTGGATACCACGCTGCTTCGGAAAAAGATGGGAATGGTGTTTCAGCAGCCTAATCCATTTCCTATGAGCATTTATGACAATATTGCTTATGGACCAAGGATCCACGGGATCAAAAATAAAGCCGCGCTGGATGAGATCGTAGAAAGATCACTCAGAGGTGCTGCTATCTTTGATGAGGTAAAAGACCGTCTGAAAAAGTCTGCGCTTGGTCTTTCGGGTGGACAGCAGCAGAGACTTTGTATTGCAAGGGCACTGGCAGTAGAACCAGAGATCCTTTTGATGGATGAGCCGACCTCGGCACTGGATCCGATCTCAACTCTTAAGGTTGAGGAGCTGATGGAAGAGCTGAAGAAGGATTATACAGTCGTGGTCGTTACCCATAACATGCAGCAGGCAGCCCGGGTTTCTGACTATACCGCATTTTTCCTGGTGGGGGAAGTGATCGAATTTGATACAACAGATAATATCTTTTCAAGACCCAGGGATAAGAGGACTGAGGATTATATTACCGGACGGTTTGGCTGATATACTAGGAGAGACAGAAGGAGAATAACATGTCACCCAGAACAACATTTATCAATGAATTAAACCAGTTAAAGGAAAATGTAGCTGATATGGCGACCAGAGTTGAGAAAAACTATGAAACTCTGTTCGAGGCCTATGAAAAAAAGGAAAAGGCTGCCATAGAAAAAATCGTGGCAGTGGATAAGGATATCAACAGAAGGCAGAGAGAAATTGAATCAGAATGTCTGTTCCTGATCACGAAGCAGCAGCCAATTGTCAGTGATCTGCGGGCAGTCACAGCCAGCCTGAAGGTGGTTACCGATATTGAGAGAGTAGGAGATCATGTGGCAGATATTGCAGAGCTGCTCATCCGGATGGATATGAAGGAGCTGTCAGCGTATTCTGTCCACTTAAATCCGATGATTGGGGAAACGAGAGATATGCTTCGGATGGCGGTGGATGCTTTTACCGGCAGAAATAAAGAGGAAGCGCAGGAAGTCATTCAGAAAGATGATGTTGTAGACGAGCTTTTTAATGCTGTTAAGAATGATGTCATCGAGTCATTGAAAAAGGAAACCAGGGATGCAGATGAGAGCGTTGACATTCTGATGATAGCCAAATATCTGGAAAAAATCGGAGATCATGCCGTTAATATCTGTGAATGGGAGATCTTCAAAGAGACTGGAAATATCAGTGATATGAGGCTTTTGTAAGAAAGATAAGTCCACGGAAAACGGCAGAATGAAAATTTTTATATCCAAATGGGAATAAATAGTGTAGAATGAGAATCAAAGCGAGCTTTCTACGCATGACCCGGAGGGATAACATGGATATTTTTTCGTTACTGTCGATGATCGGAGGCCTGGCTCTGTTTCTATATGGAATGGAGGTCCTTGGTGATGGACTGAAGAAGGCATCCGGCGGTAAACTGGAGCACATTCTTGAGAAGCTGACGAGCAACAAGCTGATGGCTGTGCTTCTGGGCGCAGGTGTGACTGCAGTGATCCAGTCATCTTCTGCAACAACTGTCATGGTAGTCGGATTTGTCAATTCCGGTATTATGAAACTCTCACAGGCTGTGGGGGTTATTCTTGGTGCCAACGTAGGAACGACAGTAACAGCCTGGATCCTGAGCCTTACAGATGTAAGCGGATCCGGATTTTTCCTGCAGCTTCTGAAGCCTACTTCCTTTTCGCCGATCCTGGCAATTATTGGTGTATGTCTGATCAGCATGGGCAAGAAGGAAAGACAGAAAAATATTGGTACGATCCTGATCGGGTTTGCGGTACTGATGTTTGGTATGGACACGATGTCTACGGCTGTTGAGCCTCTGGCAGAGCAGCCGGAATTTTCACATATTCTGCTTATGTTTTCCAATCCGGTACTGGGTATGCTGGTAGGTCTGATCCTGACAGCAGTTATCCAGTCTTCATCCGCATCTATTGGTATCCTGCAGGCGCTGTGTGCAACGGGCGTAGTAAGTTATGCTACGGCGATCCCAATTATCATGGGACAGAATGTAGGAACCTGTGTGACAGCACTGATCTCCAGTGCGGGTGCCAGCAAGAATGCCAAGCGGGCAGCCCTGATCCATCTGTACTACAATATCATAAAGACAGTAGCATTTATGGCTGTTTTTTATGCACTGAATGCTTTTATCCACTTTGCGTTTCTGGAAGAGGCAGCGAGTGCCCTTGGTATTGCTGTGATTCATACTGCATTCAATGTGGCAGCAGTCATTATTATTTTCCCGGTTTCCTGGATCCTTGAAAAGCTGGCTTATCTGACGATTCCAGAAACGGAAGAGGAGAGAGAGAAGGAAGCCGAAAAATCCAGAAAAGAAATCCAGCTCTTGGATACCCGCTTCCTGTCAACACCCGGATTTGCTCTGGAACAGTGTAAAAATGTAGCGGTAGATATGGCAGATTATTCCAGGGAAGCACTGTTTCTGGCAATCCAGATGCTGGACAAGTTTGATAAAGCCTCCGCAGACAGAGTGGTGGAGCTTGAAAATATCGTAGATCATTATGAGGATGAGATCGGTGCTTATCTTGTCAAGCTGTCAAGCCGCCACCTGACTGAAAAAGACAGTCAGCATTTATCCGTACTGCTTCACAGTATTGGTGATTTTGAACGTATTTCGGATCATGCGATCAATATCATGGAAGCAGCGAAGGAAATGCATGCCAAGGAACTGGATTTTTCCAGGAAAGCAAGAGAGGAACTGGGTATTTATACCGGTGCGATCAAGGATATCATCAACACCTCTGTTCTGGTGTTCCAGGAGGAAGATCTGAAGCTGGCTGCCATGATCGAGCCAATGGAAGAAGTGATCGATTATCTCAGTGTAGAAGTAAAGAAAAGACATATGAAACGTCTCCGCAAGGGGAAATGTACGATTGAAATGGGATTTATCCTTTCAGATATTGTAACTAATTATGAAAGGGTATCAGATCACTGCTCTAATATTGCATTGTCCCTGTTACAGCTCAATGAGGAAAACTTTGAAGCACATGAATATCAGGAGGCAATTTCCAGTAAGGATAATGTTGCCTTCACGACAGAGGTAAAGCATTTGAAGGAACGTTATCAGCTGCCATAGAAAGGCGGGACTGTTATGGCATTTGTATATATTGTTGAGGATGATAAGAATATCAGGGAGATCGAGGTGATCGCCCTGAAAAATTCCGGATATGAAGTACAGGAGTTTGAAACTGCAGGAGAATTCCGAAAGGCATTTGAAGAAAGACAGCCGGATCTGCTGCTCCTTGATCTGATGCTTCCGGATGCAGATGGTCTTGATATTGTCAGGGAACTGCGTCAGGATGAAAGGGGAAGAGAGCTTCCCATTATCTTGGTGACAGCCAGAACGACAGAAATCGACAAGGTAAAGGGACTGGATATCGGTGCGGATGATTACCTGACAAAGCCTTTTGGTATTATGGAGCTGATCTCAAGGGTGAAGGCTCTTCTGAGAAGGACAAGCAGAGAGCAGAACAGCAGAGTGCTTGAAATAGGAACAGTCCGTATGGACGATGAAAAGCACAAGGTTACAGCGGCAGGGGCAGACTGCGAGCTTACCTTTAAGGAATATGAGCTTTTGAAACTCCTTATGACGAATGCGGGTATTGTGACATCCCGTGAGGAGATCCTGGAAAAGGTATGGGGTACTAATTTTGAGGGAGAATCAAGAACCCTTGATATGCATATCAAAACACTGAGGCAGAAGCTTGGAGAGACCGGAAGTCTGATCAAGACAGTGCGGAACGTCGGCTATATTTTCAGTGCATAAAGGAATATACCTATGAAGAGAAAAATATATAACAGACTATTTGCAACAGCTACTCTGGCAATTGTGGTTACCCTTTTGCTTACGGTAGCTGTTTATTATAATCTGCTGAAAAAGCAGGTGCTGGAGGATAGCAGACACTATGCACAGATGGCAGCAGGACTGCTGGAGGGCACTGAGGATATTGAGAAGTCACTTGCACCTCTGACAGGAGAAAATGGTGCACAGGATATCCGTATTACTGTGATAGACCATGAAGGAGATGTGCTGTACGATTCCCAGGTGCGTGCGGACGGTCTTTCGAATCATAAGAGCAGGCCGGAAGTACAGGAAGCTCTTACAGATGGAAGTGGCTTTGAGATCCGAAGATCTGCCACACTGGATGAAAATACCTACTATTATGCCATGCTTCTGAAGGATGGGACTGTCCTGCGGGTTGCCAGGGAAGCTGACAGTATTTACAAGGTAATGGAATATGCAGTGCCGTATCTTCTGCTGATCGTAGCAGCGCTGCTGGTTGTATGTGGGATAGTTTCGTATTACTTGGCAGAAGGGATCATCCGTCCTATACGGCAGATCGCAGAGAGCGGCGGGGAGACAGGAGAGGTTTCTTCTTATGAAGAAATGAAGCCCTTCATTGAGGCTATTCAGAGACAGCAGGATGACGTGCTGGAAAATGCAAGGCTCAGGCAGGAATTTACAGCCAATGTTTCCCATGAACTGAAGACACCACTGACAGCGATCTCCGGTTATGCAGAGCTTGTGGAAAACGGCATGGTCGCAGAAGAGGGGGAGGTGCGTCGGTTTTGTGGTGAGATCCACAAAAATGCAGGAAGACTCCTGGTACTGATCAATGACGTGATACGTCTGTCAGAGCTGGATGATTCAGAAAATCAGGAGACTATGGAACCTGTCAATCTTTATGAATGTGCAAAAAACTGTGTTGATATGCTGCAGCTGAATGCAGAGAAGCATGGTGTTACCCTTACGGTGAGTGGCGTGAATGTAGTGATATCAGCTAATCATCAGATGGTGGATGAGGTGCTTTACAACCTGTGTGATAATGCAATCAGGTACAATAAGGAAAAGGGAAGCGTCAGTGTGATCGTGGAAGACCGCCTGGATCTGGCAGTACTGACGGTGAAGGATACCGGTATTGGTATTCCGAGGGAACATCAGGAACGGATCTTCGAGCGTTTTTACCGGGTGGATAAAAGTAGAAGCAAATCCACAGGGGGAACGGGTCTTGGACTTGCAATCGTCAAGCATATTCTGTTAAAATTAAATGCGGAAATTGCACTAAAGAGTGAGCCGGGAGAAGGGACAGAGATCACGGTAACATTTCCTGCGATCAGGGAGGCCAGGTTCCGGCAGACGTCATAGAATAACAGGAGGCAATGAATATGGAGAAACCGGCAATCTGCGGAGGGGAACCTGTCCGCAGTACAAAAATATTTTATGGACACCAGTTTATTGATGAGGATGATATCCAGGCAGTTGTAGATGTGCTGAAAAGTGATTATCTGACCTGTGGTCCCAAGATCGGGGAACTGGAAGAAAAGCTGTGTGAAGTAACGGGAGCAAAATATGCAGTTGTATGCAGCAATGGGACAGCGGCACTTCATATTGCCTGTCTGGCAGCCGGAGTTATGCCGGGAGATGAAGTGATCACTACACCGATTACCTTTGCCGCCTCTGCAAACTGTGCACTGTACTGTGGGGCAAAGCCTGTCTTTGCAGATATCAATGAAAATACCTATAACATAGATCCGGCACATGTGGAGAAGCTGACAACAGAGAGAACAAAGGCCGTAGTAGCAGTTGACTTTACGGGTCAGTCGGTGGAACTGGACAGATTGCTTACCCACTGCAGAAAACATAATCTGGTACTTATCGAGGATGGCGCCCATGTGATCGGCACCAGCTATAAGGGCAGGATGAACGGATCCATTGCTGACATGACGACCATGAGCTTTCATCCGGTAAAGACCGTAACAGGAGGCGAAGGCGGTGCAGTCCTTACCAACAGTAAAGAATATTATGAGAAGCTTTTATTATATCGTGCCCATGGTATTACCAGAGATCCGAAGCTCATGGAGCATGAGCCGGATGGCCCCTGGTATTACGAACAGATCGCACTTGGGATGAACTATCGTATGACGGATATGCAGGCGGCGCTGATTATCAGCCAGCTCAATAAGCTTCCGAGATTCATGGAGCGAAGAAAGGCAATTGTGAAGGCTTATAATGAGGCTTTTTCCAGGCTGCCGCAGCTTTTTGTACAGCAGGAGATTCCGGAATCTGATACCACAAGGCATCTGTATATCCTGCGGATCCGCCCAGAGAAGCTGACGATTGACAGAAAGCAGTTTTTTGAGGCCCTGGCAGCAGAAAATATCTGTTGTAATGTGCATTATATTCCTACCTATTATTTCCCTTACTATGAAAAGCTTGGCTACAAAAGGGGACTTTGCCCAAAAGCAGAGAAGCTCTATGCAGAAGAGATCAGCCTGCCTCTTTACTATGCCATGACTGATCAGGATGTAGAGGATGTGATCCGGGCAGTTACCAGAATTGCAGAGTATTTTAAGGCTTAAGAAGCTGTAAGAGACACGAAAAGGCAGACAGTATAAGGGCGGAGACAAGAGGATATGTTACTCAGTGTGATTGTACCGGTATATAATATGGCAGAGGGCGATAAGCTTTCCTTCTGTATGAACAGTCTGGTGAACCAGACCATAGAGGACTATGAGATCATAGCAGTAGATGACTGTTCGACGGACAGATCATTGGAGATCCTTAGAAGCTATGAAAGAAAATATCCAGAGAAGGTGAAGGTGATCGCCTCACCGGAGAACCGAAGACAGGGCGGAGCCAAGAACCTGGGGCTTGCGAAAGCGCAGGGCGAATGGATCGGATTTATCGACAGCGATGACTGGGTCTGTGATGATTATTATGAGAAGCTGCTGAAGAAGGCAGAAGAAACCGGTGCGGATATGGTTGGGTGTGATTATCATCTGACCGGAGAGCACAGCATGCAGATTGGCCAGATCGTACACAATAACAAGCCTTCGCAGGCGGGGATCCTGAATGAGGAAAAATACCGATCCCTGATCCTGGACAGCGGCAGTCTTGTGGTGAAGATCTACAGGAGGCATATCATCCTGGATTATCCCAACCGTTTTCCCGAGCATATTTTCTATGAGGATAACGCCATCAGTAATTCCTGGATGCTGAGAGCGAAGCATTTTGAATATATCCAGGAGCCCATGTATTACTATTATCAGCATGACAGCTCTACAGTGCATACGATTACAAAAAGCCGGTGCGAGGACCGCATGGAAGCAGCAAGAGTGATGGTCAGGGAGGCCAGGGAATTTGACTATCTGGAACAGTATTATCAGGAGATCGAAAGCAGCTTTACCACCCTGTTTTATGTAAATACCCTGTTTTCCTATATGGCTGGTGTAAAGAAAAAGGAATATGGATTTGTGAAAGCACTTTACCGGGAGATGAAAGAGACGTTTCCCGGGTTTATGGAAAATAAATATTATGGGGAGAGAGTTCATGCAGAGGAAAGAAAGCTGATCTGTCTGCAGAGCAGATCCACCCTGTTGTTTATGCTGTATTACAGGCTGCTGTGGACCTACAGGAATCTGAGAAAGCGGTTGTAGATATGCTGTAAATGGGGTATACTTAAAAGGTATTTTTCCAAAAGAAAGGAAGGGCTTTCAAATGAAGAGAATCGGTATGTTAACGAGCGGCGGTGACTGTCAGGCACTGAACGCAGCAATGAGGGGTGTGGTAAAGTGCCTCGTAAACAGTAATGAAGATGTGGAAATTTATGGCTTCCTGGATGGCTATAAGGGACTGATCTATGGGAACTTCCGTATGCTTGCCGGACATGATTTTTCCGGTATCCTTACCAAGGGAGGAACGATTCTCGGCAGCTCAAGAGTTCCGTTCAAGACCATCAGGGAGCCTGATGAGAACGGCGTCGACAAGGTAGAAGCCATGAAGCAGAATTACTATAAGCTGCGTCTTGACTGTCTGGTTATCCTTGGAGGAAACGGCACCCATAAGACAGCAAACCTTCTTAGGGAAGAGGGACTCAATGTGATCACACTTCCGAAGACGATCGACAATGACCTTTGGGGAACAGATATGACCTTTGGCTTCCAGAGTGCTGTCAATATTGCCACAGAAGCTATTGACTGTATCCATACAACAGCATCTTCCCATGGGCGGACCTTTATTGTGGAGGTTATGGGACACAAGGTAGGGTTCCTGACATTGAATGCCGGTATGGCGGGCGGCGCAGATATTATACTGATCCCGGAGATTCCCTATGATATTAACAGGGTTATAGAAGCAATCGAAAAGAGAAACCAGGATGGCAGCCGTTTTACGATTCTGGCAGTGGCTGAGGGAGCCATTTCCAAGGAGGATGCGAAGCTGTCCAAAAAAGAATACAAAGAAAAAATGAAGAGTTATAAATATCCTTCCGTTTCCTATGAGCTGGCAGATGAGATCCAGAAGAGGACAGGTGGAGAGGTACGTGTGACAGTACCAGGACATACCCAGAGAGGCGGAAGTCCCTGCCCTTATGACAGAGTATTTGCGAGCCGTCTCGGTGCAGAAGCAGGAGAACTGATCCTGAAGGGTGAGTACGGATTTATGGTTGGATATAAGAACAGAGAAATTGTGAAGGTTCCGCTTGCTGATGTGGCAGGAAAGCTGAAAATGGTTTCTCCGGATTCTGATATTGTCAAGGAGGCCAAGCTTCTTGGTATCAGCTTCGGAGATTAAGAGAAGGAACGCTTCCGGAAGGAAATATCAGAATGTCATATACAGCTCTTTACAGAAAATTTCGTCCCACAGTATTTGAAGATGTAAAGGGACAGGAGCATATAGTAACGACCCTGAAAAACCAGATCAGGGCTGACAGGATCGGTCATGCCTACCTGTTCTGCGGAACAAGAGGAACAGGTAAGACCACTATTGCCAAGATCTTTGCCAAGGCGGTGAACTGTGAGCACCCGGTGGATGGAAGTCCGTGCGGAGAATGCGAGACCTGTAAGGCCATTGCCGCAGGAGCATCCATGAATGTGATCGAGATTGATGCTGCATCCAATAATGGTGTGGACAATATCAGGGAGATCGTGGAAGAGGTTGCCTATTCTCCAGCGGCAGGGAAATATAAGGTTTATATCATAGACGAGGTTCATATGCTTTCCATAGGAGCGTTTAATGCTCTTCTGAAAACACTGGAGGAACCACCGTCTTATGTTATTTTTATTCTGGCTACGACAGAGGTACATAAGATACCGATCACGATCCTTTCAAGGTGCCAGCGGTATGATTTCAGAAGGATCACGATCGATACGATCGCAGACAGGATACGGGAACTGACAGGGATTGAGAAGGTTCCCATAGAGGACAAGGCGATCCGCTATATCGCCAAGACAGCGGACGGCTCCATGCGGGATGCCCTAAGCCTTCTTGACCAGTGTATTGCCTTTCATTTCGGACAGGAACTGACGTATGATAAGGTGCTGGATGTCCTTGGAGCTGTGGACACGGAGGTGTTCAGCAGGCTGCTCCGTGCTGTCCTTGAGGAGGATGTAAGCAAGACACTTGCCATCCTGGAGGAGATGGTGGTACAGGGAAGGGAACTGACCCAGTTTGTAACCGATTTTACCTGGTATCTGAGAAACCTACTGCTTCTTAAAACAGCAGATGGGATCGAAGATATCATAGATATGTCAACAGATAATCTGAACCATCTGAAAGAGGAAGCAGAGATTACTGACTATGACAGGATCATGCGGTATATCCGTGTGCTTTCCGATCTTTCAGGACAGATCCGGTATGCAGCACAGAAGCGTGTACTGATCGAGATTGCACTGATCAAGCTGTGCAGACCCCAGATGGAAGTGGATACATCATCTTTGTCAGAGAGGATCCGGGATCTGGAGGAAAAGCTGGAAAAGGGTATTGTACAGACGATCCCGGCGAAAGGCGGCAGCAGCCCACAGCAGAGTACGGCTCAGCCAGAGCCGCAGGCATCCCTTCCAGAAGCAGTCCCGGAGGATATCAGGATGGTGGCAGGTAAATGGTCTGTGGCTATTTCAGAACTGCCAAATCCTATGAAAACCTACCTGAAAGGGGCATATCCCAGCCTCTCGGAGGATGGGAAGCTTATGGTTGTTCTCGGTGACGGACTTCCGTTTGATTATTTCAGGCAGGAAGGTCACAAGGAAGAGCTGGAGAAGCACCTTTCCGGTTATGCAGGTAAGGCTATGGAGGTTGTTATTAAAAATGCACAGGCTGGCAGAAATCCGGAGGCTGTATTCCCGAATCTGACCAGACTGATCTCTGATAATATTCAGATCGAGATTGAAGAAGAGGAAGAACCGGAGGAGGATCCTCTGGAAGAAGAATTTTAAAAAGAAAAGTTTTATGTTGAGAAAGGAAAATAAATTATGGCAAAACGTGGAGGATTTCCCGGTGGAGGAATGCCCGGAAATATGAACAATCTGATGAAGCAGGCGCAGAGAATGCAGCGTCAGATGGAAGAAAACCAGAAAGCAATGGAGACAAAGGAATTTACAGCCAAGGCCGGTGGCGGAGCTGTTGAAGTGACAGTGACCGGGAAGAAAGAGATCACAAAGGTCAAGCTGTCTGAAGAAGTAGTGGATCCGGATGATATTGAGATGCTGGAGGATCTTGTTATGGCAGCAACGAATGAAGCACTCCGTATGGCAGATGAAGCAAATGCAGAGCTGATGAACAAGATGACAGGAGGACTCAGCCTCGGAGGAGGACTTCCGTTCTAATGGATCTTTATAGCGGATATATTAACAAATTAATCGATGAGCTGGCAGCTCTTCCGGGAATCGGAAACAAGTCTGCACAGCGTCTGGCATTTCATCTGATCAATATGCCAAAGGACAAGGTGGCCAGACTGTCAAAGACGATCCTGGATGCCAAGGAGCATGTCCGCTATTGCAAGGAATGTTATACTCTGACGGATGATGAGCTCTGCCCAATCTGCAGAAATGAAAAAAGAGATCACAGCACGATCATGGTGGTAGAAAATACCAGGGATCTTGCTGCCTATGAGAAAACAGGTAAATATGAAGGGGTATATCATGTGCTTCATGGGGCAATATCGCCCATGCTCGGGATCGGACCGTCAGATATCAAACTGAAGGAACTGATCGAGAGACTGAAAGGAGATGTGCAGGAAGTGATCATTGCCACCAACTCAAGTCTGGAGGGCGAGACTACAGCCATGTATATCGGGAAGCTCATTAAGCCTACAGGAATTAAAGTGACAAGGATTGCCAGCGGTGTGCCGGTAGGGGGTGACCTTGAATATATTGATGAAGTTACCCTGCTGCGGGCACTGGAGGGAAGAACAGAACTATAACAGGAGAGGAGTTATCAGAAAATGGCAGTAAGAACAGAAGCATTTGGCAAAATGAAAGACGGCCGGGAGATCACAAGATTTTTTATCAGCAATGGAAAGGGCATGGAGGCAGGTGTCATTAATTATGGTGCGATTCTCGTAGACCTTTTGGTTCCGGATAAGAATGGACAGACTGCAGATGTGGTTCTTGGTTATGATACACTTGAGCCTTATTTTGAAAACGGAAGCTGTTTTGGTGCGACCATCGGACCAAATGCCAACAGAATTGCGAATGCCAGCTTTGTGCTGGAGGGAAAGAAATATGAGCTTGCAAGGAATGATGGGGAAAATAATCTTCACAGTGATGCAGAGCTTGGTTATCACAAGAGGATATGGGATGCACAGATTGAAGGAAATGGTGTGAAATTTACACTGGAGGATGCAGACGGTTCCATGGGATTTCCAGGAAACAAGAGGGTTTCAGTTACCTATACTGTAACCGAAGAAAATGAACTTCAGATCCATTATCACGGGGAAAGTGACAGAAATACGATCCTGAATATGACAAATCATTCTTACTTTAACCTTGCAGGACATGATGCGGGTAGAATTGAAGGACATAGGCTGTTACTTCATGCAGCAAATTATACACCGGTACTGCCGGGTGCGATCCCTACAGGAGAGATTGCTTCTGTAAAAGGGACACCCTTTGATTTTACGACAGAGAAGGAGATCGGAAGGGACATTAATGAAGACTGTGAACAGTTAAAGCTATGCAAGGGCTTTGACCATAATTTTGTAATAGATGGTGACTATGGCACCTTACGGGAGGCCGCAAGAGTGACAGAAGAAACCTCTGGCAGGGTCATGACAGTACTGACTGATCTGCCCGGTGTGCAGTTCTATGCAGGAAACTGTATTAGCAGAACGACAGGAAAGAATGGGGCAGTGTATGCAGAAAGAAGCGGACTTGCGCTTGAAACCCAGTATTATCCGGACACTGCCAATGAACCGGGATTTCCGTCTGCAGTATTTGGACCTGACAGGGCATATGATACAGTAACTATTTATCGTTTTGCCTGAAAGTCGAACAATAAAGAAAAAGCCGGACAGGCTATGACAGAAAGCGCATAGATTTTCCGATATGATGAAGAAAAATAGATATCATGGAGGGACTATGCGCTTACCTTGGATAGTAAGGCAGATCGGAAATGCTTCCGGAAAGGATCGGATCTATATAGAAGATTATGCCTGTTCTTTTTTGGAAAACTGCAGAAAAGAGGAATCTCTGCTTCCTGTCAGAGCTGCACTGTATGGATATGCATTGCAGAAAGAAGAAAGCCATATCTATCTGATTTATGGTGTTTCCCATATTGCGGCAGAGCTTCAGCAGGGGATGAGCCAGGAGCAGATCCAGGAAATGTTCTTTTCAGAATATGAGCTGATCGGCTACGTGAACCTGTATGCCGGTCAGACACTGTTTGAAAATCCGGCTTCTCAGGATTCTTCCGGTAAAGCGGGATTTTTTATCTTTTATGAGAACAATGAAGCCATGCAGGATTATATGATATTCTGCAATAAAAGAAAACAGAGAATGCCGGGGAACCACAGATCAGGCATTAAAGAGGATAAACACCTGGGGGTGAAAAGTGAAAGCAGCAGGAGACAGGGGAAGTGGACTGGCTTTATTTCGATTTTTCTTCTGGCAGTTCTCATTCTGCTGACGGCAACAGCCTCTCTTGCGATTGGGGATTATGCTGCCATGCGGGAATTTGCGCTTATGGCGGCAAAGGCATTGCAGGGAGCCGGTTAACAGGATATCTGGAGAAAAATATGTCAAACATTCGGGACTATTTAAAAGAAAGAGAAAAACGTCAACAGACCGAAAAGACCACTGGTTACAGAGAAAAGATCAGGGGACATAAGCTGGCTATATTTTACAGGGCAGCGCTTGGAGTTATTTTGGTTGCAGCTGTGCTGTTCTTTTTTATATTTCAGTGGAAGAATAAAGTCTTCACAGAAAGCGTGATCACAGGTTCTACGCCGGTGACGATTGTCCAGGGAGCCAGCGTAAGGGCACTTGGGACACGGGTGCTGTTATACAGTAAGGACGGTGTCAGTTCGCTGGATGAAAAAGGAAATGTGCTCTGGAACCAGACCTTTGAAATGCAGAATCCCATGACCACAATCTGTGGAAATGTTGCGGCGATCGGTGATTATAATGGCAGAACAATTTATGTGGTAAGTGGGGACAAGCAGCTTGGAACTGTGAACACTAATCTGCCGATCCGGAAGATCTGTGTGTCGGAGAATGGAGTAGTGGCAGCGGTTCTGGATGATTCTGACGTGACAAGGATCCTTCTTTATAATGGAAATGAAAATACGGATACTTCTATTGTAGATATCAAGGCTACTATGGATAAGAGCGGATATCCTCTAAGTATCTCTCTTTCACCAAATGGGAAACTCCTTGCCATTTCTTATCTCCATGTTGACAGCGGTGAAATGAAATCAACGGTTGCTTTCTTTAATTTTGGTGAAGTGGGAAAAAATGAAAGTGACAATTATGTGAGCGGTTTTGATTATGTTGATACGGTAGTGCCTTATGTACAGTTCATGAGCAGTAGCAATGCATTTGCTGTTTCAGATGACAGAATTGTATTCTTTTCCGGAAGTGAAAAGCCGAATACTACGGCTGTAGCATTACTGGATGAGGAGGTACAGGGAATTTATTACAATGAAAGCTATGTAGGACTGGTATACAGAGATCAGAGCGGAGAAGCTGCCTACCGGCTGGATGTTTATAATACAGGTGGTGACAAGATCCATTCCCTGCTGATCGATATGGACTATTCAGATATTGTATTTTCCAAAGACCAGATCATCATTTATAATGATATGGACTGCCGTATCTGTAATATCAGTGGAGTGGACCGGTTTACCGGTACTTTTGAAAAACCGGTAAGCCTGCTGATACCTACCTCTTCTGCTTACAAGTATACGGCAGTGACCAGCGGCTCGGTTGATACGATGGAATTAAAATAGAAAAGGACGAAGGAGAGGATGTTTTATTTTTCACTGGTGATAGTTGCCCTGATCTTTATCTGGCGGATTGCTGCAGGAGCCAAAAAGGGAATGGTAAAGGAACTGATCTCACTGATCGCCATGGTGGCGGCGGGTTTTTGTGTGATCCTGATCATGGGAGCGCTGAACAGTTATTTTGACCAGAGGATTGGTCAGGTGGTGCAGTTCATATGCGTCCTGTTTGCAGTCTGCCTGGTATACCGGCTTATGAGCGTACTGTTTACCTCACTGAAGCTGATCTCGGGTCTGCCGGTGATCCGCTGGCTTGACAAGCTGCTTGGGATGGTACTCGGAGTGGTGGAGGCAGGACTGATCACGGCTTTTCTGGTACGGATCGTAAAGGAGCTTGGCCTGACATTCTTATCTGTATAATAGGATAAAAAAGATCAATCTGAAAAGTTAACAAAAAACAGTTGACATTTCAGAAAAAGGGACTAAAATAGTCCATAGTTTTAGAAATGAAATGCAGAGAGCAGGACAGGATGCTTTCCGGGAAGCATGGACAGAGAGCCGGCGGTTGGTGCGAGACGGTGTGTGAAGGAAGAGCATTATCCCCTGAGAGCAGTTCGGGTGAAGCATGCAGTAATCCGAAACGGAGATCCACCGTTACAGGGATACGTATTCAGCAGCAGTGCGGATATGATAAGAGAGGTCAATTTTATTGGCAATTGAAGTGGTACCGCGGAGAACAATACTTCGTCTTCTGAGTGAATCGGGAGACGGAGTTTTTTTGTTGTTAAGAAACGGTAAAGACTTCCTGAAGATCAACGTGTTTTTGATGTCAGACACCGGGCTTTGGTTTATGACCAAATGCGGGTGTTGAACATAAATATTTATATTCAATCAAAGAGGAGATAGTATTATGAACACACTGGTTATTGTACTGGTTGCAGGCGTATGCCTGGCTGCAGGTTATCTTTTCTATGGAAGATGGCTTGCAAAGACATGGGGGATCGATCCCAATGCCAAAACTCCTGCCGTAACAAAGGAAGACGGACAGGACTATGTACCAACAAATGGCTGGACAGTATTTGCCCATCAGTTTTCATCCATTGCCGGAGCTGGCCCTGTTACAGGTGCTATTCAGGCAGCTGTATTTGGATGGGTTCCTGTGTTTCTCTGGATCGTCCTCGGTGGTATTTTCTTTGGTGCAGTCACCGATTTTGGTGCGCTGTATGCAAGCGTCAAGAACGAAGGAAAATCCATGGGACTTCTGATCGAACAGTATATCGGAAAAACAGGACGTAAGCTGTTCCTTCTGTTCTGTTGGTTATTCACCCTGATCGTTATTGCTGCATTTGCTGACATGGTTGCAGGTACCTTTAATGCCTATACCGTAGTGGATGGTGTATCACAGCTTTCTGACGCTGCGAAGACCAATGGAGCGGCCGGAAGCATTTCTCTGCTGTTTATTGTATTTGCAGTTGTATTTGGCCTGATCCAGAAGAAGTTCAAGCTGACAGGCTGGAAGCAGGTTGTAGTCGGACTTATATGTACAGTGGCAGCTTTTGCAATTGGTATGGCATGCCCGATCACAGCAACCAAGGACACATGGAGTTATCTTACATTTGCCTATATCTTTCTGGCAGCAGTGCTTCCGATGTGGCTTTTGATGCAGCCAAGGGATTATATGACAACCTTTATGTTTGCAGGAATGATCCTTGGAGCAGTTATCGGTCTGCTGGTTGCACATCCTAAAATGAATCTGCCGGCATTTACCGGATTTCATAATGATACACTGGGAGATCTGTTCCCGATCCTGTTTGTAACTGTTGCCTGTGGTGCGGTATCCGGATTCCATAGTCTGGTTTCTTCGGGAACCTCTTCTAAGACTATTTCCAATGAAAAGGATATGCTGAAGGTTGGCTATGGTGCTATGATACTGGAAAGCCTGCTGGCAATTCTTGCTCTCTGTGTAGCAGGCGCAGCTGCAGCTGCCGATGGTACTGCAGCAAGTGGAACACCGTTCCAGATTTTTTCATCAGGTGTGGCTGGATTTTTTGAAATGTTTGGTATTCCTGTATATGCTGCACAGTGTTTTATGACAATGTGCGTATCCGCACTGGCACTGACAAGCCTTGATTCTGTAGCAAGAATCGGACGTATGTCATTCCAGGAACTGTTCAGTGTAGATGATATGGAGCATGCGGAAGGCTGGAGAAAGGTTTTTTGCAATAAGTATTTTGCAACAGTATTGACACTTGCCTGTGGGTTTATCCTGACCAAGATCGGATATGCCAACATCTGGCCACTGTTTGGAAGCGCAAACCAGTTACTGAGTGCATTGGTACTGATCACACTCTGCGTATTCCTGAAGGTAACCGGAAGAAAGAACAGAACTCTGTTCCCTCCACTGATCATCATGCTCTGTGTAACCTTTACTGCGCTGGTTGAACGTACAATAGGTCTTATAAAGGCATACAGTGCAGGAAGTGCAGTATTCCTGGTAGAGGGTCTGCAGCTGATCATAGCGATCCTGCTGATGATACTTGGTGTTACGATTGTGGTACATTCAGGAAAAGAGCTTGTTAAGAAGAAAGCAGAGAACTGATAAGAAGATGGGAAGGAGCTATATTAGTTTTATATGGCAGATAATATTGTAAAAATCGGTATGATCCAGATGAATGTTCTGTTTTCGGAACCAGATAAAAACATTCAGCATGCATCGGAGCTTGTAAAAAGCGCAAAAGCAAAAGGTGCACAGATCTGCGTTCTTCCTGAATGCATGGATCTTGGGTGGGGAAACCCCGAAGCAAGTTCACTTGCTGAACCGGTCCCTGGAAAAGTCAGTGATGCTTATCAAAAAATTGCTGCTGAGAATAAGGTATTTCTTGTTGCAGGACTTACAGAAAGAGAACAGGAAAAAATTTACAATACAGCACTTCTTATTTCAGATGGGGGAGAGATCCTTTATAAGCACCGTAAGATAAATGTATTGACCGGAGTGGAGGATGTCTATGCGATTGGAGACAGGATTGGCGTTACAGAAACTCCCCTCGGCAAGATTGGGATTGATATCTGCGCTGATAATTCATTAAACAGTCTTTCTATTGCTATTACTCTTGGCAGGATGTGTGCAGATATGATCTTGTCCCCATGTGCATGGGCTGTAAAATCGGATTATAATATTGAAACAGAACCGTATGGTAAGGAATGGCATATTCCATATGGAAAGATTTCCAAAATGTTTGGGATACCCGTTATTGGTGTAAGCAATGTCGGACAGGTGTCAAAGGGTTCCTGGTCGGGGTGGAAAGCGATCGGTAATTCAATAGCCTACGATAGTGACGGATCTTTGATCACAGTCCTTCCATATGGGGAATCAGAAGAATGTGTCCAAGTTATCGATGTGCATTTAACAGATAAGAAAGTGACAGGCACAGCACTTTCAGAAAAAATAGAGAATGAAGTTTGCCTTTGAGTAATTTAAAATGCTGGTAGAGCTGGTGACCTCTGCGATTATTTATTCGCAGAAGCATCAGCTCTTTGCATTCAAGGGAGAAGAATTCATATTAAATACTGCTGGTGTTCATTTTTCTTGTCGGACACTATTAAAACCGCTATTAGGACGCTATCAAGACTGCAGAAAATTGGGGATTGACATTAAGTCCGGTGCAGTGTTATAATCAAATTCCACCGTCTGAAAGAGCTGGTAAGAGATCCGGCGTGACGGAAGGGAGGTTTTTCTGAGAAGAAAAACAAAAATAAAAAATCTCAAAAAAGGTGTTGACACAGACAGAAACACATGATATTATATCAGAGTTGCGTCTG
>ERZ1673743.263-NODE-263-length-89124-cov-25.896698_pt1 | contig 89124 bp, 84 predicted proteins | sample MGYA00580197_ERZ1673743 | MGnify/ENA primary metagenome ERZ1673743 (study PRJEB41218, sample SAMN15661795) | gut metagenome | host: Homo sapiens | place: Canada: London | collected 2015-08-20/2019-03-30 | study: EMG produced TPA metagenomics assembly of...
CACAGCAGGCAGTGTATACACCGATTGATATTCGTTTATAGTTGGTAAAGGAGAAAAGAAGGATGAAAAGACCGGGGAAGAAACAGAGGTAGAGTATTATGACTGGGATGGATGGCAATGTTGCTTATAAAAATAAGCAGATAGACAATGTAGAAATATCGAATGAAGGAAGGCGGGCATTGCGGGAAAAATTAAGAGAAGTAAAGCCAAAAGTTGAGGAACCGATAGGATATGAATTAACAATACAAGATACAAATGAGGTTGAATGGGAACATTATATTTCTATGAGAGAATATAGTGGACTGACGTTAAAAGACGGAAAATACAATCTAGAAGATGTGATGAAGTCTATGATGGATGCTTATGAAACACGTTACAATTAGGAAAAGCTCACCTGCGATAAACTTAGTGTTTTCAAGGGCTTGTAAGGAATTTGATAACATAATATAACAATTATTAAATCCCTTAGAATATGTGAAATCTCAATTCAAGTTTGTGAAAAAATAAATAGAAATTTGAAGCTGTGGAAGGAGAAATGTATGTTAGCAACACATCCTGCCATAAATCAGTTGGATCAGTAGTGACATTGTTATTACTTAAAAGGAATGCGACAGTTGCGCAGATTTCTCTGGTTTGAGTTGGTAAATAATTTTTACATTTGTGAACCATACTATTGCCATATATTAAATAGTATGATAACCTGTTTGAACAGTAATCAAAGATCAGAAACAAGAAAAGAGGTAAATAATGATGAAGAAGAAATTGATCACAATTGTACTTGGTGTAATGTTATGTATGAGCATATTGGGTGGCTGTGGACAGACGGAAACAAAGCAGAATGATACTGTAACCAGCAACAGCGGGGATCAAAATAATGGAACAAACGAAGAAAAAGAATTGGTTGGCACCATTGATGAGATAAAGGATTTCATGTTTGTCATTACAGATAACGATGACACACCATATAGTTTTACTTTCGACAAAAAGCCGAAAGGATTGGAAAATATCAGTAACGGAGATACTGTAATTGTAAAATATACAGGTACAATTTCCGAGGTGGATTCGTTTGATGGCGAGGTGATATCTGTTGAAAAGAAAAAATAATATCACATTATCTACTAAAATATGTGCTGTCATTTTGCTTTCCTCTATGGTGTTGAGTGCCTGTGCGGATACTCAGACAGCACAGAAACAAAAGATACCTGCTGCAACTTATATGGGCGGAGATAATACTTCTGCTGAGGTCTGCAAAGCGTTAAAAGATGCGGGAGCTTCGCATGTTGATATATTTCAGGACTGGGTGGCTGATTTTGCTGATTCCGCTGGGAAAAATGCAAAATTGGAAGACAACTGGTCAGATCCACAGAAACTGAAAGCAGATACCGGTAAATGTATGGATGGCTGGGAGCAGGATCATACCTATTCGGATGCTGACTGCAGAATGACTGCATTTCTCCTGTTGGACGGGATGCTGACGGCGAAATCAACAGAAAAAAGGTATAAGGGTACTTATTTAATGTTTGATACAGATGCAATAGATACTGTAGACAGATACGAAATCATAAAGAAGAAAAAAGATATGTTTACTACTCTCTATGGTGAAAAAAAGGTAACAGACAACAAACATCCTGAAACTACATTTTCTGACAGTTGGAAGGATTACGGATTTCATATAGACAGCGATAGGATCTCTCTTCTCAGTATTGTAATATCCGATCCTGATTCTGATGTCGTTTTTGTAGGCCATACCGGAATACTGATCAAGTATAGTGACTACTATTTATTTGTAGAAAAAATTGCCTTTGAACAGCCATATCAGGCAACAAAAGTGCGTACGATAGATGAATTGCTCCATATTTTGTCATTGCGGCCGGAATATTTCGGAGACGAGGACGAAGCCGGACCATTTGTTTATAATAACGGCAAATATCTCCAAACATTAAAGAAAAGTGTTTAACAGCGTATAAAAGGATACGGAATCTGCATAGCTCCGGTTTGTTATGAAACCGGAGCTATATTTTTCTTTCAGGAAATCTGGTGTATTTTGTCGATTTTTGGAGTGATCTGAAAAAGTAATTGACAGTGAAGATATATTGCCTTATAATCGTTCTAAAACGAACGATGGAGGCGGAGATGTATTTTTGGGATAAGCATAAAACAATAACAAGCTATTATGAATTGCTTTCCGGTGAAGTATGTGACCGGTACGGTTTGACACAAATGGAATATGATATACTTATGTTTCTGCACAATAATCCGCAGCAAAATACTGCTGCAGAAATTGTAAAAATCAGAAAGTCAACAAAATCTCATGTATCAACCTCATTGAAAAAACTGGAAAATAAGGGACTGGTTGAGAAAATTCAAAGTGAAAATAATAAAAAGCATATTGAAATTGTCTTGCTAGATAAGGCGAAGTTGATCGTGGAAGCCGGCACAAATGTACAAAAACAGTTTGCGCAAACTGTTCTTAGCGGACTGACCGTGGAAGAAAAGCAGATGTGTATCAGGATATTTGATAAAATCTGCAATAATGCAGAAGAATATTTAAGAAAACATAAGGAGCAGAATTGATCATGAAAGAACAAAATTATAAACCACAGATTCCTGATATGATGGAGGCAATATTTGACGCAGCATATTTGATTTTCGACCTGGTTGCCGCAATTTTATTTTTTACATTTTCACAGGGAAAAATTTTATTTATTCTTTACGGAATATTAACATTAACACTTTGCGGAGGAGATGCATTTCATCTGGTGCCAAGAATCATCAGAGCAGTACGCGGAAGTAATGATAAAATAAAGAGACAGCTTGGAATAGGATTGCAGGTATCATCTGTTACAATGACAATATTTTATATTATTTTGATGTATGTCTGGAAGTTTACATTCCCGGAAATTAAAATACCGGCAATGATTGAAGCCATTATATGGATCTCAGCGATTGTCAGAATTGTGATATGCATGTTTCCGCAGAATAACTGGTGTACACCGGAAGGAAATATAAAACTATCGATTCTCAGAAATGCTGTCTTTGCAGTTACCGGTATCGGGGTAATTATTCTATATATCATTTCGGGAAATACTTATGATTATCATATGACCAGGATGGTTGCAGCTATTATTATTTCTTTTGGCTGCTATCTTCCTGTAACATTATTCAGCAAAACAAAACCAAAGGTCGGACTCTTAATGATTCCAAAGACTTGTGCTTATATGTGGATCATTGCAATGGGGCTGCAGTTATTGTTCTAAAACATGCATTATCTCAAGGTTCATTTCAGTTTATATATTTTTTGCGATATTCGTTAGGCGTAATAGAGACATATTTCCGAAAAACACGGGAAAAATGCCCGGGCGAAGAAAAGCCAAGATAAAGACTGATGGCAGTTAAAGAATTATTGGTGTAACGGAGGAGGCGTTTTGCCTCTTCTGTTTTTTTGCTGAGTATAAAATCTGTGAGAGTGATATTGCTTTCTGCTTTAAAACGTTTTGAAAGATATGATCTGCTCATAAAAAATTCTTTTGACATCGCTTCCACGGTAATCGGTTCTGATATATGATGGTTGATGTAGTTCGTCACAGCAGCAACAAGCTGCGAAGTCTGGGATCCTTCCTGTAATTGATCTACGTGTTTTGTAAAGTCCATCATCATCAGATAACGCAGATTGTTGATCTGGTAAAAATCATTTAATAATTCACATTTCTGAATGTATTCATCGCTTAATGTAAAAGCATCGTCAGGATTCATGCCTCCCTGGATTGCAGAACGTGAAGCAAGCGTGGCAATAACAATAAAGGTGTTTTTTGACTGACGAAGCGGGTTGTCGGCCATCATGCCAATATTAAACCCGGATGATTTTTTTAATAATTCGGATAAAGAGACAGAATCCCCTTTTCGAATCATATTCATGATATTTCGTTCCAGGTCATATGTGTTATGGAGCAAAATATTCTGTTCCGGAAGGTTATTCGAAAAGATTCTGTCCGCATCCTGCCTGGTCATTGCTTCATATAATTTCTCCTGCAGTGAATCATCAATAAAATAATCCTGTAGAAAGCATTTTTCATTGTTTAATGCATAATTAAGAAAACACAGAATCTGCATAAGACGTTCCAATGGTATATGCACAATTTGGTGCATAGCAATTATAAAATCATCCATATCTTCCTTTGGAATATCTAATTGTGAGGCTAATTCCCGGAGTGCCGGTGTAGAATCAGAAACCTGTCTTGTAGGACCGATCACGATCTTATATTGATCGGTATTGATTATGCCATAGTAGCTGAAATGATCTGTCAGGAAATAGCCGATACGATCGGAAATAGCTAAAATATCGGACTGGTATATGGAAACAGGATCCCTAACCAGATTAACCGTGGAATAATAAAAAACAACGGTATCTTCTTTATAGATACGCACGGGAATCCCTGAGAGACTGCCGATCATGTTACATATATAATCGTAATCTGTAAGCTTCATGGAAATACTCCTTATCATTATGATATAGATTCATTATGAACACAATTATATCATTATAGATACAGATGTGCAAGAAAATCAAAAAAAATGATGGTATAATCTTGGGAAAAATGATAAATGATCAAAATACAAGACAAGAAAGGAAGCTGTGAATTATGTACACCAACCATGTAAAAAAGAAAATTGAAGATATGTATTTACAAGAAAGAATCGCTTATGGCTACAAAAAAGTAATCATATTGATGATGATCTCAGGGCTGCTTTCCATTATGGTTATATGTATGTTATTTGCCAATCTGGTTAATTATGTCGATAAAATCAATGCCACGGATATCGCAGTCAAAATGTGCAGGGTCAATGTAAATGCTGCTGCAAGAAATATTCGAGAAATGGCATTAAATGATGATCAATCATCTTATGATGGCTATGAGAGTACTATAACAAAATTACTTGCAGACGTTGATTCTCAATTGAAAATCATCAAAAAAAGCGGTGTTGTTTCAAATGAAAATTATGAAGAATATGCTACCGCCTTATCCGATTGGGAGGATATTAGTTCATCCATTTTAGAAGAAATCCGATTGGGACAGAATCAAAAAGGCGTAGATGATATTTTAACGAAATGTACACCTGCATTAAATCAACTGGTGTCCATTGCTTTAAAATTAGATGATATTACTGATGTTGCCAGTGATAAGGCAGTTAGAAAGACTATAATCTGTGCGATTGCAGGGATTATCTGTATTATATTCTTTTTAAGTATGGCATGGATATATTCAAGAAAAACAAGTAAAAAAGTTCTTTTCAGCATTTTGGAGCCATTACATGCCATTGAGGATGTTGCAAAGGAATTAACAGAAGGAAACTTACACAGCACATTGGAGTACCGTTCGGAAGATGAAATCGGACGTCTGGCACACAGTATGCGTAAATCTATCCGAATCCTGGGGTCTTATGTGGATGATATAGACCGTGCAATGAAATTGTTTTCAGAGGGCAATTTTGATGTTCAGCCAGATGTGGAATGGAAGGGCGATTTTATTGGTATTTTGAATTCCTTTATGGCCTTTGAGAAAAGTATGGCGGATATGATAAAGGGAATACAGCGGGTTTCGGATCAGGTATCCAGCGGTGCAGAGCAGGTGTCATCAGGTGCAACTGAGCTGGCGGACGGAACAACGAATCAGGCAGCGGCAGTAGAAGAATTGACTGCAACCGTGGAAGATGTTTCCGAACAGGTAAAACATAATTCAGAAACAGCAAATAACATCAGTGCAAAAGTGGTGACACTTGGCGATAATATTTTAGAAAATAATGCCAAGATGCATGAGATGGTAAATTCTATGCTTGAAATTAAAGACGCATCAATGCAGATAGATAAAATCATTGAAACAATCAACGATATCGCATCCCAGACCAATCTGCTTGCATTAAATGCCTCCATTGAGGCAGCAAGAGCCGGGGAAGCAGGAAAAGGATTTGCAGTTGTAGCAAATCAGGTGAACCAGTTGGCCGACCAGAGTGCACAGGCAGCAAAAGAATCGGCCGTTTTGATCAAAACCTCTGTTGATGCAGTCGGTAAGGGAGTGCTGCTTGCGGAAGAGACTGCCCGTCAACTGGAAGAAATTGCGGATAATTCAAAGATAATTACCCAGGAGGTAGCAGGTATTGCAGAGACTTTTGCAGATCAGACGGTAGAAATCCAGCAGATCAATCAGGGAATCGAACAGATCAATGATGTTGTACAAAATAATTCAGCAACGTCTGAGGAGTGTGCTGCAGCAAGTCAGGAAATGAACGGTGAGGCAGATCATTTACGTGATATGATACGTGAGATTAAGGTGGCTAAATTGTAGTGGAGTATCAATAATAAAGTTGTGTGATGCAGCACAGACAGCGATATAATCTTCTGTGCTGTATTTTTTATGTGCGTAATTGCTGGTGTGGAATTACGGCGGTAAGTCTTATCATTCAGCAGGTCAACCTCAATACTCCTAAAATTTAGACAGAATTTATGTGGAATGTTGAGGTTTTTGTTTAAATCAAATATAATATGTTTGGTGCTAAAAATCTAACCGAAGACGAAAAAAATTATTTTCATTTGTCTCCGTTGAAACTATCTTATGAAGAGGCTGTTAAAGAATATGAATCCGGGCGGGATACAAGGTTAGGGCGGCTTTTAGCAAACAGAGAATTACCAATTGATATAAGGAGACTTTATGAAAAAGATCATTGTTGCAGTTGATTCTTTCAAGGGGAGCATGACCTCGTCAGAGGCCGGAAACGCAATTAAAAATGGAATACGGGATATTCATCCGGATTGGAATATAGAGGTATATCCGGTGGCGGATGGCGGCGAGGGAACTCTTGAAGCTTTGACGTATCACCGATCAGTGACGGAACGTACCTGCACGGTAACGGGTCCCCTTGGAGACCATGTGGAGGCATCGTATTTATGGTATGAGCGGGATTCTGAAAGAATAGCCGTGATTGAAATGGCACAGGCGGCCGGGCTGCCTTTAGTACCGGTTGATAAGCGTAATCCTTTATATACTACGACCTATGGAGTAGGAGAATTGATCCGGGATGCCATTGACCAGGGATGCCGCAAATTTATCATCGGGATCGGCGGCAGTGCAACGAACGATGCCGGAATTGGTATGCTGCAGGCTCTGGGATATCATTTTTATGATAGAGATGGAAGGGACATTTCTTTTGGTGCAAAAGAATTAGCTAAGATAACAGATATCGGTTTTGAAGATGTGATTCGGGATCTTTCTTCATGCCGGTTTCAGATTGCATGTGATGTGAAGAACCCTTTCGTTGGAGAGCAGGGATGCAGTAGGGTATATGGTCATCAAAAGGGTGCCACAGCAATTGATGTAGAGAAAATGGATCGGTCTATGGCTCAGTTTGCAGATCTGGTAGAACGTATTGCCGCAAGTGGCAGAAAGGGAATCTTTCCAAATGGTGACCGGAATACGCCGGGAGCCGGAGCTGCCGGTGGCTTGGGCTACGCATTTCTGATGTTTCTCGATGGGGTACTGCGGCCGGGGATTGATATTGTATTGGATGAGATCCGGCTGGAGGAAGCAATTGCGCAGGCCGATCTTGTGATTACAGGAGAAGGCAGACTGGATGCACAGACTCTGATGGGAAAAACACCGGCAGGTGTGGCAGGTCTTGCAAAGAAGTACGGAAAACCGGTGATCGCAGCAGCCGGATGCTTTGGTGAGGATGTGATACAATGCAGGCAGAGCGGATTGTTTTATGACTGCGTTGCCGTTAATGATATTTTGTCGGAACAGGAGCGAATGCATGCAATGGAAAAAGAAAATGCAATTTCTTACTTGCAAATACTGATGAGAAAGTATTTTGCCAATGAGAGGGTAAATAATAACTTGGAAAGCTGAGGAATCTGTGAGTATATACGTTGATTTAAATAGAAATGCTCATAATAGAAAGTCTTTTATATTCAAAATTTCATTTTAGGGGTTTTGCCTTTTTTGAATATGGAGTTGACAAATTAGTCTAATTATAGTAGACTAGCACTAAAGAAATGGTCTACATCAATTAGACCAAAAGGGGATGAACAGATGGAAGAGTTAAAACTGGGAGCGGTAGAGAGTAAATTTGCCGATATTATCTGGGAGCGTGAGCCGATTCCCTCCGGACAGCTTGTCAAGCTCTGCGAGCAGCGGCTGGAGTGGAAAAAGTCCACCACATATACGATGTTAAAACGATTGTGTGAGCGGGGACTGTTTCAAAATGAGAAAGGAATCGTTTCTTCTGTAATGACCAGAGAGGAATTCGGAGCAGCGCAAAGTGAAAAGATCATTGAAGAATCCTTCGATGGTTCGCTGCCGGCATTTATTGCTGCTTTTGCCTCCCGTAAGAAACTATCATCTGCGGATGTGGAAGAGATTCAAAAAATGATTGATGCCTACAGAGAGGAGTAGCCTATGGAGCGATGCTTTATAATGATATTAAATAATGCACTTACCGTCAGTGTATTGATTTTTGCAATCATCGTATTACGACTTTTGTTTCAGAAAGCACCGAAAAGGTTAATATGCTTTCTCTGGGTGATCGTTGCAGTTAAGCTGATCGTGCCGGTTCCTTTGGAGAGCACTTTCAGTCTGATTCCAAACCGTACGCCCGTATCAGTGGGTATTGCATCGCAACAGGAACCAATGCTTGAAACAGGATTGAAACCTGTGGACGCTGTCGTAAATCCTGTGATTCATGAACAATTTACTTCCGCAAGGGCCACCGGTGTGAATGTGATTCAGGTATTTCTGCACGTCGGTACCATAGTCTGGATCATCGGAGTGTTTGGAATGCTTGCTTATACAGCGGCCACTGACATTTTGCTGAAACGAAGGGTTCGGACGTCCATGCGCACAGAGCAAAACATATATGAATGTGACGATATTCCCGGTCCGTTTATTCTTGGGATCGTACGGCCGAAAATATATTGTCCATCGGGGATGATCAGGGAAGAAAGGGAATATGTATTGAAGCACGAAAAAACACATATAAAACGAAAAGATTATCTTTGGAAACCGCTTGGTTTCGTGATATTGTTATTTTACTGGTTTCAGCCTCTCTGCTGGATTGCATATATTCTTTTTTGCAGGGACATTGAATATGCCTGTGATGAGCGAGCGACCATGGGCGAGGACAAACAGTGGAAAGCGGATTATTGTCAGGCATTGTTAAATTGCAGCGTAGGACGGAAGAGGATTGCAGCCTGTCCGGTTGCCTTTGGCGAGGATCATGTAAAGGGGAGAGTGAAGAATATCATGAATTATAAAAAGCCTGCAGTTTGGATCGTTCTGCTCGCGATTGCAGCATTTGCCGTGGTCAGCGTTTGCTTTGCAACGACAAAGAAAAACGATGATAATGTGGAGTATCATTTTACCTGTGATTACGGCAGCTCCAAGTTATATTCTAAAGAAGATATGGATGAGGCGATTCAGACGATCATGAATGAGTTTAATAACTGGAAGGGCTGCGAAATGCACAGCATCCGATACGGATCGGATCAGACGTGCAGCGAGGGCGACAATTTAAGCTGGATGCAGGAATTAGAAAATGCAAACGACAATAAAGAAACATTTACAGAATGTATTATGTTTGAATGCGATTTTCATTCACCAAAAAGTGATGCGGATGCAGGGGGACTAAATGTGGATGAAGAGTATACAGACTGGCAGTGGTGGCTGGCACGGTCAGAGGATGGTCCGTGGAAGCTGATGACATGGGGGTACTGATAAAATGGCAAAAGCTTAAAAAATAACAAAGGCAGTGGATCTATCACAGAAAGTAGATTCACTGTCTTGTTTATCGAAAGAAAAAATCTCGTAAAAAAATATGGAAAAGGGAGATCGTTGTCATTTTAGGATCCAGCGGAAGTGAAAAAAGTATATTGCTGAATATACTTGGAGGTCCTGACAAGATAAGATGCATGGAGATTATTGACAGCCCGTCAGATTCATGTAAAATGGTGTTAGTGGTTATTAAGGAGGTTCCGTACAAAATTGAAAGATGTAGAGTTCGAAGAAGGCAATGAAAAATTAAATGTCATGCCCATCGAGGAAATCATAAAGAAAGTGTCTGCAGCCTGTAAAAAATGCGGAGCGGATGGACTGGCTCTGTTTGGTTCTTTTGCAACAGGAACAGCAACCTCCAGGAGTGACATTGATTTTGTGGTGTATGGTAACGTGAACAGTGAATCCTTAGATGAGATGCTTGAACGGATAGAGACCTTGCGCAAAATTGATATTTTCTATTATAATGAGATACATGATGAGTATCTATTGGAGGATATAAAAAAATATGGCAGAAAAATATTTTAACCGGTTCCATTCATTTTGCAGAAGTCTAAGTAATTTACAGAAGAGTAAGCTCGCAGATCCCAAAGCGGATTTTGTTTTAGAAGGAACAATTCAAAATTATAATCTGACATTCGATCTGTCATGGAAAGTGATGAAGGATATTCTGGTAAAACAGTTAGGTATCACAGATTTTGCGATCGGTTCTCCAAGAGCTGTGCTACAAGCTGCATTTACCAATGGATTAATTCGTGATGATGTATGGATGAAGATGCTGAAAACAAGGAATTTGCTGGCACATGACTATGATGGAACAATCGCAGAGAGGAAATTCGATATCATTATTTCCGGTTACTATAATGCTTTTACAGAGTTCAAGAATACTGTCACCAAGTATTATGATGGAAGCCAGCCGTCAATTGATGATTTTTAATGATTACAATGTCAGATTGGAAAGAAAGAGGAGGAAAATTCATGAACATCGAAGATATGCTAGAGATTAATGACTGCCCGCTTTGTGATGGCGGTGCACTTTTGGAAGAGGAATGTGGCTGTGGTTATTATGTGATGTGCCTGGAATGTGGCTGTCATTCTGTCACCATTGATTTCCATTCCGAGGAGGAGCGTCTGGATGCTGCCAGGCGGACCGTTATGCTTTGGAATACCGGTAAAGTGATCTCAAGCAGCCCCGGAGAATGATGCAGAGGCGCGGCAGGAGAAAGGAATGTTAGACTAATATGAAACGAGTTAGAATCTGTAATTTTGGCAGGATCATGTTAAAATTATTCTGCTTTACCACAGTCATCTTGTCGATTTATCTGTTGCTTGGCTTCTTTGGACTCTATCAAACGTGGTTTGGAGGACCGGAAGGGCTGAAACAGCAGACATCATACTGGCTGATCCGTCTTGGAATCGTGATCCTGCTGGAAAATATTATTTTCTGGACCGGCATTATTACAGTATACCTGACCTCGGAACAGCTCGGGATCCGGTGGCGTGTTCTTGGGGTTGTGTGCGGATGGATTCCGGTTGTTCATCTGATCATGCTGCATGTGATCATTAAAACCACCGGTCAGGAAGTAAAAATGGAAAAAATGCGGGCCAAACGAAATAAAAAACGGGCGAAACAGGAGATATGCCGGACAAAGTACCCACTATTGATGGTTCACGGCGTTTTTTTCAGGGATTTTGAACATTTAAATTACTGGGGACGGATTCCAGAGGAGCTGGAGAAAAACGGAGCCAGGATTTATTACGGCAATCATAACAGTGCATCTGCCGTGCGGGACAGTGCAGAGCAGCTTGCCGCAAGGGTTCATGAGATTATCGATAAAACAGGCTGTGAGAAGGTAAACATTATCGCCCATTCCAAGGGGGGACTTGACTCCAGAGCTATGATCGCTCTGACAGATGCAGCACCATATGTTGCATCCCTGACCACAATCAATACGCCGCACCGGGGATGTCAGTTTGCGGATTATCTTCTGAACATAATTCCTGCAAAACAGCAGAAGGCAGTGGAAAAGGCATATAATGCCGGGGCTGCAAAGCTGGGAGATGTGAATCCGGATTTTCTGGCAGCGGTGCATGATCTTACCTTTGAAAACTGCGAAAAGCTGAATGAGGAGATTGTGGATGATCCCAACATATTTTATCAATCTGTAGGATCGAAGCTGAATAAACCCATGTCTGGAAGATTTCCGTTAAATTTCACCTATCCTTTGGTGAAATATTTCGATGGAGCCAATGATGGGCTGGTGGGAGAGGAATCATTTCCATGGGGAGAAAACTATCAGTTTCTGACGGTTGAGGGCAAACGGGGCATTTCCCACGGAGATGTGATCGATCTGAACCGGGAAAATATTCCGGGTTTTGATGTACGTGAATTTTATGTGCAGCTTGTCGCAGATCTGAAAAATAAAGGATTGTAGAGAAAAACTCCTATATGTACTAAAAATGTGTACATATAGGAGTTTTTTCAAGCGTCTAATATTTTAAGAAATTTTGTTTCCCATTTTAGCTAATCTTGAGGCTTCGCGGCAGTAGGAAGTATGATTTATGATCCATATCAGACAGACGCAAAAGGATGGCAGGAATCCAATATCAAAAACAAGAGCACAGCATGCCAGAATAATTGCCAGAGTGCCACAGGTCATTTCGGTAGAACGATATGCTTTAAAAGCACATTTTCCGATCATAAGCTTTTCTGCTTCATCGCAGCTATCCATCCACTTCTTTTGGAATTTCATATCGTAGATAGAGGCTGTCTTTTCCGGATTCATTTTCTTTACAATATCTACGCTCTTTTGCTGTAGAATAATAGTTTCCGGTATAATTCCAACAAAAGCCGCAATACCGATAAATAACAGGTTCGTTTTCGAAGAACTTTCAAAAGTGGCAAAGCCTTTGGAATAGCATGCTGCAATTAAGAAATAGGAGAGGATCAAGGCAGCATTTGACAGCCAGATAATAAAGGTAACCTGACTCTCAATGGCATCAGAAACCTCTTCAGTTTCTCCATCCCAGCCTTCCAGCAGCTTGTTTGCCTTTTGATAACAAGGTACCAGGATAACAGGCATAATTACGGCAATACCTATCAGAAACCATGGAGCAATATATGTTCCGAAAAATGAACCGGTAGACCGGAGCGTGCCGGATAAGGTGTTCAGGCTGAATCTGGCAGACAGATATCCCCCGGCACCACCGATGATCACACAGATGATCGTTAACAAAATAAATTTAGGCATTGCCTTACGGTTTGCCTCTTTGATCGCGTTATTCTCCATTTTCATTGTCCTCCTCTAAATAAAATATTTCTTCTACTGTAACACCACACACCTTTGCAATCGTCAGGGCAAGCGTAACGGATGGAGAATAATCTCCACGTTCAATCAGACTGATGGTTTGCCGGGATACACCACAAAGACGTCCCATTTCCTGTTGATTGACATTGAGTGCGGCTCTACGTTCCTTTAAACGATTTCGCAGGATCATACACACACCTCCGTATGACGAAAATTGTTGTCAAAATGACAAGGATTATTGTCAAAATGAATTATATCATTGTCATTTTTATTTGTCAAGATTAAATAGCAGGTGAAATGTAGAGTGAGAGTCCCGTTTGTAACTCAAGAGTCCCTCTTTGTAAATGAAAATCTCATTTTGTAAACGAGATTCCCACTTTGTAAACGAAAATCCCATTTTGTAAGCGATTTTCCCGGATTTTCATTTGTACATTGACATGTTATAATACGTTCAGCAATAAATTTGCGTACAATAACCAGAGATTCATTCAAAGGAGTAAAAATGACAGAACAAAAATTTCAGATTACAGTAAAAGACAGTGTTTTTCAGACAAAAGGGGCAGGACTTCATATGTGTCTCCTTTTTGCAGTATGTTTCCTGTTTCAGTTTATGGTATATATCATACTGGATCAGGTGGGAATCATCCCAAGTAAGGGGGAGGATATAATCCCGTTGCTGGCACTGGTCATCAGTGTCCTGGTCGTATGCGTGTTCTACTATATTCGTGACCGAAAGACAAAGGGTGTGATGAAAGCGGAGATTATGTTTTCACAGAAAAAGCTGGAAATCACCATAAATGGCAGACAATATATCAGAAATATATCCGATATCACTGAAGTCCGCAAAGTCATGCTGATCAACCGGATATACACCGAAAAGGGAAAATATCAGCTCAAGATCAAAAGCCGCGGGAAAAGCAGTCTGATCTTTGAGTCTGCCGATCAGGAATATGAGCAGCATCTTGATTTTGAAGAGACAGGGTTATCTGCTTTATATGATGCCTGTAAGAATATAGGAATCAAATGCTGTTAAAGTTATAAAAATTCATTGCATTTCAAAATGAATTGTGATATAATCGCTTCGCTAAGTAAATAAGGTTGAAATTGGAAACGCACAATCCTCCGGGATGATAACGAACAACACGTCAAAATCAGTTATCATAAGGAGGATTTTTTATGCCAAAAAACAAATTTCAGGATGTTGTATTTACAATTATTATGGCGACAGTGATGGTTTATGGAATGGTCGTTTACAACGTAGCGTTAAACACGGGAGGCGTGACCGGCCAGACATTTCTTCTTGCCCTTCATGAATTGCCGGTTATGGTACCCATCGCATTTGTTTTAGAGTTTTTTGTGGTCGGAAGGATTGCCAGAGGTCTTGCATTCTCTGTGATGAGACCGGATGACAGACCACAGTTTATTACCTATGCAATTTCTATTTGTATTTGCTGTATTATGTGTCCGGTGATGAGTCTGATCGCTACGATTTTATTTAAGGAGAATCAATCTTTCGGAACATGGATTCAGACCTGGGCTATGAACTTTCCTATGGCGATCTGTTACCAGATGTTTTATTGCGGACCATTTGTACGTCTGGTATTCCGGACAATTTTTCGGGAAAAACAGTCAGAAGCAGAGTGTGCTTTGGAATTAGACTGATATAACATATATAGAAAAAGGGGATTTTTATAAAAATTCGTATCTTTTTTGTTATAACCTCGATAAGAATCTTTATCTTATTGAGGTTATTTTTATGAGAAAATTGATTTTTCCCATAGAAATGATATAATTTTATCTGGATTTCTTATAAAAAAGAGAGAGGATGTTGAAATTGAAAGACATAACATTAGCGAATAATATAAAAATGCCACCAATCGGTCTTGGCGTATACAAGATGCAGGCGGGGTTGGAGATGAATCAGGCGGTCAAAGCCGCGTATGAAAACGGATACCGTCTGTTTGACACGGCTCAGATGTACGGAAATGAAGCGGCACTTGGAACAGCGCTGAAAGAAAATGACATTCCACGAGAAGATATCTTTCTGGTCAGTAAGGTGGATAACGGAAATCAATGGTATGACCAGACACTGGAAAGCCTTAAGATCACGCTGGAGAAGCTTCAGACTTCTTATTTAGATGCATTTCTGGTACATTGGCCGGGACAAAATAAAGAGCGGACCATAAGCACATGGAAAGCGATGGAGGAAGCATATGAGTCGGGTCTTGTGAAAAGCATCGGTGTATGCAATTTTGAGATTGACCAGTTGCAGTATCTGATGGAGCATTGCCGGATCCAGCCGATGATCAACCAGATAGAATACAGTCCATTGTTCCATCAGCCGGAACTGGTTTCCTATTGTAAGGAGCATCAGATTCAGGTGATGGCCTGGGCTCCGCTGCAACGGGGAAGTTTTGGAGAAACGATACTGTCCATTGCAGAAAAATATCAAAAGACTCCGGCACAAATCTTACTTCGATGGAATATACAACATGGAATCATACCGATTCCAAAATCAAAAAATCCGGATCGTTTACGGGAAAACATAGATATCTTTGATTTTTCGCTGAAAGCAGAGGACAGGAATGCGTTAGATCAGTTAAGGCAGGAAAAACGCACCAGCTTTGACCCATTGACATTTGATTTTTGACAGAAAGGTGACCACCATATACTTTTGAGAAATATCCTCATCTGGTGGCACAGAAGGAAAAACATGTGATCTTCCCGTTCCGCTTTTATGATAATGTTTCCTTTCGGGGATTATGTCTCGTTGACCAGAAGCTTTAACCAGTTGATTTCGTCAACCGGAAGGGAATCCGGATCTTTTGTCCATAAAAACAGAAGCTGTAGCAGACCTCCGGCATGAAAGCACGCTTTCATCTCGTTTATTTTCCGGTCCTCAGTACAATGCTCTTGCAGATATCCATAAACACTTTTTTGTACCTCCTCCGAAAAGATATCCTTCATAATGGGGAGAAGCTGGCTGTTTGTGATATTGCGTACCAGCTGGGGACGTTCTTTAAAAAACAGCAGCAGTTCATGAAAGAGCAGATCATAATAATTTTCATTGTCGTTTGCAGGAAGATCAGTCATTTTCCGGATACGCTCTACAAATTCATTTCTCATTTCCTGTATATAAAACGCAAGGAATTCATATTTGTCAGCAAAATGAGTGTAAAAAGTAGCCCGCCGTATCTGGGCACTCTGACAAAGCTGCTGGATTGCAATATCCTCAAAGCGGTATTTTTCAAGTAATTCTAAAAAGGCATCTTTCAAACTTTTGTATGTTTTCTGTGTTCTAAGATCTGCCATAGTGATAAACCTCCTGTGATAATCATCTACTAATGGCTGCAAAATAATGGACATATTAAATAGTCATGTCAATTATTTTGTGAGGTGATATTGTGAAAGAGAAATTTTTTGAACAGGTGATCCGTCTTCGAATTCCCATCATTGTCTTGTTTATTATCGTAGCACTGGCAGGAGCTGTGGGAAGACAGGAGGTATCTGTTAATTATGATATGAATGATTATCTGCCACCGGAGTCACTTTCTACCGTATCTCTGGATAAAATGCACGAGGAATTTACCGGAGACAAAGGCGTGGGAGAAGTGACATGGCTTGACGACCAGAACCCCATGGATATGCCACTGTCTATGCTGGATACCGAAACAGTAGAAGAGTATTATAAAGACAAAACGGCATTATATACCATTACGATCAAAGAAGAGGATATTAACGACACGGTGCCGAGGATCAGTGTATTTCTGGTGCTTCCGGGAATGTTATATGTGACCGACCGTCAGAAAAATAAAATATAGGATACTCAAAAGAAGGGAGGTTTTGTGTTATACTGAGGAAAAGAAAGAAGGAGATTATTATGGGCATCGAATTAGATCTGTATGTTCATTACCCGACGGATATTCTGGGCGGCGCCCTGCTCGGCTGTCTGTGCGGTTATATGGCATACCGTCTGGCAAAAGGTTTACATATGGAAAAAAAGCAGGTAAAATAAGGATATAATTGTTATTTACTAAAACTGATATGTAAGGAGACTGCGATATGGACTACCAATGGATTATTCTGTATCTCCTGATCAACGGGATTGTATTTCTTATTTATGGCCTGGACAAATGGAAAGCAACTCATCATCGTTGGCGTATACCGGAGCATACCTTAATGCTTGCCGCTGTTTTTGGCGTTTTCGGTGCTTATGGCGGTATGCACTTTTTTCATCATAAGACATACAAGCCGAAGTTTTATATTGGTGTGCCGTCGATTTTTATTCTGGAAGTGATCGCTGCAGCCGCCGTGATTTATTTTTTATATGCATAAAGCAGAAGAGGGTCTGTACATATTATTGTACAGACCCTTTTTCTCCTCTGTTGTTCTTTGGTGATACCACTCTTTTTATTTCCTGATCTTACATTTCATCTTTTTGCTCCATTTACCGTATAAATTACCGCTGTCTGTTTGGACATAAGCACGCATCCGGACATAATAGGTTTTATTTTTCTTTAAGCCGGATACTAATTTCATGGAGCGGTATTTGCTGCAGGAAAGAGTTTTCTTTTTTAAAGTAAATTTCTTATTCATTGCGTACTGGAGCTGATAACCGGATATGTTATCCTGCTTCGTCCAGGTGATCATCATTTTCTTTCCTTTGAGATTAACAAGGCTGATATTTGTCAGCTTTTCCGGTGCCACAGGAGCAGAGGAAGAGGCTGGCTTGGCAGTTCTTTTTGGATATGATGTCTTTTTCGGTGCTGTCGATGTGGCCGGTTTTTTTGTAGCAGCAGGAGATAATGAGGTTTCCGGCTTCTTTGTCGCTGATGGCTTTCTGGTGGTGGCAGGAGTGCCGGTAACCAACCATGATGGTTCCTGATATGGAGTACCTGTTGGTTCCTCGGTATCTTCTGGTTCCGTTGGATATTTTATCTGATATGGTATACGAAGTATTTTATCCGCTGCATCTGTGGCCGGATCCTTAAAAAATCCTTTACCGGTAATCTGTATATATCCGGTACCCATATCTACATTGTCACTATATGACACATTATAATCAACACCTTCTGTTAATTTCAGATCACCATAATTAACTGATAAGACCTCCGGTCCTATATGGGTTTTATTATCACTCGGATCATAAAAATTGTAGGAAACAGCAGATATCGTAACGCTGCACTTTTCAATGTTACCATAGCCTGTAAATTCATAAGGGGAAAGCTGATTCAGGTCAAGGGAATAGAAGAGTGGAGAAGCCTTTTCTGTTGTGTACCATACCAGCTTCTGATCAGAGGTGACGATCGGCTTACAGTCAGATAATCTGCCGTAAATGGTATGAATCTCACCATCTATTGTTCCATCCGGCTTAACCTTTGCGATTTTCGTAAAAAATTGTTTTACATCGTAATAATAAATTCCGTTGATGCTTTTTGGAATCTCAACCACATCCTCCCACATTACATAGCAGCTGCCATCCGGTGCCGGGATCAGATATGGAGTTCTTGCACTCCATTCGCCAAGATTTTCATGGTCTGTTAACCAGACAAATATCTGATTTTCCATCTTTTTATCTATAACGGATACCCAGAGATTCCGTTTGTATGTGGACGGATCATATACTTCGCCAAATTGTTCGACACTGTTGCCGGCAGTAAATATATTATCACCGACAATCTCGATACCTCCGATGGATACTCCTGTTTCATTGGCTCCTATTTTTCCGTCAAATTTAAAAACGTGCAAATCCTTAGAGACCTTTTTCAGCTTCGCATCAATTTTTTGCAGATAGGCAGAACGTGGATTTGCATCGCCATGATCAAACAGATAAATGTCTGTTCCGTCCTGTGCAATACACTGGCGAAAAGAGTGGCTGACAAAACCATGGCAACCTATTTCTGTGTTTTGTGTGATCAGCTCCATATTTTCTTCATTTACTGCAAAATTCATACTTGCCTGATGATGTACCCCATCATCTGTTGCATACATGGTATGACATCCGGTAATATAAAGGATCCCGTTCATTTCTGTCATTTGGAGAATTCCTGATCTAAAAGGCTTATATGTGTTGGCACCATAAACAGAAACATGATCCAGCTCATTCCAGTTATTATCATATTTGATAATACGAACAACCTCTTTTTCATTAGATTCTTCCGGATTGCTCTCGCCACAAACCAGAAAACGGGCATTTTCTCCGGTGAAATAACCACCATAGATTGGAAGGGGAAGAGACACCTTTGTAACTAATTCTGCCTTTTTAAAGTCTGAGTCATATTTTTCTACAATAAGCTCAGAATCTATCTGTTCAATCCGCAGGAAACTGCCATCCTCATTTTCTTCTATAAAAGAATTCACCGCATTTCCCCATGTCTTATAATTATTTTTAGATATATTTTGGGATACGGTTCCTCCTTCCGACTGCGTCTGAAAGAATCGCTGGGGCAGATCCTTTTGGGTATCGGCCGCACCAAGTGCCGGATCTGGTGTAACTGTAATTGGTGCTGTCTGGGTCTGATCCTTTTCTGCCGCCATCAAAGGAGAATACGATGGCAGAAGACCGCTTCCCAGAGTCAGGCTTGATGCCAGCAGAATACTTAATATTTTAATTTTTTTCAATGAAATCCCTTCTTTCTGGTATTTATTTTTTAATCTTACATTTTATAGTTTTACTCCATTTTCCATACAGTTTTTCGGAATCCTGCCGGCGATAGGAACGTATACGGATATAATACGTTTTATTTTTTGAGAGACCGGAAATGATCTTATACGGACGATACAGGCTGGCAGAAGAAGTCTTTTTATTTTTGGTAAATTTTTTATTCTGTGCATATTGTATCTGATAGCCGTTTACATCTGATTGCAGCCTCCAGGTGATCTGTAGTTTCCGTCCTGTCAGATTGCTGACCTTGACATTTTTTACTTTAGACGGTTTCGTCTGGGATGCAGTCCTATTTTGGTTGTGATTCTTAGATGGAATAGCTGTCTTTGTTGGAGCTGTTGTCGTTTTGACAGACGGCTTTTGGGTTGCAGCGGTTCCCGGAGTGGCAGACGGACTTTTGGAAACCGATGGTTTTTGTGAAACAGTCGGCTGCTCATGGAATGGTGTCTGTGTTACTCCCGGAGACGGTGATTGAAACCATGATGGCTCCTGATATGGTGTCTTTTCCGGTGTCGGTGTTTCCGGGGAGGTTGGTGTCGTTGACGGCTCTGATGCTGGTTTTGAAGTTGGCTTCAAAGTGGGACTCAAAGTCGGTTCTAAAGTTGGTTCCGGAGTATCTGCAGGATAGATTACCTGGAATGGAATTCTTAGTTTTTCGTGAGTTGTCTCCGTAGGATCTGCGAAAATTCCTTTTGGTGTGATATTCACATAACCGGTTCCCGCCTTGGAGTTATTACTATAGTACATATCATAATCGATGCCTTTTTGTAACTGGTAATCGCCATAGGAAATACTTACGATAGCTGGTCCGGAGGCTGCTCCCGGCTTTACATTGCTGTCGTAAGTATAGGAATCGGATGCTAACGTTACCGTACATTTGCGGATATCTGCAAAACCATTAAATTCATAGGAATCTAACTGATTCAGGTCAAGGGTATAAAACAAAGGAGAATTGTTCTCCGTTGTATACCATACCAGCTTCTGATCGGAGGTGATCACAGGCTTGCAGTCAGATAATCTGCCGTAAATAGAATGAATGTTTCCATCAATGGTGCCATCCGGCTTAATCTTGGCAATTTTAGTAAGACCGTATATTAAATTATAACGAAAAAATCCCCCGGTGGTTCCAAGCTGTTCCTTTTCTTCATTTACATCCTCCCACATCACATAACAGCTACCGTCGGATGCCGGGATCAGATACGGTGTTCTTGCATTCCAATTTCCGGTATTTTCATGCTCTGTCAGCCAGATAAGTTTCTGTGATGTCTCCATATTTTTATCTACTACAGATACCCAGAGATTCCGACGATACGTGGAAGGATTATATAATTCCCCAAATTGCTCTGTGCAGTTACCGGCAGTAAATATATTGTCACCGATCACCTCTACACCACCGATGGATCCTCCCGTATTATTGTTCCCTGTTGCTCCGTCAAACGCTATAATATCCAGGGCGTTTGATACTTTTTTCAGTTTTGCATCAATCTTTTGCAGATAAATACTCCGGGGATATGCATCACCGTGATCCAGCAGATAAATATCCGTTCCGTCCTGTGCAATACGCTGGCAGAAGGAGTGACTGACATATCCGTGCCCGGCGGATACAGTAGTATTCTTTGTGATAAGCTCCATGGTTTCTTCGTTTACGGCAAAGCTCATATTGGCCTGATGATGTACCCCTTTGTCTGTTGCATACATAGTGTGACAGGCGTGAATATAAAGAGTTCCGTTCATTTCTGTCATCTGAAGACTTCCTGCCTCGAAGGGCTCATATGTATTAGAACCATAGATTGAAAGGTGATTCAGCTCGTTCCAGTCGTTATCGTATTTGATAATACGAACAACCTCTTTTTCATCGGAGTCATTCGGATTATCCTGACCACAAACCAGATAACGGGCGTTTGCCCCCGTAAAATAGCCACCATATTTCGGGAGTGGAAGCGTAAGCTTTGTGACAGGTTCCGCTTTTTTTAACTCCGGATCATACTTTTCTACAATAATCGCAGAGTCAATATGCTCAATTCGTAAGAAACTGCCATCCTTCTCTTCCTCAATAAAAGAATTGACTGCCTGGCCATATACAGCATAATTATTTTTTGATATATTGTCTGTAGCCGTTCCTCCCTGTGAATGTGTCTGGAAGAATATGTTCGCCAGATCCTTGTGGGCATCTGCAGGAGCAAGAGACGGGTCCGGTGTTATTGTAATGGAGTCCGTTTGAACCGGATCAGATGCTCCGGATGCCGGTGAGGGCGGATCGGATGGCAGTGAGATACTTCCAAAAGTCAGGCTTGCTGCAAGCAAAATACTAAGTATTTTGGATTGTTTTTTCATAAGATTCCCTTCTTTCTATATGATTTTCGAATTGCATTATTGTATTGAAACTTTTCATCCCAGAAAATATAGTTTCTTACAATATATTGTATAGGATAACTGTGAAAAATGCGATTTTTTGCGCGAACGGTTCATATATGGCGTGAACGGCATATCTCCTTTGCTGGTTAAAAATCAGAATAGGATTGCACAATCAAGCCGGCAAGTATATACTATGGATATACTTGCCGGTTTAAATAGGAATGGGGCAATAAATTACATTTATGAAAGGAACTATTATTATGAAAAAAATAACAAGCTTTACTATTGATCATATAAAATTGCAGCCGGGTGTTTACGTTTCCCGCAAGGACCCGGTGGGAGACCAGATTATTACAACTTTTGATCTGCGCTTGACTTCTCCAAATGAGGAACCGGTTATGAATACGGCAGAGATGCATACCATAGAGCATCTGGCAGCTACCTTTTTGAGAAATCACGCTGTTTACGGGGATAAAACGATTTATTTCGGTCCTATGGGATGCCGGACAGGCTTCTACCTTCTGTTAGCAGGAGATTATGCTTCAAAGGATATCGTTCCTTTAATGATTGAGATGTTTGAGTTTATCCGCGATTTTAAGGATGAAGTGCCGGGAGCAAGTCCGAAGGACTGTGGTAATTATCTGGATATGAATCTGGGGATGGCAAATTATCTCGCAAAGAAATATCTGGATCAGGTATTATATCATATTGACGACAGCAGACTCGTTTATCCGGACTAAAAGAAAGGGGAAATATCGTGAAAATAGGAATTATTGGAGCCATGGAACTGGAGGTGGCCACATTAAAGCAGGAGCTGACACAGGTGACCTGCCGGGAAGTGGCCGGGATGAAGTTTTTCGACGGAATGCTGGAACAGACATCTGTAGTTGTGGTACAGTGTGGTGTAGGAAAGGTAAATGCCGCAATGTGCGTACAGATCTTACATGATCTTTTTGAAGTCACTCATGTGATCAATACCGGAGTGGCCGGCGGCTTAAATGACAAGCTGGATATCGGAGACATTTTAATTTCCAATGCGGCATTGCAGCATGACATGAATGTAGAACCCCTGGGATATGCTCCGGGACAGGTTCCCGGTCTGGACACGCTTTCCTTCCCGGCAGACGACAAAATGAAGCAGGGAGCGATTGCATCCTGCGAAAGAGTCAATCAGGATATTCAGGTAATGGAAGGACTGGTGGTCAGCGGTGATCAGTTTATTGCAGAGCAGGCCGTCAGAAAACATCTGATCGACACCTTTCATGGGGACTGTGCCGAGATGGAGGGCGCAGCGATCGCTCAGGCAGCGTATCTTAATAACCTGCCGTTTGTTATTATCCGCGCCATTTCAGATAAGGCAGATCATTCTGCACAAATGGATTATCCAACCTTTGAAAAACAGGCAGCATATCATTGTGCAAAGCTTGTGGCAGAATTTGTAAAGACGTATCAGGAATAAAGCAGAAAAATAAATTTCAAAAAAGAAGAGAGACTTTGCTTGTACCGATTTCTCTCGGCTTCTTTGTTAAAAACAGAAATGAGGATAATTATGTACACACCGGATGAAAACAGATATGAAAAAATGATTTACACCCACTGTGGTAAAAGCGGTTTGAGACTGCCAAAAATCTCATTGGGTTTCTGGCAGAATTTCGGATACCAGTCAGACTTTGCCAATATGGAAGAAATGGTTCATACGGCATTTGACCTTGGCATCAATCATTTTGATCTTGCAAATAATTACGGCAATCCCTATAACGGCAGTGCGGAGGAAAACTTTGGCAGAATTCTGGACCGTGGTATGCGTCTGTTTCGGGATGAAATGTGTATTTCTACCAAAGCCGGTTATGAAATGTGGGATGGACCCTTTGGGGACCGTAACGGTTCCAGAAAGTATCTGATCGCATCTCTGGATCAGAGTTTAAAACGTATGAAATTGGATTATGTGGATATTTTCTATCACCACGTTTATGATCCGGATACGCCGTTAGAGGAAACTGCATCGGCACTGGATCAGGTAGTGCGTCAGGGAAAGGCTCTGTATGTGGGTATTTCCAATTACAATCGGGAACAGACAGCAAAAATGCAGCAGCTTCTTACCGAGCTGAAAACTCCTTTTATTATCAATCAGCCGTCTTATTCCATGTTAAACCGCTGGATTGAAGAGGACGGGCTTGATGATTATGCCTTTGAAAATGGCATTGGTCTGGCTGTATTTTCACCTTTATCCCAGGGATTTCTGACAGATCGTTATTTGCATGGGATTCCCAAGGATTCCCGGATCGGCAAGGGTAATACATGGCTTGGTGATCAGTTAAGCGAAGAACTGGTGGTAAAACTAAACTGCCTCAATGATATCGCATCAAAGAGAGGGCAGACTTTATCGGAGATGGCTCTGGCATGGTGTCTGTCCAATAAAGCGGTCACTACTGTTTTAGTCGGAGCCAGCAGTCCGGAGCAGATTCGGACCAATACCGCCTGTCTGAAGCATCTCGACTTTTCAGAGGATGAGCTGGCAGAAATCAGAGATTTGCTGTAAGAGCCCGTGTTACACCTGAAACAGCATATTAAAATCCAAAAACAGATTACTGTACGGAAAAGAGGACACGTTATGAATCATATGTTTATAAAACCACAGGATCAGGTATATAATCCATTTCTCCCATTAGAGGAATATATTCCGGACGGAGAACCTCACGTCTTTGGAGACCGGGTATATTTGTTCGGTTCCCATGATAAGGAGGGCGGTGAGACCTTTTGTATGCTGGATTATACAGTGTATTCGGCACCGGTTTCTGATCTGGCTCACTGGCGCAGAGAGGGCGTGATCTATCATGCCGGTCAGGATCCCGATTATGAAAGTCGTCATTATATGTATGCTCCGGATGTGGTGCAGGGAAATGACGGCAGATTCTATCTTTACTATTGTATGTCCGGGGATTATGGACAGGGCGGCTACTGGGGACCGATTCAGGTCGCTGTCTGCGATTCACCGGCCGGCTCTTACGAATATCTGGGCTGTGTTCGCAATCCTGATGGAACACCTTATAATGAACACATCTGTTTTGATCCCGCCGTGTTAAATGACAATGGCAGAATCTACTTATACAGCGGCACACAATATGACTTTGAGGAACGAAGGGATTTCTTTGAAAATGAGAATTATATCCATTCAGAAATGGATATGTTTCACCGATCCAGAGAGGAAATTTTATCTAAGGCAAAGCAGGGAAGTATTATGGGACCGGTTGTGATGGAGCTGGAAGAGGATATGCAGACACTGAAAGCTCCGGCAAAGCATTTGATCCCGTATAAGGTAAAAGGGACTTCCTTTGAAGAACATCCTTTCTTTGAGGCCAGCTCTATGAGAAAAGTGGGAGAGAAGTATTATTTTATTTATTCTTCTATGCTAAACCATGAACTTTGTTATGCGGTCAGCAACTATCCGGACCATGATTTTACCTTCGGCGGCACCATTGTGTCCAACGGAGATATCGGCATGAACGGCCGCTCTGAAGCAGATAAACTAAATATGACCGGTACAACCCATGGCAGTATCGAACAGATCAACGGAAGCTGGTATGTCTTTTACCATCGTCTGACCCATAAATCGGACTACAGCCGTCAGGCGTGTGCCGAACGGATCACCTTTACTCCGGATGGACAGATTCCCCAGGTAGAGATTACAAGCTGTGGTCTGAATCAGGGTTCATTGCGGGCAGAGGGCAGCTATCCTTCCGTGATTGCCTGCAATCTTACCAATGGCAATATGCCTCACGGCTCCAACAGCATTTTTCAGATTTCCTTTCCTAATGTCACACATCAGGGAGAGGAGCGTTTCATTGCAGAAATCAGCGAGGGAACCCTGATCGGCTATAAGTATTTTTCCTTCCGGAATGTTACCCGGATCGGAGTGATGGCACGGATCGAAACCGAAGATAACAAAGTCCAATATAAGGGACCCCTTCGCCTGGATGAACGTGTGACCGAAAAAGCGGACAGACATCATCAGATCCGCAGACTGGGAATGCCATCGGAGCAACCGGTTCTGGAGATTCGTCTGACAGAAACAGGCGATCCGGTAGGAGAGATCTCATTGGATGAAAATGCAGAGGAATGGACGAAATTTTGGGGAAATGCAGAGATACCGGATGGTGAGTCTGCGTTATATTTTGTATATCACGGAACACAAAGGATTCAGCTGCGTGACATCTGCTTTTAAATGACCATCCACCGAAATTGACCAGGAGGAACAGATATGTTTGATTTTATTAAAGAGATTGGTAAAAATAAAGAATTAGAAAATATTATGGCAGAGATTGATTCCAACCTGTCCAACAATTATAAAGACGCAGCTCATGAAGCTTTAAATCTTTTTGAACAGAGACTCTCCGAACTGACCGACGAGGGCAGATTAAAAGAAAAAGCCCGGAAAGAATACGAGACAAAACTGGCGTCTTATCAGGAAACTCTCAAGGGCTTTTCGCATAAAGACCAGAAACCATACTGGGATTCCAAGTCATAAAATTATATTTCTTTTCCGGCTTTTACGGCTGGTGCAATAGAAAGTGCCGGAGTATAGAACGGGATCAGCGTTGCTTGGACTGCATGGTAGAGATCGGATTTTCCGGGCCATACTGTACTGAGAAGCTGATTATTCTGATCAAGCTGATGAAACCAGGAACCGGTATTATGATCCCATACGACTTCATCCAGATACTGCATAAAGGAAACATAGTCCTTTGCGTAGCATTCCTCTCCGGTGATATGCCAGAGAACGGAAGAGGTATTGATTGCTTCCGCCAGCGTCCAGTGCATTCTGTCATGAACGACAGGCGTGCCATTCCAGTCGGTCGTATATACCAGTCCCGGTGCGCCATCGACGTTCCAGGCATCGGTAACGGCTCGCTGATATAACGCCTTTGCTGCAGATATATACGGTGCAGCTCCGGCAGCCGTACTGTCCTTATATGTGGACAGGGTCCACTGCGTGATCAGCCGGGCCCACTCAATTCCATGCCCCGGAGTAGCACCATACGGCTTAAAAGGGTCATCCGGATGGTTCTTGTTACACTCCAGATCCGGAGTCCAGTCTTTGTGAAAGTGTTCCGGAATACGCCATTGATTGTTCTGCGCCCAGGTAAGCACATGATCAATGATCCGTCCGGCGCGGATCCGGTATGCTTCCTTGCCGGTGACATCTGCCGCAGCCAGAAATGCCTCTACCGTATGCATATTTGCATTGAGTCCGCGGTAATCATCCAATTTCGTAAATTCCGTATTCCAGGTATCACATGAAAGTCCCTCGGATTCATTCCAGAAACGCAGATCATAAAGGGCAAGTGCCTCATCCAAAAGCTCCTTCGCACCTTCGATTCCCGCCAGCACACCGGAAGAAGCCGCCAGGATCACAAAGGCATGGGCATAACACTGCTTCGTAGGAACAATTTCACCGTCTGCCGTCAGTCCGGCATACCATCCGCCGTTTTTCTTATCGTGAAGCTCGGTACGAAGTCCGTGAATTGCAGCGGCAGCAAGCTCTTTACTTCCATCATGTCCCAAAAAGAAGCCCAGAGAGTAGACATGTGCCATACGGCTTGTGATCCAGGTCTCACGATTCCGGTCCTTCCACGGTGTTCCGTCGTCTCCAAGATAATAGGAACTTCCCTCCGGGGACGGAAAATGATGTCCAAAGGATAACAGCTCCTTTCGGGCGTTTTCCAGAAATTGTTTATTTTCTTTTGTATCAATCTGATATTTTGGTTGTATTGTCATATAAATCCTCATTTCTGAGCGTTGACCGTTCTTGTCCTGTCCTTCATTATACGTTTCCTGTGGCAAAATCTCAATAGATATTGATTTTTTTATAATTTGTACTATAATGAAACCGTTCTCTGTTCTGGGAAGAGTGCAATAGAAATTTTCATCTGAAAAGTTTATTGTATAACCGGCATCTCTGTTTTATTTATATTAGACCAGTGCAGGAGGAATGCGCGGTTGCAGAGAACATTTTTCTGAATCGATTATTTTATGATTATAGGTGATAAATATGTATTATGATCTGACAAGAGGCAGTATTCCAAAGTCTCTTTTCTTTTTTGCCCTTCCTATGATGGCTGGAAATCTGCTCCAGCAGTTTTATAATATAGCAGATACGCTGATCGTTGGTCGGGTTCTTGGTAAAAATGCCTTGGCAGCGGTAGGTTCCGTATATACACTAATGACATTTTTAACTTCTGTTTTTCTTGGACTGAGTATGGGAGCAGGGGCACTTTTTTCTATTTATCTTGGAAAAAAGAAAATGGAAAATCTGCGATCCGCAGTCTATCATGCTTTTCTTCTGATCATGATCGTGACGATCCTTCTCAATGGAGTTGTTTATCTTTTTCTGAATCCGATTCTGGCATTTCTCCGGGTTCCTGCAGAGGTCTGGAATCCCATGAAGGACTATCTGCTGATCATTTTTGGCGGCCTGATTGCCACATCTCTTTATAATTTTTTTGCATGTATGCTCAGGGCTTTGGGAAATTCTGCAGTTCCCCTGTATTTTCTGGCAGTCTCTGCCATAATAAATATCATTCTGGATCTGCTGTTTATTATAGGATTTCACTGGGGTATTCGTGGTGCGGCAGCCGCAACCATCACAGCACAGTACATATCTGCCATAGGCATTACGATTTATGTATTATGCCGTTGTCAGAATGTGGTCACCGGATGGGGACATATTCAATGGAATAGACGTATTTTAAAAGAAATCCTGAATCTTTCCACCCTTACCTGCCTGCAGCAATCTGTAATGAATTTTGGAATATTGATGGTGCAGGGGCTTGTCAACAGCTTTGGAGCCACGATTATGGCTGCTTTTGCGGCAGCGGTAAAGATTGATACGTTTGCATACCTTCCGGTACAGGATTTTGGAAATGCCTTTTCTACCTTTACTGCCCAGAATTATGGTGCCGGCAATCATTCCCGGATCCGCGCCGGGATACGTCAGGCTTTTTTGATGAGCATCCGTTTCAGCATTGTTATTTCTCTGATCGTTTTTTTGTTTGCAGCACCTCTGATGAAAATATTTATTGCCCCGTCAGAACACGCAGTCATTGCAGCGGGCGTTCAGTATCTGCGGATTGAGGGAAGCTTTTACTGTGGTATCGGTTGTCTTTTCCTTTTGTACGGATATTACCGTGCCATCAACCAGGCAGAAATGTCCGCTGTTCTGACGGTGATCTCTCTGGGACTTAGAGTTCTTCTGGCATATATATTATCCGGCGTGATCGGAGTGACCGGTATCTGGATTGCCATTCCGATTGGATGGCTTCTTGCCGACGCAGTAGGACTTCTGTATATGAAAAAAACTCTAAACTAAATTTAAAAAGTGTCGATATATTTTTCCACGCTATAAAGGAAAAAACACCTTGACAGGGCGAGGATTCGCATTTATAATAGCCTTACTTTTAATAAAATGACACGTTCCGCATTAAAGGGGAGTAATTTTAATGTATCGTCAACAATCTCGGTACTTCGTACCTGGTGATGCATGCCGTACGGAATCAATTGTTCGGTTATGAGACTTTTCGTGCAGAATAAAACATTTGATAGGTTTTATTCTGCATGGAAAGTCTTTTTTAGTACATTTTATTTTAAGAAATTGATAAAAATGGAGGAAGTTGTATGAAAAACTGGTACCAGATGTCACAAGCACAGGTAATGAAAACAAAAGAAACATCCGGGGAGGGAATATCCGGCGCAGAGGCAGCAAAGAGACTAAAGCAATACGGCCCCAATATTCTGGAGGAGGGCAAAAAGAAAAGTCTTCTGCAGGTATTTGGCGAACAGTTTTTGGATCTTCTGGTGATCATTTTGATCATTGCAGCGGTTATCTCAGCCCTTTCCGGTAATCCGGAAAGCACAGCCGTTATCATTGTAGTACTGATCTTAAATGCCATTCTCGGCACCGTACAGTACAGCAAAGCAAGAAAGTCTCTGGAAAGCCTGAAAAATCTTTCCTCACCCAGCGCAAAGGTCTATCGGGATCATGTCCGGATTGAAATTGATTCCAGAGATATCGTTCCGGGAGATATTCTTTCTCTGGAGGCAGGAGATATGGTTGCTGCAGATGGCCGTATTCTGCATAATTATTCGCTTCAGGTCAATGAAAGCGCTCTGACGGGAGAATCCACCAATGTGGATAAGTCAGACATTATTTTAAAGGAAGATCTTACGTTGGGAGACCGTATCAATATGGTGTATTCCGGCAGTCTCGTCACCTACGGAAGAGCCCTTGTCGTGGTAACAGAAACCGGAATGGATACGGAAATGGGAAAAATCGCCCGGCTGATGAATGATTCCGGGGAGAAAAAAACACCACTGCAGGTGAGTCTGGATCAGTTTAGCCGTAAGCTGGCAACCGGCATTATGATCATATGTGTTCTTGTATTCGGACTTAGTATTATTCGTGGTACCGGTCTTTTAGACTCTCTGTTATTTGCAGTAGCCCTCGCTGTAGCTGCAATTCCTGAGGCACTGGGATCTATTGTAACCATCGTTCAGGCTATGGGAACCCAGAAAATGGCAAAGGAGAATGCCATTATCAAAGACCTGAAAGCGGTAGAAACCCTCGGTTGCGTATCCGTGATCTGTTCGGACAAAACAGGGACTCTGACCCAGAATAAAATGACCGTGCGAAAGATCTATGCGGGAGGCAGACCGATCACTCCAGCAGAACTGACATTACAGGAGCCTGTTCAAAAATATCTGCTTTTGAATGCAATCTTGAATAACGATTCCGATCTGGCAGAGGGACAATGTATTGGAGATCCTACCGAAACAGCTCTTTTAAATATGCTGTCTGATTCCGGGCTGGATTACATACCGATTCGTGAAAAATATCCCCGTATCGAAGAACTGTCATTTGATTCTACCCGTAAACTGATGAGCTCCCGGTATCAGATTGATCAGAAAGACATTATTTTCACTAAGGGTGCTTTGGATGTTATGCTGGAACGAATCACAGAAATCCAGACAGCAGATGGTGTCCGTCCATTTATGGAAGCCGATCGGGAACAAATCCAAAAACAGAACCAGCAGTTTTCTGAAAATGGTCTGCGGGTACTGGCATTTGCATACCGTGAAGCAGGCAGGCAGGAACATTTAACCACAGAATCCGAAAAGGATTTTATCTTTTTAGGTCTTATTTCTATGATGGATCCACCGAGAGAAGAATCTGTAAAGGCGGTCCGGGATGCGATCCGTGCGGGAATTAAACCAATTATGATCACAGGCGATCACAGTGTAACGGCCACTGCCATTGCAAAGCAGATCGGTATCTACCGAAAGGGAGATCAGACCGTCACAGGTCTGGAACTGGATCAAATGAGTGATCAGGAACTGGATGCACAGATCGAACATATCTCGGTATATGCCAGGGTATCTCCGGAAAATAAGATCCGCATCGTAGAAGCCTGGCAAAAGAAAGGACAGATCGTTTCAATGACAGGAGATGGTGTCAATGATGCGCCTGCCTTGAAAAAAGCAGATATCGGCGTTGCTATGGGTATAACCGGAACAGAGGTATCAAAGGATGCATCATCCATGATCCTCGGAGATGACAATTTTGCAACGATCATTAAAGCAGTAGCAAACGGAAGAAATGTTTATCGCAATATCAAAAATGCCATCGGATTTTTATTATCCGGCAATATGGCCGGAATCCTTGTGGTACTGTATACTTCACTGCGTGGATTGGAGATACCGTTTCAGCCGGTTCATTTGTTGTTTATCAATCTTCTGACGGATTCCCTTCCGGCGCTGGCGATTGGAATGGAACCGCCGGAAGATGATCTGCTGGCCGTTAAACCGCGTGATCCAAAAGAAGGTATCCTGACCAAGGGATTCTGTCTCCAGATTCTGGTACAGGGGTTTTTGATCGGTCTTTTCACTATATTTGCATATCATGTCGGATTCACTATCAATCACGCCACAGCAATGACAATGGCATTTTCCACGTTATCACTGGCCCGATTATTTCACGGCTTCAATTGCCGCAGCAAACACTCTATTTTTGAACTCGGTTTCCGGCGCAACTGGTACAGTCTGGGTGCATTCTGCATCGGTGTTCTGCTGCTTGGTACCGTACTGGTAATCCCGGCCCTCCATGGCATTTTTGAAGTGGCACCGATGTTTTCAACATTGTATGGATTGATGTTTTCCATGGCAGTGATTCCTACCATATTGATCCAGATTTACAAACGTATCAAAGAGAGATAACCGGTTGGTTTTACATTTTTTTTACAATAGAGGGATATTATATTTGAAAAAACAGAAGGGGATCTAATGCCCGGAGTGCTGTTCGCGTACTGGAAAAATACCGCTTTCCGGGGACGATCGCCGGTATACCGGACGTACCAATGCATATATTCCTGAGGAGTCTGTGAAGGAATTCAAAAAACATGGACTCTCTCTCGATATGATTTATACTACTGATGAAAAAGGAGAGCATTATCCGGTGAAAACAGAAGCAAAATTTTATAATAATGCAGATTCTTCCTTTGAATACTTTTTATCAGGGATAATTTTTAAATTTTTAAGAATTATCCCTGATTTATTTGTAAATAATATTGACAGAGGTTTTTGTTATGTTACAATGTAGTTATTGTTACTACATAGTGCAGAGCGTATAAACTGTGTGGTAAAGACAAAAAAACCTTTTTTGAAAGTATGAGGGATGATTATGGATTTTCAGATTATCAGTGACGGATCATGTGACCTGACGTTAGAATTAAGAGAGAAATACAATATTCAGGTAGTACCTTTTTATGTATCTTTTGATGGAGAGAACTATCAGAAGGAGATTGATGAGATTGATATTCGCGATGTTTATGAACGCATGGTAAAGGAACCTGATGTCTATCCAAAGACGTCTCTTCCGTCCGTTCAGAATTTTGCAGATGCTTTTCTGCCTCATGTAAAAGAAGGACGTGCGATCATCTGTATGACCATCACCAATACTCTGAGCGGTGCGTATAATTCTGCCTGCAACGCAAGAGAGATCATTTTGGAGGATTACCCGGAGGCGCAGATTACTGTGATCAATTCTCTGGAGGCTACAGTGTCTCAGGGAATTTATGCAATTGAAGCCGCAAAGATGCGGGATGCCGGATATTCCTATGAAAAGACTGTAGCCGTACTCAAGGGAGAAATGATGGACCGCGGACGTATTTTCTTTACCGTGGGAGATCTTACCTATCTGCAGCATGGCGGCAGGATTGGCAAGCTTGCTGGTATGGCAGGTACCATGCTTCGTCTGAAACCGATGATCACATTAAAGGATGGGGCTATTGATTCCTCCGGTGTTGCCCGCAGCCGCAAGAAGTCCATGGCAAAGGTTATTGAGCTCACAAAGCTTTATTTTGAAGAAAATCATGAAAACCCACAGGATTATATCTTTTCGGTAGGCTTTGGCTATGATGAAGAGGAAGGATATCAATTTAAAACGATGATTGATGAAATGCTTCGGGAAATGGGCGGCGAAGAGGAATCACGAATTGTCCAGATTGGTGCTACGATCTGTGTGCACACCGGACCATATGCCCTTGGAGTAGGTGTTATGAAAAAGTATGAGGCATGCGCCGAAGCCGGACTGTCCGAGGAGGAAAGCCTGAAAAGATATACAGCCTAAGATATGAGATAATATATTATTTAACAAAATTTTGTTGTATGTGTCGCTGATATGGAATACGAGATATCTTTGTATTCCATATCAGCGATTTTTATTGGAGTATTAACCAATATATTTTTCCCCTATAGGACAGGAAGCCGGATATTTGAGATTTCGGAAAAATTATGTTAAAATAAGTTGTTTGAAGAAAAAAACGTATTATAAATATGAGATAGAATGAGGTAAAATATATGAAAATCACAGATGTATTACAGTCAGATAAAATCACACTGTCTATGGAAGTATTTCCACCTAAAACGACTACTGCAGTTGAAAAAGTAAACGAAGCTGTCCGTGAAATTGCTGCTTTAAAGCCCGATTTTATGAGTGTTACATACGGTGCTGCCGGTGGTAAAAACAGTAAATACACAATTCAGATTGCACAGGACATTAAGGATTCATACGGTGTCAATTCCATCGCACATCTGACCTGTCTTTCCTCCACCCGAGAGACCGTTGAAAACCAGATTGGTCTGATGAGGGACGCCGGTATTGAAAATATTCTGGCTCTGCGGGGAGACATTCCAAAAGAAGCGGATTTTCCTTTGCCGGATCAGTTTCACTATGCTGCTGAGCTTGTACGTGAGATTAAACGTCTTGCACCGGATATGTGCATCGGTGGAGCATGTTATCCAGAAGGGCACCCGGAAGCTTCTTCCAAAGCAGAGGATATCCTTCATATTAAGGAAAAGGTGGATGCCGGCTGTGAATTTTTGACCACACAGATGTTTTTTGATAATTCCATCTTTTATAATTATCTGTATCGTCTTCGTGAGGCAGGTATTCTGGTTCCAATCATCGCCGGAATCATGCCGATCACCAGAAAAAATCAGGTAGCCCGCAGTATCCAGTTATCCGGAAGCTGTGTTCCGGCACGTTTTAAATCCATCGTAGACTGGTTCGGGGATGAGCCTGCCAAAATGAAGCAGGCAGGAATCGCTTATGCCACAGACCAGATTATTGATCTGATCGCCAACGGTGTCAAACATATTCATGTGTATACCATGAATGATCCGGAGGTGGCTGCCGGCATCCAGAATAATCTTTCGGAAATTATTGGTTAAGGAAAGGATTCTTCTTAACTGCATAAAATATATCAAACACAATGTGTGGCAGCGGCAAGACAGGATGAACCATATGATCCATAAACACTGCCCGGAAAAGAGGGAAAAATGATTCATAATATTATTGAGTGCATTGGGAATACCCCGATGATATGCTTAAAAGAGTCCACAGGACTTCCGATTTATGCAAAAGCAGAATTTTTAAATCCGGGGGGCAGTATTAAAGACCGTGTTGCCCAAAATATGGTTGAACAGGCTGAAAAAGACGGTAAATTAAAGCCAGGCATGACGATCATCGAGCCAACCTCCGGCAACACCGGCATAGGTCTTGCTCTTGTCGGTGTCCGAAAAGGCTACCGTGTGATCATTGTAATGCCGGAAAATATGAGTGAGGAACGAAAGAAGATCATTCAATGTCTCGGAGCAGAGCTGGTACTGACACCGGCGAAGGAAAGCATTGGTGGTTCTGTAAAGGAAGCCGAACGTCTTCTGGCCGGGCTGGGAGATCAGGGATTTATGCCCCAGCAATTTGAGAATCCCGCAAATCCGGATATCCATTATCGGACCACGGCACCGGAAATTTACAATGAGCTGAATGGCAAAGTCGATATTTTTGTAGGGGGGCTTGGCAGTGCCGGCACCCTGCAGGGGATCGGGCGTTATCTGAAAGATCAAAATCCTGATATCAAGATCGTCGCAGTGGAACCCCAAAATGTCTCCGCACTTCATGGAGATAAGCCGGGGATCCATCAGATTCAGGGAATCGGAGATGGCTTTATTCCTGCTGTTCTGGATACGTCACTGATCGACGAGGTGGTAGAGGTGTCCGATGAGGATGCGATCCGGACCACCAGAGAGCTCGCGAAAATACAGGGGCTGTTATGTGGCACCTCCTCCGGAGCAAATATCTGGGCATGCAAACAGATGGCCGCCAGATATGGCTCTGACAAAGTGATCGCCACAGTTCTGGCTGACCGCATGGAACGTTACTTTAGTACCGGATTATTAGGATAAAGAACAGGAAGTGAATAAAATGGACGAAAAACGATTAGAACAGCAGATTGCATTCTGCCGGGAAATTGATAAAGAAAAGTTTATTGGGCGGCAGACCTGGCTGACCGGTGCCACACGCAAGGAAAATGACGCAGAACACGCCTGGCATATGGCTGTAATGACGGTGCTTCTCAGCGAATACGCCAATGAAGAGATTGATGTTCTCCGAACCATGACTATGCTGTTGATCCATGATCTGGTGGAAATTTATGCCGGAGATACTTATGCCTATGATGAAGAGGGCAAAAAAACACAGAAAAGACGTGAGCTTGTTGCGGCAGATCGTTTATTTCAGATGCTTCCGGAGGATCAGGGAAAGAAATTCCGTGAAATCTGGGAGGAGTTTGAGGCAGAAAACACGCCGGAATCCCGTTTTGCCAGAACCATGGACAATCTGCAGCCAATGATGCTTAATGCTGCGACCGATGGCAAAAGCTGGGCAGACAGAGGAATCCGTCTCAGCCAGATCCTTGGCCGCAACAAAAACACAGCCAAAGGTTCCGAAGTATTATGGGAATATGCCAAAGAAAACTTCCTGCAGCCGAATCTGGAAAAGGGACGGATCGTGGAAGATGTCCCTTTAAACGAACAGAATAAATAACATAAACGCAATATAAAAACCGGATGATTTCTTATGAACCATCCGGTTTTTATAAATTATAATCGTCTTTTGTTCAAAATATTTTTTCGTTTAAAAATATAATTTCCGATACCGGTTCAGGCAAGCCGCCATTTCCTGACGCCGTGGCATGGCAAGACCGGAGCGGACATACTCTCTGTCAAAAAGAGAGGCTAATCCCTTTGTCTGGATCATATGTTCCAGATTATCCAGAAGCTGTGGCACCGATTTTGCTCCATTCATCCGGTTTAATTCCAGATATTTCAGGCCATACGCCAGAGCATTGGTCTGTTCCCCGTCAATCAGCTGCTCCAGATAACGCAGTTCAATGGAATCCTTTGCAAGAAGCATTTCATTGGTACCCATGGTTTTCATTTTCAGCCGGGGATCCTTTTTTAATGCCTGATTTGCTTTTGGTTTACGGATATTCTCCGAAACAGGGAAAGCAGGCTGTAGATTCAATGCCGGATATTCCTTTGCAGCCTCCTTTGCCTTCTCTGTAATGTCATAGGGAACGTATTCTTTCATCTGTATAATTGTATCGGCAATCTGGAAAAACGCACCGGAGCTTCCGGCCACGATCACAGAAGAGATGCCCAGATCCTCATACATACTCCGTACCCGCTCGATAAATGGCGTGATCGGTTCTTCCTCACGACAGATAACCTTCTGCATTAGCTCATCCCGGATCATAAAATTGGTCGCAGAGGTATCCTCGTCGATCAGAAAAAGCTGCGTGCCGCTTTCCAATGCTTCCATCAGATTGGCTGCCTGAGACGTGCTTCCGCTGGCATCCTCTGTGGAGAAATGAACCGTATCCTTTTTATTTGGTAAATGATTGATAAACGGTGAAATATCTGTCTGGGAAATACTGCGTCCATCCTCAGCCCGAAGCTTCCAGGCTGTATCATCTGAGATCACAAACTCCCTGCCGTCCCCTGGGATGTGGTTATAAACGCCCATTTCCAACGCCTGCAGAAGAGTGGATTTTCCATGATAACCACCACCTACAAAAAGAGTCACACCCTTTTGGATACCCATACCGGAAATCTCGCCATGGTGTGGGAGAGTCAAAGATACCCTCCGGCTGTCCGGACTCTTGAAGGGAACCGCTCCTTTCATAGGACGATCCGAAATTCCGCTTTCTCTCGGCAGAATAGCTCCGTCTGCCAGAAAAGCAGTCAGCCCCTTTTCCTCCAGATGTTCGCGGATATACTGCTGATCCTCGGCCAGCTCAATTGCCTTCTGAAGAGCATTGTGATTAACTTTTGCATAAAACAATGCACGATCCACTGCCTCCGGAACAAAATCAAACAGCATTTTGATCAGCTCTCCGGCATTGACAGAACGTCCGTTGGCCGGAAAACCGGCTTCAAAACGGATCGTCACACAACCATCCCTGTCAATCTCGCAGGCAGTTCGTTCCAGCACCTGCTGGCCACAGTGGGAGACCGATAACAGACCGCTTTTTCCGGATCCTTTTACCTTAAACGAGAGGGGAGCCAATGTTTTTGAAAATAGTCTGGTCAGATGATCCTGCAGTGTGATTCTCTGAATTTGTCCGGCATAATACTCCTTTGGAAATCCCGCCTTACTTCCGTCTACGATAACGGACAGATGGGATGGAGACGCAAAGGGATCTCCCTGTACATGGTCAATGGACAGGATAAAATCCCCGAACTGATAGCTGCCCCGCAGCCCTTTATATCCAGGATAGCCCCTATGGTCTATTGCCATAATGTCTTTTTTTAATTCTGTACTGCTTTTCATTGTAAGCTCATTCCTTTCTGAAACTGCCATAGCAGGATCCTTTTACCTGCTATGGGATTATCTTAAAAAATCATAAACGATTTTAATATAATTTGCAATAAAAAGCAGGGTGTGTTACTCTTAATAAAAATAAGGAAATAAGGAGTTTATAATGATTGAACAAAGCTTATTAAATGCAATGCTTCAGACAGGACTGCTGGCGATTACGATCCCTGTGGTACTCATTGTGGCATGGAAAATGTATACAAAACGCAGTCTGGTCCCTTTTTTTGTGGGTATTATGGTATTTATCACCTTTTCCCGAATGCTGGAAATGATCCCACATTCTCTTTTTCTTTTATCCAGCAATCCGGTATCGAAAGCAATCAACGGAAATATTATTTTATATACCGTTTATGCCGCATTGGTAGCAGCCCTTTTTGAGGAAACCGGACGTTATCTGGCGTTTCGTTTTGTACTGACCAAGCATCCCAACAAAGAGACAGCCGTTACCTACGGTATCGGTCATGGCGGTATCGAGTGCATTCTTGTTCTCGGTGTTACATATATCCAGTATTATGCCTATGGTCAGCTGATCAACAGCGGTTCCATGGACAAAATGCTTGCTGCATATAAGGATAATGCCCAGTCGGTAACGGCATTAAAGCAGCTGATCTCCAACATAAAAGGTGTAACACAGCTTACCTGCTATATGGCAGATCTAGAACGTATTTCTGCCCTGATGGTTCAGATTGGTCTGTCGATCCTGGTATTTCAGGCAGTGTATGTAGCCGGCAAAAAATACATGTACTGGATTGCAGTTGCCCTTCATTTTCTGATGGATGTTCCCGCTGCTTTATATCAGAAGGGAGCGATCAGTTTGGTTCCGACAGAGATTATTCTTTTTGTATACGGTGTCCTTGTCCTTGCACTTGGTGTAAAGATTTATCAGGGATTAAAAACAGGCGGAACTCCTGCTGATGTCCAAAAGAAAAAGAACCAGAAGGCTTTTCGTGATATTGCAGCAGGAAATTATTCCTCTGCAAAAAAAAATCAAAAGGATGAATCCAAATGAAAGTATTGATATTCCAGTCAAAACGCTTAAGTTATGATTCGTCATGGTGCTTTGCGGAAATGCTTTGCCGTTCCATGAAACGGCAGGGCATTTCTGTAAGGCCTTTTTTGCTGTCAGAAGATATTGCCGGTCAGGAAGAAGAGCTTCGTGCGTTGACCAGAGAACATTTTGACGGTATTTTTGATATCAATTCCCGCCTGCCTAATGTTATGCTGGATGATAGGTATTATCTCGATTATTTTGATGCACCGTTTTTTCATATGATCATAGATCATCCCATGCATCTTCATTATTCCCTGCAGATTCCTTTGCGGAATTATTATGTTCTTTGTCTGGACCGGTATCATCAAAAATATATTGAGACCTGTTATCCTCATATCAGGGAGGCCATTTTCTTTCCCTTTGCAGGAATCCCGGCCGATACCTTTACTCCGGGCAATTTTCCCCGGAGTCCGATGAAAGACCGTCCGGTGGAACTTCTTTTTCCCGGAACCTACACACCTCTTGATTACTACCGGGAGCAGATGGAAGACATAAGCAGTGACCAGTGGGATATGACGGAGCATATTCTGTCTAAGCTCAGACAGGGGAGTCGTGACACGATTGAACAGCTCTACCGTCAGGAAATCCTTCCGGATACGGATTTCTTTCCGTTGAGAATGCACAAATCCCGTCTGATCGACCGGTATATCCGGGAATGGTTCCGGGAGAAGATTCTGCAGGCCCTTCTGGAGGCTGGTATATGCGTTCACGTTATGGGATTCCGATGGGAGATGTATGATACCCCTTATTCTTCAGGTCTGGTGATCCATCCACCCTGCAGCTATACGGAACAGCTGAATGCATTAACCAAAAGCAAACTGATCCTGAATGTTCAGCCGTTATTTCAGGACGGCCCACATGACCGTGTAATGAATGCCATGATGAACCGGAGCGTTGCCGTTACGGATGGCTGTGATTATATTTCAGAGCAATTTCGTGTAGGAGAGGATCTGATCGTATACGACAAAAACAAACCGGAAGAGGCAGCCATGCAGATTTTAAAGCTTCTTAAAGACACAGACCGGATCGAATGGATCGCGGAAAACGGATATCAAAAAACGCAGAAATTGCATACGTGGGATCAAAGAATACAAAAATTTGTTAGAAAAAATTCACATCTTTTTCATTGACAAGAACAGATAAGAAACAGTATCATAAAGGATGGATTGCTTTTCCGAAAATCGGGAAAAATATTATAAATACGGAAGAAGGATAATAAACACTATGTTTCGTAAATATTTTAAATTCACTCGAAAAAGAGTCGCTTTTTTTTGTATATTAATGATTGGGCTTCTGGGACTGCAGTATTATCTGACCGGCTCCCTGGTTTCCTTACAGCAGGTAACTACCGAAGCTGGCAACAGTAACAGTGCAGTTATTGGAATTCTGCCGGATACAGAGGTGATCCGTCAAAAATTCTGTTTTGACCGGAGAGTCGTTCTGAATTCTTTCTCCATCAGCTTTGGCTCCTTCAAAAAGGACAAGGTGGGAGATATTCTTCATATTCAGGTGATGGATGGAAATAATGATGTGGTATTCAGTGAAGATGTTGAAGTCAAGGATATCACGCCCAATGCTGAATTTACAGTAAATATGGATCAGGCAGTCGTGATCCCGAAAGGGGTAACCTGTTGTATCCGTATGACCTGCAGCAGTGATGATACACCATACGCACTGATACCTACGGTCAATACCACAAACCGTACAGATCCTAATACCTATATGTCTACCTTAAAAATGCAGACACACGCAAAGTCTATGAATATTTCTTATTCATACAGCTATCGCCAGCTTTTCCCAATGGTGCTTTTTGTATTAGAAATACTTGTTCTTTTCGTGATCATATTTGAGCGTATGACTGAATATTCTGCCCGTTATTACAAACGCCGCCAGAAGGAGATCAAACATAGCAAAAAGCATAAGAGAACCACACGCCGTTCTCCTCGTAATTTCGTGAAATGGGTACTCAGCGATCCATCCGTGCTGTTGGTTGTCCGGATACTGATCATTATTTTAAATCCTCTTTTCCTTGCATCAATGCTGGAAATGATGAACGGGACATTTCTGACGATCCTGCCAAATGTATGGCTGTTTACATGGATCCTTCTGGGTGCGCTTGAATTTTTGTTTACTGCACTGATTGGAAATGCCGGTATTGCTATGCTGGCAATGGATCTGATCCTGTTCCCGATCGGTCTTGCCAATCTTTTTATTATGAATGTCCGTGGAACTCCATTTCTGCCGGCAGACATCCTTGGTGTCGCAACAGCCACAGAGGTTGCATCTACCTATACATTTTCTTTGACACCGGCACAGTTTGTAGTCCTTCCGGCCTTTGCAATCTGGTGTATCCTGATCTTCCGGACACGCTTCAAACATCAGAAGCGGACTATATCTAAAAAGGTGATACGTTTTGCTTCCACTTTAGTGCCAGGCATTGCGATTATTGGTATTTTGTATAATACCAATATTCTGCCGGCATGCGGTATTGAGGATAATGTCTGGAATAAAGTGTCCTCCTGCAAAGCCAATGGATTTTATATGAATTATTTCATTAATCTCCATTATCTGCGGGTTTCCACACCATCGGGATATTCTAAGGATAAAGTGGCAGAGATTTTGAAGGATACGTCTTCTGTCCCTGCTTCCACGCAGGAAACGACCTCCGTAAAACTGGAGGACGGCAAGGGAATAACACAGGATATGCCGACAAACGCTTCATTCCAGAGTAACACCTCGATGAAGGGCAAAAAGCCAAATATCATTCTGATCATGAATGAAAGTCTTGCAGATTTTTCACTGGTGGGAGATATGCGATATAATATGGATCCTCTTCCGTTTATACACAGTCTGAAGAAAAACACCATCAAAGGACGGGATTATGTATCCGTATTCGGTGCCGGCACCAGTAATTCTGAGTTTGAGGCCATGACAGGAAATAGTATGGCATTTTTCCCAAGCGGCTGCAATGTTTACCAGCAGTTTATGCATAATTCCACTTTCTCGCTGCCTTCTTATCTGAAGGAGCTTGGCTACAGCTGTAAAGCTGTCCATCCAAGTAGTGGTGCAAACTGGAATCGTGTTGCCACCTACAAGAGTATGAAATTCGATGATTTTATTACCATCGATAATTTCAAAAAGCCGGAATATGTCCGCTATATCAGTGACAAGGAAAGCTACAAAAAGGTCATTGAATTATATGAGAATAAAGGAGATAAACCGCTATATCTGTTTGACATGACCATTCAGAATCATGGTGGTTATCTGACCAATACCAACTGGAAAACACCTGTTTCTGTGGAGGGCTCCTATTATACGGAAGCAAAAGAATATCTTTCAGCCATTCATGTATCCGACCAGGCATTCCAGTATCTGATCGACTATTTTTCCAAGCAGACAGAGCCAACGGTCATCTGTATGTTTGGCGATCATTTTCCGTCCATTGAAACCTCTTTCTATGAGGAGCTTCTCGGAAAACCGCAGAGCGACTGGGATCTTGAGGATATCCAGAAGCGTTATGCTGTACCGTTTATCATATGGGCAAATTATGATATTCAGGAGGAGCAGAATGCGGTGATCAGTAACAATTATCTGGAAAATATGATCCTGAAGCAGGCAGGAATTGAACTGCCTCTATATAATCAATATCTGGAGAAGCTGTCCAAAGAAGTACCTGCTATGAATGTAAACGGTTATATGGACACAGACGGAAAATGGCATAATTACAATGAGGATGAGACCGATACCATCAAAACTCTGCTGGATGATTATGAGATCCTGCAGTATGGCTATTACAGCGATATGGATAAGGATAAAATGAGTGAACTTTTCAAAATGAAGCACTAAACAGAAAGGAAGATTTTACGTGAGTAATCTGGAAAATAAGGAGCTGGAACAGCTTGCCAGCCTTTTACGCAAAGAAAATACAAAAGAACATTTAGACCGGCTGGTAAAATGTCTGGAAAAAAGCAATTTATATGTACCGGCAGCGTTTCCTCCCGATACAGACCCGGCATTGATCCGTAAGATAGCCTCTGCCGCCGGAAAAGAGCAGAAGATACCGGAGGGGATTTCTCCACGTCCGGCTGTATTACAAAATAATCAGGGCAAACGTTTTCTTCCGGTTTTTACATCACAGGAGCAGGCAATCAAAGGAGATCAGCAGTTTCCTCTGATTCTGACGATGCCTTTTTCAACCTGTCTTGATCTGGTGGGCGGAGATGAAACCATTGAAGGCATCATATTAAATGCCTTTGATCAGGGGATTCCTCTGAATGTTAATAAAAACACCGGTGACCAGAATGCACAGCCGCCACAACTGACGGAGACACAGCTTCATGCTATTGCCCGCCAGAGAGTAGAGGCAGAGCTGCTTCCGGAAATGTTGTTTGAGAAAAGATCTGAGGCAATACATTTATTGCGGGAGGACTGCGGTTTCCAGATGCTTCAGCTATATAAAGAAGCTTATCCTGAATTACTCCCATGCCCTTATGAGGAAGACGATTTTGATTTTCTGTCCATCAATGCCAGAGAAGATCTTACGGTGATCCGTATTACTATGCCTTCTCAGCATATATATGCCGGAATCTGTCCGATCATATTGATCCGATGGAATCCATTAGACGATTCGATCCGCTATTTTGCCGTTGTAAAGGGTGAGAATGCGGGAGAGGCACAGCTGTTTGAGGCTCTGCCGGATGGCTCCAAACGAGATTTCGGTGCAGCTCCGGCCGACGGAAGCGAACTGCAGTATATGATCGATTTCGAAGATGAAAGAAAGGCTTAATAATTACTATGAAAAAAAAGCATTGTTTTATAACCTGGATCTTAACCGGCTGCCTGATCCTTGGAGGTTTGACCGGCTGTTCCAACGACAAACAAACATCCACAGACCGCTCCGGCAATTCTCCGCAGAGTACTCAGGCAGCAGAGTCTATGACAGGACATAACGAAAATGAGAATTCCAATCTTGGTGCCTGGGGACGGGCTATGGGAGCTGTTCTGATCTCCATTAACGACGGAAATCCTTATTATTTTGGTGGTTATGAAGCGACAGATGCCAACAAAAAGGCTGCCAGAAACATTCTGAAATCAAGCTGGAACATATCCAGCCGGAAGGATCTGTTAAAGCAGATTCGTTTTTTACAAAATACAGGAAGCCGGAAGGACTACCGCAGGGAGGCAAAAGACTTAAAGGCGCTTTCTGCCAGGGAACGCAAAAAAGCATTGAATCAGGTGAGTGGAGCATTAAAGACCCACTATAACAATCTGCAGTATATCTCTGATACATGGGGCAAAAAAGGACTTCTTGCATGGGATCTGTGCCGCATTTCCCATTTGGCACAGTGGGGCTATATTGCGGATTATATTAACCTGGATGAGGCGCAGGCTGTACTGGAACCGTCAGCCTCCCGTCTCCGCAAAAGATTTGACAACTGGGATGACATTGTAAATAACTGGCTGGATGGTTATGCCTATTCCAGTGCTATTGAGATCCGCTCCATCGAAAAAACGGATTATACCAGTCGACAGGAGATTTATCAAAAGCTCCTCTCCGAGCAGAAGGACACGGATCCATTATTTGATAATAAATTGTTTGAAGAGGATATTATTCCGCTGGGAACTGTGTCCTATGATTCTTTGATGGAAGAAATAAAAACAACACCGAAAGCCAAAAAGAAACAAAATAAGGCATCCGAAAAAAAGATGTCTCAAGGGAAGGATAGTGAGGAAAAAACACAATGAACATTTATCTGATACGTCATGGCAGACAGAGCAGTTCTGACTGTAACGTAAATGTTGATCTGGCACCGGAGGGGGAACGTCAGGCTGCCCTTTTGGGACAGCGCATGAAAAATTATCCCGTGGACGCATTATACTGCAGCGATCTGATCCGCGCAGAGCAGACGGCCAAAATTGCATTTGCCGGGCAACCGGCACTGCTAGAGCATCTGCAGATCCGGCCCGGACTGGCAGAAGTAGACTTTGGAGAGCTTACCGGCCAGCCGGATGCCGTAGTAAAACGCTTTTATGACGATTACTATCAGGAGCAGATGGACCGTTTTGCAGAGGGCAGAGTGCAGAAGGGCAACGCCTTGGACGAAGTCAACGAATTTATCGGTGATTTTTTTGTTCCAACCGAAGAAATCTGGTATCCACAAGGAGAAACCGGAGAAAGTGTCCTTGCCAGAGTCATGCCTGTCATTCAGGAATGGATCGAATCAGAATATCTGAATATTGCCGTTGTCACACATGGCGGTGTGATCCGTATTTTACTGACCGCTCTTTTTGGAGGAGATTTTGCAAAACGTTTAATGTTTGGCACTTCTCTGGAAAACTGCAGCATCACCCAGCTTCACTATGATGAAGAAAAAAATGGATTTTTTCTGGACCGCTTCAATGATTATGCGCATCTGGAACAGGATCCGTCTCTGTTACGCAATCGTTTCAAATAAACGAAAGGAGTCTGAATTATGACAAAGATTATTCTGGCATCCGCATCAGACCGCAGAAAGGATATTTTGTCACAAGTAGGGATTTCCTACGAAGTGATGCCGAGCAGTATTGATGAAGATGCGATCCAGGCTGACACACCTGCTGCACTGGTGGAAGCATTATCTGCCGCCAAAGCAGAAGATATCGCCGAACGTCTTACAAAGAATTTCGTCATTATCGGTGCGGATACTGTTGTTGTAAAGGACAATAGCATTCTGGGAAAGCCGTCCGATGAGGCAGAAGCAGCGAAAATGCTTCAGATGCTTCAGGGAAACCGCCACGAAGTATATACCGGTGTTACCCTGATCTCTGTCTCCCCGGAAGGAAAAGGACTGATCGATACCTTCCATGTCCGGACCATTGTTGATATGATCCCAATGACCGCAGCACAGATCGATGCTTACATAAAAACAGGAGAACCTATGGACAAGGCAGGCGCCTACGGCATTCAGGGCCGTGGTGCTGCATATATTCAGGATATTGCCGGAGATTATTATAATGTCGTGGGACTTCCAATCTCCACAGTACTGACCCGGTTAGCCAATATGGGAATTGATCTGTATTAAATAGTAAACCATTTATGCCACACAGAAAAATTTGTGTGGCTTTTTTATTCAAACTCTTTTCATAATTTTTGTTTTTGTTGCATAATCGGTGTTCTAGGCGTATAATAAACACCGTTATGATTTTTGGTAACCTGTTCGTATTACGAAAAACATAACACGAATATGTAGAGATAATATAGGAGGTTGATTATGATCAGAGTAGGAATTATCGGTTCAACAGGATATGCAGGACAGGAGATCGTGCGTATTTTACTTCGCCATCCAGAGGCAAAAATTGTCTGGTATGGCTCACGCTCCTATATTGACAAGCGATATAGTGAAGTTTTTGGAAATATGTTCCAATTAGTAGAAGACATCTGCAAGGGAGAAAATATGAAAGAACTTGCAGATCAGGTGGATGTTATATTTACTGCCACACCTCAGGGCTTATGTGGCTCACTGGTAAACGAGGAAATTTTGTCAAAGGTAAAGATTGTGGATCTCAGCGCAGATTTCCGAATCAAGGATGTAGACAAATATGAAAAATGGTACGGAATCCATCATGAAAGTCCGGATTTTATAAAAGAGGCTGTATATGGTCTTTGCGAGATCAATAGAGAGGATGTCAAAAAGGCACGTCTGATCGCTAATCCCGGATGTTTCCCGACATGCTCCATTCTGTCTGTTTATCCCCTTGCCAAAGAGGGAATTATTGATATGAGTACCGTGATCATTGATGCCAAATCAGGAACCTCCGGTGCCGGACGTGGTGCCAAGGTTGCCAATCTGTATTGCGAGGTTAATGAAAGCATTAAAGCATATGGTGTGACAACTCACCGCCACACCCCGGAGATCGAGGATCAGCTCAGCTATGCCTCAGGAGAAGATGTGATTCTGAACTTCACCCCTCATCTGGTGCCAATGAACAGAGGTATCCTTGTTACTGCATATGCTTCTCTGAAAAAGAATGTCACTTACGAGGATGTGAAAGCCATCTATGATAAATATTACAAAGAGGAGTATTTTGTCCGTGTTCTTGATAAAGATGTCTGCCCGGAGACACGCTGGGTAGAGGGCAGCAACTTTGTCGATGTTAATTTCCGGATCGACCCGCGTACCAACCGTGTCATTATGATGGGTGCCATCGACAATCTGGTAAAAGGCGCTGCCGGTCAGGCTGTCCAGAATATGAATCTGTTATTTGGACTTCCTGAAAATCTCGGTCTGGAAATGCCTCCGGTATTCCCATAAATAAAAGCGTTATTCCGAGAAACAGACCAGATCATTGAATATAAACAACAAAGCAGAATTTATAATTCTGCCCGCAGTCAATGGAGGATTAAAATGAGTGCAGAAGAAAAAAGTACATATATGAGTGAGATCGTAGGAAAGGCAGAAACTCTGATCGAGGCCCTTCCTTATATCCGTGATTTCAATAATAAGATCGTTGTTGTCAAATATGGCGGTAGTGCCATGCTGGATAAAAAGCTGGAAGAAAGTGTGATTCAGGACGTTGCCCTCTTAAAGCTGGTTGGTATGCAGCCGATCATTGTTCATGGAGGTGGCAAGGAGATCAGTAAGTGGATTGACAAGGTAGGAAAGGAAACGGAATTTGTTGATGGTTTCCGTAAAACAGACAAGGAAACTATGGAAATTGCAGAAATGGTATTAAACCGTCTCAATAAATATCTGGTACAGATGGTAGAACGTCTGGGCGTTAAGGCAGTAGGTATCTCCGGAAAAGATGGAGGACTTCTGCAGGTGGATCAGAAAAAGCCAAACGGTAAAGATATCGGTTATGTGGGAGATGTTAAGAAGGTAGATACTCTCGTGATCGATACCCTGCTTGCCAATGATTTTATTCCGATCATCGCACCGATCGGTCTCGGTGAGGACGGTGAAACCTACAATATCAATGCTGATGATGCTGCCTGTGCCATTGCCGGTGCTCTGGGAGCAGAAAAGCTTGCATTCCTGACAGATATTGAGGGTGTCTGCAAGGATCCAAAGGACCCTTCGACCCTGATCTCTGTGATGAGTCTTGAAGATGCCCATAATCTCATTGAAGACGGTACCATCAGCGGTGGTATGCTGCCAAAGGTTACAAACTGTGTGAATGCAGTCAATGCCGGTGTTGGAAGAGTACATATCCTGGATGGACGTATTGAGCATTGTCTTCTTCTGGAGTTCTTTACCAAAAAAGGTATCGGAACGGCGATCATTGACACAGAAGGCGGTCTTTACGAAAACGAACGCATTTAATGATTTTACTCAATATAAACGGATCAATACCGGGATATATGCAGGGACCGGATTGAAAATTGACAGAACGGAGGATGAATATGGATATTCAGAAAGCAGATCAGCATTTTATACATACTTACAATCGTAAAATAACATTTGTCAAAGGGGAAGGAATGTATCTCATTGACGATACAGGCAGAAAATATCTTGATATGGGTGCCGGCATTGCCGTTTCTGCCCTTGGCTACAGCAACGACGAGTACAAACAGGCATTGAAGGATCAGGTGGATCAGTTGATCCATATTTCTAATCTTTACTTTAATGAGCCTGCCGTCAAGGCTGCCGGTTATCTCTGTGAAGCATCGGGAATGGACCGTGTTTTCTTTACCAACAGCGGAGCAGAAGCCATTGAGGGAGCATTAAAACTGGCACGTAAATATGTCCGCACCAAAACCCCTGAAAACAAAGGTGATATCATTGCCATGGAACATTCTTTCCACGGTCGTACCATGGGTGCACTGTCTGTAACCGGTACAAAGCATTACAGAGAACCGTTCGAGCCATTGATCGGCGGCGTTTCTTTTGCAAAATATAATGATTTAGACAGCGTTAAGGCTCTGATCACACCGGATACCTGTGCTATTATTATGGAGTCCCTGCAGGGAGAGGGCGGTATCCATCCAGCTACAGAGGAATTTATGAAAGGGGTTCGTGCTCTTTGTGATGAGAATGGCATTGTGCTGATCTTGGATGAGATCCAGTGCGGTATGGGCAGAACCGGTGAAATGTTTGCATTCCAGCATTACGGTATCCAGCCGGATATCATTACCAGTGCAAAGGCACTGGGCTGTGGTGTGCCGGTAGGTGCTTTTGCAGCCAAAGAAGAGATTGCACGGGCTTTAGTTCCGGGAGACCACGGAACAACCTATGGCGGTAATCCACTGGCAACAGCGGCTGTCTGCAAGGTATTTGAAATTTTCAAAAAAGAGCATATTGTTGAACATGTCAAAGAGCTTACCCCTTACCTCCGGGAAAAGCTGGAATCGCTTGCTGCAAAGCATGCATCCATGAAGGAGGTTCGCGGCATCGGTTTTATGCAGGGGATCGAATCCGATATTCCGGCAGGAGATATTGTGGGTGCCGCCCAGGAAAAGGGACTGATCTTGATTTCCGCCGGTACCAATATTATCCGTATTGTTCCTCCTCTGATTGCAGAGAAAGAGCATATTGACGAAATGTGTCGTATCCTTGATGAAATCTTTACCGAAAAAGAAGCATAGACTACAAATACAGCGATTGATACAAATGAACATACATATACACAACAAACGGGTCCGAAAGACCCGTTTGTTGTGTATAGATCTTTTTATTATGGGAAAACTAACCAAAATGAAGGGAGGTTCTTCTATGTGGGGAATGATCATTTCTTTGATCTCCGGTGTTCTGATGAGTGTGCAGGGAGTGTTTAACACAGAGGTAACAAAACAAACCAGCGTCTGGATCTCCGCTGCCTTTGTGCAGCTTACTGCCTTGATTGTCTGTATCGCAGCCTGGTTTCTGACGGGAAGAGACGGACAGATTGCCGGTATTATGCGTGTTCATCCACGTTATATGCTGTTAGGCGGTGTCATTGGCGCCTTTATCACATACACCGTCATTATAGGCATGAATCAGCTTGGTCCCGCCAAAGCAGTTATGTTGATTGTCGCGGCCCAGTTGATCACAGCCTATCTGATCGAGGTTTTTGGACTGTTTGGTGTGGAACGCGTAGGCTTTGACTGGTTGAAGCTTTTGGGAACTGCACTCTTTTTGGCAGGGATCATAATTTTTAAAAAAAATTAATAAATTTTTTCCCGGTGGCTATTGTTTTTTTGGCTGGAATCGTTAGAATAGAGATAGGTTCGCAATTAAAATGACATATATCTGCTATGAATTTCATTCGTAGGAGGTATTATGAAACGTCAAACATTGATCACAATAGGAATATGTATCTGTTTTCTGGTGCTGTCCGGCTGGTTCTATATGAGATCTACAGCAGGATCAGCCCCAAATACACAGGAATGGATATCCGGCCGGGACACACCTGCTCCGTCTCTGACGGGAGATGTGTCTGCGGACAAGGTTACTGCTGATAATGGGGAATGTGCAGTATATATCTGCGGTGCCGTGAAAAATCCGGGGGTTTACCGCTTTACAGGAGATGCCAGAGTCTGTGACGCCGTGGAAGCAGCAGGCGGTTTTCGCAAAAAAGCAGACCGTGCTGCGATCAACCAGGCACGGCCGTTAAATGACGGGGAGCAGATTACGATTCCACAAAAGAGGAAAGACTACGGTTTAGTCAAGAAACAATCTGTCGGGGAAGACAGGGAAGCCGGACTAGTCAATATTAATCAGGCGGATCAGGCGGAATTGATGACGCTTGCCGGGATTGGCGAAGCAAAAGCCCGGTTGATCATCGATTACCGCACAGAAAACGGAAGCTTTGCTTCTGTTGAGGATATTATGAAGATTTCCGGGATTAAAGAGGGGATATATAACCGGATCAAAGATCAGATCACAGTGTAAAAGAATCAATGAAAGGTTTAGGGGGAGCGTTATGGCGAGAAAGGTTCTGGTTGTTGACGATGAAAAGCTTATTGTAAAAGGAATCCGTTTCAGTCTGGAACAGGATGGAATGGATGTAGATTGTGCCTATGACGGGCAGGAGGCTCTGGATCTGATCCAGAAGAATGAATATGATGTTGTGTTACTGGATGTGATGCTTCCGGTTCTCACCGGTTTTGAAGTCTGCCAGCAGGTACGGGAATTTTCTGATGTTCCAATCATCATGCTGACCGCAAAGGGCGATGATATGGATAAGATCCTTGGTCTCGAATACGGTGCGGATGATTATATCACCAAACCATTTAATATTCTGGAGGTAAAGGCCAGGATCAAAGCAATTATCCGTCGCAGCAATGCAGGTCACTCCCATGACGAAAATCCAAAGCTTCTTACATATGATGTATTAAAGGTAGACTGCGATAGCCGCAGAGCCTATATCGACGAAAAGGAAGTGAACCTGACTGCAAAGGAATTTGATCTTCTGGAGCTTTTGATGGTTCACCCGAATAAAGTCTACAGCCGTGAGGAACTGTTAAATACCGTCTGGGGCTATGATTATCCGGGAGATGTCAGAACAGTGGATGTCCATATCCGCCGTCTCCGTGAAAAAATCGAAAACAAACCAAGCGATCCAAAGTATATACATACAAAATGGGGCGTTGGCTATTATTTTCAGAAATAAACCGGCTGCGACTTCCGGATTACTAAAATAAATGCTTCAAATGGCAGGGAAGGGTGCGCTTTGAAACAATTTCTTGGCAAAGTTCTGTATTTTCTCCGTAGTATGCGGATACAGGTACTGATTGTATTTTTGATGATGGGACTGGTTCCCCTGTATATCTTTTCTATAATTATTACAAATGCATATGAGTCAAAGCTGGTGTCCCAGCGTGTCGATGAGCTGCAGTCCTACGGGACCATGATCTCCAATCTGGTGGTGTCCTCCGGTTATCTGGTGGATCACGACAGTGAGGAGGTTGTGGAAGAGGCGGCACAGATTGCTGAAATTTATCAGGGACGTATTATTCTGGTGGATCAGAACCTCCGCATCATTCATGATACTTATGGACTGGAGGACGGCAAAACAGTTATTTCCACAGAGGTTGTAAAATGTTTTAACAGCGATAACGGAAAATACATAAATGAGCTGGGAGAGTATGTTCAGCTTACCATGCCCATTGTAAATTCCAACAAACAGACAACCGATGGTGTCGTCATCATGAGCTTTTCCACGAAAAATCTTCATCAGATGGCGGATGCCGTCAAACGCCAGGTATACATTATCCTGTTGATATTAACCATTCTGGTGCTTCTGGGTGCTTTGCTTTACTCCACCCTTCTGGCTCGTCCTTTGAAGCAGATTACATCCTCAATCAACGAAATATCTCAGGGGGATATGAGTGTAAAGCTTAATATGCATGGTTTTTCAGAGATCAGCAGTATTTCCGATTCTTTCAATCAGATGATCGATGTCATCCGAAATCAGGACACGGCACGTCAGGAATTCGTTTCCAACGTTTCCCATGAGTTAAAAACACCGATTGCCTCTATGAAGGTTCTGGCAGATTCCCTGCTTTCACAAGAGGGAATGCCGGAGGAGATCTACCGGGAGTTTCTCGGTGATATCACCAATGAGATCGAACGTATGACGAAGATCATTAACGACCTTCTCTCTATGGTCAAAATGGACAAGAATACATCTCAGGTAGAAGTTGTCAACACAAGCATCAACGATCTTCTGGAACAGCTTTTAAAGCGGCTCAGACCGATCGCTGCAGAACGGAACATTGAGCTGATCTACGAAAGCTATCGTCCTGTCATGGCAGATATAGATGAAACCAAAATGTCAATCGCATTAAATAATCTCATTGAAAATGCCATCAAATACAACTATGACGATGGCTGGGTCCGCGTAACGCTCAACGCCGATCACAAGTTTTTCTATGTCACGGTACAGGACTCCGGTGTTGGTATCCCGGAGGATGTTCAGGATAATGTCTTTGAGCGTTTTTACCGAGTGGACAAGGCGCGTTCCAGAGATACCGGCGGTACCGGACTGGGACTTTCCCTGACCCGTAGTGCCGTACTTTTACATCGAGGTTCCATTAAGCTGTATAGTAAAGAAAAGGAGGGGACGACATTCACTGTCCGTATCCCGTTAACTTATGTTCCATAATATACCAATATCCCAAAATGCAAGATATCTATGGAATCAACACTGTTACCCGTCAGCATATGCTTATCATATCTTCGCCGGAAAGGAGGACCACATGCCGATTAGCACAGATACAACATCCAAAAATATTCATCTGTTACGATTGGGCTTTTGCGCCTGTGTCCTGTTTTTGGTACTTCTCTTTTGCGGTGGTTGTTCTTTCCATAAGGAGAAAGAATATACCGGCTATTATGTATTTTGTCCCGATGCCAATGAAACAAAAGTGGGATTTGAAAAATATACGCCTGAGTCCCGGAAACGGGATGATCTCGTCAATGAATTTCTGACAAGACTTCAGTCGGAGCCAAAGGATCTCGGACTGCGAAAGGCATTACCGGACGATGTCACAGTAGATGATTTTATTTTCGAAGACTCCGGCCAGTTGTCTCTGTACTTAAGCTCCGGTTATGGAAAGATTAAAGGTGTCTCCGAAATTCTCCGTCGGGCTGCCATTGTAAAAACACTCTGTCAGATCCACGGAGTCAGCAGTGTACAGTTTTATGTTGCCGGTCAGCCCCTGACTGATTCCAATCTGGACGCTGTAGGATACATGACTGCCGATTCCTTTATTGACAATACCGGCGGAGAAACCACCTACAAACAAAATGCCACATTAAATATGTATTTTAGCGACAAAACAGGAAGCCACCTTGTCAAGGTTCCTGTAGACATCACCTATGATGCAACCATTCCACTGGAGCAGCTTGCCGTAGAGCAGTTAATCCGTGGACCTTATTCTATTGATGGTGTGGACCCTGACGAGATCAAAGCAACGATACCGGAAAAAACAGAGCTTAACAAAATCTCTGTCAAAGAAAATACCTGTTATGTTGATTTCTCTGAAGAATTTCTCAAAAAACGTACCAATATTTCCGCAGAGACAACCATTTATTCTGTTGTAGATACTCTTGCAGAATTATCCAATATCAACAAGGTACAGTTTAGTATTAACGGAGAACAGGTGCTTTTATATAACGATACCATTGATTTCGGTTCTGCCTTCGAACGTAACCTGGATATTGTCGATCAGGAATAGGAGGAACAACTATTAAACGACCATTTTTATGGATTTTTGCTGGAATAACCATATTATTTCTTTTATACCGGGCCATTTATTCTGAAAAGGATGATGCCCGGTATTATTGTTTTAACGGGATCTGGGAGGATCAGACCTCTGCTTCAGCCACTGGAACGATTGATCAGATCTGCATGGAACAGGGAAAAGAGGACCGGATCGTCCTGTATCTGAAAAACTGCCGTATTCATCTGACAACTGATACACAAGTGTATTTCCAAAAGAAATTGTATATTTCTATTTCCGGAAAACCCTCTCTGCAGCCGGGAAACACTCTTTTTCTGAATGGAACACTTCTGGAATTTCCGATTGCCACCAATCCCGGTATGTTTAATCGCCGGGAATATTACAAAGAGAAAGGAATTTACTATGAATTCAGAGCTGATTCCTTTCAGGTACTGCAGTACAATATAGATCCCATCAAAAATATTCTGTATCATATCCGGGACAGAATCGGTCTTGTATACCAGACCTGTCTGCCCCCAAATGAAAGCGGCATTGTATCTGCAATGATCCTTGGAGATAAATCTCTTCTGGATATGAATATCCAGAAGCTGTATCAGGAAAGCGGGATTGGACATCTGCTTGCCATCAGCGGACTTCATGTGTCGATCCTTGGCATGGCTCTGCGAAAGCTCCTCAAAAAACTTTATGTTCCGGAAAAAAGCGCCATCCCTGTATGCATCCTTCTGGTCGCTGCTTATGGCCAGATGACAGATTTCAGTATCTCTACCAGCCGGGCTGTCATTATGATGATCCTTTTGCTTGCTGCTGATCTGTTCGAGCGGACTTATGACGGCAAAAACGCTCTTGCATTGGCTGCCGTGATCATTTTACTGCAAAAACCTTTCGCACTTTTTTCATGCAGCTTTCTTCTTTCTTTTGGCGCAATGGCTGGGATTTATCTGGTACTACCTGTACTGGAGCAGGTGTGGTTTGGGGATCCGTGGGCCAAACGACGCAAACGCCGGAGATTACATCATCTTGACAGGGAACTCCTCGCCAATAAACGCACCGGCAGATTCCGGATCTTTTGCCGGCAACAGGGGCAGAAGATAGGACAAATGCTTTTGGTAAGCTGTTCTGTTCAACTGACTACACTGCCTGTTGTTTTATATTTCTTCTTTGAAATCCCTCTGTACGGCATCGTGATCAATCTTTTTGTTATCCCATTGTCATCCCTTCTGGTGGTTTTTTCCTTTGTGGGAGGGGTCATTGGCTGTATCTGTTTACCAGCAGCAAAATTTATTCTCTCCAATGCCTTCTGGCTGCTAAAACTTTATGAACAGATCTGTCTGATCTTTCAAAAGCTGCCGGGCCATATGCAGATCTTTGGCCGTCCGGTTTGGTGGCAGCTTCTGTTATATTACCTGATGCTGATCCTTGTCCTGCTTTGTCTTATGTATCTTCTCTACAAAATTGACGAGGCAGAATATCAAAGGCTGCCTTTACAACCTGAAAAAAACAGAAAAAAACTAAAATATATCGGAAAAGTATTACCTGTCCTCTGTATTATATTTATCGTGCATATTCCCTCCGACACATTTGAGATGACCATGCTTGATGTGGGTCAGGGAGATGGCATATACCTTCACACACCGGCACATCAGGATATTCTGATCGATGGCGGAAGTACCAGTGAAAAGCAGGTGGGAAAATACCGCATCCTTCCATTTCTTAAATCAAAAGGAATCCGACAGATCGATTATCTGATCGCAACCCATGCAGACGAGGATCATATTAACGGTCTGGAGGAGCTGTTAAAACTGAGTGGTGACGGGTATAAGATCCGACAGCTTCTTCTGCCGGATGTCGCAAACAAAAAACAGGGCGGCTATGTTTTGCTTCGTAAAGCAGCAAAACAAAAACATATTCCGGTCCGGTATTTGTCCACCGGGAGTTATTTCCGATCCGGCGGTGTTTCCTTTTTCTGTCTGAATCCATCAGCAGGCAGCTCCTTTGACTCAGCCAATGCAGAATCCATCGCACTTAGTATGCAGTATCAGGACTTTTCATGTCTGTTTACCGGAGATCTGGAAGGAGCAGGAGAGGAAGCGCTTCAGCGAATTGTCAGTTCATCTCCTTTAAGACAGTCCTATCATATTCCAGAACATTACACTGTCCTGAAGGTGGCACATCATGGCTCGAAAAATTCCACCGGTGAAGAACTTCTCGATATTCTTAAGCCGGAATATGCCCTGATTTCATGTGGCAGAAAGAACCGGTACGGTCATCCCCACCGGGAGCTTCTTGATCGTCTGGCAGACACCGGAGCAGAGATTCAGCGAACCGATGAAAAAGGAGCCTTATCCGTTATCCTCCGGAATGGAAAACCGTGTGTGACAGGCTATCTGGACAATCAGGACAATCAGATTTCAAAAAACAAATGACAAACAATTTGCTTTGTGCTACAATGAAAATATCTTTGATTAAGTGAAGATATAAATACAAATAGAGGAGGCTTATCATGGACTACAAGAATGCAGGCGTTGACATTGAGGCGGGCTATAAGGCAGTAGAGCTTATGAAAAAGCATGTTGCCAGCACGATGAGAAACGAGGTGCTGACAGATATTGGTGGATTTTCAGGGGCATTTTCCCTGGATAGTTTTAAGGGGATGGAGCATCCAACCCTGGTTTCCGGTACAGACGGAGTAGGAACCAAGTTAAAAATTGCCTTTGAGTTGGACAAGCACGACACGATCGGCATCGACTGCGTGGCAATGTGTGTAAATGACATTGCATGTGCCGGTGGAGAGCCATTATTTTTCTTAGATTATATTGCCTGTGGCAAAAATGAACCAGAGAAGATCGCACAGATCGTCAGTGGTGTTGCTGAGGGCTGTCGTCAGTCGGATGCAGCACTGATCGGTGGTGAGACAGCAGAGATGCCCGGATTTTATCCGATAGATGAGTATGATCTTGCCGGTTTTGCCGTAGGAATCGTAGACAGAGACAAAATGATCACCGGAAAGAGCATTGCAAAGGGTGATGTACTGGTAGGTATCGCATCCTCCGGTATTCACAGCAATGGTTATTCTCTGGTGCGTAAAGTATTTGATATCAACAGGGACAATCTGAACCGTTCTTATGAATGTCTCGGCGGCAAGACGCTGGGTGAGACCATTCTGACGCCAACCATTATCTATGTTAAAGCATTAAAGAGCGTAAAAGATGGCGGTGTAACCATAAAAGGCTGCAGTCATATTACCGGTGGCGGATTCTATGAGAATATTCCAAGAATGCTTCACGATGGCGTGCGTGCCAAGGTAAAGGCAGACAGCTATCCGATCCCTCCAATCTTCTCCATGCTTGCAAAGGACGGAGATATTGCAAAGGAAATGATGTACAATACATACAATATGGGTATTGGTATGCTTCTTGCAGTGGATGCTGCTGACGCAGACAAGACCGTCGAGCTTGTTAAGAAGTCCGGACAGAATGCTTATATTATCGGCGAGATCACTGAGGGCGAAAAGGGTATTGATTTAGTATAATTATTATTTATGATATCGCTGCCCACTGCGTCATTGCTGCGACGGGCAGTCAATAATGGAGGAAACTATGCAAAAGATTGCAGTATGCGTATCCGGCGGAGGAACAAATCTCCAGGCGATCATTGACGCCGTATCAGATGGCACGATCCGCAATACAGAGATTGCTGTAGTGATCAGCAACAAAGAAAATGCATATGCGCTGGAGCGTGCATCTAAGGCAGGAATTCCGGCTAGATGTATCAGCCCCAAGTCATATGAATCAAGAGATTCCTTCGCAGATGCCATGTTAGATACATTAGAAGAATATAATGTTGATCTGGTGGTACTTGCCGGTTATCTGGTGATCGTACCTGCAAGGATGATCGAGAAATATCATAATCGTATCATTAATATCCATCCTTCCCTGATCCCGGCACACTGTGGAATGGGATATTATGGATTAAAGGTTCATGAAAGTGTTCTGGCAATGGGCAATAAAGTAACCGGTGCCACGGTTCACTTCGTCGATGAAAAAGCAGATCATGGTCCGATACTTCTTCAGAAGGCAGTAGAGGTTCAGGAGGGAGATACCCCTGAGATCCTGCAGAGAAGAGTCATGGAACAGGCCGAATGGAAGATCCTTCCAAAGGCGATCGATCTGATCGGTGCCGGTAAAGTAACTGTAAAAGACGGAATTGCACACATTAGTGAGTAACGGATCTTTAATACATCACAGCGTAAATTTATGACGCCGCAGAGAGCGGCGGAATGGAGGCATAAACATGAAAGTATTAATCGTAGGAAGCGGTGGACGTGAGCATGCGATCGCATGGAGCGTGTCTCAGAGCAAAAGAGTCGATAAGATTTACTGTGCTCCGGGCAATGGCGGAATCGCCCAGATTGCAGAATGCGTTGACATCACTGCAATGGAGTTTGATAAACTGGCCGACTTTGCCGAGAAAAATCAGATTGATCTGACAATTATCGGTATGGATGATCCATTAGTTGGCGGTATTGTTGATGTTTTCGAGGAGCGAGGCTTACGTGTCTTTGGTCCCCGCAAAAATGCAGCGATCATTGAAGGCTCCAAGAGCTTTTCAAAGGATCTCATGAAGAAATATGATATTCCTACCTGTCACTATGAGACATTTCATTCTCCGGAAGAAGCTCTCCTCTATCTGGGAGGATGCAATTTTCCAATCGTATTAAAGGCTGATGGACTTGCTCTTGGAAAGGGTGTACTGATCTGTCAGAATCTGGAAGAAGCAGAGGCTGGTATTGCTACTTTGATGCTAGACAAACAGTTCGGTGATGCCGGTGATACTGTCGTGATCGAGGACTTTATGGTCGGCCGTGAGGCTTCCGTTCTCTGTTTCTGTGACGGTACCCATATCAAGCCTATGACAAGTGCACAGGATCACAAGCGTGCAAAGGATGGGGATCAGGGCTTAAATACCGGTGGTATGGGAACATTTTCTCCAAGTCCGTTCTATACCGAGGAAATTCAGCAGTTTTGCGAGGAGAAGATCTACCAGCCAACCATGAATGCCATGAAAGCAGAGGGCAGAGATTTTGTCGGTATTCTTTTCGTTGGTCTGATGATGACCGCCGACGGTCCAAAGGTCTTAGAGTACAATGCACGTTTTGGAGATCCGGAGGCCCAGGTTGTTCTTCCACGTATGAAAAATGACATCATTGACGTGATCGATGCATGTATTGACGGCAAGCTGGATCAGATTGATCTGCAGTTTGAGGATAATGCCGCTGTCTGTGTCGTTCTTGCTTCCGATGGATATCCGGAGCATTATGAGAAGGGCAAGCTTATTTCCGGACTGGAAAAATTTGATGGCAAGGATGGTTATTATGTATTCCATGCCGGCACCAAGCTGACCGATGAGGGGATTGTGACAAACGGCGGACGTGTTCTCGGTGTCACAGCCAAGGGCAAAGACTTAAAGGAAGCCCGCAAAAATGCCTATGAGGCAACCGAGTGGATTTCCTTTGAAAACAAATATATGCGTCATGATATTGGAAAAGCCATTGATGATGCCAAATAATATGTCTGAGTTATTTTCATAACCCGACACCTGATATTAGCAACTAAAATTTTGACATAAACAAGGAGGAGTAAACATGTATCCATTTTCAGACGTTGAAAGCTTCGATCCTGAAATTGCAGCAGCGATCACAGCAGAAACCAACAGACAGCGCGAGAATATCGAGCTGATCGCATCCGAGAATCTTGTCAGCAAGGCAGTTATGTCCGCAATGGGAAGCACACTGACCAATAAATACGCAGAGGGGTATCCCGGAAAGCGTTATTATGGTGGCTGCCAGCATGTAGATGTTGTCGAGGATCTTGCCAGAGACAGAGCCATGGAATTATTTGGCTGCACTTATGCCAATGTACAGCCTCATTCCGGTGCACAGGCAAATATGACTGTATTTTTTGCCCTGATGAATCCGGGAGATACCTTTATGGGAATGAATCTGGATCATGGCGGACATCTGACACATGGAAGTCCTGTGAACCTTTCCGGCAAATATTTCCACTGTGTTCCTTATGGTGTCAATGATGACGGCTTCATTGATTACGATGAGGTAGAGAGAATCGCAAAGGAATGCCAGCCAAAGCTGATCGTTGCCGGTGCCAGCGCATATGCCAGAAAGATTGATTTCAAGCGTTTCCGCGAGATCGCTGATGAAGTTGGTGCTTACCTGATGGTAGATATGGCTCATATTGCCGGTCTTGTGGCTGCAGGGTATCATGAGAGCCCAATCCCATATGCACATGTTACCACGACCACAACCCACAAGACTCTTCGTGGTCCTCGTGGAGGTATGATCCTTTCCAGCAAGGAGTTTGCAGAGGAGCATAAGCTGAATAAGGCTCTGTTCCCTGGAATCCAGGGTGGTCCTCTGATGCACGTTATCGCTGCAAAGGCTGTCTGCTTCAAAGAAGCACTGGATCCAAGCTTTAAGGAATACGGCAAAAATATCATTGATAATGCCCAGGCATTGGCCAAGGGTCTTCAGAGCCGTGGTCTTAAGATTGTATCTGGCGGTACCGATAACCATCTGATGTTAGTTGATCTTGCAGATAAGGGTCTGACAGGTAAGGAAGTAGAGAAGTGGCTTGATGAGGCACATATCACCTGCAACAAAAACACCATTCCAAACGATCCACAGTCTCCATTTGTCACAAGTGGTATCCGTCTTGGTACAGCCGCTGTAACAACCAGAGGCTTTAATACCGATGATATGGATCAGGTTGCAGAGGCAATCGCACTGATGGTAAACGATCCGGAAGCAAACAAAGAGAAGGCGACAGCAATCGTAAAGAGCCTGACCGACAAATACCCATTATATGAATAATCACTTATTCTGACCCATATGGCAGAATAAGCAATAACAAGTGGTTAAGAACACTTTCATAAAATCCTGCGTAACAACTCACAGGAAAGCAGACGGGGCACCTTTTTCTTTCAAAGGTGCCTGTGCTTTTATCATTTGATGCAAGGGGGTAAGTTACTATGTCCTACAAACAGGAATACTATGAAAATATCGCAGAAAATATGATTGGCAAGTTTAATGCCAGAGGAATTGAGGGATACTATTGTACAGACCGCGAGGAAGCCAATGCAAAGGCAAAGCGTTTTCTGACGCCCGGATGTACCATTTCCTGGGGCGGCTCTGAAACACTGCAGGAGATCGGACTGTTAGATGATCTCAAAGAGTCCGATTATACCTTATTTGACCGTGCAGAAGCGGTTACTCCGGAAGAAAAACGGGAAATGTATGGCAAAATCGTTACCTCCGATGTCTATTTTATGAGCTCCAATGCCATTACGATCGACGGAGAGCTGGTCAACATTGACGGAGTCGGCAACCGTGTTGCCTGTCTCTGCCACGGCCCACAGCAGGTCATTGTGATCGCCGGTATGAATAAGATCGTTCCGGATGTCCGCAGCGGCATTGCAAGAGTCCATAATATGGCTTCACCGCCAAATGCGCTGCGCCTCGGACTGAAAACTCCATGTGCCCAGTATGGCAGGTGTGCTGACTGTCTGAGCAGTGACTGCATCTGCTCCCAGACAGTAGTAACCAGATTTTCCAGAATTCCCGGCAGGATCAAGGTAATCCTTGTGGGAGAGGAGCTTGGTTACTAAACAGCCAATATCATAATATCTATCAGAGAATCAGGTGCATTCTCAGGAAAGGATTGAATACAAATGTGCAAAAATAAGCCAGATCAGACACATGGAACATGTGTCCATGTAGAAGTCAACGTAACAAAGATCGTAAAATATGTATGCATTACAGGTATCGCCATTGTAGGAATTATCTTTGGCTGCAGTGCCTGGGCAGAAGTACAGAAGGGAAATATCGGCAGTTCTGCTGAATAAATATTTATGGGAAAAGAGTTATTTATTGCGGAGAAACCAAGTGTGGCAAAGGAATTTGCCAAAACCTTAGGAGTAAACGGAAATGCCGGCAATGGCTATCTGGAATCCTCCGATTATGTGGTAACCTGGTGTGTCGGTCATCTGGTCACCATGAGCTATCCGGAGGTCTATGACCCGACACTGAAAAAATGGTCTTTAAATACCATTCCCTTTATGCCGGAAAAGTTCCTTTATGAACTGATTCCGGATGTAAAGAAGCAGTTTAATATCGTAAAAGGGCTGTTAAACCGTCCCGATGTGGAGCGGATTTATGTCTGTACCGACTCCGGACGGGAGGGAGAATATATTTACCGTCTGGTGGATCAAATGGCAGAAGTTTCTGACACCAAAGAGAAGCGACGTGTCTGGATCGACTCCCAGACCGAAGAGGAGATCCGCCGCGGTATCAAGGAGGCAAAGCCACTGTCGGAATATGACAATCTGGCAGCCTCCGCATATCTCCGCGCCAAAGAAGATTATCTGATGGGCATCAATTTTTCCCGTGTTCTTTCTTTAAAGTACAGCCAGACCATTATGAACTACCGGAAAGGTGCCAAATACGCAGCCATTGCCGTAGGACGTGTTATGACCTGTGTACTTGGAATGGTTGTCCGCCGGGAACGGGAAATCCGCAACTTTGTCAAAACACCATTTTACCGTGTTATGGGTCATTTTTCCTATGAAGGCAAAGAGTTTGACGGAGAATGGCGCAGCGTTGAGGGCTCCGCTTATTTTCAGTCTCCAAAGCTTTATAAAGAAAACGGTTTCAAGGAAAAACCTGAAGCACAGGTTCTATGTCAGACTCTGGGATTTCCGGCAGAAAACCCAGAAAACTGCTTCCATCCGGAGGACGGGGAAGAAACGCGCAAAGCAGTCGTAGAAAAGGTCGAACGAAAAAAAGAAAAAAAGAATCCGCCTTTATTATTTAATCTGGCAGAGCTGCAAAATGTCTGTTCCAAGCTGTTCAAGATCAGCCCTGACGAAACCTTGAAGATCGTTCAGGAGCTTTACGAGAAAAAGCTGGTTACATACCCAAGAACAGATGCCCGTGTACTTTCTACCGCCGTTTCCAAGGAGATTCACAAAAACATTGGCGGTCTGCGCAATTATCCGGTTGTACGGGAGATTGCAGAAAAGATTCTGGCCGGTTCAAGCTACCGGAAGATTGCCTCGACCAGATACTGCGATGACAAAAAGATCACGGATCACTATGCTATCATCCCGACCGGGCAGGGCTTTGGTGCGCTGCGAAGCACCAGTCTGACGGCGCAGCGGGTCTACGAGGTGATCGTACGCCGTTTCCTGTGCATTTTTTATCCTCCGGCAGAATACCAGAAGATCAGTCTCACCGCCATGCGGGAGCAGGAGCGTTTCTTCTCCGGAATCCGTATTATGCTGCAACAGGGGTATTTAGAGATTGCCGATGCGTCCTTCTCCAACAAAAAGAAAACAACGGCAAAGGAGTCCGGCGACCAGAATGCGGATAACGTCTCCGAGGAAGAAAAGGATACCTTCGATGAGGAATTGATCGCCCTGATGAAGCAGATCAAAAAAGGAACCGAAATTGATCTGAACAGTCTGGAGATTAAAGAAGGCGAGACATCACCGCCAAAACGGTACAATTCCGGTTCCCTGATCCTCGCCATGGAAAATGCCGGACAACTGATCGAAGACGAAGAGCTTCGTTCCCAGATCAAAGGAAGCGGCATTGGCACCAGTGCCACAAGAGCCGAAATTCTCAGTAAACTTGTAGCCAAAAAATACCTGAAGCTGAACAAAAAAACACAGATCATCACACCGGAATTTCTGGGGGAAATGGTCTATGACGTAGTGGATTCCTCGATCCGTTCCCTTTTAAACCCGGAACTTACCGCAAGCTGGGAAAAGGGGCTGACCTATATGGCAGAGGGAACCATCACCGAGGACGAATATATGGCAAAACTGGAAAATTATATTGCCAAATGGGTCAATGGTGTCAAAGGCCTGAATAATCAGGGATATCTGCGGAAAAAATTTGATGAAGCTGCTGTATATTACAAGAAATAAAACATATCACGTAATCTGAACACCTTATATTTTAAGCTCAGAACGTAACAGGAAAGGGAAAGCTATGTACGATGCATTAAAAAACAAAAACCTATTTAATTTTGACGAGTCCATCGCCAGAGATATTTTTACCGACCGGGAGTTTCCATGGGAGGTACTGCCTCATATCGGAGAATTCATTCTGACACTGGGAGCCGGATTGCCGGCCGATGAATATGAGCAGAAGGGCGAAAATATCTGGATTGCCAGATCAGCCACCATCGCACCGACCGCATCCATCAATGGTCCATGTATCATCGGGAAAAACGCAGAGATCCGCCAGTGTGCCTTCATCCGAGGCAATGCCATTGTGGGAGAGAACTGCGTTGTAGGAAACTCCACGGAATTAAAAAATGTCATTCTCTTTAACAATGTACAGGTTCCTCATTACAATTATGTCGGAGATTCCATTCTCGGATATAAATCCCATATGGGTGCCGGTTCCATCACCTCCAATGTCAAATCTGACAAGACAAAGGTGACAATCCGCTATAATGACGATGTGATCGCCACGGGCTTAAAGAAAATGGGAGCGATCCTCGGCAATTATGTGGAGGTTGGCTGTAACAGCGTACTCAATCCGGGAACCATCATCGGAAGCAATACAAATGTCTATCCATTATCCATGGTCAGAGGATATATTCCCAAGGGAAGCATCTACAAGCGTCAGGGGGAAATTGTCGAAAAATCCATCAATTAAAATTTTTGGTGAGTTTTTTTGTCAAAAAGTGTAGACTAAATAAGAATTTTGTGCGAAAATATATTTAGGACTGCGGTGATGCCGCAGATAAAAAGCATATTGAAAGGAGTAAAATCATGGTTTATTCACAGGAAGTAGAAAACATGTGCCCTGTTGCCCAGGGTGTGCATCATGGAGCTGCACCAATCCCTGAGGAAGCAAAATGGGTTCAGGCAAAGGAAGTTAAGGATATTTCCGGTTTTACACATGGTATTGGCTGGTGTGCACCTCAGCAGGGCTGCTGCAAGCTGAGCCTTAATGTAAAGGAAGGTATCATTCAGGAGGCTCTCGTTGAGACTGTTGGATGTTCTGGTATGACACATTCTGCAGCTATGGCTGCTGAGATTCTCCCAGGTCTGACTGTTATGGAGGCACTCAATACTGACTTAGTTTGTGATGCAATCAATACAGCAATGAGAGAGTTATTCCTTCAGATCGTTTATGGTCGTTCACAGAGTGCATTCTCTGAGGATGGACTTGCAATCGGTGCCGGTCTTGAGGATCTTGGAAAGGGTCTTCGTTCTCAGGTTGGTACTATGTACGGTACTCTGAAGAAGGGACCTCGTTACTTAGAGATGGCAGAGGGTTATGTTACTGCAATCGCATTGGATGATGAGGATATGATCATTGGTTATAAGTTTGTAAACCTTGGTAAGATGACAGATTTCATCAAGAAGGGTGATGATCCTAATACTGCATGGGACAAGGCATGCGGACAGTACGGACGTGTTGCTGACGCAGTGAAGCTCATTGATCCGAGAACTGATGAAGAGATCGCAAAATAAAGAAAAGGAGGCAAACGAATCATGGCATTATTTGAATCATATGAGAGAAGAATTGACCAGATCAACAAAGTGTTGAACAGCTATGGTATTTCTTCCATTGAAGAAGCAGAGAAAATTACAAAAGATGCTGGACTTGATGTTTACAATCAGATAAAGGGAATCCAGCCAATTTGTTTTGAGAACGCTTGCTGGGCATACATAGTAGGTGCAGCAATCGCTATTAAGAAAAACTGCCGTAAGGCATCAGAAGCAGCAGCAGCAATCGGAGAGGGTCTTCAGTCTTTCTGTATCCCGGGTTCTGTTGCAGATACACGTAAGGTAGGTTTAGGACATGGTAACCTTGGTAAAATGCTCCTTGAGGAGGATACCAAGTGCTTCGCATTCCTGGCTGGTCACGAGTCATTCGCAGCTGCAGAGGGTGCGATCGGTATCGCTGAGAAGGCAAACAAGGTTCGTAAAGAGCCACTTCGTGTCATCCTGAACGGTCTTGGTAAGGACGCTGCTCAGATCATCTCCCGTATCAATGGATTCACATTCGTTGAGACTGAGTTTGATCCATATACAAACGAGGTTAAGGAAGTATTCCGTAAGTCTTATTCTGAGGGACTTCGTGCAAAGGTTAACTGCTATGGTGCAAACTCTGTACCAGAGGGTGTTGCTATCATGCACAAAGAGGGTGTAGACGTATCTATCACAGGTAACTCTACAAACCCTACACGTTTCCAGCATCCGGTTGCAGGTACTTACAAGAAAGAGTGCCTGGAGCAGGGTAAGAAATACTTCTCCGTTGCTTCCGGTGGTGGTACAGGACGTACCCTTCACCCGGATAACATGGCTGCAGGTCCTGCTTCCTATGGTATGACAGATACTTTAGGACGTATGCATAGTGATGCACAGTTCGCAGGTTCTTCTTCTGTACCGGCTCACGTTGAGATGATGGGTCTGATCGGTGCAGGTAACAACCCAATGGTTGGTATGACAGTTGCTGTAGCAGTAGCTGTTCAGGAAGCTGCTGACGCTGGCAAGTTCTAATAAACCGTAGATTTCGGGCGTAATTAGAATAAAACTTTTATATAATAAAAGAGTGCACTTCTGATGAAGTGCACTCCTTTTATTTCTTATACATATATGATCTCGGCACCGCCAAATGCCACACTTCCCGTGATCACAAGCACCGGTGCATCCGGCAGTGGGGTATAGCTTTTCTGATTCTTAATGTTTACCGCACCAAAGGAACAGTCAATATTGTTGATCACCTGCCAGGTCTTTGGCACATACAGCACCATATTGCCAAATGCTACATCAATCTTCGTATATACCTGTTTCTCCGTAGTAAACGCATTATCATAATATACCTTCATCTCTCCAAAACTGTTTTCCAGATGGGCACTGCGGAAGTTCTGGGAATTAATATACTTGATCGAAGCTCCAAAGGAATTTTCCATATGGATCACATCCTCGTCCGGTATATCTATGACATCCTCCGCATACCGGATACTGTCATCGGATTTTGCGTGGTGGAAGATATGCCATGTGTGCTTCCGTGGGAACAAAATACTCAGACCGATGGACCCAAGAAGTGCCGCTCCCAGAACCGTCCACGGTGTCAGGGCTGTAATTCCCAGCATATCATCATAGATGCAGGCAAGAAATGCCGCCGAAAATAAAATTTCAAAAAAATTGATCGTGAATATACCTTTAATAAAAGTCCATGCAAATATGATCGTAAAAATGATACTGATAAAGGACAGATCCGGCAGCGTTCCCAGCTTGCTTAAGATCAGCATGGCGGCTCCTGCCACAAAGAATACACCCCAGAACAGCTTATCAATACTGTGTGTTGAATGATTTTTCATAATAGATACCTTACCTTTCCTTTTGATAATGATTCAGCTCCATTTGATGAATCAATGCTTTATAATAGTTTCGCGATACAAAAACCTGTTTGTGACTGTCAACAAATTCCACCACACTGGATGCCGCAATATTCTTATGAATCGAATACACCTTATGGGTATTTAATATGGCGGATTTTGATATCCGCAGAAAATAGCGGGGCAGTAGTTCCTCCAGCTCATACAGCTTCTGTCTGGTCTGGAAGATGTCCTCTGCCGTATGGACATTGATCCATTTATCCTCCGTTTCAAAAAACAGAATATCCTCCAGATTTAGGAAATATTGCACATCCCCTTTATAAAAGGTCATTCTTGGATGCTCCGGTACGGCGTCTGAAATAACCTGCTGAAGCATTTGAATCTCCTCGGTCAGTGCCGGACATCGGATAATGATCTCATTTTCATTCAGATCACTGTCCAGTTCAATCTTTATCTTCATACACACCGCCTCTCTTTATTTTCTCACTCAGCCAAGATATGTGCTTATTATAGAGAGAAACCCTGCCCTTGTAAACACAAATCACCTAAGAGGTCAAAAATCACAGCTAACCGGTCAAAAAAAGTTGCCAAACAGAGAAAAATATGATAGAATCCTTGTTTGTATTAAATTTTTAAAGATTATGTCAAATTTATGTCAAAAACAAGAAACGAAAGAGGAGGATTCAGAAATGTTTCCATCAGATAAAGAGCACTGGCAGGAGCTTTTCCGCCAGTTTGGCTCATACGTTATCGTCGGTGGCAGTGGTGCCATTATGGAATGGTGCTGCTTTGCCGGACTTGTCTATTTTACAAGGCTGTCATACCTTTGGAGCACCATCATAGCTTTCGTGATCGGTCTTTACTTTAACTGGATGTTAGGCCGCGCCATCACCTTCAAGGATGTCGTAACAGACCGTTCTATCTGGCGGGAGATGTGCCAGATCTTTATGGCCGGTGCCATTGGACTGATCTTAAACGTAATCCTTATGTATGGTCTCGTGGAGTATTATGGCATGGTTAAGATTATGGCAAAGATTACAGCAACTTTTATTGTATTTCTCTGGAACTTTGCTGTACGCAAATATTATATTTATAAGATATAACTCATCCGTCAAAAATTGGATAATATGAAAACAGGTGATATCGGACCATCCAATGTCAATAAATAGGGCATTTGGATGGTCTTTATTATATTGGAATGAAAATAATACAAGAAATATGCTGAAATAAGCGAAAAAAACGGAAAGATTTTTAAACATCTCATATGATACAATCAATGTAAGTTTTTTAATCTCAAGTCAATATAGATCATTTGTACGAGAAATTATTCATATTTATTTCAAGGAGGAACAAACATATGAAAAAGAAAATCTGCAAAAAATATCTGGCATGGATGCTTGCCGCAGCAATGTTGCTGACAGGAATACCGGTACAGCACATCCAGGCAGCCCAAGCTGTGAAATTAAGCAGCAAAAAAATCACTCTCACAGTGGGAACCAGCAAAATCATTACTTTAAAAAATAACAAGAAAAAAACAAGATGGAAAATTGTTTCCGGAAAAAATTGTATCCGTCTCAAAAACAAAAAGAAGAATAGTGTCATGATAGCTGCGGTAAAATCCGGAAAAGCCAAGGTACAGGCGAAAGCCGGAAAGAAAAAATATACCTGTATCGTCATTGTAAAGGATGAAACAGCATCATATGTGACAGAAACCCCAAATGCAGCAAGCATTCTGCCTGCAACACAGAATCCGGTTTCATCACAAAATCCGGCCGCAACAAATTATCCAACTACAACAAACACTCCAGCTACAACAGATAATCCTACTGCAACACCGAATCCGGATACTACAGGTAACCCAACTACAACAAACGATCCAACCGCAACAGACACTCCGGCTACAACAGATAATCCTACCACAACATCGGCACCAAGCACGAAAAACGAAAATGATGTATCAATTATCCAGAACATTATTCAGGAACAGCGACAAAAGGGAGCTACTGTCAGTGAGGATTTAGATAACGACCAATATTTATGGGAAAACGGTAGACTAACGCATATAAATTGGTCAAAACAAAATTTACAGGGCGAATTAGATTTTTCAGGATTAGAGTCTTTGGCTTATTTATATTGTTCCAGCAATCAACTGGACACCTTAGATGTCAGTAAAAATACTGCGTTGAGTTTATTGGATTGTAGTTATAACCAACTGAATAGTTTAGATATTAGTATGAATACTGTGTTGAAATTTTTATTTTGTGGTGAAAACCAGCTGAACTCCTTAGATATCAGTAAGAACACCTCTTTGACTTATTTGGGTTGCAGTTATAACCAATTGAATAGTTTAGATATTAGTATGAATACTGCTTTGACTTCTTTAGGTTGTTCTCATAACCAGCTGAATACTTTAGAAGTCAACGGAGCTACGGCGTTAACTTCTTTGCATTGTAGTGATAACCAGATAAACAGTTTAGATGTCAGCGGAGCTACGGCTTTGACTGAGTTAAAATGTTCTTCTAACCAGCTGAACATTTTAGATATCAGCGGAGCTACGGCTTTGACTGAGTTAAATTGTTCTGATAACCAGCTAAACACTTTAGATGTAAGCAAGAATACTGCTTTGACTATATTAAATTGTTCTTATAACCAGCTGAACACTTTAGATGTAAGCGGCGCTATGGCTTTAACTAAGTTAATTTGTTATTATAATCAACTGAGTAATTTAAACATCAACAAAAATACGGCTTTGACTGAGTTGGATTGTTCCAAAAATCAGCTGAACACTTTAGATGTAAGCGAAGCCACTGCTTTGACTAAGTTAAATTGTTATAATAACCAGTTGAACACTTTAGATGTTAGCAAAGCCACCGCTTTAACTGAGTTGGATTGTTCCGAGAACCAGCTGAACACTTTAGATGTAAGCGGTACTACTGCTTTGACTGGGTTGGATTGTTCCAAGAATCAATTGAACACTTTAGATGTTAGCAAAGCCACCACTTTAACTGAGTTGGATTGTTCCGAGAACCAGCTGAACACTTTAGATGTAAGTCAAAGCACAACTTTGACTGAGTTATATTGTGATCATAACCAGCTGAACATTTTAAATATTAGTAGTGCCACTGCTTTGACTTCTTTAGATTGTCGGAATAACCAGCTGGATACTTTAGATGTCAGCGGAACTACGGCTTTGACTGAGTTAAATTGTTCTTATAACCAGCTGAATGCTTTAGATGTCAGTATGAATACTGCTTTGACCTCTTTGGATTGTGGTGATAACCAACTGAACGCTTTAGAAGTCAACGGAGCTACGGCGTTGACTTCTTTGGATTGTCGGAATAACCAGTTGGATACTTTAGATGTCAGCGAAGCTACAACTTTGACTTCTTTGCATTGCTATAATAACAAGCTGATTACTTTAGATGTTAGTAAGAATACGGTTTTGACTTCTTTGCATTGTTGGAACAACCAGCTGAACGCTTTAAATGTCAGTGGAGCTACAGCGTTGACTATTTTGGGTTGTTGGAGTAACAAGCTGACCACTTTAGATGTTAGTAAGAATACAGCGTTGACTCATTTAATTTGTCAGTATAACCAGCTGACCACTTTAGATATCAGCAAAAATACAGAATTAGAAAAGCTAACCTGCGACGATACCGTTACTATTATTGGTAAAGAAAACACAAAATATTAACATATTTTTATAAGAAAAATTGTGCAATATTTCTATAAAATATATATTTTGTGAATGGTAATATGGTGGGGGTAGATGACATAGGACCGTCCAAAGACCGATAAATACAGTATTGGGACGGTCTTTGTTATTGTACAGAAAATAAAATGGTATAAGAGAAAAGAGGAAAAAAGTGAAAAAAACGGAAAGATTTTAAAAAGCAGTATGAGATATAATAAATATAAGTTATTCATTGCGTGTCCATATGAATAATTTGTATCGATATTTAAAGGAGGAAATGCAAATGAAAGGAAAAACATTTAGAAAATGGATCGTGTGGTTAATGATCTTTTCTATGATTATTACTTGTAGTAACAGCAATTGGCAGATTTCTTCTGTAAAGGCTCAGGAGAGCGAGTCCGAATCAGCTGGGAGCAAAATAATCGTATCACTGGCTAAAGACGAGTGGACAACAGGGAGTGACAACGATAGCAGATTAGAAATATTTAATGTATGGGCCTATCATAATCTGCCATCAGCTTTGGAGAGAATATCCTTTAAAGGAGTAGACCTTACTTTTACTGTATCCGGAGTGGACCGTATTTTACAAAAAGCAGGTTTGGACAGTTTTACAGCAGATCTCAATTTCTATAGTAGTGATGAAAACATTAAAAATATTGTAGACGACACGGATAATGTATCTACCAAGACAGCTGAAATTGATCAGGATGGAACATATACCGTTGGATATTCCGGGGATACCCGTATTAGTTTGAATTACTATATGGCAGCCCGATTTACACAATTAGATTCTCTCGGAAGATTTTTTGGAAAAATTTCTGAGGTCAAATTAACATTTTATGATGCATATTATACGGAAGAGGCATCTCCCTCTGCAAGTCCTAAAGCAACGGACAAGCCTCCGGTAGAGGGAACACCTGATTATGAGGCAGAGCAGCAGACAGTTGGCCGAGATGATGATTTCCGTGTGGGGATTTCTTATGTAAATACAGCCTGGAGTGAGGTTTTCTATGCAGATTTTAGCACGAATAAGGTTAAGAAGATTACAGGAATCGGAGATTATTCTATTAGTTACACAGCTGCCACAAAAGGGAACCTTCATATGCTATGGCTTGACACAAATTTGTATTCCGGAAGCCGGATGCAGATTGATGTAACGAAAGTTCATCTGGCATCAGCTGATGGCAGTGAGGAAACAGAGTATACCGTGGATAATGGTGGACTGCAACAGCCTGGAAGCATATGGGGTTACAGGAATACGCACAAAACTGAAAATTATGCTGCAACAGTCAAAAATCCATATATGCCATATGGTACATTTGTAACACCTGGAAATGATAATTATAAACCGGAATATAACATTTACCAGGATCGGGAAAATGAATGTATCGATCTTTTTAAAGGAAATGATGTAGTGGTAACCACAGGAAGTACCATTACATTAGATTTTATGGTCAAAGCAAATCCTGATGTTACCAAGAGTCCGGCACCATCTGTATCACCTTCGTCAGAGCCGGAAGAAAGCGAAATGCCATCTATGTCACCGGCGACAACAAAAGATCCTGATGAATTCCAGATTAATTCTCAGGATGTAGCTGCATTAAAGGAATTGATCAATGAACAGAGATCCAAAGGAGCAAAGGTCGATGAATCAATTTATTCGATGGAATATGGATGGAATATGGATGGCCGTTTAATAGAAATTAACTGGAATGAGAAAGCTGTTTACGGGGATATATCTCTTGCAGCTCTGCCATATTTAGAAGAATTTTATTGTGGCGACGGAAAACTTACCTCTATTGACGTAAAAAGCAATATATATCTAAAAGAATTATTTGTAGGCTTTAACACACTGAAATCTATTGATGTCAGTCAAAATAAAAATTTACAGATGCTTTCCGTTGCACAGAATCAGTTAACTTCTTTGGATACCAGTAATAATACACAATTAGATACCTTATGGTGCCAGGGAAATCAGTTAGATATTGTTTATGTGAATCAGACAATTAGTGAAGATAGTATATATAAAGATGATAACACGAAAATAGTACGAAAGTCTCCTGAGGAATCGCCAACGCCAACGGTTCAGCCAACGGTAAAACCTACCCGGAAACCGACAGCGAGTCCCCAGAATCCTTCAACGGAAAAACCGAGTGATAAGCCGCAGGGATCAGATAAACCACAGATTACTGAAAATCCCGGAAATGAGCCTGGAACGACAGATGTGCCGGATACTACAAAAGATCCGGGGAGTAAACCGGGAGCAACGAATGTACCAGACACTTCTGCCAAACCAGGAGACCAGCCTGATGTAACCAATTCTCCGGATGCTTCTGAAAGACCAAGCGGGCAGCCTGATGCAACCGATTCCCCGGATGCTTCTGAAAGACCAAGCGGACAGCCTGATGCAACAAATGTTCCTGAGTCATCCGATAAGCCGCAAACATCCGGTAAACCAGGAAATACTTCAACGACATCTCCAAAACCACAGGGAACAGCAGGACCGGGTAATACAACCAGACCAGGTACTTATGGAACGAATTCTCCTTCTGCAACCACACAGCCAGCAGCAGAGGGAAGTGTTCTAACAGAGGAAAATGGTATTTATAAGGTCGTTTCTGCTGAAGGAGAGGAACCGTCCGTGGTATATTGGCTGGCGGATTCAGAAGATGTTTCACAGATTACGATACCGGATACCGTGGAGAGCAAAGGCGTCAGATATAAAGTTACATCCATTGCGCAGGGAGCATTTGAAAATAATAAAAAGCTGAAATCAATCGTTATAGGAAAGAATATTGTTTCTATCGGAAAAAATGCGTTTAAAAACTGCAAAAACCTGAAAATGATTGTGATTCGTTCTGAAAAGTTAAAAGCATCAAAGGTTGGAGCCAATATCTTTAAAGGGACGAATAAAAAGCTAGTGATTAAGGTTCCGAAAAATAAATGGAAGCAATATAAAAAGTTTTTGAAAAAACGCGGGAACAGAAAAGTACGGATTATAAAATAAAGAAAAAACAATTTTCGTCAACTAATTACACAGGGGATGAGTGATTCTGCATCCCCTGTGTTTTTTTCTTGTGATTATTTTCCTTTAATGATAAGATAATAAAGTAACCACTCAAAATAACATAATTATGATTGGAGGAAAATATGAAAAAGAAATTATCCTGTTTGATGTTGACACTGATCCTGGTGATCAGTGCGCTGACCGGCTGTATGGGACAGGGGGTTGCCCTGACACTGAATGCCGACGGAACCTGTACATATATGGTGAAATATCTGTATGAAAAGGAAACCTTTCAGGAATCCATAAACCAGGCTGCAGGTACATCCCCTCTGACAACAGCTGATTTTACAAAAGCAGAGGAAACGATCAACGGTATGACATATCTTACCTTTAGCCGCCAGTTGACCTTTGCCAATGCAGAAACTATGAAAATGACTCTGACAGACCTCACGGCATATATCAATAAATTAAAAGAGGGTTCTGTCAATGCTGCATTGTATAGCACGGAAACCATCAACTCAGCCCCATTTTCCGAGATGTCCCTGGATGGCAGTACCTTTACCGCCAAAGCTACCAGCACCTCTGATTCTATGACATCTTCCATGTCATCCGATATGGCGAAGCTTTCCGACAGTGCCGCTTATGCTGAGATCGGCAAGCTGAACACCAAAGCCTTAAAGGGATATGACAGTGTTTATGCTTATATGAAATCCTGCGGACTCATTATGGATTATTCCATCACTTTTCCGGCAAATGTTACGGAAAGCAATGGAACCGTCAATGGTGCAACCGCAAGCTGGAGTACCGATACAATGCCTGCCGACAGCAGACTGATCGCTGTGACAGCCGGAAATCCTCTCTCTGCAGATACCGAGGCACCTGTGATCTCCGGAGTAAAGAACAATGGTATATACAAAAAGGCAGTAAAGCTTCAGATTACCGATAACGTAAACGTCAAATCCGTTACTGTTAACGGCATTACTATCGGTAATACCTTTCTCAAAGCTTCCCAAAGCAAAGCCTATAAGATCATGGCAACCGATGCTAACGGAAACACATCATCCGTAAGCTTCCGTGTGGATTCCAAAAAGCCTGTGATCAAGGGCATTACAAACGGCAAAAAAGTCACAAAGCCTGTTACCTTAAGATTTAAGGATAATGTGAAGGTAAAATCCGTCACCATCAATGGCAAAAATGTAAATACCAGAAAAGCAACTGTTCAGAAAAAAGGCCGTTATGTTGTTAAGGTAAAAGATACCGCCGGAAATGTAGCAAAAGCAGTTTTCCGTATCGCATAATGCAAGAATTATACAAGGGAAAATGATGAGATTACAAGATTAAAGAAAAAATATAACCCGTGGGATAGACAATATTTCCCACGGGTTATATTTTGTGATATATGATATGTTTTCTTTAATTTCCCTTAAACTTGGACTCACAGTAAATGCAACGGTAGATCCGGTTCTTCCGGTCCGTGAGCTTAAATTTGTGTGGAAGCTCCTGCTCAATGGAAGTAATGCAGCGTGGATTCTTGCACTTGATAATATTCGTAACCGTTTCCGGCAGAGAAAGCTGATGCTTCTCCACGATCTCTGCGTTCTTAATAATATTAATGGTAATGTTGTGATCCAAAACCCCCAGCACATTCAGATCAATGTCAAGGTCACCTTCAATCTTAATGATGTCCTTTTTGCCCATTTTATTGCTTTTTGCGTTTTTGATGATCGCCACAGAGCAGTCCAGTTTCTCCAGATTCAGATATTCATAAATCTTCATGGCACCGCCGGCCTGGATGTGATCGATCACGATTCCCTGATTCAGTCCTCCGATATTTAACATGGTATCTCCACCTCCAATAACTTCATGATCAATGCCATTCTCATATATACGCCATTCTGAACCTGCTTAAAGTAAACCGCCCGCGGATCATCATCCACATCAGTGGAGATCTCATTAACTCGTGGGAGAGGATGCAGAATGTACATATCCTTTTTTGCATACTGAAGCTTATCCTTCGTTAAGATGAAGCTGTCCTTCAGGCGGATGTAATCCTCCTCATTAAAGAAACGTTCTCGCTGCACTCTTGTCATATAAAGGATATCAAGCTTTGGCATATTCTCCTCCAGCTTGTCCGTCTCAATGTATTCAATATTGCCGGCATCCAGCACTTCACGACGCAGATAACTCGGTATCCGCAGCTCCTCCGGAGAGATCAGAACGAACTTTACATTTGGGAACCGGACCATTGTATTGATCAGAGAATGAACCGTACGTCCAAACTTAAGATCACCGCACATACCGATGGTCAGGTTGTCCAGTCGTCCCGTCTGGGTTTTGATGGTCAACAGATCTGTCAGAGTCTGGGTCGGATGATTATGTCCGCCGTCTCCGGCATTGATCACCGGGATGGAAGAGTGCATTGCTGCCACCGTCGGAGCACCCTCCTTCGGATGACGCATTGCACAGATATCCGCGTAGCAGGAGATGACACGGATCGTATCCGCAACACTTTCTCCCTTAGATGCTGAGCTGGAAGAAGCCTCAGAAAAACCAAGTACCTGTCCCCCCATATTGATCATGGCAGCCTCAAAGCTTAATCGGGTACGTGTACTTGGTTCATAAAATAAAGTAGCAAGTTTTTTACCATCACAGACATGAGCATATTTGCTCTGGTTATTCATAATGTCCTGTCCCAGTGTCAGGAGCTCATCCAGTTCCTCCATGGATAAATCCTGTGGGCTGATAAGATGTCGCATACATTTGCCTCCTATCTCAAATTTGAATTTTTTCTATTTTACTACAACTCACCTCTGATGGCAATATATTGACTTGACTTTTTAACAGGTTTCCATAATAATAAAGACTGCGGGATTATTGATCCTATAACCTGTGCCGGTGCGCTGTCCGGCATAGTTTTCCATAAATAACCATCAGCGCAGAAATGAGGAAGTCTATGATAAAATTGTATGACAACGGAGTTTATCTGGTAAACGGCACAGATATCGTAGAGGACAACGGCGAAGCTGCCGCAGCTCTTGCTGCCAAATGTGGACAGGCTCCAAGTAAGGAAGAAGCTGCCAAAGGAACCATGGCGTATAGCATTTTAGAGGCTCATAACACCTCTGGCAATATGAAGCAGCTTCAGATCAAGTTCGACAAATTGACATCTCACGATATTACATTTGTCGGAATCATTCAGACAGCGCGTGCATCCGGACTGGAAAAATTCCCGATCCCATATGTTCTGACAAACTGTCATAACAGTCTCTGCGCAGTAGGTGGAACCATCAACGAGGACGATCACATGTTTGGTCTTTCCTGTGCCAAGAAATACGGCGGCATCTATGTTCCTCCTCATCAGGCAGTCATTCACCAGTATGCCCGTGAGATGCTGGCAGAGGGTGGTAAGATGATCCTTGGTTCCGATTCCCATACACGTTACGGTGCCCTTGGTACCATGGCAATGGGCGAGGGTGGTCCTGAGCTTGTAAAACAGCTTCTTTCCCGTACATATGATATCAATATGCCGGGCGTGATCGCTGTATATCTGACCGGTAAGCCTCAGAAGGGCGTTGGTCCTCAGGATATTGCACTGGTCATTATCGGTGCCGTATTTGCCAATGGTTATGTCAATAATAAAGTCATGGAGTTCGTGGGAGACGGCGTAGCTAATCTTTCCGCTGACTTCCGTATCGGTGTGGACGTTATGACCACAGAGACAACCTGTCTGTCCTCTATCTGGACTACAGATGACAAGATCAAAGAATTCTACGAGATCCATAAGCGTCCGGAGGGGTATAAGGAGTTAAAGCCAGCTGATGTTGCTTATTATGACGGTATGGTTTATGTTGACCTGTCAACCATTAAGCCAATGATCGCAATGCCATTCCATCCAAGTAATGTATATACCATTGAGGAGTTAAACGCAAACCTTATGGATATTCTGGATGATGTAGAGAAGAGAGCATTAGTCAGCCTGGATAATAATAAAGTCAACTATACATTAAAGGATAAGGTTCACAATGGACGTCTCTATGTAGAGCAGGGCGTGATCGCCGGATGTGCCGGTGGCGGCTTTGAAAACGTATGTGATGCCGCTGATATTCTCCGCGGCAAATACATCGGTGCAGACGAGTTCTCCCTGAGCGTATATCCTTCCAGCCAGCCGGTATTTATGGAGCTGGTCAAGAACGGTACCATTGCAGATCTGATGGAAACCGGTGCAACCGTGCGTTCTGCATTCTGCGGTCCTTGCTTCGGTGCCGGAGACGTTCCTCCAAACAATGGACTGTCCATCCGCCACTCTACACGTAACTTCCCGAACCGTGAAGGTTCCAAGGTAAATAACGGTCAGATCGCATCTGTTGCATTGATGGATGCCCGTTCAATCGCAGCCACTGCTGCCAACCAGGGTTATCTGACTGCTGCCACAGATATTGATGTGGACTTCAAGAAGCCAAAATACTTCTTTGACAGTGCGATTTATGAGAATCGTGTATACAACGGCTGGGGCAATGCAAAGCCTGAGACTGAGGTTAAATTCGGACCTAACATTAAGGACTGGCCGGAGATGAGTGCCCTTACTGACAACCTCGTATTAAAGGTTGTATCCGAGATCCACGATCCGGTTACCACCACAGACGAGCTGATCCCATCCGGCGAGACGTCCTCCTTCCGTTCCAACCCTCTGGGTCTGGCAGAGTTTACGCTTTCCCGTAAGGATCCTGCCTATGTGGGACGCGCCAAAGAGGTTCAGGCGGCCGAGAAGGCCCGTGTCGCAGGAGAAGATATCTTTGCTGCACTCCCTGAGGTAGAAGAGGTATTTAATACCATCAACGGCACCTTCAACGTTTCTCCGCAGGAGACACAGATCGGATCTACGATCTTTGCTGTCAAGCCAGGCGATGGTTCTGCCAGAGAGCAGGCGGCTTCCTGTCAGAAGGTACTGGGCGGCTTTGCCAATATTGCCAACGAATACGCAACAAAGAGATATCGTTCTAACCTGATCAACTGGGGTATGCTTCCATTCCTGTATCAGGGTGAACTCCCATTTGAAAACGGAGATTACCTCTTCATTAAGGATATTAAGAAAGCCATCGAAGAGAAGAACGATACCATTAAGGCTTATGTGGTAAATAAGGGCATGAAGGAATTTGAGCTTCACCTTGGTAACCTCACAGAGGATGAGCGTGATATCATTGAGAAGGGCTGCCTGATCAATTATTATCGTTCCCAGATGTAAGACTGTCTTGTATAAAGAGAGCAATTTATAAATAAAACAGAACTCCTGAAATTTTCCGTTATTCAGAAAATGATTTTGAAAACTCTTTTCTGAGGATACAATGAAATTTCGGGAGTTTTCTTTTTTGTCGGAAACGCCCCACGAGACATGCCTGTTTTCTCATTCTGTTGATTCTGTACATATTTTCCCTTTCTAATCATCAAAATGCACAAGTCAATTTTCACAATGGCCAATTTTTTTCAGACATAATCATCATATTTCCTCTTATTTTTTAGCAGTCTTTCCATCTTGTCAGAGCCCGGTATTTCTGATAACCTTTTATGCAGGAAGTGACAGGAAATGGAACCCGGAATAAATTCTCTGTTATTCATCTATCAATAAAAGATCCGTTTATCAGTTTACTCTATTGTTCTGATTCGAACTTCTCCCATAATGTTCATATACATTTGTTCATCAATTTTGTTCAAATATGTCAGTAGAAAACTGTATGTCATTTGTCAAAACAGAGCACACAATATAAAAGCTGTTCGTGCACAAATCGGCATATTCTGTCACTTCTAAAATTACAACAATCATTTGTAATATATCTATCATTCAAATTATCGTTATATTTCAATCAATCTCACAAAACAGGTATCCCTCCAGACCATAAAAAATGGGATACAGAAAGGTATGGTTATTATCTATGAAGGAATCCAAAATCAATTACGAAGAATTTGTCAGCCGGATCCGTTGTCAGCTCTATGAAATCATTCCGGAGGATCTGAATATGGAAGTAAATCCCGTACTCAAAAATAATTCGGTTCATCTGGACAGTCTGGTGCTGTTCCGGGACAGCTGTGGATGCTCCCCAAGCTTTTACCTGCAGGATTACTATGCACAATATCTCCGCGGCGTAGAAATTGATGCTCTGGCAGAAGATATCTATGAACGCTGGCAATCATTTATGGACAGCTCCGGTGATGTCCTTCCTGATCTTTCCTTTGAACACTGTAGAAAATATGTTGTATACCGTCTGGTAAACGCCGCCAAAAACAAAGAAATCCTGAAGGACATTCCCCATATTCCATTCTTTGATCTTGCGATTGTATTCTATTACCTGATCAACAGCGATATCAACGGAATCCAAAGTCTGCGGATCAATAACCACATTATGAAGAATTGGAACACCAATACCCAGGAGCTGTTTGAACTGGCCCAGGAAAATACACCCCCGTTATTTCCGGAGATCTTCCGGTCTATGACGGATTACGCCAGACAATTTGCCGATTCCTTATGTTGTTCTGCCGATCTTCCCCAGGAACGTTCTCCGTATATACTGACAAACAGCAATGGTATTAATGGCGCATCCGTCTGGCTGTATCCCGGCATTTTAGAACGGGTGGGAGAGGAGCTCGGCGAAAACTTTTACATTCTGCCAAGCAGCACCCACGAATTATTGATCCTGCGGGAACAATTAGGCTTTACTTCTCCTGAACTGCTCAAAATGGTCTTCCACGTCAACCGGGAATGTGTTGATGCAGAGGAATTCCTTTCCGACAATATCTATTACTATCACATCGGAAAAAAAGCCATAAAAATGATCCCAGCTGTGGGTTCCACTCAAAAGGGTACTTTACAGAACGATTAGAATCCCTTACTATAAAGTAAAACACAATCCCATCTCAGGGATAAATGAAAGGATGAGTGAAATGAAAGTAGCAATTATTATGGGTTCTACCAGTGACCTGTCAAAGGTCGAGCCAGCCGCAGGCATCTTAAAAGAGTATGGTGTAGAAGTAAAGGTCCGCTGTCTGTCCGCACATCGTGCGCACGAAGGACTTTCTGCATTTATTAACGAATGCAACGAGGATGGCACAGAGGTTATTATTACAGCCGCCGGAATGGCTGCTGCCCTCCCTGGGGTCGTTGCGTCCCAGACCGTGCTTCCTGTGATTGGTGTTCCTCTGTCCGGATCAGTTCTTGACGGCATGGATGCCCTGATGTCTATCGTACAGATGCCATCCGGTATTCCGGTAGCTACCGTTGCCATCAACGGAGCCAAAAACGCCGCCTATCTGGCACTGCAGATCATGGCTGTCAGTCATAACGAGATCCGTACAAAGCTTTTGGCTGAGCGCAAAGAAATGGAAGAGAATGCTATGAAAACAAACGAGGAAGTGATGGCAAAATTCCAGTAACAGCCTGTTGAAATAACATAAAATAAACAGAAAGGCGTAGAAATACGTCTTTTTGTTTTGCCAAAGACTGCAAAAGACTCTACACGGAAAACTTGACCAAAATCATAAAGTATGATATATTCTAAATGTTGTCTGTGATTTACAGATAATGGTCAGCACCTATAGCTCAGTGGATAGAGCAGTGGTTTCCGGAACCATGTGGCGGGGGTTCGAGTCCCTTTAGGTGCGTTACTGCAGAGGTGAGTGGTTGCTCACCTCTTTTTCTTTGCCTGAAGTACCAGAAAGCTAGTGTTTTTAGGGGTTGCAGTGACTCGTCTGATCTGTCAAGTGTAACACATTATTGCCTCTTTGACAATCCGAAATGGGAAATCTCAAGTACCAATGGATACCATTTTTACCCAATGAATACCAATGATAATGGGTAAATAATGGGTAAAAATTTTATGCATCATCAAAGAAGTTGGTAGAGATTTGTACAATGTTAATTTATCATCGGACAAGGAGGAATTACAATGGGTACAAACAGACGTTTGAAAGGTGAAGGTTCATGGGGCACAAAAACAGTTTCCGGAAAAACATACGTTCGCTATAGAAAAGTATATAATGGAGAAACTAAAGAGTTTTATGGTCCAACTAAAGCCAAGGTTAAAGAAAAAATCAAAAAATTTGAAAAGTCTTTAGGCATCTCTAACCATGATGATATCAGAAAGCAGTCCATAGGTTCTTACATGCTTGACTGGCTCAATAATGTTCGAGTTAATAAGGTAGCACCTAATACCTTTACTACCGATTACAAAACATACCACTGTTACATAGAGAATTCAGATTTTGCTAAATTACAAATAGGCTGTATAACCTCTGATAATTTTCAATTATACATGGATGGGCTGACTGAGAAGTATGCAAGAAATACTTACAAGAAGATTTATCTTCTTTACAAATTGACTTATCGTTATGCCTGCAAACATGGAGCAGTAAACATTAACCCGTGTCTCAATACAGAATTGCCAACAGAGAAAACAACCAAGATTAAAAGAAAAAGTTATCCTCTTTTGAGTGTTGAAGATATAGAGTCTATTTACAATGAAGCATTTAGAATGAATACAGATGATTGTCACATAACTGGTCCGACAGGAACCCGGGTCTATAGTGTAAACATCTTGGGGATTCCTCTCATACTTTATACCGGTGTACGTTCTTCTGAACTCACAGCAATACAATGGAAGCATGTCGATTTCGAGAATAAACGTCTTTCAATCTTGCAAGCATGGCAATGTGAAACTGATCCTCTAACTGGAAAGCAGAAAGATGTACTTGGTGAACCAAAATATGGTTCAGTAAGAGTAATCCCACTAGCTGATAAAGCTATTACTGTTCTCAAGGAAATTAAAAGACTAAGTACACATACAAACCCTGATAACTTTGTTATAACGTGTAAAGCACATAGTCTCTATAAACCATTTCAGAGAATGCTAAAGAGATGCAATTGTTCTGTTGATCAATACAGCCTTCATTGGGCTCGCCATGCATTTGGTTCTATGTTACTTACTCAACACGTTGACTTAAAAACAATCTCCATGCTAATGGGGCATAGGGATATCAAGACAACAGCAAATGTGTATTTAGATGTTTCCCCTAAATTAGCTACAGAAGCAATAGATGCTGTTAATTTCTTGAACAAGGTAAATTCATAAATTAAATATGTAGAATAGAGAAAGAGGTAACAATTCAGCAAAGAATCTGTTACCTCTTTCTCTTATGATAGTTATACTGCTGTGTGGTAAGGTTAGTACTGTGTACTAGTTGATAAAATTTATCAACTACTGAATCATAGGATACTTTGAGCTTGGAGGTAATTAACAATGTTTGATATGTCAGACGTGTGTGGACATCACTTCGAGGAGTATAAATGTTTTGCCACAGAAGAGAGCAGTTGTGAGTCATCAGAGATTGATAGATGGTTTAGTCAGAACTGCTCAAAATGTATCTTCTTCGAGAACCGGATGTGTATGCGAGATGTACTTGCTGATGTGGAAGCTCGCAGGTGAATTAGTCAGGAGGAATTAAAATGAAATGTTATTTTTCAGAGAAAAAGGATCTTGCAAACATTGAAATCTTACCGTGGAGTGACCAATTTGGATTTACTTTCCACGGAAAATTTGAAATCAATAAGTATGATCTTCCGGCAGAACTTAGGAGTATTTGTGAGATCCTACCAAATCTACGTAGTTGTCGTTTAGTGGAGTATAACCATAAATATTATGTACAGGTTATTCGTCTCTATAATGAGCATCTGCCAGAAGTGAGCTGGAACGGGTCATTTATTCAGATGTGTCGAGATGCAGAATCAGTTGAGCAGCACCTAAGAGAAAATGAAAATACCAAAGAGGATTTTCTTGTGGTTGTTGAGGAAGGTAGTATCAATGAAGATCACTCATTAAGCATACTTATTCCTTGGTATGCTGCAGAGGAATTTGTAGATTCAGTATATTCCGAGTTAAGCACATTCGGAAAAGTAGCATAGGAGGTGTTTATTTTGAGCAGTGTAACAGGTGTTTCGCAGAGAGGGTTGTTTAGAGCTACTCTACACAAAATTTCATTACTTAGTATGAAGTTTGCAAAGTTGTTCATTATGCGACCAATTAATTATGTAGTATTTGTATGGCTCGCATTTAAACCAAAGTGTCTGACAGATTTACTTTTGCAGCTCTTTGGGAAAGATGGATGTGATATGTTTTATCTTTTATTAGAAGAGCTGATGATATTTGGCATAGCAGGTTGGTTACAGTATGTGAAAATTTATGCAAGAGAAGACAGCTCACCACGAGATTACAATATTGTGTGCGTAATTTTATGCTTATTATTACCAGCAATATTTGTATTTATTTGGTGGTTTAGGCATTTTGTAATCGCGTAGGTAAGATCGGAGGTTGATTCTTTGGAAAGAGTTAGAGATTTTTGTATTGACTTCAATAAGTCAATACTCTATAGGATTTGTTTTGCAGTTTTTGCTGCCGGTTGCATTAGCGCAAAAGTTGTTCCTGTTGGGGATGATACACAGTTTGTAAATGATGAAGATAGTTTATGTATACCTACATTTATTTTTACTTCAAAGGAAAGTAAATCTAACTTCTTAAAGAAGTTTTCAGGTTTTACACCATTCTTTGAGACAAGCATTGGAGTTTAGGAGGTTATATTATGAGAAAGATTAAAAAGGCATTATCATTAGCATTAGCAGGTGTACTAGCTATTACAGGTTTGGTAAATCCAACGGCTGCTAAAGCTGATAATATTGTATGGTCAAGCACAGATAAGGATTTTAGTAAGCTTATGCTTACATTGGCAGATGGTAGCTCTGTACCGGTAACAGATATCAGAAATACATCATTTGGTAAGTACAAATTGAACGGAATTTTTCTGACAATTGATAATCAGAGATCGTATGCTGTGAAGGAACAAGAGTTCTCTTCAGATAATCTGTATCATTTTACCTACGGGCATGCATTAAAGAATACAGGAACCACTTACAATAATCTCAGTGATGAAGTTGCTGCATTTGGTTCTTTGGCTCCATTGCAGACTGGTGATCAGTTTACTCTGATTAATGCAAATAACCAGTTAGCTTATAACTCAAATTTGTCAAATTTAATTGGCACGACAAATTACACATTAGGTGTAAAGACGTGGGAGAGTGGGTCTGCAACACCTAGCACATCTTACATTATAACGAGTGCTAATTTTGCAAATCCGGATGCGATAGCAAAGGTGTCAGATACTAACAATGCTACAGCATTAGCATACTATCAGGCCATTTCTTCTAATCAAGAGATTGTGATACCTGATAATGAGAATGCTGAGCTAGTTATTTACAAAGCAAAGAGTATACAGGTTGATTACAATGGTGGTACAGGATCATCAACAAATGCATACCTTTATCGTACCAACCCCTTTAGTGGCAATAGTTATGTATTAGACGTTTCAATTCCAACAAGAACTGGATATACGTTTGGTGGCTGGTCCTCAACAAATACGACGCCAGATAAGGGATCATTTGATCCATCTGCAGATAAGATCTATGCAACGTGGTGGAAAGGTTCTCATTTAATTGATGGCAAAGCTCCGACAACTGACAGTGGGAAGCAGTCTTATAGTGTTGTTGTGACTTCCGGAGGATCAATCATTGTAAAGAATAAAGACACTAAAACAAAAGCTTCTGTAAAGGGAACAGTGTTCAAGAAAGGAAACTTGGAGTACAAAGTTACAGGAAAGACAAAAGTTAGTGTTACAAAAGCTAAAAAGATGACAAGATCTGTTAAGTTATCTACAGTCACATACAAAGGTTCACTTTATAAAGTAACATCAGTTGGCAAAAATGCATTTAAAGGTTGTAAAAATCTTCGGAGTGTAGTTTTAGGCGAATATGTGAAGTCCGTAGGTACAAAATCGTTCTATGGCTGTAAGAATCTTAAGAAAGTAAAAATTCAGACACCATACTGTTCCATTGGTAAACAATCATTTGCGCAGTGTAAAAAGAGTTGTAAGGTCAGCGGTACCAAATGGATTGCAAAGAAGATTAAGAAGCAGATAAAAGTGGGGAAATGAAGATGAATCAGAATGTTAAGCAGAAGTTTGGATCGTTGAGAGTACAGGTAAGTTTGTTAGCAATTTTTGGTATCATTGTTATTGGTGCTTTATTAATTGTTATGTATTCTACACAAGTAAAGAAGCATATTTCATCATTGGTTCAAGGGTATGTTGGTGATATTGCAGTATCTTATGGTACGGATTTACATGATTCTATTAAGGAGTCAGATGAGAAGAAAATTCTATCTACGGATCATCTGCGTATTACTTTACAGGGTGTTAAGATTGCTAATGTTGATTCAAGCTATGCTTATGTTGTAGATAAGAATGGTAAGATGCTTTATCATCCAACTGCTAATAAGATTGGTAAACCAGTTGAAAACAGTGTCATAAAAGGTCTTGTGTCAGACTTAAAGGCAGGTAAATCAGTAGAGGATCATACAGCTATTTACGATTTTAATGGTTCTGTTAAGTATGCTGGCATATACATTGACAGAGATTATGATTTTATTTTAGTTGTATCTTCAGACGAAGCTGATATTTTCTCCAGAGTTCAGCAAACAAATAAGGCAGGAATAATAAGTTTAGTTTGCTTGGTTCCTGTTTTTACTTTATTAATATTTGCATTCTCTACCTATCTTATGAAACCATTAAGTGACACAGTAGGTGAAATTGAATGTATGTCTAAGTGTGACTTCAGTGAGACAGATGAGAAGGAATATAGACACACTGCATATGAAATTGAGAAAATGATAAGTGCTGTTTCTGTATTAAAGCAAGAGGTAGGAGATATTATTTCTGCTGTTAAAGATAAATGTTTGGATATTTCCAAAGTTGCACAAAAGCTTTCTGCAGACTCAGATTCTGTAAATGAATCTGTTTCTCAGGTGGAGCATACAATGGATGAATTTGCTCATGCTGCAACAGATCAAGCTGGAGAGACACAGTCTGCGACAGTTGCTGTTGAGAAGATCGGCGAGTTGCTTGAAATCGTAAGTCAGCAGATGAATGAATTAACATCACAGATTAAAATAATGGAAGATTCTCGTTCAAGGGTACAGAATACTCTTGCGGAATTGAATGATGCAAATACAGTTGTTCAAGGCAATATTGGTTTAGTACAACAACAGGTACAAACAACCAATGAAAGTATTGAAAAGATAGGCATGACTTCAGCAGTCATTTCAGAGATAACTGCTCAGACAAATCTTTTGGCTTTAAATGCATCTATCGAAGCTGCAAGAGCCGGAGAAGCTGGTAAAGGGTTTGCAGTTGTCGCAGGAGAGATTCAGAAATTAGCTGATCAGTGTAATGCTGCAACCTCTGAGATTAAGCATGTTATTGATGAATTAACTTCTGATTCATCTAAAACTTCTTCATTGATTAGCAGCATTCTTACATCTATTCAGAATCAAAGCAGTGAAGTTAAGAGTACGGATCAAGCATTTAATGCTCTAAGTTTGTGTATTACTCAATCAGGCGATCGAGCAGAAGAAGTCGTAAATTATTCAAAAGAGTTAGAAGACTCCAGAAGAAGTATTATTGATACAGTAAATAACTTATCAGCAGTTGCAGAAGAGAATGCTGCATGCGCAGAAGAGACTTCTGCATCTATGACTGCAGTTTCTGCTACTGTAAATGATGTTACTGAGCAGGTTACTTCATTAACTAAGATTATTCATGATTTAGAGAATTCGTTTTCTGTATTTAAGATTTGAGGTGTGAAATGCAAAAAGTTGTTTCTGATGAGAAATATCATCGTAAACAGAAAACATTAGTGTTTTTTGTTATTTTTACAGTTTTATGGTGGATAAGCCCACTTGATGATTTAGTGTTGCCTACGGCATTTTTAGACGAGATTGTTCTAACTGTGATTGCCATACTTAAGTGGATTTATTTTAATAAGTTAGTACCAGAAACAGCAGAGATTGTAAGGAGTACTGTGGATTCTAAAATTGCTAATATTAATAATGAAACAGTTCGTGATATTGCAAGTAGAGCTGGCAATCAAGCTATCAATTCTGTACAGACAAAGATTCAGAAACAAAGTTCTGCTATGAATTCCTTTAAAGGAGATGATGACGTGTGAAAAAGTTTTGTTTTGTAATGCTGTTGCTTGTGTTTTGTTTTACAGCCACAAGATACAGATCAAAGTATGTGGGCGGTGATTAGATGATCTCGTTTAGAGTAGGTTTACTATATTGTATTATAGCTTTTGTGTTTGGAGCATGGTTACTAAAAAGTCCAAAGAGTGATAAAGTTATGTACAAAATTGGAGCAATAGCTATTATCTTGTTAGCTGTTGCTCATTTCTTTGATGTGCGCCTAGCGGCGCACGTTTCTAACGGGTTAAAGTCCCGAATCCGCCCGGTA